>Ga0207428_10000297_pt1 | contig 65861 bp, 71 predicted proteins | sample RhiMethybrSRZTD1_FD_187600 | JGI IMG/M metagenome (GOLD analysis project Ga0207428, IMG submission 187600) | Populus rhizosphere microbial communities from Tennessee, USA - Rhizosphere MetaG P. TD hybrid SRZTD1 (SPAdes) (version 3) | ecosystem: Host-associated > Plants > Roots > Rhizosphere >... | reverse complement strand
CAACCGGTGCAGCGTTTTTCCGGCAATTCCAGGGTACCGAGCCACACCAGCCCCCCGTCCACAGTTCCGTCAGGACTCCGTCAGGACCGCATCCGGTCGCTGCGCCGAGTGCCTCGAGGGTGAGCTGTGCTTCGCAAATGAGCAATTTATCTGGCCTATTCTGACTGATCATCCGCCGTAGCCGCTGGGGTCCAAATATATTGGCGACCGATTTGATCGGATATAGATACGGGTATAGCCTTGGGGTGGAGGTCTTGATGAGCACATCGCAGAAGACGCTCGAGGCGCTGGCGAACCGCGACTACAAGTGGGGGTTCGTGAGCGACATCGAGGCCGACACGCTGCCGCCGGGCTTGAACGAGGACGTCATCCGGGCGATCTCGGCCAAGAAGGCGGAGCCCGAGTTCATGCTGCAGTGGCGGCTCAAAGCCTATCGCCACTGGAGCAAGCTGGAGCGCGCGGCCGGCGAGCCGAAGTGGGCGAACGTCACCTACCCGCCCATCGACTACCAGAAGATCGTTTACTACTCGGCTCCCAAGCGGCAGGGCGAGGGGCCTGCGAGCCTTGACGAGGTCGATCCCAAGCTGCTCGAGACGTTCGAGAAGCTCGGGGTTCCTCTCGCTGAGCGGCAGCTCCTCGCCGGCGTCGCCGTCGACGCGGTCTTCGACAGCGTCTCCGTGGCGACGACGTTCAAGGACAAGCTCGCCGAGCTCGGTATCATCTTCGGCTCGTTCTCCGAAGCCGTGCAGAACCACCCGGAGCTCGTGCAGAAGTACCTCGGCTCGGTAGTGCCCTACACCGACAACTTCTACGCGGCGCTGAACTCCGCCGTCTTTACCGACGGCTCGTTCTGCTACATCCCGAAGGGCGTGCGCTGTCCGATGGAGCTCTCGACCTACTTCCGTATCAACGCGGCGAAATCGGGCCAGTTCGAGCGCACCTTGATCGTCGCCGAAGAGGGCAGCTACGTCAGCTATCTGGAGGGCTGCACCGCGCCGATGCGCGACGAGAATCAGCTGCACGCCGCGGTCGTCGAGCTGATCGCGCACGAACGCGCGCAGATCAAGTACTCCACCGTTCAGAATTGGTACGCCGGCGACGCCGAGGGCCGCGGTGGGATCTTCAACTTCGTCACCAAGCGCGGCAAGTGCGCCGGTCGCGCGGCGCGCATCTCGTGGACTCAGGTGGAAACGGGCTCGGCGATCACATGGAAGTACCCGAGCGTGATCCTGCAAGGCGACGATTCGGTCGGCGAGTTCTACTCGGTGGCGCTGACCGCTAACCGCCAGCAGGCGGACACCGGGACGAAGATGCTGCACATCGGCAAGAACACCCGCAGCACGATCATCTCGAAGGGGATCTCGGCGGGCCGTGGCAACAACACCTACCGCGGGCTCGTGCGGATCTCGCCGCGCGCCGCCAACGCGCGCAATTACACGCAGTGCGACTCGCTGCTGCTCGGTGACCGATGCGGCGCGCACACGTTCCCCTACATCGAGGTCGGCAACGCCTCGTCAGTGGCCGAGCACGAGGCGTCGACCTCCAAGATCAGCGACGAGCAGCTTTTCTACTGCAAGCAGCGCGGGCTCTCGACCGAGAACGCGGTGTCGATGATCGTCAACGGGTTCTGCAAGGAAGTGTTCAAGAACCTGCCGATGGAATTCGCAGTGGAAGCCACCAAGCTGCTCGGCGTGAGCCTGGAAGGGAGCATCGGCTGATGCTGAGTGTTCGAAACCTGTCCGTTGGAGTCGATGGCAAGACGATTCTCCGGAGCTTGAATCTGGAGGTGCGCGCCGGCGAGGTCCACGCCGTCATGGGGCCGAACGGCTCGGGCAAGAGTACCTTGGCCCAGGCGCTCGCCGGACACCCGGCCTACACGGTCACGGGTGGCGAGGTGACGTATCTCGGCCGCGATCTTCTCGCCATGCCGCCCGAAGAGCGCGCCCGAGCCGGCCTGTTCCTTGCCTTCCAGTACCCGATCGAGATCGCCGGCGTGAGCAACGCCGCCTTTCTGAAAGCGGCGATCAACGAGATGCGGGCGGCGCGCGGGCAAGAGGAGCTGGACGCCATGGAGATGCTCGAGCTGCTCGAGAAGAAGCTCTCACTGGTCGACATGGACCGAAGCTTCCTCAGCCGGCCGGTCAACGAGGGCTTCTCCGGCGGCGAGAAGAAGCGCAACGAGATTCTCCAGATGGCCGTGCTCGAGCCGAAGCTCGCCATCCTCGACGAGACCGATTCCGGCCTCGACATCGACGCGCTGAAGATCGTAGCGCAGGGTGTGAACCACCTGCGGCGCACGGACAACGCCATCATTCTGGTGACGCACTACCAGCGCATCCTGAACTATGTCGAGCCCGACCGTGTCCACGTCCTCTTCGACGGACGCATCGTGAAGTCGGCAGGCAAGGAGCTGGCGCTCGAGCTCGAGCGCAAGGGCTACGACTGGATCAAGGAGCAGCCGGCGCCCGTCCAGCCGGCCGCGTAGGCGACGCCCATGAGCACGGCAATCGCCGGGACCAATCGCTACCTCGCGGAGTTCGAGAGGCTCGAGCGCCGAAGCTCGACGCGCACGCCCGCATGGCTGGCCGAGCTGCGGCGCGCCGCCATGGAGCGCTTCGTGGAGCGCGGCTTCCCGACCACGCGCGACGAGGACTGGCGCTACACGAACCTCGCGACCCTCGCGGCCACGCCGTTCCGCGCGATCGATTCGGTCGCTTCCTCCCCTGTATCCCGCGAGGCCGTTCCTCGGCCGTTCGGTCCAAATGCCGCGCCCCGCCTGGTGTTCCTGGACGGGCGCTACGCGCGCGAGCATTCGTCCGCGCAGAGCTTGCCCGGCGGCGCCCGGCTCTCGAGCTTCGCCGAGGCGATAAGCCACGACGACGAGCAGCTCCTCGAGCGGCATCTGGCGAAACATGCCCGCTGGGACGACAACGTCTTTGCAGCACTGAGCACGGCACTCCTGGAGGACGGCGTCCTCCTGCACGTGCCCGCCGAGACCGTGATCGAGGCGCCGATCGAGCTCGTGCTCCTGACGACCAGGCCGGGTGTGATGACTCAGCCGCGCCTTCTGGTCGTCGCCGGCCCTCACAGCCGCTTCACCGTCGTCGAGCGCTACGTCGGCCTCACCGATCAGGCGTACTTCGTCAACGCGGTCAGCGAGATCGCAGTTGGTCCCGGGGCGTCGGTGGACCACTACGTAGTGCAGGAGCAGGGCGCGTCGGCGTTTCATATGGCGACGATCCACGCCGACCTCGAGCGCGACAGCGCATTCTCGACCTGTGGGGCGACCTTCGGCGCACGGCTTGCCCGCACGACGCTTGGTGTGCGGTTCGGCGGCGAAGGCGGTCGCGCCTCGCTGGCCGGCCTCTACGTCACGGACGGTCGCCAACACGTCGACCATCACGTCACCGTCGACCATGCGGTGCCGCGCTGCTCGAGCCGGCAGCTCTACAAGGGCGTGCTCGACGGCTCGGCCCGCGCCGTCTTCGACGGACGGGTCATCGTCAGGCCCAATGCGCAAAAGACCGACGCCGCGCAGACCAACAAGCATCTGCTGCTCTCCGACGGCGTCGAGGTCGACAGCAAGCCTCGGCTCGAGATCTTCGCCGACGACGTCAAGTGCACTCACGGCGCCGCCGAGGGGCAGCTGGCGCCGGAAGCGATCTTCTATCTGAGAAGCCGCGGCCTGAACGAGCGCGCGGCTCGACGACTGCTGACGCTCGGGTTCGTGCGCGAAGTGGTCGATCGGATCGCCGTGGAGCCGATCCGGGGCTATCTCGATCGCGCCCTCGAGGCCCGGCTCGGTACCGATAGCAAGGAGATGCGATGAGCACGATCACTCGCCCCTCGCGAGCGCCCGACACCACCGGCTGGGACGTCGAACGCATCCGCCAGGATTTCCCGGCCCTGCATCAGCAGGTCCACGGTAAGCCCCTGGTCTATCTGGACAACGCCGCGACCACCCAGAAGCCGCAAGCGGTGATCGACGCGTTGACCGCGTACTACACGCGAGACAACGCCAACATCCATCGAGGCGTGCACCTGCTCAGCGAGCGCGCCACCGACGCCTACGAGAGCGCGCGCCGCCGCATCCAGCGCCATCTGAACGCGGCCTCGCCGCACGAGATCGTGTTCGTGCGCCAGGCCACCGAAGCGATCAACCTCGTGGCGGCGAGCTTCGGCCGCACGGCCGTCGGCGCGGGCGACGAGATCGTGATCTCCGCGATCGAGCATCACGCCAACATCGTGCCGTGGCAGATGCTGTGCGAGGAGAAGGGCGCCCGTCTCAAGGTGGTGCCCGTCGACGACCGCGGCGACCTCATCATGGACGAGTACGCTCGGCTGCTCGGTTCTCGGACGCGCCTGGTGGCGATCACGCAGGTGTCGAACGCACTGGGGACGATCACGCCGATCGTGGAGATCATTCGGCTCGCGCATCGAGAGAACATCCCGGTGCTGGTCGACGGCGCGCAGGCGGCGCCCCACCAGGCGGTCGACGTCCAGGCGCTCGACTGCGACTTCTTCGTCTTCTCCGGCCACAAGACGTACGGCCCGACGGGCATCGGCGTGCTCTACGGCAAGGAGTCGCGGCTCGAGCGGATGCCGCCCTACCAGGGCGGCGGCGACATGATCAAGCTGGTCACGTTCGAGAAGACCATCTACAACGATCTGCCGTACAAGTTCGAGGCCGGCACCCCGCACATCGCGGGCGCGATCGGCCTGGCGACGGCGCTGGACTACATGGCCGGCCTCGGCCTCGACCGCATCGCGGCCTGGGAGCACGAGCTCCTCGAGTACGGGACCGAGCTCCTCCAGGCCGTGCCGGGCGTTCGTCTCATCGGGACGGCGCGCCGCAAGGCCGCGGTGCTCTCGTTCGTGCTCGATGGAGTCCACCCGCACGACGTCGGCACGATACTCGACCACGAGGGCGTGGCCGTGCGCGCGGGTCACCACTGCGCGATGCCGGTCATGGCCCGCTTCGGCGTGCCGGCGACCGTGCGAGCGTCGCTCGGTCTCTACAACACGCCGGCCGAGCTCGAAACCTTGGCGACCGCCGTGCGCACGGCGCGGGAGATCATCGGCGGATGAGTGAGCTGCGCGAGCTCTATCAGCAGGTGATCCTCGACCACAACCGGAAGCCGCGGAACTTCCGCGTGCTGGAGGGCGCCAACCGCACGGCCGAGGGCTACAACCCGCTCTGCGGCGACCAGATGAAGCTCTATCTGAACGTGGAAGACGGCGTGATCAAGGACGCCGCCTTCCAGGGCAAGGGCTGCGCCATCTCCAAGGCGTCGGCCTCGATGATGACGGCCGGCGTGATCGGCAAGCGTGTGGACGAAGCCGAGGCCTTGTTTCAGCGCGTCCACGCCATGCTCACGTCCGACACCGCATCGCCCGGCGACGGCGCCGTCGATGGCGTCGGCAAGCTGGTCGTGTTCGCCGGAGTTCGAGAGTTCCCGAGCCGCATCAAGTGCGCCGTCCTTCCGTGGCACACCTTGCGGGCCGCGTTGAGCGGGGCCGCCGAGCCGGTGTCAACAGAGTAATGCGAGGAACGTAAAGATGGCTGACCCTACCGCGATCGAGCGCGACGTGATCCAGGCCCTGCACCGCTGCTACGACCCCGAGATTCCGGTCGACATTTACGAGCTCGGGCTGATCTACGGGATCAGCGTAGCGCCGGACGGAGCTGTCGACGTCCGCATGACATTGACCGCGCCCAACTGTCCCGCGGCTCAAGAGCTTCCGGCCGAAGTCGAGCGCGCGGTCCGGTCGGTCTCGGGCGTCACCGACGCCAAGGTCGAGATCACGTTCGATCCGCCCTGGGACTCTTGCCGAATGTCCGACGCCGCGAAGCTGAAGCTCGGCCTGCTGTAGTCCTCGACGCGCCAGCCTCCGCGTCGACGGAGGCAACGGCAGCCAACTCTACGCGGAAATGCCCCAGATACGCTTCACCAGAAGACCGATGACGAACGTGATCGCGACGGCCGATGTGATGGTCACGAGGTTCGCCACCACCCGCCGTTTCATTTCCATCCCGGACAGGAAAGACAGGAGCATCGACACCACGACGATCATGCTTCCTGCAGTGAGCGCGGACGGCAAGACCGTCGTCGCCCCCGCCAGCACGGGAAGCACCGGCACAAGCGCGCCGGCGAAGTAGCTCGTCCCGACGACGAGCGCCGAGCGCAGCGGGCTCTCGCTGGTTTCTTCCTGCCGATCGGGCTCTCCCAGGAAGCGGCGTCGCGCGGCCTCGGTCGCCCGGATCTCCGTTTCCGAATCCACCGCGGCCCAGGCCCCCGCCGCCATGGAGAGCGCTCCTGCCACGGCCACCGTGATCGAGGCCATGAGCACGGCCGTGGCGTTTCCGAGCGCGGCGAAGAAGCCGCTGACCGCGCCGAGGATCTCGATGAGCCCGTCGTTCAAGCCGAGGAAGATGTTGCGCACCCGCTCCGGGCTCAGCTGAAGCCCGGTCGTGCTGGTCACCACGGCGTCCTCGTGCTTGAACTCGTCCTCGAGAATCCCGCGCACGGCCGCTCCGCGCGGGCTGTCGCCGTACGTGCTCCAGACCCTCAGATATTTCCGCACGCCGTAGACCTCGATGGCTTCCAGCACGAGATGAATGCCCGGCGCGCCGAACACCCGACAGACCAGCAGGATCAGCTGGAGCTTCAGCCGCCGCCCGAGGTCCAGCCGCTCGATGTGCAGGCCGAAGAACTCTTGCCAGAAATTGAAGTGCTGCGCCTCGATCGGGATCAGCCGGTCGAGAATAGTCTGTAAGTAAGGCGGCGCCAGCCGGCGCAGGCTCTGGTACAGCGACAGGTCGAACAGCTCGTCGAGCACGAGCCGCCGCGCGAGGCGTCGGTCTGCCCTGTCCAGCGTGTTCACCGGCATAGCTCGTCCACCGCTTTCTCGGCGGCGCGGTCGGCGCCCGCCGTCGTATCGATCCGGATCACGGTAGACTCACGGGCCGGCGCCTCATAGTGCGCGCGGTGCTCCGCCAGCAGATCGACTCCCGCGTCGGACACCTCCTCGGGGTCGTGGGCGCGTCGTCGCAGCCGCTCGGCGAGCACCGGATCGGGTGCGTCGCACCAGAGCACCGCGAAGTCGGCGCCGGCGCGCGTCGCGGCGTCGCGCGCCAGGCCGCGCTGGGCGGCCGACGAGAACGCGCCGTCGACGATGACCGGCCAGCCGGCGTCGAGCATCTTCGCGGCCACGGACATCGCTTCCGCGTATGTGCGCGCCGCCATCTCGGGGCCATAGAGGCCCTCTCCGAAACCGACCTGCCGGCGCTCGCCGAGCGCGAGGCCGGCCAGCCGCTTACGCACGGCGTCGGTCCTCACGACGATCGCGCCCAGGCGCGCCGCGACGCGTCTGGCCACCGTGCTCTTGCCAGAGCCGATCACGCCGGTCGTGATCAAGAGCCGTGGCCGGCCCCGGCGCTCGGTATATCGCACGGCGAGGGCGAATCGGTCGCGGGCTTTGGCGACCGTTTCAGGGCGCTCGGCGATCTGGAAGCTCAGGACCTTGCCGCGGACGAACGCGCGATAGGCGCGATAGAAATCGAGCAGCGGGACGGCGTCGTAATCGCCGCTCGCGTCCAGGTAAGCGTTGAAGAACCGCAGCGCCAGATCGGGACGACCGAGCCGATCAAGGTCCATGGCGAGGAACGCGATCTCACCGGCGACGTCGCCGTAGCGGAACCGATGATTGAACTCGATGCAGTCGAAGATCTGGATCTGCTCCGTACAGCAGACGTGCTGCGCCTGCAGATCTCCGTGGCAATCGCGGCTGCGGCCCGCCGCCACCCGCGCCGCGAAGCGCGGCGCCTCGCGCGCCATGAAGGTTTCAACCCAGGTCTGTAGAGTGCGCCGCCACTCCTCGGGCAAGACCTCGGCTGGAAGCTTCGCCGTCTGTGCGAAGTTCTCGCTCCAGTTGGCGCTCACGGTTGCGAGGCCGCCGAGCTCGTCGATCTCTCCGCCGGTCGGCGCCGCGGCGTGAAAGCGTGCGATGATCCGGCCGAGCTCTTCGACGAGCGCCGGGTCGGCGGCATCCCGGCGCACCAGCTCGTCCAGCATCCGATCGTGCGGCAGGCGCCTCATCATGACGGCAACTTCGACCGTCGGCCCCGCGCCGCCGAATCGTATCGCGTCGTGCCCGTTCAACTCGACGACGCCGAGGTAGACGTCGTGGGTCAGGCGCCGGTTGAGGCGAACCTCCTCCTCGCAGAAGAAGCGGCGCCGCTCGAGCGTCGTGAAGTCCAGAAAGCCCAGGTCCACGGGCTTCTTCACCTTGTAGACACGCTCGCCGGCCAGAAACACCCAGGAGATGTGCGTCTCGATCAGCTCGACACGATCAACGAAGTGCGGATAGATCGCGGGATCGGTCAGTGTGGCGACCACCGGAGAGCGCATGAGTCCATTGTACGTGCGCGTCCCTCGGCCCCGCCCGGGGGCGGTTGATCAGCTCCGGCGAACGACGCGATCGGTCTTCGCCGGCTCGAATCGGCCGCTGCGCGCGATCGCCCACAGCACGCGCCAGGCGCCGCGCGTGGCCAGGAGCCAGTAGGTCTGGCAGCGGAAGATCCCCCAGAACTTCGCCTTCAAGGTCGTGCGGGCGACGTCGACCCGGCGCGGAAAGTGCGGGGTGAGGCTCTCGATCATGTCCTGGGTGACGATGCCGCCGACCCAGATCGTGAGCCCGAGCGAGATCGAGGGAAACGCCACCCCGAGCAGGAACCACACGGGGTGATACGAGAATCGATACGCGAGGTGCCAGCCGAGAAAGCCGAGTACCGGATAGACGACGGCGGCGATGGGCCACTCGATCACCTTGTTGCCGACGTGCCGGGCGAGCTGCGCGAAGTTGTACGCGGTCGGCCGCACCCGCCACACGCCGGTGAGGAACGCGATGTCGTCGAGCACGCCCTTGTACCAGCGCGCGTTCTGCCGAACCATGCCGGCGTTGGTCTCCGGCATGTCGACCAGCTCCAGCATCGGCATCGCGGCCATCAGCACGCCGCGGGCGCCGAGCGCGTAGCCGAGCGTCGAGTCCTCCGTGGCCCCCGAGGTCGGGAAGCCTCCGAGACTCTGCATGACGTCGAGCCGCACGAACTGGTTGTGGCCGAGGCAGATCTGCGAGCGCCGGAAGCACAGCTCGAAGACCGGCCGGAGCACGCGAGCCACGCGCGGCGCCCGCGCCTGCAGGCGCGCGAACGCGTCGATGCGCCGGCGCTCGTTGATCAGCCGCGCGATCGAGACGCGGATGAAGATCGACGACTGCTGCACGGCGCACACGCGCCCGCGCACGTCGAGGCGATCGAAGTTGGCGAGCGAGAGCGTCACGCCCTGGTAGGCGAGCCGGCCGCGGTTCTGCGCGAGATCGGCGGCGATCCAGCGGTACGCATTCGGGTCGGGGATCGAGTCGGCGTCGCTCAGCCCGATCCAGATACGCGCGGGATCGTAGCGAAGATCGAGCAGCGGCTTGAGCACCTCGGGCCGGAGCGCCCAGTTGAGCTGGGCGGCTTTCGCGCCCCCGCCTGGCGGCATCGCGACGAGCGAGAGCATCTTCTGCTGCCAGGGCGGAAGACCTTCACGGAAGCGGCGAACCAGCTCGGCGGTCGACACGCCCATTGATGGATGCGGCGAGCGCTCTTCCTCCTCACGCGTGGCCACGACGACGTGCAGCTTGGCGTGCGGGTAGCGCGAGCCGAGCAGCGCGCGCAGAGTCGTCGCGATCGCGGGCTCCTGCCACGCGGGCACGAGGTGCACGAAGACGGGCGCGTGCTGGTCGCGCTCGAGCGCCCCCTCGTCGGGCAGGCTCGCGAGGCTTTCGTAGGCGCGCTCGACGAAGCGGCACGTGGTGAGCATGCCCTTCCAGTCGAGCAGGAGCTTGAACGCGGCGCGGCCGTTGACGAGCAGGGCCACCCAGAACATCGCGAACCAGAACCAGCCGGTGCCCCAGAGCCAGGCCCAGAGCGCGTCCACGTGCGGCCCTCAGCGCGGGGGCTGCGGAGGAGCTGCCGGCGTCGTCTGCGACGGGAACTTCAGGACGGTCTCGCCCTCGCGGACCATGCCCATCTCCTCGCGGGCGAGCTTCTCGATGTAGAGCGGGTCGTTGCGCAGGCGCTCCACGGTACGGGTGAGCTCGGCCTGCTTGGCGCGCAGCGCGGCGAGCTCGCGCTCGACCGCGTGCATGTCGCGCCGCATCTGCCAGGCGCGCACCGATTCCTTCACGCCGAAGACGGACAGGCCGACCGCGAGCACGACCATGGCGACGGTGCCCAGGCGCTTCGGGCTCAGCCCCTGGACGTCGGCCGGGCGGCGCCTCACCGCGCGATGCGGGTGTAGAGGGAGCGGCCCGGCCACGACGCGGCGTGGCCCAGCTCTTCCTCGATGCGCAGCAGTTGGTTGTACTTCGCGGTCCGCTCGCCGCGGGCGACCGAGCCGGTCTTGATCTGGCCCGCGTTGACCGCGACGGCCAGGTCGGCCACGAACGTGTCCTCGGTCTCGCCCGAGCGATGGGAAATGACGGTGCCGTACCCGGCGCGCTTGGACAGCTCGATCGCTTCGAGCGTCTCGGTGAGCGTACCCACCTGGTTGACCTTCACGAGCACCGCGTTGGCCAGGCCGTTCTTGATCGCCTGCTGGATGATCGCGGGATTCGTGACGAGCAGATCGTCGCCCACCAGCTGGACCCGGCCGCCGAGCTTGCGCGTCATCGCGCCCCAGCCGGCCACGTCGTCCTCGCCCAGGCCGTCCTCGATCGAGACGATTGGATACCGGTCGAGCAGCTGCTCGTAGCGGTGGATCATCTCCTCGCTCGAGAGCACGAGGTTCTCGCGGCGCAGCCGGTAGCGCCCGCCGGGCTCGGCGAACTCGCTGGCCGCCACGTCGAGCGCGAAGAAGACGTCGCCGCCGGGCCGGTAGCCGGCCTTCTCGACCGCCTGCACGAAGAGGTCGAGCGCGGCGGTGTTGCTGGCCAGGTTCGGCGCGAAGCCGCCCTCGTCGCCCACGCCGGTCGCGAGGCCCTTGTCGTGCAGGATCTCTTTCAGCGTGTGGAAGATCTCGGCGCCCATGCGGATCGCGCTCGAGAAGTTCTCCGCGCCGGTCGGCACCAGCATGAACTCCTGAAAGTCGATCCCGTTGTCGGCGTGCGCGCCGCCGTTCAGCACGTTCAGCATCGGCACCGGCATGAGCCGGGCGCCGACACCGCCGAGATAGGCGTAGAGCGGCAGGCCGGCATCGTCGGCCGCGGCGCGTGCGACCGCGAGCGACACCGCGAGGATCGCGTTGGCGCCGAGCGCCGACTTGTTCGGCGTCCCGTCGAGCTCGAGGAGCGCCTGGTCGAGCGCGGCCTGCTCGGAGGCCTCCATCCCCTCGACCTCCGGCGCGATCGTCTCCTCGACATTGCGCACCGCCTGGCGCACGCCCTTGCCGCGATAGCGCTGGCCGTCGCCGTCGCGCAGCTCCATCGCCTCGCGCTTGCCGGTCGAGGCGCCCGAGGGCACCGCGGCGCGGCCCCAGGCACCGGATTCGAGCTGCACTTCCACCTCGACCGTCGGATTGCCGCGCGAGTCGAGGATCTCGCGCGCGTAGAGCCCTGTGATCGACGACACTAGCTTTTCCTCTCCACGACGAAGTCCGCCAGCGCGCAGACCGGCACCGCTCGGGCGCCGAACACGCTGAGCCGGCTCTTCGTTCGTTCTATCAGTCGCCGCGCCTCGCGGCGCGACGCGTCGATGCCGTGCAGCGAGGGATAGGTCACCTTCTGCTTGCGTTCGTCGCTGCCGGCCGTCTTGCCGAGTGTCTCCAGACTACCCTCGACGTCCAGAATGTCGTCGACGATCTGGAACGCGAGGCCGAGGCTCTGCCCGGCTTCGCGCACCGCGGCCAGCGCGGCGGCGTCGGCGCCGCCCAGGCGCGCGCCCACCGAGAGCGACGCGCGCAGGAGCGCGGCCGTCTTGTGGATGTGAATGTACTCGAGCTGGTCGGGCGTGATCGTCTTGCCTTCCGACTCGATGTCCACGACCTGACCGCCCACCATACCGAGCGTGCCCGCCGCCTCCGCGATCTCCGCGACCGCGTCGCAGACCACCTTCGCGTCGACGGAGGTCAGCGCCGCGTTCTGCGCGACCAGCTGGAAGGCCAGGGTCAGCAGCGCGTCGCCGGCCAGGATCGCGACGGCGTCGCCGAACACCTTGTGATTCGTGAGCCGGCCGCGCCGGTAGTCGTCGTCGTCCATCGCCGGCAGATCGTCGTGGATCAGGGAGTACGTGTGGATCATCTCGAGCGCGCACGCGGTCGGCATGACCGAGTCCGGTGCCGCGCCGACCAGCTCGGCGCCCGCGATCACGAGGATCGGGCGCAGGCGCTTGCCGCCGGCCAGCACGCTGTAGCGCATCGCGCGGTGCACCGACGGCGGCTGGATGTCCTCGCTCGGCAGGAAGCGATCGAGTGCGGCGTCGACCAGCAGGCGCCGTTCCTGCAGGTACGCCTCGAGGTCGAAGGCGCTCATTGCTCCCTCTCCGCCTCCCAGGCGACGGGCCGCGCGCCCAGCGCGCCGCTCTCGTCCCGGGCCAGCACCTCGATGCGCTTCTCGGCGTCCTCGAGGTAGCGGGCGCAGCTCCGCGCCAGCCCGATGCCCTCCTCGAAGATCTTCAACGACTCCTCGAGCGGAAGGTTGCCGGTCTCGAGCCGGCCGACGATCTGCTCGAGCCGCGCCAGGCAATCCTCAAACTTGAGGTCGGTCATCCTTCTCCCTCGTGTCGATGACCCGCGCATCGAGGCTGCCGCGGTGCAAGAGCACGCGAATGGCGTCGCCGACGTTCACCTGCGCGGGGCTGTGCACGACCTCGCCCGTCGCCGTGCGCGTGAGGCTGTAGCCGCGCCCTAGCACCGCCAGCGGCGACAACGAATCGAGCCGGCCGACGGCGGTCTGGAGCGCATAGCGCGCCCGATCGCGGCGGCGGCTGAGCGACGTGAGCATGCGCGATTGCAGATTCTCGAGACGATGACGGTCGCGCGCGACCCGCGCCACCGGATCCGAGGCGCGCAGCGCGCGGGTCGAGAGCGCCACCCGATGATTGGCGCGTCCGAGCTCGGTGCGCATCGCCCGGCGCAGCCGCGCCGTCAGCTCGTCCACGCGTCGCTCGAGGTCGCGCAGCGGCCGGGCCGCGAAGCGCTCGAGGCGCGCGCGCAGCTGACCCAGGCTGTCGACGACGGCTTGCTTCTCGCGCACCACCAGCTCGGCCGCCGCCGACGGCGTCGGCGCGCGCAGGTCAGCGACGAAGTCGGCGATCGTGAAGTCGACCTCGTGGCCGACGGCCGACACGACCGGCACCTTCGAGCCCACGATCGCGCGGGCGACGAGCTCCTCGTTGAAGGCCCACAGGTCCTCGAGCGAGCCGCCGCCGCGGCCGACGATGATGACGTCGACGTCGCCGAGCGTGTTCAGATCGCGAATGCCCTGAGCGATCTCCTCGGCCGCGCCGTCGCCCTGCACACGGCAGGGCGCGATCACGATGTGGAGCTCGCCGAAGCGGCGGCCGATCACGCGCAGGATGTCCCGGATCGCTGCGCCGCTCGTCGAGGTCACGATGCCGATCTTGCGCGGGAACCGCGGCAGCTCGCGCTTGCGCGCCTGGTCGAAGAGTCCCTCGGCCTGCAGGCGTGTCTTGAGCTGCTCGAACGCGAGCTGCAGGGCGCCGAGCCCCTTGGGCTCGAGCAGCTCGATCACCATCTGGTATTCACCCCGCTGGGCGTACACCTCGATGCTGCCGAAGGCCATAACGTGCAGGCCGTCGGCGGGCTCGAACTTGATGCGGCGCCCGCGATTCCTGAAGAGCACCGCGCGAATCTGCGAGTCGGCGTCCTTCAGCGTGAAGTAGGCGTGGCCCGAGCCGTACAGGCGGAAGTTCGAGATCTCGCCCTCGACCCACACCGCGGGGAAGCGCTCCTCGAGCACCTCTTGCAGTCGCCGCGTCAGCTCGGAGACCGTCATGACCGCGCGGCCCGTGCTCATGCCGCCCCCAGCTGCCGCTCGGCCGCGCGCAGAGTGTTGCGCAGGAGCATCGCGATCGTCATCGGGCCCACACCGCCGGGCACCGGCGTGACCGCGTGCGCCCGCGCCGCCACGCTCTCGAAATCGACGTCGCCCACGAGCTTGCCGGTCTCCAGGCGGTTGATCCCGACGTCGATCACCCAGGCGCCCCCTTTGACCATGTCGCCCGTCACCGTGCGCGGGCGTCCGGACGCGACGCAGAGCACGTCGGCCCGGCGCGTGTGCGCGGCGAGATCGCGCGTGCGCGTGTGGCAGGTCGTGACCGTCGCGTGGCGCGCGAGCAGGAGCTGCGCGAGCGGCTTACCGACCAGGCGCGAGCGGCCGATCACGACCGCCTCGGCCCCCTTGAGCTCGCAGCCGTAGTGATCGAGGATCTCGAGGCAGCCGGCCGGCGTGCACGGCACGACGCCGGGCTCGCCCGCGAGCAGCCGGCCGAGGTTCTCCGGGTGAAGCCCATCCGCGTCCTTCTCGGGCGCGATCGTCTCGATCGCCTCGTCCTCGTCGAGCCCGGCCGGAAGCGGCAGCTGGAGCAGAATCGCGTGCACCCCGGGATCGGCGTTGAGCTTTCGGAGCAGCGCCAGCAGCGCCGTGCGTTCGAGCCCCGCGGGATGGACGTGGTCCTGGGAGGCGATGCCCACGGTGTCGGCGGCGCGCTTCTTGTTCGCGACGTAGACCTTGGACGGCGCGAAATCGCCGACCAGCACCACCGCGAGGGTCGGGGCCGTGCCCGTGCGGTCCTTCAAGCGCGCGACTCCCGCGCGCACGTCGTCCAGGACCTTCTGCGCGACGACCTTGCCGTCGAGGGTCAAGCCGCGACGCGCAGCCGCCGAATCGACGTTGCGCGGCCGGTCTCGGGCTCGACCACGATCACCACACCCTGCAGGGCCGCGGGACCCTTCGCGGTCTCGAACCGGATCGGCATCTGATTGAGGAAGCGATGGATGATCTGATCGCGATCGACACCGATCACGCCGTCCGTCGGCCCGGTCAGCCCGAGGTCGGTGATGTACGCGGTGCCGCCCGGCAGCACGCGCTCGTCGGCGGTCTGCACGTGGCGATGCGTCCCGACCACCGCGCTCACGCGGCCGTCCAGATACCAGCCCATCGCGATCGACTCGGACGTCGCCTCGCAGTGCATGTCGACCAGGACGATCGGCGTTTCCTTGCGGATCTCGGGCAGGATCTCGTCGGCCTTCCGGAACGGGCAGTCGATCGGCAGCATGAACACCCGGCCCATCAGGTTCAGCACCGCGACCTTGTGCGGGCCGGCCTTCAGGGTGACGTGCCCGACACCGGGCGTGCCCGCCGGGAAGTTCGCGGGGCGCAACAATAAGTTTTCCTTCGTGATGTACTCGACGATCTCGCGCTTGTCCCAGATGTGATTGCCCGACGTCAGGACGTCGGCGCCGGATTCGAACGCCTGCCGCGCGATCGCCGGGGTCACGCCGAATCCGGCGGCGGCGTTCTCGATGTTGACGACCGCGAAGTCGATCGCGTGCTCCTGGCGGAGCTGCGGCACGAGCTTCGCGACCGCCTGCCGGCCCGGCTCGCCGTAGACGTCGCCGACCATCAGGATGTTCATCGGGAACTACTTCGCCACTTCGACGGCGCGTGTCTCGCGGATGACGATGACTTTGATGTGACCGGGGTACTGCATCTCGGCCTCGATACGCTTGCTGATGTCCTTGGCAAGCTGGTGCGCGTCGAGATCGGACACGATGTCGGCCTTCGTCATCACGCGCAGCTCGCGCCCGGCCTGGATCGCGTAGCACATCTCGACGCCCTTGTACGAGAGCGCGATCTCCTCGAGCTTCGCCAGCCGCTTGATGTAGGACTCGAGCACGTCGCGGCGGGCGCCCGGGCGCGCGGCCGAGATGCCGTCGGCGGCCTCGACCAGCACCGCCTCGATCGTCTCGGGCTCGACGTTCTCGTGGCCGCAGAGCGCCGCGTTGATGACCTTCGCCGACTCGTTGTACTTCGTGAGCACCTGCAGCGAGAGCTCGGGGTGGCTGCCTTCCTGCTCGTGCGTGAGCGCCTTGCCGATGTCGTGCAGGAGGCCCATGCGCTTGGCGAGCTTGACGTCGGCCTTCACCTCGGCCGCCATCATCCCGGCGAGCCACGCGACTTCCTTGGAGTGCTGCAGGCAGTTCTGGCCGTACGACGTGCGGAACTTCATGCGGCCGACCAGCTTGATCAGCTCGGGGTGCAGGTTGTGCACGCCGATCTCGAAGCACGCCTTGTCGCCCTCTTCCTTCAGGTGCTGCTCCATCTCCTTCTTGATCTTCTCGACGACTTCCTCGATACGGGCCGGATGGATGCGGCCGTCGGCGATCAGCACCTGGAGCGCGCGGCGCGCGATCTCGCGCCGGTATGGATCGTACGCGGAGATCAGCACCGCCTCGGGCGTGTCGTCCACGATGAGGTCGACGCCGGTGTGGAGCTCGAGCGCGCGGATGTTGCGCCCCTCGCGGCCGATGATGCGCCCCTTCATGTCGTCGGACGGCAGATCCACGACGGAGACCGCGGTCTCCACCGTGTAGTCCGGCGCCAGCCGCTGGATCGTCGTCGCGAGCACCTCGCGCGCCTTCACCTGCGCGGTCTCGCGCGCTTCCTCTTCGAGGCGCATCCCCATCAGCTGCGCCTCGCGCTTGGCTTCGATCTCCATCTGTGCCAGGAGCTGGCGCTTGGCTTCTTCGGCGGTGAGGCTGGCGATCGACTCGAGCTTGCGCCGCTGCTCGTCGAGGGCGGAGGCCAGGCGGCCCTCTTTGTCCGTGACGGACCTTTCGCGGCTGGTGAGGTCGCGCTCCTTGGACACGGACTCGTTGAGCCGGCGCTCGAGCTGATCGAGCTTGCGCGCGAGCTCCTCTTCCTTCGAGAGCACGCGCTGCTCGATCTGCTGAATCTTTCCCTCGCGCTGCCGCGTCTCTTCCTCGAACGCGGCGCGCGACTTGAGCGTGGCTTCCCTCACCTCGAGCTCGGCGGCCTTCAGGCGGTTGGCGGCGTCACGCTCCGCCTCCTGAATCAGGCGCTGGGCCTGTCTCGACGCGTCGCCGATTTTTCGCTCGCTGATCCACTTGTGAAGGATGAAGCCGAGAACGAGCGCAAGGACCGCGATGATCGAGTCGAGAATGAGCCAAATGCCTTGCATTGCCGCAGTATAGGGGGCGTTGAGCGAGGGAGTCAAATCCCCGCCTCTGCCGTGTGCCGTGGTGTTTCGAACCTGGTATCACCAGGTGGGCGCCGTTAATTAGAGGGCTTTAGGCTTCCCCTTCAAGAGGGGCTTGCACACCACCCTCGTCCACAGCTCCCCTTTTGTTAACGAGGTTGAAACTTCCCTCCGGCATCACGAACAGCGCAGGGACAAGTTTCTTGGTACCTCACGCCGCGACGGCGCGTCAAGTTCATTGTGCCGCCACACAGCGTGCACGCGTATAGTCGCAGCGACATTTCGTCGAGCGCACGCTCACTTCGGGGAGACCACGATCATGGACCGACCGGCCGTCAGGTCTGAGACACAGGGTGCGGTGACCACTATCATTCTCGACCGGCCGGACCGGCGCAACGCGGTCGATCGCCCGACCGCCAAGGCGCTGATCGAGGCCTTCCGCGCCTTCGAGCGCGACAAGGACACGCGCGTCGCCGTGCTGTGGGGCGCCAACGGCACCTTCTGCGCCGGCGCCGATCTCAAGGCCGTCGCGGCCGGGCCGAAGAAGCGCAAGATCGCGTACGGCGACGGGCCGCTGGGCCCGACGCGCATGCTGCTCACGAAGCCCGTGCTGGGCGCGATCGCGGGCTATGCGGTCGCGGGCGGCTTCGAGCTCGCGCTGTGGTGCGATCTGCGCATCGTCGAGGAGGACGCGGTGATGGGCGTCTTCAACCGGCGCTGGGGCATCCCGCTGATCGACGGCGGCACGGTGCGCCTGCCCGCGCTGATCGGCCTCGGGCGCGCGCTCGACCTGATCATGACGGGCCGCCCCGTGAACGCGCGCGAAGCGGAAGCCATGGGTCTGGCCAACCGCGTGGTGCCCCGCGGCGAAGCCCGCCGCGAAGCCGAAGCCCTCGCCGCCACGATCGCATCGTTCCCACCGAACAGCGTCCGCAGCGACCGCCGCTCAGCCCACGAATCCATCGGCGTGCGGCTCCCCGCCGCGCTCCGCCGCGAATACCAGCTCGGCGCCGCTACTTTCAACACGGGCGAAAGCCTTTCCGGTGCTCAGCGCTTCGCTTCTGGGGCTGGACGACACGGATCGTTCTAGCGGGTGGCGGACCGGGGCGGAGGGGTGGTGGGGGTGCGCATGTAGCTCCGTCACCCGTTCGCCCGTTGCTGCAGCGCTGCGCGCTGCAGGCGGGACGAAGGGGTCCCACTCCGCTACATGCGCACCCCCACCACCCCTCCACCCCGGCCCGTCATCCGTTGGTCGAAACTTAGCTCAGGCAGTCAGAACGAGGCTCAGGCCGTGCACTCGGATCGAGACCTAGATCAGTGCAGTCAGACCGGCTTCCGTCAGTGCTGTCGGATCTAGGTAGGTCGTTGAGTCGGATAGAGGCCTACGTCGGTCAGTGAGATCTATGGGAGCGACAGCCGCGGCGAGGCGCATCGCTGCATTGCCCGACTAAGTGCGACGCGCGAACTGGGTCAGAACGCCAGATCTATTGCGGGGTGACGGGCTGGGCTGGGGGGTGGCGGGGGTGCGTGAGCAGCGGAAGTGGGACCCCTTCGTCCCGCCCGCAGCGCGAAGCGCTGCGGCAACGGGCGAACGGGTGACGGAGCTGCTCACGCACCCCCGCCACCCCCCGGCCCAGCCCGCCTCCCAGCGCCGAAGCTAGCGGTCTGAGCCAGATTCGCGAGGCGCCACTTTGTCGAGAAGAGCGACGAGAGCGCCAAGCCGAGCGCCGACGTCGTCTTCGTCGGTGCGCTTATCCTCGCGCGACCGAAACAGCTCGTCGGTAATGTCGAGCGCCGCGAGCGACAACGCGGTCAGAGGATCCGCGACGCCGGAGCGCTTGAGCTGGCCCACGCGCTCCTCGAGATATTTCGCGAGCCGGCGCAGATAGTCGGGCGCCGCCTCCGAACGGATCGTGAGCGTCTGCCCGAGCAGGGTGAGCTCGATCCGCCGCGGCTCGCTCATTCTTGCGGCCTGTCGAGGTCGAGCTTGTTGATGTCCTTCAAGATCATGTCGACCTGGGCGAGGACCTGGCGGCGCTCGTCGCCAAGCCGCTTCACCTCGCGTTTGAGCTGCGCGTTCTCCTCGCGCAGATGGCTGAGAGACTCCGCCGCGCGCTTCACCGCGCTCTCGAGTTCCGTCAATCGCTCGACGATACCGTCGCCCATCAGCTGCTCCGCAGGGTGATGTGGAAAGTCTCGGTGATCCGCCGGACCACACGTTCCTGGATCGCGTTCACCTCGGCGTCGGTCAACGTCCGGTCCTCGGCCTGGAACAAGAGCCGCCACGCCAGGCTCGACCGGCCGTCCGGGAAGCGGAAGACGTCGAAGAGTACGAGCCGCCGCAGGAGAGGTCCGGCCGCCTCTCGCAGCGCCGACTCGATCTGAGCCGCGGTCAGGCTCTGCTCGGCGCCCACGACGAACGCCAGATCGCGCTCGACCACCGGGAACCGCGGCAGCGCCTGGTAGGACAGCGCGGCGGCGCTCGCCGTGCCGACCGCGTCGAGCGAGACGACCGCGGCGAATACCGTCGCCGTGATGCCGAAGCTCTCGCGCAGCGCCGCCGCGACTTCTCCGAATTCGGCGACGACCGCGCCCTGCTCGGTCACCAGGGTTCCGTGGCAGTCGGGCTCGAATCCGCTCAAGCCGCCCGCATCGCCGGAGCCCGCGCGCACGCCGAGCGCCGCCAAGGTGTGCTCGGCCATGCCCTTGGCGTCGTACACGTCCACCGGTTCCGGTGCGCCGGACCAGCCGCCCTCGCCGCGGGCGCCCGTGAGCGCGATCGCGACCCAGCGCGGCTCGCGCGTCCCGGTGTCGCCGTTGCCCCACTGGTACGTCTTGCCGACCTCGAACACGCGCACGTCCGCCTGCTGGCGTCGCACGTTGGTCGAGACCGCGCCCAGCACGCCCTCCAGCGGATGCGTGCGCAGCAGCGACGCGTCCTGCGCCAGCGGATTCATCAGCTCGACGGGCTTGGGATCCGCGGGGCGGCGGAGAAGCGCGGCCCGCGCGGGATCGCTGAACGCGTACGTGACGACTTCCGCAAGTCCCGCGCCGACCAGCGCTCGGCGGACCGTCTGGCCCTGACGCAGGCTGATCGGATGCGTGACGAGCGAGATCGCGCCGCCGGGCAACGTCGACGGAATCCGGTCGTAGCCCCAGACGCGGATGATCTCCTCGACCAGGTCGTCCTCCATCGAGAGATCGCGGCGGAAGCTCGGCACGGTCACGTCGAGATCGGCGCCGCGCGACGTCACCGCAAGCCCGAGCCCGGTGAGCACCTTGCGCGCCTGCGCCGGCGAGGGCGCGACGCCGAGCACGCGCTTGACGCGCGCCATGCGCAGGCGCACGTGCTGGGCTTTCCGCTTGCGCGGATATGCGTCGACGACGCCCCGCGCGATCGTGCCGCCGGCGGTCTCGGCGATGAGCGCCGCGGCCCTCGCGGACGCGGTCACGAGGCCCTCGACGTCGGCGCCGCGCTCGAAGCGATAGGCCGCGTCGGTCCTGAGCCCGAGCGCCCGCGACGTGCGCCGGATCGACGCGGGCGCGAACCACGCGGCTTCGAGCAGCACGCGCGTGGTCCGGTCGGTCACCTCGGTATTGGCGCCGCCCATCACGCCGGCGAGCCCGATCGCGCGCTGCGGGTCGGTGATCAACAGCATCGAGGGGTCGAGCATCCGCTCCTGTCCGTCGAGCGTCGTGAACCGCTCGTCGGTCCGGGCGCGGCGCACGACGATCGTCGCGTCGGCCACCGTGTCGTAGTCATAGGCATGAAGCGGCTGCCCGAGCTCCCAGAGCACGTAGTTGGTCACGTCGACGACGTTGCTGATCGGCCGCAGCCCGACCGCGCGCAGCCGCGCCCGCAGCCACGACGGCGACGGCCCGATCGTGACGCCGCGGATGACCCGCGCGGTGAACCGGTGGCAGAGATCCGGCGCCTCGATCCGCACGCGCGCCAGGCTCTTTGCGGCTTCGCCCGATTCATTGAGCTTGATCGTCGCCGGACGCATGCGGGCGCCCGTGAGCGCCGCCAGCTCTCGCGCGATGCCGAGCACCGACAGGCAATCGGGGCGGTTCGGCGTCACCTCGACCTCGAGCACCTGATCGTCGAGGCCGAGCTCGGCGACGAGGTCGGCTCCGGGGCGCGCGTCCGGGACCTCGAGGATCCCCGCTTCGTGCTCCTCGCCGATGCCGAGCTCGCGCTCGGAGCAGAGCATGCCCTGCGACTCGACGCCCTGGATCTTCGCGGCGGCGATCCGGCGTCCGCCGGGCAGCACGGCGCCCGGCGGGGCGAACGCGGCGCGGACGCCGACCTTCGTGTTGGGCGCGCCGCACACGACGGAATAGTGCTCGCGCCCGGTGCTCACGCGGCAGAGGAACAGCGGGTAGCCGCCGTGGCCCTGGCCGAGCTCGCGCTCGACGGCTTCGATCTCGCCGACGACCACGCCCTTGAGATCGGGCGCCAGCGGCGTGACCGACGCCACCTCGATCCCGGCGTTGACCAGCCGCTCGGCGGCCTGCTCGGCCGTCAGCTTGAGGTCGACGAATTCGCGCACCCACGAATAGGGAATCTTCATCGGATCAGGCGAACTGCTTCAGGAAGCGCAAGTCGTTCTCGAAGAACAGCCGCAAGTCGTCGATGCCGTACTTCAGCATCGCGATGCGCTCGATGCCCATGCCGAACGCCCAGCCGGTGACCTCCTCGGGATCGTAGCCGACGTTCTTCAAGACTTGAGGATGCACCATGCCGGAGCCCAGGATCTCGAGCCAGCCGGTCTGCTTGCACACGCGGCAGCCGTCGCCGTGGCACGCGAAGCACAGCACGTCCACCTCGGCGGAGGGCTCCGTGAACGGAAAGAACGACGGCCGGAAACGGATCTTCGAGCGCGGCCCGAACATCTCGCGCGCGAACAGCTCGAGCGTGCCCTTGAGGTCGGCCATCGTGATCGCGCGGTCGACCGCCAGTCCCTCGACCTGATGGAACATCGGCGAGTGCGTCATGTCCACCACGTCGCGCCGGTAGACCTTGCCCGGCACGATGATGCGCACCGGCGGCTTCTTGGCCAGCATCGCGCGGATCTGAACCGGCGAGGTGTGCGTCCGCAACAAGGTGCTGTCGGAGAGATAGAACGTGTCCTGCATGTCCCGCGCGGGGTGATCACGCGGGATGTTGAGCGCCTCGAAGTTGTGGTAGTCGCTCTCGATCTCGGGCCCCTCGACGACCGAGAAGCCGAGCCCGGCGAAGATCGAGACGATCTCGTCGTGCACGCGCGTCAGCGGATGCAGCGAGCCCATCGGCGGGCGGCGGCCTGGCAAGGTGAGGTCTAGCCGCCGGCGCCGGCGCTCGGCCTGCCGTTCGGCCTCCGCGGTTGCGGCCAGCCGCGCGTCCAGCAGGCCTTCGAGCTCGCGCTTGGCCACGTTGGCGGCGGCGCCGACGAGCGGACGCTCCTCGGGCGGCAGGGTGCCGAGCGAGCGGAGGAGCTGCGTCAGCGAGCCCTGGCGGCCGAGCACGCCGACGCGGATGGCTTCGAGGTCGCTTGACGACTGCGCCGCCGCGACGGCCGCCCGCGCTTGCTCCACGATGGCGTCGACGCGCGGGTGCGCCACGAACTACCGGCTCTGGGCTTTAGCGGTCTCGGTGAGCTTCGCGAACGCCGACGGATCGGTGACCGCCAGCTCCGCCAGCACCTTGCGATCGAGGTTGACGCCGGCCTTCTTGAGCGCCGCCATGAACTTCGAGTAGGAGAGCCCGAACTGGCGGCACGCGGCGTTGATCCGCACGATCCAGAGCGAGCGCGCCTGGCGCTTCTTCTGCTTGCGACCGCTGTAGGCGAAGGCGCCCGCCCGGAGGACGGTCTCTGCGGCGGTCTTGTAGAGCTTGCGACGCCCGCCGAAGTAGCCCTTCGCCTTCTTGAGAATCTTCTTGCGCCGTCGGCGCGTCTTCGCTCCACCCTTGGCCCGTGGCATTCCCCGAGTCCTCCTGAATTCTTCCCTGAGCTCTTATAGGTACGGGACGAGGACCTGCAGCCGGCGCTCGTCCGCCTTGTCGATCATCTTGTTCTTGCGCAGCTTGCGGCGGCGCTGCGGGCCCTTGCCCTCGAGCTTGTGCTGCTTCCAGCCGCCCGCGCGCTTCAGCTTGCCCGAGCCGGTTCGCTTCAGGCGCTTACGCGCGCCGCGCTTCGTCTTCATCTTCGGCATAGGTCAATCCTCGATGTCGTTCGGACTGCCGCTAGTGTTGGGCCTTGGGGCTCAGGATGATGTGCAGCATCCGGCCCTCGAGCCGCGGATTGTTCTCGGGGTTGGCGATGTCCGAGGTCGCCTCCAGCATCTTGTTCAGCATCTTCCAGCCGAGCTCCGTGTGCGCCATCTCACGGCCCTTGAAGCGAACCGTGACCTTGGCCTTGTGGCCTTCCTCCAGGAAGCGCCGCACGTGCTTGAGCTTGAAGTCGAAGTCGTGCTTCTCGGTCTTCGGCCCCATCTTGACTTCCTTGACCTGGATGGTCGTCTGCTTCTTGCGCGCTTCCTTGAGCCGCCGGGCCTGCGTGTACTTGTACTTGCCGAAGTCCATGATACGGCACACCGGCGGCGACGCGTCGGGCGCGACCTCGACCAGATCCAGCTCCTGCTGGCGCGCGGTCTCCAGCGCCGTCGCGATGGGCAGGATGCCGAGCTGCGAGCCGTCGGCGCCGACCACGCGCACTTCCCGGACCCGGATGCCCTCGTTGATACGGATGTCCTTGGCTTGGCTGATAGGCGTGACTCCTCGTTACGCTGAGTTGGCGATGCGTCCGGCCGGCCGGCCGATCACGAGCGGCCCACGGAGAGACTGACGTCGCGCGAGCCGATCTCCCGAGCGAGATCGGCGAGCACGCGGTCGAGCGGTACGGCGCCGAGGTCGTCGCCGGTGCGGTGGCGCAGGCTCACGGTGCCGTTCTCGGCCTCGCGAGCACCCACGACCAGCATGTACGGCACCTTCCGCACCTGCGCGTCGCGGATGCGGTAGCCGAGCTTCTCGTTGCGGTCGTCGAGCTCGGCGCGCAGGCGCGCCCCGCGCAGCCGAGCGTGCACCGTGCGCGCGTACTCGATGTGCTTCTCGCTGATCGGCAGGACACGCGCCTGTACCGGCGCGAGCCACGTCGGGAACGCCCCGGCGTAGTGCTCGACCAGCACGCCCACGAAGCGCTCGAACGAGCCGAAGATCGCGCGGTGGATCATCACCGGCCGCTTGGGCTGGCCGTCGCTGTCGATGTACTCGAGCCCGAAGCGATCCGGCTGCTGGAAGTCGACCTGGATCGTCGCCACCTGCCAGCGCCGGCCGAGCGCGTCCTGCACGTCGACGTCGATCTTCGGCCCGTAGAAGGTGCCGTCGCCCGGGTTGAGCTCGAAGGCGAGGCCGTTCGCGCGCAGCGCGTCCGTCAACGCGCCCTCGGCGGCCTGCCACTGCTCGTCGGTGCCCAGCGACTTCTCCGGCCGGGTCGACAGCTTGAAGAACGATTCGAGCATGAAGGTCTTGTACCACTCACGAACCAGCTCCAGCAGCGCGGTGATCTCGTCCTGGATCTGATCCAGCCGGCAGTAGATGTGCGCGTCGTCCTGCGTGAACTGCCTCACGCGCATGAGCCCGCTCAAGGTGCCCGAGCGCTCGTTGCGGTGCAGGCGGCCCATGTCCGCGAAGCGCAGCGGCAGATCACGGTACGAGCGGAGCGCGTGGCGGTAGACCAGCGTCGACTCCGGGCAGTTCATCGGCTTGAGGCTGAAGATCTGCTCCTCGGACTCGACCAGGAACATGTTCTCGCGGTAGTGATCCCAGTGTCCCGACTGCTCCCAGAGCTTCTGGTTGACCAGGATCGGCGTGGAGATCTCCTGGTAGCCGCGCGCGTCGAGGACCTCGCGGACGAATTTCTCGAGCTCGCGCACGATCGTCCAGCCGTTCGGCAGCCAGAACGGCGCGCCGGGCGAGACATCGTGGAAGGCGTACAGGTCGAGCTCGCGGCCGAGCTTTCGATGATCGCGCTTCTTGGCTTCCTCGAGCCGCCACAGATGCTTGTCGAGCTCCTCCTGGGTGAGCCACGCGGTGCCGTAGATGCGCTGGAGCATCGCGTTGTGCTCGTCGCCGCGCCAGTAGGCGCCGGAGGACGAGAGGAGCTTGAAGTGCTTCACGTCCGCGGTCGAGGACACGTGGGGCCCACGGCACAGATCGATGAAGTCGCCCTGCGTGTAGAGCGACACCCTCGGCACGTCGAGCCCCTCGAGGATCTCGACCTTGAACGGCTCGTTGCGCTCGCGGAAGAAGCGGATCGCGTCCTGCCGCGGCATCTCCTGCCGCTCGAATGGGTACGCGGCCTTCGCGATCTCCCGCATGACCTCCTCGATCTTCGTGAGGTCCTCGGGCGTGAACGGCTCTGCTTTCGCGAAGTCGTAGTAGAAGCCGTCCTCGATCGAGGGGCCGATCGCCACGCGGACGGACGGAAACAGACGCTTCACGGCCTGAGCCATGACGTGCGACGTCGAATGGCGCAAGGTCGCGAGCGGCGAGGGATCGCAGTCGAAGTCGCCGGTCAGCTTGAGGTGACGATCTTCTTCAGACAGTGGCGCGCTCGTCAGTCTTGATACGTGGTTCGCGCTGACCCGCGACTGTAAATGGTAGGCTCGGGCGGTTTCGAACCGCCGACCTCCTCTGCGTCAGAGAGGCGCTCTCCCACTGAGCTACGAGCCTATCCAGAGTGACGTCATGCTACATGCGACTCGGCGAGCATGTCAAGGCAAGGTCCTGGAATTACGAGCGTTTCAACGAAGGATGTTGGTGAGCGAGCTCTCGACCAGCACGTACTGGAAGGCCGCCACGATCTTGACGCCGGCGCTGCCAGACTTTGCCGTCGCCATCAGGGACGCGGGAACGGGCGGAAAAGGCGACGCGAGCCGGATCGCGTTGGCCGCGTAGTCGTCGTAGATCGCGTAGCCCGACTGCTGGTGAACCTCGAGCGTGGGCACGCGGCCGTCCTTCAAGATGCCGAACACGATCACGAGGCGCGCCGACTTGTAGTCGCAGTGCCCGGTCCCGGCGTCCTTGATGCACGGATACCCCCACTTCTCCTTGATCATCCGGCGCACGCGCTCGAGGTAGTCGTTGTACTTGGGGTCACTCGAGTCGAGCGGGATCGGCTCGCCTTCGATTCCAGCCCACCCCTCGCCCGCGCCCCCCGCCCCACCGGGGCCGCCTCGGCGCAGCGCCGCTCGGCTGTCGATCAAAGGCGGGCTCGGGGGTACTGCCGCCACGCGCGGCTGCGGCTGGGCTGATTGCGCCGCCTCGCGCGGGGGCGCCTCGGGCGGCCGCGCCGGCTCGCTTGGCGCTGGCTCGGCTGACTTCGCGGGCGGCCGCGCCGCCTGCAAACCATCGGGGGCCGGCGGCTCGTGAGCGGCGGGCGGGGCCGGCGCCGGCGTCGGCGGCACGCTCGGGACCGCCGGCGGCTCGGGGGCGCGCTGGGGGGGCTGCGGCGGCTGCGGCGCCCGGGGCTCGGCCGGGCTCGGCTGCGGCGGCCTCGCCGCCACTCTCGGCTGGGGCTGGGGTTGAGCCTTCGGGGCCGGCCGCGCGGGAGGCGCAGGCGTTGCGTTGGGCGCCTGCTCCGAGCCCTGCGGCCCGCCGCGCGCGGCGGGCTCCTCAGCCTTGGGTAGCTCGACGAACAAGGGCTCGCCGCGCTTGACCATATAAGGGTTTGCCGGCGGGCGTACGAACAGGATCGCGGCCACGATCAGCAGATGGAGCCCGACCGAAACCCCGATCGCGATGGCTAGTGGACGCCGGCTCACCCGCCTGATGGTGTGCACACGCATCTTCGCGATTATAGCCCCTAGAGGTCTCTGTCCATGGCCTGGGCCACGCGCCGGACCCGCTGCATCAGCGCCTTGAAACGCTCGGGCTTGAGCGACTGCGGGCCGTCGGAGAGCGCCTCCTCCGGGCGGGGGTGTACTTCGATGATGAGCCCGTCGGCGCCGGCGGCGATCCCCGCCATCGCCATCGCCTCCACGTACTCCCAGTGGCCGGTGCCATGGCTCGGATCGACCAGGATCGGCAGGTGCGAGAGCTGCTTGACCGAGGGGATCGCGTTGAGGTCGAGCGTGAACCGGGTGGACGCCTCGAACGTCCGGATGCCGCGCTCGCACAGGATCACGTTCGGGTTGCCGCGCGCCAGCACGTACTCCGCCGACAGGAGCCACTCCTGGATCGTCGTCGCCATCCCGCGCTTGAGCAGCACGGGCTTGCCCGCGTCCCCCACCCGCCTCAGCAGCGGGAAGTTCTGCACGTTCCGGGCGCCCACCTGGAGGATGTCCGCGTGCTCGGCGACGATGTCGACCTTCTCCGGCTCCATCACCTCGGTGACGACCGGCAAACCGGTCTCGCGCCGGGCTTCGGCCAGGAGCTTGAGCCCGTCGTCCTCGAGCCCCTGGAAGGCGTAGGGCGAGGTGCGCGGCTTGAATGCGCCGCCGCGCAGGACGTGGGCGCCGGCCGCCTTCACCTTCTCGGCCGCCTCCAGGAGCTGCGGGCGCGACTCCACGGAGCACGGTCCCGCCATCACCACCAGCGAGCGCCCGCCGATCGTGACGTCGCCCACCTTGATCTGGGTCGGCTCGTCACGCACCTCGCGGCTCGCGAGCTTGAACGGCTTGAGGATGGGCGTGACCGACTCGACGCACTCGAGCGACTCGAGGCTGCGCAGCGCGTCCTTGCCACGGTCGTCGCCGACGGCGCCGATCACGGTACGCAGCGCGCCGCGGATCGTGTGCGGGCTGTAGCCCATCGCGGTGATGCGATGACAAACGTCCTCGACCTGCGCGTCGCTGGCTCCCGACTTCAGCACGATGATCATGATGATTGTTGTAGCGGGGACCGTGAGACCGGCTCGCACCGAGGGTGGCCTGAGATCGGTGCGACCCGGCTCCGCTCTCTGTTGTAGCGGGTGCGTTGGTGGCCGGATCACACCGAGGGTGGCCCGAGATAGGTGCAATCGGCTCCGCTCGCCCGCTCCTTTCCGAGCCGTTCGTGACGGCTCTGTTCGCCCGACAGCAGTCGGCGGTGCTTCTGGCTTCTGCGCCGGATCCAGCGCTTCGGCGTATGGGGACAAAAAGAAAGGCCGCGGGGAGGGCCCGCGGCCTTATCGATCGGCGCCGCGGGCTCTCGGTCCGCCCGCGGCTCTCTGCTCAGCTCAAGTCAGAGTGCCTGGGCGGACCTCTCCGAAGTAAAAGTAGAAGCCGAAGAACCCGCGAGTTGAGGCGCCCATAGCGTGCCGGGAAGTCTAGCGGGGCCCTGCGCGAGCGTCAAGCGCTTTCTCGGCGCTCGCGCTTGCCCGTCCGTGGCTTGTGGAAGCGCTTGATGATGCTGTCGCGGTAGTAGTAGAGAGGCAGGCAGAGCGCGATCACGATGGCCATGAAAGCGATCGCCCAGATGTACTGCTGCTCGGCGACGTGCGCGCCGAAGTACGACGACACCCACGTGCCCGGAATGCGCGCCACGGTGGAGACGATCGCGAAGAGCCAGAAGGGCATCGGGCTGATCCCGAAGAGGTACGAGAGGATGTCCTTCGGAAAGCCCGGCACCAGATACAAGATGAAGCAGATGATGGCGCCTTCCGCCTCGAGCACGAAGTTCATCCGGTTCCAGTGGTGCTCGCTGAGCCACGGCCGCACGAGCGGCTCACCCCACTTGCGCCCCACCCAGAAGCAGAAGAGCGTGCCGATGGTCAGCCCGATCGTGGAGTAGATCAGCCCGAGCCACGTTCCGAAGAGCGCGCCCCCGACGGGGCCGGTGATCTCGCCCGGGATCGGCGAGATGATCACCTGGAGCGCCTGGATCGCGATGAAGACGAGCGGCGCCATCCAGCCCCACGACTTCACGGTTTCCTTCAGGAACTTCTTGTCCTGGTAGAGGCGAACGATGAAGCGGATGATCGGAGCGTCGGCGGCGACGAGCCAGATGACGATCGCAAGCAACACCAGCAAGACCGCGCTGACGAGCGCCCATCGCGCGCGGTCAGTCATCGGGCTCGGGCGCGGCCTCACATGGCCGGACGGCGATCTCTCCAGGGCGACGCGGCTTCGAAGGCGGCGGAGGCGGCCAGCACGGTCGTGTCGGCGTGGCGGCGGCCGACGATCTGCAACCCGACGGGAAGTCCTTCGTCGGTCCACCCCGCGGGCACACTGGCCGCAGGCTGGCCCGTCAGGTTGAACGGGTACGTGAACGGCATCCAGCCGAGGACGGACACTTCCTGCCCCGCGATCTCGCGCGGCGGGTGCGCGCCCGCGGCGAACGGCAAGGTGGCGACCGTCGGCATCAGCAGCACGTCGAACCGCTCGAGGAACGTCTGCGCCTCGCGCCAGTACTCCTCGACCCGCGCCACTGCGCGCAGGTAGTCCCGCGCGGTGACCGCGCCGCCGCGGCGAATGAAGCGCACGAGCGAGGGATCCATGTGCGGCTCGGCGTCCGGCAGCCGATCGGACCACGCGGCGTAGAACTGCGCGGCGATCATCGTGGCGAAGATGTCCTCGGGGTTCTCCCAGCCGGGATTGACGACTTCGACGTGGCAGCCGAGGGTTTCGAACGTGCCGGCGGCGTTCTCGCAGATCGCCAGGATCTTGGGATCGACCGCGGCGTAGCCGAGATCGGGCGTCCACGCGACGTGTAGCCCCTTCACCTCGCCGTCGCACGCCGCGAGGAACGAGGCGATCTCGCGCGGTAGCGAGCCGCGGTCGCGGTCGTCGCCGCCCGCCACGACGTCGAGGACCGCCGCCGCGTCGCGCACCGTGCGCGTGATCGGGCCGACGTGGTTGACGCGCTCGAAGCCGCCGAAGATCGCGCGATCCGGCACGCGGCCGAACGAGGGCTTGAAGCCGTAGAGCCCGCAGAACGACGCCGGAATCCGGATCGAGCCGCCCGCGTCGGTGCCGAGCGCGATCGGCCCCACCCCGCTCGCGACCGCGGCGGCGCCGCCGCCGCTCGAGCCGCCCGGCGTCAGGCTCGTATCCCAGGGGTTGCGCGTCACGCCGAAGAGCGGATTCTCGGTGAAGGCCTTGTGGCCGAACTCGGAGGTGTTCGTCTTGCCGAGCAGCACGGTGCCCGCGGCCTTCAGGCGTCCGACCGCCAGCGCATCCTCCTCGGGCAGGAAGTCTTCGAAAAGCCGTGAGCCGCCCGTGGTCGGCACGCCGCGCGTCAGCAGCACGTCCTTCACCGACAGCGGCACGCCGTGCAGCGGCCCGATCGGCTCACCCTTCATCACGGCGATCTCGGCCTCGCGCGCGGCGGTGCGCGCGACGTCGGCCGTCACGAGGCAGAACGCGTTGAGCGTCGGGTTCACCGCATCGAGTCGTGCGAGGATCAGGTCGAGGACCTCGAGCGGCTTGACCTCTTTCCGCCGAACGAGATCTGCGATCTCGAGCGCAGAGAGCCAAGTGTCCATTGACCCGCGCATTGTATCATTCCGCTTCGTGCAGATCGTCGATCGCCGCGGGACGCTCGTCACGGTCCTTCGCCCGACGGCCGCGGGATCGCTCGAGAATGCGTGGGTGCGAATTCCGGACGGCTCGTGGCTCGGCATCGAGCCGCGCGCGACGCGCGAGGCGCCCTGGGGCTGGTCGGATCGTCTCTGGCATGCCGCGGAGCCGCCTGCCAACGGCTGGCACGGCGCGCGGCTCACGCTCTTCGAGTCGCTCGACTGGGCGCACATCGACCGCATCCCCGTGCTCGCCGAGCCCGCGCGGCTGCCGCCCGGAGGCGGAACCGCCGTCTTGAACTTCATCGCGGCCCGCGCGGCCAAGCAGGGCGCGGGCGCCCTCGCCTATGGCGGACCCTACCCGACCGAGCAGCTCTTCCTGGCACTGCTGGAGTCCTTTCGCTACGAGCCTGAGACGGCCGACCCGCTCGCCGCATTCATGGAGGGCCGCCTCGCCTGGCGCCCCGCGCCGTCGGAGCACCTGTTCGTAGGGGACGATCTCTACGTGCAGCAGCGCGGGCGGATCGAGAAAGTCGTCTGGCGCGGCGTGACCTACCACCGCCCTGACTGGCAGGGCGTCGTCCGGCACACGCCGCGGCGGATCGTCGACGCCACCGACGGCGTGCGCTGCGGGCTCTGGGCGCTCGCGCAGGCGCTCGAGGACGCGCTGCTGCTCGGACCCGAGGGCGACCTCGTGCGAATCCTGTGCGACGAACCCGCGCCGGCGGCGAGCCGGCCGTTGCCGGACGCCGTGTGGTCGGGCGTGGCCGCCGCGGTCGCCGCGCGCGCGGCCGCGCCCCTAGCGCCGTTCGTCGAGTCGGTCGCCGGCGCCTTCTCGCTCGAGTGGGGGCCGGTCGCGCGCGATGTGGTGCAGATCGGACGCGGACGGATCAGGCTCGCCGCGCGGCTTCGCGAGGTGCTCGTGGCAGGGCTCGCGGCGGCGCCGACGGCGGGCGACCGCGCCGCGCTGGGGCTGGCCGTCGTCGCGGAGACGGCCGCGCTGGTGGGCGACACGCTGCGGTCGCGCGCGCAAGCCGAGGCCGCGAGGCTCGAGCGCGCGGGACGAGCGCCCACGCTGGACGGCCCGTTCGCGGCGGATCAGCGAAGCGGCGCCGATCGGGCGCGCGATATCACCGCGGCGGTCCAGGCGCTGCTCGACGACGCGGTGACGTGAGGGCCGGCGCCCGAATGGGTGCGCGGGGGCGCTCGACGGTCAGTGCGTCGCGCTGAAGATGATCCAGGCGTTGAAGGCGATGAACGCGGCGACGGATATGGTGGACAGCACCACGTACGCGATCCAGAGCAGCTCTTCCCGGCCCTCGCCGAGGATGCGGCCGACGCCGGTGAGGAGGCTCTTCGCGTAGCCGATCGCGTCGTGCTTGAGCGTCGGCACGCCGAGCACGTCGACGAGGATGTGATAGCCGTCCATTTCGATGAAGCAGAACGGGTACAGCGCGACGACCAGGGCCTGCCACTGAATGATGCCCGACGCCGCCGCGAACGCCTGCGTGAAGCTCCCGGTCGGGGCCTGGGCGGCCACGATGAACGCGACCGCGCCGAGCGCCAGGTGCACCAGCGCCCCCGTCACCGCGGTGACCACGCGCGCGCGGCGGCTCGCCATGAAGATGTCGGTGACGTCGATATAGAACGTCGGCACGAAGCCGTGCAGGAACGTGAAGCCGAACTCGCGCACGCGACGGCGATAGTGAATGCAGGCCAGGCCGTGGACGAACTGGTGCAGCGCGACGCTGGCGAAGAACAAGAGCTTGACCGTCAGGACACCACGTAGCGCGTGGCCGCCGAAGCCTTCGAGCATGTCGTGCACGTCTCGGAACAGCACGAGCGCGGCGGCCGCGCCCGCCACGGCGAGCACGGCGCAGGCGATGGCCGCGATCGGCGTGAACAGGAGGAATCCGCCGAAGCGATAGAGCGCCTGGAAGAACCCCTGGACGTTGTAGGTCGAGATCCGGATGCGCTCGAGGCCGGTCAGCACGAGCTCGATCGCCTTGACGACGGCGCGCCCGCGGTTGCGTGCCAGCACCGCGCGCAGGCGAGAGCGCGGCTCGAACGTCAGGAGCTGCGCGCGCTGCAGCTTGCGCAAGAGGCTCGGGATGATCTCGAAGTCGAACTCGCCGTACTTCAGGACGTAGGCGGTCGCGATCTCCTGCAGCGAGGTGGCGCCGTCCATCTGATCCCACAGGAAGCGCTCCGGCTCGGAGAGCAGCAGGAAGCGATCCGTTGTCTTGTTCTTGAGGATGAAGCCCGGCGCGACCGCCACCCGCGAGCGGAGCTCGGAGATCTCGTAGGCGTCCGGCTCGATCCGACGCGGCCGCGAGTTCAGGTAGCCGGTGACGCTGGCGACCTGACGGAGCTCGAAGCCCTCCTCGTCGTCGCGTCGAACGAGCAGCTCGAACTTGGCGGGGGTCGGTCGCTGCATCAGCGCGCCTCGACGTCGAGGCCGGTGGCCTCGAGCCCCCAGCGCGTCGCCTCGGCCACCTGCTGCGTCGACCGGCGCAGCCGCTCCATGAACACCTGGACCATCGCGTAGAAGAACGCGGCGGCGGCGCGGGGCGCGGTCTCGGTCATCGCCTGCAGGCTGTCGCGTCCCAGCACCAGGAGCTCGACGTCGGTCTCGGCCTGCGCAGTGGCCGACCGGGGCGAGCCATCGAACAGGCTCATCTCCCCGAAGAAGTCGAACGGCTCGACGCGGACCAGCACCTGCTCGACCTTGCCCGTCACCGCCTTGGAGATCAGGATCGTGCCGCGGCGGACGATGAACATCTCGTCGCCGCGATCGCCCTCGCGAAACAGGATCTGGTGGCGGCGGAGATCGCGCTCGCGCAGACGGTCGGTCAGCGCGACCAGATCAGGATCGGAGAAGGCTTCGAACACACGGACGTCGCGCAGGAACGCGAGTGTCTCGTCTGACGCCTGCACGCGCGGTGAACGCGGGGCCTAGGTGGCCACGCGGCTGATGAGGCTGCTGCGGAACTCGTGCCGCCGTTCGCTCGACGGCGTCTTGGCAAGCCGCGCGAGCGCCTGCTGCACTGTGGCGCGCTCGGCGTCGCTCAGCTCGTACTCGGCCAGGAGCGTTTCGGGCGCGCGCTGCAGCTCGGCAAGGAAATCCGGATCGATCATCACGCGCCCCACCAGCTCACGAAGCCCTTGCGCCATCGCGCGAATGATACCAATTTCCTCGACCGTTTGATAGGCTCCCCGCCATGATCGATGGCCCGCACGCGACCGATCGGCGGCGCGCGCTCCTGATCGCGGCGCTCGGCTTTTGTTGCCGGCTCCGCACGCCCGATCCGGAAACTCCACTGACCACGTTGCGTGCCTGGCTCTCGAGCTGGCGTGGCATCGGGCTGGTGGCGGCCGGAATGGCGCGCCAGGGCTACGATCTGAGCCTGACGCGCTACGCCGACTTCGGCTGGCGCGGCACGTTCTACGTCACGGGTCGCGAGCATTCGCCGACCGGCGCGACCGGCTCCGCCTTCGAGGCGACGCCGTTCCGCGCGGTGCAGGTGGCCGCGTGGGAGGCGCTCACCCGCACGTGAGACGCGCGGCGCGCCCGATCGCGCGCGCCGGCTTCGCGTTGCTGGCCCTCGCGTCGGTCCTGACCGCGCCGTGGTCGCCGGCCGCGCAGCCCGACACGCGGATCCCGTGGATCGGCTACCTCGCCAACGAGCCGACCCCGGACTCGGCGCCGGTCCTCCGTGAGATGTTGCGCGAGCGCGGCTGGATCGACGGGGAATCGATCAAGGTCTGGTACCGCTACGTCCAGGGCAAGCCCGACCTCTATCAGCAGCACGCCGACGATCTCGTGCGATTACAAGTCAGGGTGATCGTGGCGGTCGGCGCGCCGGCGATCGAGGCCGCGCGGCGGGCGACGAAGACGGTGCCGATCGTCATGGTCTCGCTCGACGATCCGGGCGCCGCCGGGGCAAGCCGCGAGCCGGCGGCGGCCGACACGAACCTCACGGGAATCACCACGTTCGCGCCGGAGCTCGGCCCGCGCCGCCTCGAGCTCTTGCGGCAGATCGTGCCGAGACTCACCCGCGCGGCGGTGCTGTTGAGCGCGGGCAACTCGAGCGCCGCCGAGGAGCTCAGCGCGACGAAGTCCGCGGCCGCAGCGCGCGGCATCGAGCTCACCCCGATCGAGATCGCCGACGAGTCGGACGTTCGCGAGGCGCTGACCCGCGTGGGCAAGTCGCGGCCGCAGGGGCTGCTCGTGCTCGCCGACGCGATCACCCTGGCGCATCGCCAGAGGGTCGCGACCTTCACCACGCGGAGCAAGCTGCCGGCGGTGTTCCCGTTCCGCGACTTCGCCGACGCCGGCGGCCTCATCTCCTACGGCGCCAACTGGACCGACATCTTCCGGCAGACCGCCGAGCTCGTCGACCGTCTGCTGAAGGGCGCCCGGCCGGCGGAGCTCGGGATCCGGCGCGCGTCGCGGGTCGAGCTGATCGTCAACCTCCGCGCTGCCCGCACGCTGACCGTCAAGGTGCCGTCGTCGCTGCTCCAGCGCGCCGATCGCGTCATCGAATGACGCGCACCCTCGCGACGATCGTCTGCGTGATCGGCGTCTTCGCCGCGTGCGCCAAGGACGGCTGGGTGTACGAGAAGCGCGGAACGACGCCCGCGAAGCTCGAGCACGACATGGGGCTCTGCCGCAAGGAAGCGCGCGATCCGCAGACGATCGCGCTGCCCGGCTCACCGCGGACCGATCGCGAGGTGTTCAATCGCTGCATGGAGCGCAAAGGCTACACGGTCCGGAGCGACAAGCCGAGCTGATGGCGAATCGTCGGACGGGCGCGGGACATCCTGTGCATAGGCGCCGGAGCGGCGGTCGCGGAACCGGTACCCATGGTTCCGAGTTTTGCACTCGGAGGTGGGCCGATGCGTGGCGTTCGTCTCGCCCTGATGCTCGCGGCCACGGTTTTGATCGCCGCCGGAAGTGCGGCAGCGGCGAACTACGCGCAGGAAACCCTGGACCGGTACTTCCGGCTCGAGTACGAAGTCGCGCAGAGCTCCACGCGCCCCGTCGTGAGCGGGTACGTGTACAACCTGAACCCGGGCACGCCGGCCGAGCGCATGCGGCTCTCCATCGAGGCGCTCGATGGCTCCGGTAACGTCGTGGCGACCTCGTCCACCTGGGTCCTCGGCAATGTGCCGCCCGGCAATCGCGGGTACTTCAGCGCGCCGGTCGCGCCCGCCGCGTCGTATCGCGTGCAAGTGCAGTCCTTCGACTGGGGCAACCGCGGCGGCTCCAGCAACTGATCTGCCTCGGCCGCTCGACCCCATTCGGGCGCACGATTGTCTCGAGCCGGACTCGAATCCTGGAGGCTCATCGATGATCAAGAGCATCTCGCTGCTCACGCGCAAGGCCGGGATGACGCACGCGCAGTTCGTCAAGCACTGGGTCGAGGTGCACGCGCCGCTGGCCCTCGCGGTGCCCGGGCTTCGGCGCTACGTGCAGTCTCACATCGTCGAGGAGCGCACGCGCCCGGACATTCCCACGACCGACGTCGACGTCGACGGGATCGCCGAGCTCTGGTACGACGACCGGGAGACGATGGCGCGCGCGCATGCGACGCCGGAGGCCAAGGCGCTGTTCGCGGATGGCGCGCTCTTCATCGGCCGCATCAAGGCCTTCACGGTCGAAGAAAAGGTGATCGTCCCGCCGCCATCCGCGTAGCTTCACTCAGTCGGCGTGATCTGCGGTAAGGTGAGGGGGCTTCGAACCAGACACGGAGGGACACACGCAATGCGAACTATCGTCATCGTGCTGATCACGCTGGCCGTGATCGGATGGAGCGCGCCGAGCTGGGCTGCCGACTACTCCTCGACGGCCGCCGAAGTTGGATCCGCCGCCGGAAGCGGACTGGGAACGCTGATCTACGCGCCGCTGAAGGCCACGTTCTGCATCCTCGGTGGGATCGCGAGCGGCTTCACGGCGATCGCCTCGCCTCCGACGGCGGGCAAGGTCGCGATGGCGTCGTGCGGCGGCGCGTGGGTCGTGACGCCGAACGTCGTGCGAGGCCGCGAGCCCGTGAAATTCGTCGGCGACACCACGACGACCCCCAGCCGGACCACCGCCGCCCGCTGAGAGGCGCGCGAGGAGCTGGCGAACACCGCCACGGCCGTGCCGCGCCCGCGCGCGCGAGCCACGCTGGCCGGCTTCGCGGTCGCCGTGCTGGCCCTGGCGGCGACCGGCTGCGCCTCTTCGACCAAGGCGACGCGCGGCCCGGCGACGGATTCGTTCGCGCCGGGCACGCGCATCGTCGGACTCGCGTCATGGTACGGCCAGCGCCATCACGGACAAGCCACCGCGTCGGGCGAGCTGTTCGACATGAACAAGCTGACGGCCGCGCACCGCACCATGCCGTTCGGCACGCGCCTGAAGGTCACGAACGTCGAGAACGGCCGGAGCGTCGTGGTCCGCGTGAACGACCGCGGACCGTGGGTGAAGGATCGCGTGATCGACGTGAGCCGCGCGGCCGCCCGCACGCTCGGCATGACCGGCGAGGGCGTGGCGCGCGTGGAGATCGTGGTGCTCGGCGCCGAATGAGCGCGCCGGGCTCGACCGCGGCGGCGGACTAGACCGCGGGCATGCCTCCGAGCACGTCGCGCGTGAGGCCGGGATGCGTGACGCCGGCGCGGCGCAGCTCGCGCGTCCCCTCGATCCAGTCGGCGTCGCGCGGCAGCACGGCGCCACCCGACCGCACGGCGTAGACGCTCGGGTCGTCGACGCCCGGCGGCACCTTGCCGCTGTCCCGGAGCGCCTTCGCGGCGTCGATCAGCCGCTTGCGGGTCCTGATGATCATGGCGTCGCTCGATCCCAGCCGCTCGTTCGTGCGGTCGTAGATCGGCCCCATGCTCTCGGTGACCGCCTGATCTTGCAGGAAGATCGCGTCGATGCCGGTGTAGCTGTTCGACTTCTGCCCGGCGCGGTCGATCTGATAGTCGTTGGCCGCGTTGGCGACGCACCGGAAGCGCCCATACCAATCGGTGGTGTTGGGCAGGGTTCGCGGCGGATTCACGACCTGACGGCCGGCCTTGCGCGTGCCCTGCGGGACCCGCGCCACCGTGATCGCCAGGGTGTGCTCGTCGTCCATCGGCACCCACGCCCGCACGCGGATCTCGAGCCCGAGCACGCCCGTCGGAACCATCGCGTAGAACGGAAACAGGAAGTTGGCGATGCGCCAGTAGTTCGTGTCGGCCTCGGCCGGACGATAGGCGCCGTACATGACGCCGAAGTCCATGTCGCTCACCTCGTAGCGAGGCGCGCGATCGCCGAGCGCGTAGCGCGCCCAGCTGCCGGCCGGCGCTTCCTCCGCGCTCACGTGGCCGAGGTGCAGGAACACCGTGTGGCAGGTATCGATGTCGCCCTCGAGCGCCTGCATCCAGTTGCACTCACGCTGATAGACCTGCACGCTCGCGTCCGGCAGCAAGGTGGGCTCGAGATCGGGCAGCGGCGGCGGCGTCTCGCGCGGGCCGAGATAGGCCCAGACGAGGCCGACGCGCTCGACGCACGGGTACGCGACGGCTCTCACCTTTTGCTTGAAGCCGCTCTCGGCCGGCTCGTTGGGCATATCGACGCAGCGGCCGTCGACGTCGAACTTCCAGCCGTGGTAGACGCACCGGAGGCCTTCGGCTTCGTTGCGACCGTAGAAGAGGCTCGCGCCCCGGTGCGGGCAGCTCTCGCGCACCAGCCCGACGGCGCCGGACGACGTGCGAAACGCGATGAGGTTCTCGCCCAGGAGGCGCACGCGTAGCGGGGCGCCGTCACGGTCGGGCAATTCGCTCGAGACGGCGGCCGGAATCCAGTACTGCCGCATCAGCTCGCCCATCGGCGTGCCGCGCCCGACCCGGCACAGGAGCTCGTTGTCTTCTCGGCTCAGCATGTCGCGTTCCGCTCAGTGGGAAGTCGCCGTCGCGCGCCCGCCGCCGTCGTTGTTCGCGTAGACGTTAGCATATAATCCGCGCAGCCATGGCGCTGCGACGACGGTCAACGGCGGCGCCGGAGGAGACACCAACCATGATGCGTGTGCTCACCGTCGCCCTCGTCGCGGCCCTCGTCCTGGCGGCAGCCAGCTTCGACACGCGCGCGCAGTCCGACGGGCCGATCCGCATCGGCTACGCGATCTCGCGCACGGGACCGTTCGCGCCGGGCGCCCAGGCCACGCAGGAGCCGAGCTACCTCTTGTGGGCCGAGCAGGTCAACGCGGCCGGCGGCCTCAGCGTGAAAGGCCAGAAGCGCAAGATCGAGCTGATCAGCTACGACGACCGCAGCGAGGTCGAGACGATCGTGCGCACCTTCGAGAAGCTCATGGTCACCGACAAGGTCGACCTGATCCTGCCGCCGTGGGGCTCGACCGCGAACTTCGCGCTGGCGCCGCTGGCCGACAAGCACGGCTATCCGATCCTGGCGCCGACGGCGCTCTCGATGAAGCTCGTCGACATGAAGCTTCCTAACTTCTTCTCGATGCTGCCCCAGCCGTACGTGCTGATGGCCGCGGCCGCGGACATGCTGGCGGCCAACGGCGTCAAGACGGTCGCCGTCATCTATATGGACGACGTGTTCGGCCTGGAAAACATCGCGGCCTTCGAGCCGGCCGTGAAGGCCAAGGGCATCGAGATCGTTGAGAAGAAGAGCTATCCGCTCGGGATCAAGGATCTGTCGCCCGTGCTGCGGGCGATCAAGGACAAGAACCCCGACGCGTTCGTCGGCCTCACCTATCCGCCCGACACGATCCTCGCCTCCAAGCAGTCCAAGGAGATCGGCTTCAACCCGAAGGTGTTCTTCACCGCGGTCGGCACCGCGTTTCCGCTCTACAAGCAGGTGATGGGCGCCGACTCCGACGGCGTCAGCGGCATCGGCTCGTGGAGCGTGAAGACGAGCCCCGCCGCGAAGGCGTATTTCGACGCGCACGTGGCGCGCTTCCAGAAGGAGCCCGACCGCTGGGCGAGCGCCCACTGCTGGGCCGGACTGCAGATCCTCCAGGCCGCGATCGAGAAGGTTGGCGTCGACCGCAAGGCTATTCGCGAATACATCGCTTCGAACGAGCATCCGACGATCATCGGCCCCGTTCGGTTCAAGGGGTCGGAGATTCAGTTCCCCGGCACGGTGAGTCAGTGGGCTGGCGGGGACTTCGAGGTCGTGTGGCCGGCCAATCGCGCGACTGCGAAGCTCGTCATCCCCAAGCCCGCGTGGAAGTAGCTGACTCACGAAGGGCGATGCCGGCTGATCCCGTTCGTTCGTGAGCGATTGCGCTCGAGGCGGGCGGGGCCTGTCGCCGGGTGCGGCCCCGCCGGATCGGCTGCGTCACCCGCTCGCCCGATTCGCAGCGCTTCGCGCTGCGGGCGGGACGAGGGGGTCCCACTTCGCCGATCCGGTGGGGTCGCGCCCTGCGCCACCCGCGCGGCGCTCGGCCCAGTCGCTCACGAACGAACTCGCTTAGCTGGCGCGCTCTGTCCGTGAGGCTCTGGGTCGAGATCATCGCGTCTGGTCTCATTACGGGCGGCATCTACGCGCTCGTGGCGATGGGGCTGAATCTTCAGTATGGGCTCATGCGGATCTTGAACGTGTCGCATGGTGAGTTCTTGATGCTCGGGGCTTATCTCGTCTACTGGGCGCATCTGGTGACGCATCTGAGTCCGTTTCTGTTTTTGCCTCCGCTGCTCGTCGCGATGTTCTTCGTTGGGCTCGGGATTCATCGGGTTTGTTTTCGGCGGCTGGCGGAGACGACGCCGGAGGTGGAGGCGTTCGAGGCGCGGAGCTTGCTTGTCGGGTTCGGGTTGATGTTCGTGGTGCAGAACGTTGCGCTGCTCGTGTGGGGCGCCGACCTGCGCGGGTATGAGTACCTCTCGCGGACCGTGTCCGTCGCCGGCGTGGGATTCACTGCGAACAGGCTCGTGGCGTTCGCGGGTGCGATCCTGCTCGGGCTCGCGCTGATCGTGGTGCTGCGGGCGACGCTGCTCGGGCGGGCGGTGCGGGCGATGATGCAGTCGCCGACGGGGGCCTTGCTGGTCGGCATCGACGTGCGGCGGCTGCATCCGGCCGTGTTCGGCGTCGGGCTCGCGCTGGCCGGCGCCGCCGGTGCGCTCCTTTCGATGGTGTTCGAGATCTCGCCGTCGATGGGCGAGCCGTACACGGTCACCGCATTGATCGTCATCGCGCTCGGCGGCTTCGGCAGCGTCACCGGAAGCTTGCTCGGCGGCCTGCTCCTCGGCATCGTTGAGGCGCTCGGCATGCACCTGACGAGCCCGTCGCTCAAGATGGTGCTGTCGTACGGCGTCTTCATGCTGGTGCTGATCACCCGCCCCAACGGTCTCTTCGTCCGCTGATGCCGCGCAGCGCGCTTGCGGCCCTTGCCGGCGCGGCCGTCGTCGCGGCCGCCCTGCCCTGGCTGCTCGACGATTTCCTCGTCTCGCTCGCGCTCTCGTGCCTGATGTACGTCGCGCTCGCGACGAGCTGGGCGATGTTCTCCGGCGCGACGCGCTACGTCTCGCTCGGCACGTCCGCCTTCTTCGGCCTGGGCGCCTACGTCAGCGCCTGGACCGTGGCCGCCACGCCGTGGCCGATCGTGATTCTCGGCGGCGCCCTGCTCGCCGCGGCCTTCGCCGGGCTCGCGGGCCTCGCGATCCTGCACCTGCGCGGCACGTACTTCGCGGTGCTCACGTTCGGTCTGAGCGAGCTCACACGACACGTCGTCACCTACGGCGAGAAGCAGTACGCCGGCACGGTCGGCCGCGTGCTCCGCGCGGTCCCGTCGAACCGCACTGTGTACTTCACCGTGCTCGCGATCGCCGTCTCGGCCGTCCTGGTCGCGGTCGCCGTGCGCCGGAGCCGGTTCGGCCTGGCGCTCATCGGGATCGGCGCCGACGAGCAGCGCGCCCAGACGCTCGGCGTGCCGACCCGCTGGGTGAAGGTGGCGGGCTTTGCGCTCAGCGCGGCCTTCGCCGGCGCCGCGGGGGCGGCGATGGCGGTGCGGTGGACGTACATCGACCCCACCGCGGTCTTCAATCCGCTCATCGGCCTTCAGACCGTGCTGATCGCGATCGTCGGCGGACCGCTGAGCCTCACCGGTCCCCTGCTCGCGGCGCTCGTCTTCAGCCTGCTGGCCGAGTTCCTGCGCCTGCAATTCCCGTACGCCTATCTGATCGCGCTCGGGCTCCTGCTGATCGTCGCCGTGCTGTATCTCCCATATGGTCTGGCGGGCCTCTGGCGCCACCGCACCGCCGGGCGCGCGGCGGCGGCGCGATGACGGCGCCCGCGCTGGCCGCGCGCGGCATCGTCGTGCGCTTCGGCGGGCTCATCGCGGTCGACCGCGTCGATCTCGAGATCGAAGACCGAGCGCTGATCGGCATCATCGGCCCCAACGGCGCCGGCAAGACGACGTTCTTCAACGCGCTCTCCGGCCTGGTCGCGCCGGCATCGGGCCGGCTCTGCGTCGGCGGCGTGGACCTCACGAAGAAGCCGGCGCACGTCTTCGCGCGCGCCGGCATCGCGCGGACGTTTCAGACTCCGCGCGTCTTCGCCGACATGTCCGTCGAAGAAAGCGTCCGCTTCGGTCTCGAGTTCGCGGGCCGGCGACGCCGCGCCGAGCGCGCCACGCTCGGAGAGCCGGCCGCAATCCTCGAGTTCCTCGGCCTGGCGGACAGCGCGGCGCTGCCCGCCCGCGAAGTCACCCCGGCTCGGCAGCGGCTGCTCGAGATCGGAATGGCGCTGGCCACACGGCCGCGGGTCTTGCTGCTCGACGAAGTGGCCGCGGGGTTGACGGAGGCCGAGGTGCGCGGGATGGCGCGGCTCGTCCGGCGCTGCCGCGACGAGCTCGAGCTCTCGGTCGTGTGGATCGAGCACGCGGTGGGAGTGCTGCTCGACGCGGTCGAGCGTGTGCTGGTCCTGCACCAGGGCCGCGCCTTGGCCGAGGGCGCTCCCGCGGTGGTCGCGCGCAATCCCGAAGTGGTTGAAGCATACCTGGGCCACGCCGCCGGCGAGGCTCAGCCGTGAGCGCGGCGCTGCGGGTCAGCGGACTCTCGGCGGGTTACAGCGGCTTTCGGATCCTCGACGGGCTCGATGTCGAGCTGGCCGCGGGACGCATCACGGCGATCGTCGGCTCGAACGGCGCGGGCAAGAGCACCTTGCTGAAGGCGCTGGCCGGGCTCCTCCCGCGCGAGGGGCGCGCCACGCTCGACGGGCGCGAGCTCCCGCCCGGCTCGGCGACGGCGGCCGTGCGCGCCGGGTTGATCCTCGTCGCCGAGGGCCGCCATCTTTTTCCTCGCATGACGGTGCTCGAGAACCTGCAGCTCGGCGGCTGGCTCCTTGCCAGAGAGGAGCGCGCGATCCGCCTCGAGCGCGCGCTCGCGTTGTTCCCGCGGCTCGTCGAGCGCCGCCATCAGCTCGCCGGCTCGATGAGCGGCGGCGAGCAGCAGATGATCGCGCTGGCGCGGGCGCTCGTGGGACGGCCGCGGCTTTTGATGCTAGACGAGCCGTCGCTGGGCCTGGCGCCGCGGCTGGTCGACGAGGTGATGGCGCTGGTCCGCCGTATCCGCGACGAGGATGTGACGGTGCTTCTCGTCGAGCAGAACGTCGCCAAGGCGCTGGCGATCGCGGATGACGCGCATGTCCTGGAGCGCGGCCGTCTCGTCGCGAGCGGCCCGGCGGCGGAGCTGTTGCGATCGAGTCTGGTCCGCACGGCGTATCTCGGTCTCTAGGCGGGGCGGCGGGCTCGTGAAACGGGCCCATCTGCTTCGTTGGCGAGTTCGGCCCTCCCTGAGGCGTATGCGGCATACGCCTCAGTCGGGCCTCACTCGCCGCCTCGCATCTGGACCCGTTTGACGAGCCCGTTACCGGTGGCGCCGCGAGATCTTCTCTTGTAGAGTCACCGCGCTGAGCGTCGTTCATTCTCGCTGCGGTCGGAGGGTTGAGATGGCTGGTCATGTGGTGAAGGTTGGCGATGTCGAGATCACGATGCTGTCGGATGGAGTGCTCGAGTTCGATCCGTGCAACTTCTTTCCGACGATTCCTGAGGACAACTGGAAGGGGTACGAGTCGCACCTGCACGAGCACAAGGTCCGCTTCAACCTCGGGTCGTATCTGATCCGGGCCGGCGGCCGGACCGTCCTGATCGATACCGGGCTCGGGCCCAAGCCGGCGGACGTGCCGGACGCGCAGTGGGGCCTGCTCATGAACGACTTCAAGGACAAGGGCGTGCGGCCCGAAGAGATCGACATGGTCGTGATGACGCATCTGCATCGCGACCACGTCGGTTGGAACCTCAAGAGCGAGGGCGGCAAGTATGCGCCGACATTTCCGCGCGCGCGCTACTGGATGCCGAAGAAGGACTGGGACTCGACGCGCGATCCCGCACTACAGCCCACGCGCTGGGTCAACGCGCCGCAGTGCGTGTGGCCGCTCGGCGACCTGGATCTCGTCGAGTTCATGCAGGGCGAGCAGAGCCTCACGCGCGAGCTGACCGCGGTGCCGACGCCGGGCCACACGCCGGGGCACATGAGCATCCTCGTCACGTCGAAGGGCGAGCGCGCGCTCGTGCTGGGCGACGCCGCGCACAGCCCGGTGCAGGTGCTGGAGCCCGACTGGGTGTCGCGCGCCGACATGGATCCGGACCTCACGCGCCAGACGCGCAAGGCGCTGCTCGAGCGTCTGGAGCGCGAGCAGATCCTCGTCGCGGCCGGCCACTTCGAAGCGCCGGGCTACGGCCGGATCGTGCGCCTCGAGGGCCGTCGCTACTGGAAGGGGTTGTAGCCGACTGCTGCTAGCGCCGTTCGCCCGGCGCGGTCAGGATCGCCAGCAGGCGCGAGGGGTCGACAGGCTTCAGCAGGTGGTCGTCGAAGCCCGCCTCGAACGCTCGCTGGCGGTCCTTCTCCTGGCCGTATCCGCTCAGCGCGATCAGCCGCGAGCGATCGCGCAGCTTCGAGCGAATCTGACGCGCGACCTCGTAGCCGTCGATGCCGGGTAGCCCGATGTCGATCAGCACGGTGTCGGGCTGGAGCTGGATCGTCATCTCGACGCCGCTGACACCGTCAGGCGCCTCGTAGATCTCGTTGCCCGAGGTCTCGAGCAGGATGCGCATCATCTCGCGATTGTCGGCGTTGTCTTCGATGATGAGGATGCGCTGGCGGCGCGGCGCGTCCGGCGCTTTGGCCGCGCGCGCGTCTTCCTGCGCCGGGTCGACCAGCGCCGGGAGGCGAACGGTGAAGACGCTGCCGCAGCCAGGCCCAGGGCTGGCCGCCTCGACTCGACCCCCATGAAGCTCGACCAGACGCCGCACCAGGGTCAACCCGATACCGAGCCCGGCGCGACGGTCTGGCTCACCCTCGCCCTGAACGAACAGATCGAACACCGACGGCAGCAGATCGGCCGTCATGCCCGCCCCGTCGTCGGACACTTTCAAAACTGCCTCGTCACCCTCGCGTCCGACGCGAATGGTGATGCGGCCGCCCTCCGGCGTGAACTTGAGGGCATTCGACAGAAGGTTCATGACGATCTGCTCGATCCGCGCCCGGTCCGCCTGGACCCACACGGGCTCCGCCTCGACGGTGAGCATGTGGCGCTTCAGCCGCTCGGTGCTCTCGAGCGTGACGACGCACTGCCGGACGGCCGCGGCGACCTCGATCTCGGAGCGGACCAGCTCGATCTTGCCCAGGGCGCCGCGCGTAACGTCGAGCAGATCGCCGACGAGCCGCGTGAGGTGCTCGGTCTGGTGCGCGATCACGCTGCGCGCGCGGCGCGTGTGCTCTGGCGTGGTCGATTGACCGAGCACCGAGACCGCGGAGCTGATCGCGCCCAGCGGGTTGCGCAGCTCGTGGCCCAGCATCGCCAGGAACTGATCCTTCGCCTGGCTCGCGGCCTCCGCCTCCGCACGGGCGACGCGCGTGCGCGTGAGCTCGATCAGGTCGGTGACGACCAGGCACACGCTCTCGACCCCGTCGGTGACGAACGTGCCGACGGAGAACAGCGCGGGTACCGGGCGGTCCTCGACGCCGAGCAGATGCCCCTCGTGCCGACCACGCCCGGCACGCAGCGCTGCATCCAGGGACGCTCGGTCAGCCGGAGCGACGAAGCGTGTGATCGGCCCGCCCACGACCGCCTCTGGCCCGACACCGACGAGCTCCGCGAACCGTCGATTGCAGTAGACAACGTCGCCCGCCGGCGTCAGCGTGACGGCGCCCTCTTGCATCTGCTCGACCAGCATCCGGTAGGGGTGTTCCGCGCTCTTGAGCGTGAAGAGCTGCGAGCCCAGGGGGCCCTCGACGACGAGCGCGTCCACCTCGCCCTGGCGAATGGCGCGCAGGGTTTCCTGGGCTTCCTCGAGCTCCTGCTGGAGCTTCTTGACTCGCTCGGGATCCATCGTGCCGTCCGCCATGCCCGGCGCCGTCATGTCCGCCCCACGAGATCGAGCCCCACGAGCACGCGCGCGCTGTTGGACATGTCGCCGATGACCCGGCGCGGTGGCAGCGGAAACTCTCGCACACAGGTCGGCGCCGCGACGATGTGCTCACCGCTCGCCAGCATCGGGTGCTCGTAGAGGTTGATCACTTCGAGATCGTACGCGCCGGGCAGATAGCGCTCGCAGAGCGCCCGGATGTTCTCGACAGCCCGCGTCGACCGAGCGGTCATGCCGGCCACGAACAGCCGGAGCAGGTATTCCCTGCGCGGTGCCCTCTCGGGTTGGTGCGGGCTTGTCTTGCTCATGTTTTCAGCCACCATCGCCTCACACCGCGGATCGAATGTCCAGGCCGACGAGAACGCGGTCGGCGTCCGAAAGATCACCGATGATCTTGCGCACTGGTTCGGGAAGTCGGCGTACGAGGGTCGGCACCGCGAGAATCTGATCCCCGGCCGCGAGCTGCGGATTCTGGACCAGATCGATGACCTCGATCCGATACCGTCCAGCGAGATGCTCCTCGCAGATCCGCTTGAGATTCGCGAACGCGGCGATCGATCGCGGCGTCTGCCCGGCAATGTACAGGCGCAGCACCTGGCCCTTGCCGTCGTCGGTCGCCGGTCCGGTCGCGCCGGGAAACGCCTCAGCCGTTTCCATAGCTCACCGTTCCTTCACACCGACATCATCGCGCGGTTTTGAGCGCTCGTCACCATTCGCCGCGTCGGCGCGCCGATTTCGGGCCATCGTGCGCCGGTCTTCCCCCACGCGGGCGACTCGCGCCTGGTGCTGGGAGATACCCGAGAGCAGATCGGCTTGCTCCGTCTCGAACCTGGCCTGCAGCGCCGCCAGCTCGGCGTCGAACGCGGTCTTGAGCCGCGCGAGCGCGCGCTGCCGGCGCTCGAGCTCCTGCTCCTCGACGAGCCCCTTGGCGCGCTCCTCAGCCTCCTGGGACAGGCGCGCGGAGCCCGTCAACACGCCGCCCGCACCGGCGTAGACGTCGATCAGATCGATGCCGTGGTCGGTCAGGATGAATTCGCGAATCTGATTGGAGTGGCTCATCCCGCGGGCCTTGAGCACGTAGAGGCCGCGATTCCTCTCGCCGTTGGACTCGAGCGCGACCACCAAGAGCCATGTGTCGACGATCGACGAGATCGCGACGTCCGTGCTCTCGACCTCGCTCTTGCCGCGCGTGAGGTTCGTGAGCAGCGCCGTGATGCCCGCGCTCTTGAGGTAGTCGACCAGCCGGGTCATCGTGCCGTGCACGTCCCCCGAGGGCGCTACGGAGAGCAGGCTGCTCACCGGATCGAGGACGACGACCTTCGGCTTGAAACGCTCGACGGCCCGATGCATCCGCGAGAGATGCATCTCCAGGCCGAACGTCGACGGACGCGCCGCCTGGAGCTCGAGGAGACCGCGGTCGACCCACTGCTGCAGGTCGATGCCGATAGACTTCATGTTCCGCGTCACCTGCGCGGGAGACTCCTCGAAGAGAAACATCATCGCCCGTTCGCCGCGGCGGCAGGCTGCGTCGACGAAGTGCGCCGACACACTCGTCTTGCCGGAGCCCGCCGTGCCGGACACGAGCACGGTGGTGCCGCGGTAGTAGCCTTTGCCGCCGAGCATGGTGTCGAGCCGCGCGATGCCGGTCGAGATTCGCTCGGGCGAGACCGCGTGGTTGAGGCTGAGCGCGGTCACCGGCAGCACCGCGATGCCCTCTTCGTCGATCAGGAACGGATACTCGTTGGTCCCGTGCGCGGAGCCGCGATACTTCACGATCCGCAGCCGCCGCGTCGAGATCTCTTCGATCACGCGGTGGTCGAGCAAGATCACCGCGTCCGACACGTATTCCTCGAGGCCGTGGCGCGTCAGCGTACCCTCGCCGCGCTCGCCGGTGATCACCGCGGTGACGCCCTTGTCCTTGAGCCAGCGGAGCAGTCGCCGCAGCTCGGCCCGCAAGATGCCTTGATTTGTCAGGCCGGAGAAGAGCGACTCGATCGTGTCGAGCACGACGCGCTTGGCGCCGATCGAGTCGATCGCGTAGCCCAGTCGAATGAAGAGCCCCTCGAGATCGTAGTCTCCGGTCTCCTCGATCTCGTTCTTCTCCACGCGGACGTGGTCGAAGGCGAGCTTCTTCTTCTGGATCAGTCCCGGCAAATCGAACCCGAGCGAGGCGACGTTCTGCGCCAGCTCGTCGGGGCTCTCCTCGAAGCTCATGAAGACGCCCGGCTCGTCGAACCTCGCCGCGCCGTGCACGAGGAAGCTGATCGCGAACAGCGTTTTACCGCATCCGGCGCTGCCGCAGACCAGTGAGGGCCGACCGGTCGGCAGTCCGCCGCCGGTGATCTCGTCGAAACCCTCGATGCCAGTGGGAGTTTTGGGCAGAGGTGCCACGGGGGGATGATCCACCCCGGTCCCCCGGATTGCTATCGGGCATCTACCTGAGCGTATTTTTTCACGCGGCGGCCAGGACCTTCCGCCCCACCGGCGTGTCGCGCAGGCGAAAGAACTCGAGCATGTTGAGTGCCGCGATCTTCAACGCCTCGTTCGCCGGCACCCCGGCGAACAGCCGCTCCGCGAACGGGCGCGTGTTCGGCCAGTCACACTCGATGTGCGGAAAGTCCGTTGCGAACATGATGCGATCGACGCCCATGTGGTGGCGCAGCTCGATCGCGACGCGCTCCACGTGCTGCACGCTGAAGAAGATGTGCTGCCGGACGTAGTCGCTCGGCCGCTGCTTGAGCGGCTTGAAGTTGAGGAGCCGCGCGGCCCAGTGCCGGTGGCGCTCGTACCAGTAGTCGGCCTCTTCCATCCAGAACGGGACCCAACCCAGCCGGGTCTCCGCGAAGAAGATCTTGAGATCCGGAAACCGGTCGAACACGCCGGACAGGATGAGCTGCGCGAAGCTCATCGACGGCGCCGTGCCGAGGAACGGCAGCGCGACCCATTCGACCAGCTTGCGCGGGCCGAGCTTGGCCAGGATCGCCGGATCCACGCCGGGATACTCGAACGTCGGCTGTGAGGCGCGCGGGCCCAGCCGGTCGAAGCCGACGTGCACGGTCAGCGGCATCTTCGCGTCGACCGCCGCGGCCCAGAACCGGTCGTCCTCGGCCGTCGGATAGGCCTTGCCGCTCGGGAACACGCCCAGGTTCACGCCCTTGAGCCCCAGCTTCGCGCAGTACTCGAGCTCGGCGATCGCGTCGGTGACGTTGGTCCACGGGATGACGCCGAGGCCGATGAGGCGGTCGCGCGACACCGCGCAGTACTCCTCGCCGAGCCAGTCGTTGTAGGCGCGCACCGTCGCGCGATAGACGTCATCGTCCGCCAGCCCGCGCCAGAGCCGAGGCCCGACCTGCATGTTCGGAAAGAGCACCTCGGCGTGCAGCGCGTCCATGTCCTGTTCCTTCAGGCGCTGCTCGGGCGGCCCGACACCGGCCGTGTCGTCCACCGTCACGCCGAACGGCTCCCACGTCTCGTTGGTCCGCCCGGCTCTCAGATCGAGGAACGGCGCCGGATACGGCGGCTGGCCCTCCACCAGGATCGCGTCGCCGCCGTCGGGCAGCTTGATCGTCCGCGGCGCGCGCATGCGGTGCTTGGCCGGCATGTGGGGCGTCCACCGCTCGGGGCGAACTTCCAGGTGACCGTCGCTGGAGATCAACGGGGGGAGACCGGCGCTGGTCATGGACAATCTCCTTTGCCGGCGTGATGGTACCATCGGCTCACCGAGTCGTGATGGGCCCTCTCACCCACGCGAAAGGAGCTGGCCATGGGCGCGATTTTTGGTCTGGGGGTCACGCACTATCCGCCGCTCGCCGGACAAGATCACAACATGGCGCGCATCCTCAAGCGCGTCATGCAGGACCCTGACCTTCCGGAGCGCTACCGGCGGCCCGAGGGCTGGCCGGCGCCGATGCGTGAGGAGTACGGCGCGGACCAGGGCCTGAGCGCCGCCAAGCGCCATCGCGAGGCGCTCGTGGCCGGATTCCGCGACGCGCGTAAGCAGCTCGACGCCTTCGCGCCCGACGTCGTTCTGATCTGGGGCGACGACCAGTACGAGAACTTCAAGGAAGACATCATCCCGCCGTTCTGCGTGCTCGCGTACGAGTCGATCGAGCATCGCCCGTGGGCGGAGCCGCGCTGGCAGAAGGCGAAGAACGCGTGGGACGAGTCGAACGACGCCACGTTCGTCTACAAGGGCCACCGCGCCGCGGCCAAGTCGCTCGTGACCGGGCTGCTCGACGCCGGCCTCGACGTGTCCTACGCGTACCGGCCGCTCCACCATCCGCTGGGCCACGCGTTCATGAACACGCTGCTCTACCTCGACTACGACCGGCAGGGCTTCCCGTACCCGGTGATCCCGTTCTCGATCAACTGCTACGGACGCAAGGTGATCTCGCAGCAGGGCGGCCAATCGAGCTTCGCGGATCTGCCGTCCGAGGCGCAGCTCGATCCGCCGTCGCCGGCGCCTTGGCGCTGCTTCGATCTCGGCCGCGCCGCCGCGCGCGTCTTCGCGAAGAGCCCGTGGCGCGTGGCGCTCGTGGCGTCGTCGAGCTGGTCGCACGCGTTCCTGACGCCCAAGCACCATCTGCTCTATCCCGACGTCGAGGCCGATCGCGCGCTCTACGACAGGCTGCGCGCCGGCGATTACGAGGCCTGGCGCAAGACGCCGCTGGCGAGCCTCGAAGAGAGCGGCCAGCAGGAGATGCTGAACTGGATGTGTCTGGCCGGCGCGATGGCCGAGCTCGATCGGCGTCCGGAGTCGGCGAAGTTCGTCGAGACGTACATCTTCAACTCGAGCAAGTGCTTCGCGGCGTTCCCGGGGTAACCGCCGCTACTCGCGAAGCCCAGGCAGCGTTCCTTCTTTCATCAGCCGGGCTCGGATCGAGCCCGGCTGGAAGATCTCGTTCACGCAGTCGAGCTGCGTCGACCCCTCCAGATAGCGCTCGGTGAAGGCCGCCCCCGCGGTCAACGGCACCGCGAAGAGACGCGCCGCGATCTGCATCGTTTGATCGGGGTCTTCCCGCGGGACGGTGCCGTCCGACAGGACTGACGCGTAGCGCCCGACGATCGGATCCTCGGGCGGCGGCGGCCGGAGCGATCCCTCGAGCATCGACTGCCACAGCGAGCTCAGGCGTGTGGCCATCATCAGCGATCGCAGCACCGAACACGGCGCCAGCGGATTGGCCGTCCACGAGGCCGAGCGCGCCATGGCGCCCGCATTGTCGAAGTCGCTCAGCCACACATCGACGGAAGGCCGCGGAACCGTCGGGCTGTAGTGCTCGACCGCGGCGTAGTGATCGTTGACGAGGCCGGCCGGCCCGCCGATCCTTCGCGAAATCTCGAGTTCGACCTTCGTGGGATTCGAGACGACGAAATCCAGACACGCCTGCTGAGTGGAGCGGGCGACGAAGGTGTTGGCCCACGTGTTGATACTCCACAGGTTCCACAAGTAGGCGCGTGCGACGATCTCCGCCGTGCGCGCGGGCCGTTCGCGCGGGATCTTCCGGTCACGAAGGTCGCGGTCGAACATCCCCAGGATGTGGCTGCCGGGCGGCGGCAGCGACGGTTGCCCGCGCACGATTCCGGCCCAAACCGAGTTGAGGCCCATCGAGACGAGCGCGGCGCCGGCGAGCGAGCAGGGGGCGAGCGGGCCGTCGCCGGGCGCCGGCTGCGCTCGCAACACGGCGGGGGTCAGGGTGGCGATCGCCGCCTCTACGTCCAACACGGCGCCCGGCGACCCGGAGACGAACGCGAGATGGGCGTGAGCGGGCCCCGCCGGCGCCGGCGCGCGCGCCGCCGGCGCGCATCCACCGCTGAGGGTCAGCAGCGCCAGAAGGGCCGCCGCCCTCACGCTCGCGTCAATCGCGCGCCGGAAAGTGCGGCATGACTTCTTTCGCGAACCACGCGAGCTGGTCGAGCATCACACGCTGAGGCGTGCCCATGCTGTTGCTCACGTGCACGTACTCGAGACCCGGATACTTCGCCTCGAGCGACCGAAGGTGCGCCACGAACTGCTCGGGCGTCCCCGCGAACCAGGCGCCGACCTTCATGTAGTCCTCGACGGTCGGCACGCCGGCGGCGCCCCAGCCGCCGCGCCCCATCGCGACGGCGTTCTGCGCTGGCGTGAGCCCCGGCACGAAGCCGAGCGGTCCGAACATCTTCACGTGCTCCTCGTACCACGGCGTGATCTCGCGCACGGCGCGCTCGCGCGAGTCGGCCAGATGGAAGAAGATGCCGAGGCTCAGCCCTTCGCCGAGCTTGTAGTTCAAGCCCGCGCGCTCCGCGGCTTCCTGATAGGCGTGAATCGATTTCTCGGCCATCGTCGCCGCGCCGCCGCCGATCAGCCCCTTGATACGGTGCTTCATCATGAAGTCGAGCCCGCGAGCACTGGCGCTGACGACCGGCTGCCAGCACTCGACCGGCTGCCGGAGCGGCCGCGGCACGAGCGTGAGGTCGCGCAGCTCGTAGCCGCGATACGGCACCGCGGGCGGCAGCGTGTAGTGCTTGCCCTGGTGCGTGAAGCGCTCCGAGTGAAACGCCTTCATGAGCACGTCGATCTGCTCCTCGAACAGCTCGCGATTCGCCTCGGCGTCGAGCATCGGGCTGCCGAACGTCTCGACCTCACGCGTGTGATAGCCGCGGCCGACGCCGAACACCACGCGCCCGCGCGTCAGGATGTCCGCCGTCGCGAAATCCTCCGCGAGGCGCAGCGGATGCCACATCGGCGTGATGTTGAATCCGCAGCCGATGCGAAGCCGCGTCGTGAGATGCGCCAGATGGACGGCCTCCATCAAGATGTTCGGGATGCACTCGTACCCCTCGTGCTGGAAGTGGTGCTCGGCCAGCCACAGGATCGCGTACCCGTGCTCGTCCATGCACCGCGCGATGGCCTCGGTCTTGTCGAACACCGACGCCAGATGCTCGTTCGAGTAGCGCCGCTCGTTGGCCGGCGTCGCCATCTGCCCCATGTCGGGCAAATCCACGTGCCCGGCATACACGGTCGAAAACTTGCTGATCATGTCCTTCCTCCGCGCGCAACCCTATCAGCCCAATTGTTCTAACGTCAAGACAACCCCCGTCACCGCCGCGACGCCGCGCCGTTTGATTTCGATCGACTCGCCTTGCGCACTGAACGCGGCGGCGGCGTGCGATGCGCACATTCCAACCGCCAAGGCGCCGGGCGTACGGCGGAGGTGATGGGGCGGGGCCGCGGGACCCGTTCCCTCCAAGCGCCGGCGGACGCAGCCGCGCCCAGATGGAGCCCAGCCGCAAAGGGCATGCGAACGCGTGCCGCGTGGTAGCCGGGGCCCCGCCCCACCACCTCCGTCGTACGCCCGGCGTAACAACGACCCGTACGCCCGGCGTGACGACGAGATAGGATGTGCGAGTGCTCCAGCCCGGCGCGCGAGAGTTGTGGAAGCACCACGGCTTCCGCTGTCTCGGCGCGTGCGTCTTCTTCCACACGCTCGGCATGGTGGGCGAGCAGGTCGTCCTCGGCTGGTACATCCTCGAGCTGACGGACTCCGCGTTCATGGTGGGCCTGGCGCTCGGCATCCGGAACCTTCCCCTGCTGCTGGCGGGCATTCCGGCCGGCGTCGCCGCCGATCGCGGCGACCGCGTGCGGCTCCTGCGGCTCTCGGGCTTCGCGATGACGATCGCCTCGGGGCTGTTCGGCCTGCTCGTGGCGGTGGGATTGGGCGGCGTCGGACCCGCGCTGATCTTGACCTTCGCCACCGGCTGCGCGCGCGCGTTGCACCAGACGGCGCGGCAGGGCTACGCGCATGACATCGCGGGCGCCGGCGGGCTCGTGCATGGGCTCGCGCTGGTCGCACTCACCTCGCGCCTGGGCGGTCTGCTCGGCTCGCTGGTGACGGGCGTGCTGATCGCCCAGCTCGGATCCGCGGCCGCCTACCTGCTCGTCGCCGCAGGCTACCTGGCGAGCGCCCTCGCGATGCTGCCGGCACGCTCGAGCCCGCCAACTGCCGAAGTCAGCGCCGGCTCGATGCGCGCCGACGTCTTCGGCTTTTTCGGCATTATTCGGCGCGACCGCGTGCTCCTGCAGCTGATGAGCCTGACCGCGATCGCCGAGGTGCTCGGCTTCTCGCACCAGGCGCTCTTGCCGAGCCTCGCCCGCGACGTGCTGCACGTGGGGCCGGAGGGGCTCGGCGTGATGACGGCGGCGCGTCAGGTGGGCGGCCTTGCCGGCATCACGCTCACCACGCAGCTCGGCGGCGCGCGCGGCTATGGGCCCGTGTTCCTCGGAGTGCTGATCGCCTTCGGCGCGTCGTTGATCGCGCTCGGGTTCGCGCCGAGCTTCACCCTGGTGCTGCTGATCCTCCTCGGCGCCAACGCGCTCGGCGCGGCGACCGACGTGCTCGCGCAGACACTCATCCAGCTTGCGGTACCGAGCGGGCTCAGGGGGCGGGCGGGGGGAGCGTGGGTGGTGTCGATCGGGATGGCGCCGCTCGGTCAGTTCCAGGTCGGGGCGCTCGCGTCGCTGTTCGGGGTCAGCGCGGCGCTCGGCGTCAACGGCATTGCGCTGATGGCGGTCGGCACGGCGGCGGCGCTGCTGATCCCTAAGCTCAGACGGCTCTGATGGCGCCGTCGCGTGAGCGAGTCGTGGCGGTCGACGCGGCGCGCACCGCCGGCGACGTGCTGCGCGCGGGCTTTCACGCCGCGCACCGCGTCGCCTTCAAGGGCCAGACCATCAACCTCGTGACCGAGATGGACGTCCGCGCCGAGGAGCTGATCGTCGGCCGGCTCGCGTCGGCCTTTCCCGACGACACGATCCTCGCCGAGGAGCGCGGCGCGTCCGCGGGCCGCTCGGGGCGGCGGTGGATCGTCGACCCGCTGGATGGCACCACGAACTACGCGCACGGTTTACCGCTCTACTCGGTGTCGATCGCGCTCGAGGTGGATCGGCGGATCGTGCTCGGCGTCGCGTACGACCCCACCGCCGACGAGCTCTACGTCGCCGAGCGCGGACGCGGCGCGACCGTGAACGACGCGCCGCTCGCCGTCTCGGCAGCGGCGAGCCTCGACGCGAGTCTTCTGTGCACGGGCTTTCCGTACAACATCCGCGAGACGTCCGACACGAATCTCGCGGAGTACGCGGCGTTCGCGCTTCGCTCGCGCGGCGTGCGCCGGCTCGGCTCGGCCGTGCTCGATCTGGCGTGGGTGGCCGCGGGCCGGCTCGACGGCTTCTGGGAGCTTCGGCTCGGCCCGTGGGACGTCGCGGCCGCCAGCCTCTTCGTCGAGGAAGCCGGCGGGCGAATCACGAACGTGATGGGCGGGGCCGTGAACCTCGATGCGCCCACGGTCGTCGCGAGCAACGGTCGGATCCACGACGAGATGCTCGCGGTGCTGAGCGACGTGCGGGCGCAACGAGGCGGCGCGAGCGCCTAGTCGCCGGCGCGGGGGCGGATCTCCAGACCGCCGAGCGGGCCCGGTACGCCGTGCAGCGTGATCTGCACCGAAGATCGTGAGTCCGGCTCGCCCTCGACGACCACGTCGACGTCGACGGCCTCGGCCGCGCTCAAGACCTCTCCGAGCCACGCCAGCAGCTGGTCACTCTCGAACGGAGTGCGTCTCATGTCTCCCCCCGGTTCTGGTGGGCGGGAACTGGCATATAATGCCGCCGGTTGCTCTGCCATGATGTCCGCGACATCGCAGACGGGTCCTCAGAGTGGAGATTGCGACCAGAGGTGGGCGCCTCTCTGGTACGTGGTGCGAACCCGCTCGCGTCACGAAAAGACGGTGCGCGATCAGCTCGTGCGCCGCGAGGTCGAGACGTTTCTGCCGCTCGCCGAGCGCTGGAGCCGCTGGAAGGACCGCCGCAAGAAAATCGCTTTTCCGCTCTTCCCCGGTTACTGCTTCGCGCGCTTCCCGCTCGCCGATCGCCTGCGGGTCTTGAACGTGGTGGGCGTCGCCGATCTCGTCGGCATCGGCGGCCAGCCGGAGCCGGTGCCGGACGCCGAGATCGAAGCGATCCAGCGGCTGGCGAGTACGACCTTGCAGTACGATCCGCATCCGTTCCTGGCCGAGGGTATGGACGTCGAGGTCGTGCGCGGTCCCCTCGCCGGCGTGCGCGGCAAGCTCTTGCGCAAGGACCGCGTGACGCGGCTCGTGCTGTCCGTCACGCTGATCCGTCAGGCCGCGGTCGTCGAGATCCATCCGGCTGACGTCGTTCACGTCGGCGGTCCTTAGTTCCGTAGTAGCGCTCTGGCCTGACGGGCCGCGGCGCTGGTCGGATGCTCGCGCACGACGCGCTCCCACGTGCGCTTGGCCTTGGCGCCGTCGCCGAGATCTTTCTGACAGAGCCCGACCTTCAACAGCGCGTCGGGCACCTTCTCGCCGCGCGGCACCGCCGCGATCAGCGCCTCGAACTCGGCCTGCGCGCCGCGCCAGTCCTTCTGCTTGAAGAACGCGTCGGCCACCAGGTACTGCGCGCTCTCGCGCAGCGGACTCTCGGGATAGGTCGCGATCAAATCGTAGAACGTGAGGATCGCCGCGTCGGTCGCCTTGCTTTTGAGCTGCTCGACACCACGCCGGTAAAGCTCGGTAGCGGGCGTCGTCGTGGCCGAGCCCAGCAGCGGCGGTGATCCCGGCGCACCGGGTCCCGGCGGCGGCGCGGGCGCGAAGCCGCTCGGCGCCGACGGCGGCCGGCCGCGACTGGACGACTCGAGCTCCTCCACGCGCCGCCGCAGGTACGCGAGCTGATCCTCCTGGGCTCGCGACGTCGCGATCAGCTTGGCGACCGCATTCTGCAGCTCGGTGAGCTCGCTCGCGATGCGCGCGACCTGGTCGTTCAGGCGGCTCGGCTCGGCCGGCGGCGGCGACGGGCTCGCCGCCGTATTCGCCGGCGACGGCCGCGTTGAATCCGTCGTCGACTGCTGCTTCGCGAGCTCCGCGCATCCGGCCAGAACCAGCGCGAGCATCGCGCCGACGAGCGTCCCGGCGACGCGGCTCATGGCACGTTCGCCATCGTCACCGACACGGACGCGAGCGGCCACTGAGCCGGCGCCCGCAGCTGGAGCGTCACGGTCGTCTCGCGGCTCAGCGGCACGTCCACGAGCCAGAGCCATCCCTCCGCCACGTTCAACGACGGATAGCTCCGGACGATCGCGCCGCGCTCGAAGACGTAGCGGCGATCGCCGGCCGCGCGCGTGTGGATGCGCTCGCCGAGGACCAAGGTGCCGCCGGTCGTGACGCAGAAGAGATAGTCGATCTCCTGCGGCGGCGAGACGCGCACGACGCGGACCGGTGCGGCGTAGGTCGAGCCGGCCGCGTTGAGGCCCGCGCTCATCTGCTCGAGGCGCGAATACGCCACGGGCGCCTCGCGCATGGCGAAGAGCTCGTTGCCCTGGCTCACCACGCGGATCATCGACTGGTCGAGCGCCACCGGGGGCGACTGGGGCTCCGCGCGCGCGGCAAGGATCACCAGGCTCGCGGCCGCCGCGGCCAGCCAGCGCCGCCTCACGCGGCCCTCCCGCGGGGATCGGGCAGCGCGCTCTGCAGGGCGATCCAGTCGCTGCGTCCGTCGATCCGGCCCCGGATGACGCGGGCGACGGGCATCGCCGCGCCCGCGGCGCGGAGGCAGGCGGCCATGTCGTCGAGCCGCATCAGGCGCACGCGCGAGGCGGCCAGCCCGTCGAGGAAGGCCTCGAACGCGCCCAGGTGCGCGCCGCCCTCGACCTCGGCGTGGAGGGTGAAGACGTTGATGCCCGGGCGGACGGTGCGCGCGAGCGCGGCCGGGACGTCGCCGACGCGCCCGACCATCTCGTCCATCGTCGGCATCGTGGTCGGCAGCTGGATCGTGTCGAGCACCCGGTCGCCGATTCTCGGTCTGAACGGCGTGTCGCCGCGCGTGTCGCTCGCATAGAGCAAGCCGCGGCGGTCCTGAATCGCGAGCGCGGCGGTCGAGGTCCGCCATCCAGGCGCCGCGCTGGCGGCCGCGGCCGCGCCCACGGCCGTCTCGAAGGCCTGTGCCGCGCGATCGAGATCGGCACGGATCGCGGCCTCGTCCAGCCGGTGAATACGATCCTGCCAGCTGACGTGGTCCCAGCCGTGCGGCGCGATCTCGTGTCCCTCACCGGCGATCTGACGCAGCATCGCGGGCGCGCCGGCGCCGACCAGCCGCGCGGGCATGAGCGTGCCCGAGAGCAAAGTGCGCAGGCCGTAGAGCTTGAACGGATTCGTTCGCCACATCTTGAGGAGAAAGCTCGGGCGCAGCACCCGGCGCAGCGCGCGGCCCGAATGATCGGGCCCCATGGTCACGAAGAACGACGCGCGGATGCCCAGCCGACGGAACAGCTCGAGCAGGCGCGGGACGCCCTCGTCGAGACCGCGGCGCGTGTCGACGTCCACGCGCAGGCCGACGGTCGCGCGCTGGGCGGCCTCGATCACAGCCGAGTGCCCACGCGCACCGCGCGACGCACCGCCCACCGGTCGGCCGGCTCCGCGACTTCTCCGGCGGCCTGCACGCGCGTGAGCAGCAGCAAGCCCTCACCGGTCGCCACGACGACGCCCTGGGACGGCACGATCGCGACGACGGTTCCGGCCGCGGCGCCGGCGGCGGCGCCCGGCTGGAGCGAAGCGGCCCACAGGTAGAGTCGCGTGGCGCCGTCGCCGACGAACGCGCCGGGATACGGATGGGCGACGGCGCGGATCATGTTGAAGATGCGACCGGCCGGCCACGACCAGTCGATGCGCCCGTCCTCCGGCCGCCGACGCGGCATCGTCGTCGCCCGCGAATGATCTTGAGGGATGCGCGGCGCGGTACCGTCGATGACCGCTGGATACAACTCGAGAAGCAGCTCGACGCCGGTCTTGGTCATGCGCTCGTACAAGGTGAAGGCGGTATCGTCGGGCGCGATCTCGATCGCCCGCTGCGCAACGACGTCGCCCGCGTCGGCGACCGCGGTCATGTGATGCACGGTGACGCCGGTGCGCGCCTCACCGTTCACGAGCACCCAGTTGAGCGGAGCGCGTCCGCGGTAGGCCGGCAGGAGCGAGCCGTGCAGGTTGAGCGCCGCGACTCTGGGAGTCGCGAGCAGGTCGGGTCCGAGCAGGCGGCGATACCACACAGAGAGGATGAGATCGGGGGCCAGGCGGCGCAGCGTGTCGGCAACCTCCGGCACGTTGGGCGATGCCGGGGCGAGGCACGGGATCCCGTGGACGCGGGCGACGTCGGCGACCGACTCGAACCACGCGCCCTCATTCGCCTCGTCGGCGTGGGTTACAACCACGGCGACGTCCTCGCCGCGCGCCACGAGCGCCTCCAGCGCGCGGGCGCCGATCGTGTGATACGCGAACACGGCCCAGCGCGTGCGGGTCACTCGAGCACCTCGGCGATCACGTAGCGCGGCCCGCGGCGCACTTCCTGGTACAGGCGCCGCACGCGCTCGCCGACCGGCCGGAGCGCCAGCACCTGAACCGAGAGGTCGAAGGCCAGCCGCAGCAAGCGCACGGGACCGTAGCGCGAGCGACCGTGCTCGCGCGCGCTGTGGCCGACCGGAATCTCCTGCATCGAGGATGCGAAGGCGGCGGCGAGCACCGGGATGTAGCGCGGCACGCCCGGAAACGCGAGCATGCGGTCGACGACCGAGCGGCGGTAGGCGCGCAGCATGCAGCCGTAGTCGCGAACCCGCACGCCGACGACGACCGAGGTCACGCGGTTGACGAGCCACGATGCGGCCCGCCGGCCCCACGGATCGCGGCGGCGGACCCGGCGGCCGCCGACCACGTCGACGCCGTTGGCCAGCGCGGCGAGCAGCCGCGGAATCTCCTCCGGCGGGTTCTGCAGATCGGCGTCGAGCGTCACGATGATCTCGCCGCGCGCGCGCTCCATTCCGGCGAACAGCGCGGCGTGCTGGCCGTAGTTGCGCGTGAAGCGAATCATCCGCACAAGGCCGTCGCGGCCGCGAAGCGCGCGAAGGACGTCAGCCGACTCGTCGCGGCTGCCGTCGTCCACGAAGATGATCTCGTACGGCCGGCCGATCCCTGCGAGCGTCTGCGTGAGGCGTCCGTAAAGCGCCGGGAGGCTCCGCGCCTCGTTGAACACGGGGATCACGACCGACAACGCCGGGCGGCTGCCGTCGCTCACGCCGCAGCCTCCCGGACCAGCAGGCAGTCGTTGTGGCCGCCGAAGCCGAACGAGTTCGAGATGGCCGCCCGGATGCGGGCGGCGACCGCGGCGTTGGGCACGTAGTTCAGATCGCACTCGGGGTCGGGCACGCGATAGTTGATGGTCGGCGGCGCGATCTGATCGCGGACGGCCAGCACCGTCGTCGCGAGCTCGATGGCGCCGGCGGCCGAGATCGTGTGGCCCACCATCGACTTGGTCGAGCTCACCAGGAGACGCGCGGCCGCTGGGCCGAACACGGTCTTGATCGCGGCGGTCTCGACCCGGTCGTTCATGGGCGTCGAGGTGCCGTGCGCGTTGACGTAGTCGACCTCCGCCGGGTCGAGCTCGGCGTCGGCAAGCGCCTGGCGCATCGCGGCGATCGCGCCGCGGCCGTCCGGCGCCTCGTCGGTGACCCGATAGGCATCGCAGGCCGTGCCGTAGCCCGCGAGCTCGGCGATGGCGTGAGCGCCGCGCCGGCGCGCGTGCTCGGCCGACTCGAGCACGAGGAATGCGGCGCCCTCACCGATCACGAACCCGTCGCGGCGCGCGTCGAACGGACGGCTCGCGGTCTCGGGCGCGGTGTTCTGCCGGGACATGACGCCGAGCAGACAGAAGAGCTGCACCTCGATGGGCGCCACGATGCACTCGGCGCCACCCGCCAGCGCCACGTCGACCGTGCCGCGGCGGATCGCGCGATACGCCTCGCCGATCGCCTGGGCCGACGAGGTGCACGCGGTCTGTATCGTCGCGGCGGGGCCCTCGATGCCGAAGTGACCGGCCAGCCGCGCGGCGAGATATTGCGGCCAGGTCCGGTAGGCGGCGCGCTCGGCGGCGCGGCGCGCGAATGCCGCGACGAAGCCGGGGGGCGTCAGCGGCGCGCCGGGCTCCCGGCTCCCATAGGCGATGGCGCCGAGCTCACGCAGGTCGTGGCGCTCGCCGCTGGTGCCGACGAACACGCCCGCGCGCCGCGAGGCGAGGATCGCGCGTGCCCCGGCCGCCGCCGCGGCGCCGCGCGCCGCGCGCACGCCGACGACGACACCGCGGGGCTCACGCGAGTCGAGCGCGGCCTCGGCCCGCAGCTCCTCGATCAGCGCGCGGTCGTCGAGGGCGGCGGCGATCTGTGTCGGCAGCCCTTCGGGATCGAAGTGGGTGATCCGCCTGACGCCTGAGGTTCCGGCCAGCGCGGCCTTCCAGAACGCGTCGGCTTGCGCACCGATCGGGGTCACCAGGTCGAGCCCGGTCACGACCACGCGGCGCCGCACCGAATCAGGCGAGCAGCGAGTAGCCACCGTCCACCGTGAGCACCTGGCCCTGGATCGCCTGCGCAGCCGGGCTCGCGAGGAAGTACACGATACCGGCCACCTCGTCGGCAGTCACGAGCGCGCCGCCGGGAGTCCGCGCGCGGATCGCCGCGAGGGCAGCCGTGCCCTCGGGCATCGCCTGCCACACGTCCGTCTCGACGGCACCGGCCGAGACCGTGTTGACCGTGATGCCCCTGGCGGCCAGCTCGACCGCGAGGTAACGCGTGAGTCCTTCGAGCGCCGCCTTCGAGACGCCGATCGAGGCGTAGCCCGGGATCACGCGGCGGCTGCCGAGGCTCGAGAGCGCGATGATCCGGCCGCCCGTCGTCATGATGCGCGAGGCCTCTTGTGCCAGGATCAAGAGAGCGCGCGCGTTGGTGGCCATCACCCAGTCCCATTGCTTGGGCGACAGCTCGAGCCCGTCGCGCAGCACGCCCGAGGCGGCGTTGCTGACCACGACGTCCAGCCGGCCGGCGTGCCGCTCGACCTCGGCCACCAGACGCTTGATCTCCGCGGGCTCCTTCAAGTCCGCCTGCAGCAGATGCGCCGCGCCGCCCCGCAGCTCGACGTCGCGCGCGGTCTTCTCCGCCGCTTCGCGGTTGACGAAAAAGTTCACGAACACCTGTGCGCCCGTCTCCGCGAAGCGCAGCGCGATCGCGCGGCCGATACCGCGGCCGCCGCCCGTCACCAGGACGGCGCGCGGCGGCGTGCTACTCATCGTCGTCTCCGCTCGCGACCGCGACAGGCGCGCGGGGAAGCTGGCGCACCTGGGCACGAAGCCGCTCGGCGTGCCTGCCGGCATCCGTGTCGGGCCCCGCCGTCTCGAGCGCGAATTCGAGCGCCGCGGCGGCGACCCGGCGGCCGTCCACGCGCGCCGTCGCGTCGATGATCCAGGCGGCGTCGCCGGCGCGGCGCTCGCAGCGGATCGCGAGCACGTCGTCCGGGCGCACCGGGTGGCGGAACGCCACGCGCGAGAGCCCACGGAGCCGACCGACCCGGGTGAACTCGTGGCTCAGACCGATCAGGAGCTGGGCGGTCTGAATGAACGCCTCGACGACGAGCGCGCCCGGCAGCACGGGGTAGCCCGGGAAATGATCGGCGAACACGTCGTCGAGTCCGCTGACGTGTGTGGACGTCTCGATCCGGCGGGGCGGCTCGGCGGCGACGATCCGGTCGACGAACGTGAAGCGCATCGTGACGCAGCCCGCTCAGGCTCCGGGCGCGAGCCGGCCGGCGGCCCCGAGCTGTCCGACGATGTACTCGCCCACGGCGCGAACCGTGAGGCGGCTCATCACGACTTCCAGCGCTTCGGGCGAGTGCAGGTTCTTCTCGAGATAGCCGGCGAGCTGGTCGACGCCGAGCCCCGACAGATCCAGCGGGGTCGAGGCCAGGTCGGCGAGCATGAGCGTGACGAGCTCGCGGACCACCTCGCGCTCGTCGCCGGGCCCACGCGCGATCCCATGCTTGGCCGCCAGGTGCTGGAGCACCGCGCCGACGGTCGCCGGCGACACCATGCGCAGCTCGTCCGGCGCGACGGCGATGCGGTAGCGCGCCTCGAGCACGCGCGCCAGCACGGCCAGATCGCGCCACTCGATCCGGCGCTCCTGGATGAGCCGCATCGGCAGGTCGACGCCGAACGTTTGCTGGCACTTGAAGCTCAGGTCGAGAAAGTCGATCGACTCGGCGCCGAGATCAGCCATCAAGGCGGCTTCCGGCACGACGCTCACCTCATCGACGCCGAGTGACTCGACGATGATCTTGCCCACGCTCACCCGCGCCTCGGCGCCGGTCCAGATCTTCTTGGTATCGGGCTCCATGCCTCGTGCCGCCTCCTAGCCGATTCCGCCGTCCACGGCGATCACCTGCCCGGTGATGTAGCTCGCCTCGTCGGATGCGAGGAACACCGCCAGCGCCGCCACCTCGTCGGGGCGGCCCACGCGCCGCATCGGGACCCACTCGCGGATCTTCGGCGCGGACATGCCGATGAACGGACGGCTCATGTCGGTCTCGATCAGACCCGGCGCGATCGCGTTCACCGTGATGCCCCGGGGCGCCAGCTCGCTCGCGAGCGCCCGCGTGAGCGCATTGACCCCGCCCTTCGACGCGGCGTAGCCGACCTGGCCGCGGCCGGCGCGCGAGGCCAGCACCGAGCTCACGTTGATGATGCGCCCCCAGCCGGCGCGCAGCATCTCCTGGGCGCCCAGCCGCGCGCAGCGGTACACGGCGTCGAGGTTCGTCTCACGCAGCGACGTCCAGTCGTCGTCGGTGGTCTGAACGAAGAGCCCCTCGCGGCTCACGCCCGCGTTGTTGACGAGGATGTCGAGCCGCCCCGCGCGCTCGACCACCGCGGCGAACAGCGCGCCGGTCTCGGCGCGGTCAGTCACGTCGGCCTGGTGGGCGAACGCGTGGCCGCCGGCCTCCTCGATCGCTTGCACGGTCTCCTTGGCTCGCTCGTGCTGCCGGCGATAGTTGACGCACACCGTCGCGCCGGCCCGCGCGAGGCCGGTCGCGATCGCGCGGCCGATCCCGCGCGAGGCGCCCGTCACCAGCGCGACGCGGGCTGTCAGATCGATCTTCATCCCGATGTCCAGGTGCTGAGCATGCGCGGTCTAGCTCGTTGCACGCGCGCGGTCTGGGCTCGCCGCGTGAGCGCTATGACTCGATGCATGAGTGCTATCTACACCCGCAGCATCAGCGCCGAGCATTCGCCCAAGAGTCCGAGCGCCAGCACGAGCGCCGAGCGCAGCACCGGCGTCGTGGCCGTCCGGCGATCGGACACGGCGGGCGGCACGATCGCCTGCCGGAGCGCCGACGAGCAGGCCAGGAGCTCGACCGGGCTCGAGGCGGCGCCGAGGTCGGCGTGGGCCGACTTGAGCTTGAGGCGCGGCGATGACGGCGTCACCGCGCCCAAGGTGCGGGCGAGCGCCTCGTCCTCGGCCTGCTCGTGGGCGGCGATGCCGTCGCCGTGCAGGCTCACCAGATCGGGCGCGGTCTTCGCCTCCTCGAGCACCGTGTCGATCACTCTGGTCAAGCGCTCGGTGAGCCGCGCGGCATCGCCGGAGCCCGCGAGGCTGCCGTCGCCGGCCGCGGACGCGAAGCCGATCAGCTCGCCGTGGACGCGCGCGCCGCGCGCCAGCGCGTGCTCGGCCTCTTCGAGCACGAGAAGGCCGCTGCCCTCGCCGGGGACGAGGCCGTCGGCTCCCTCGTCGCCGGCGATCACGCCACCGCCCCAGTGCGTCGCGAAGAACAGCCCCTCCAGCTGATCGTCGGCGCCGCCGCAGAGCGCCAGGTCGAGATCGCCTTCGTCGATCAACCGCGCGGCGTCGCCGATCGCGCGCGCGCCGCCGACGTGGCCTTCGGTGTGAGCACGGCAGAACCCCTGCGCGTCGTTCGCGATGGCCAGGTGACCTGCGATGAGGTTCGGCAACGTCTTGAGGGAAAAGTCGAGCGGGTTGATCGACCGCATGCAGAAGCTGCTCGCGCGCGCCATGTCGACCACGCCGGGCGTGGCCGGCGACTCGGCCGCCGCCAGATAGTCGAGCATCGAGCCGAGGTCCCACGCGAGCATGTTGACGCCGAGCAGCACGCCGAAGCGCCGCGGATCGCCGGCGCCGGGTGCGAGCGCAGCGTCTTCCATCGCGAGCGCGCCGCCGAGCATCGCCATGAGCGTCACGCGGTTCCAGAGCTTCTGCTGCTTTCGCGGCAGGCGCGCGAGATGGGGCTGGATGCTCTCGGACGCCACCTCGGCGCCGCGCGAGGCCGGCAGCCCGAGCGCCGCCAGCCGATCGCACCGGCCCACCGCCGAGCGTCCGGCGCAGAGCGCCTCCCAGTGCGCATCGATCCCGACACCGAGCGGCGAGACGACGCCGCGGCCCGTCAGCAAGACGCCGCGGCCGGTCACGGGCTCACGCCCCACGCGAGCCCGGCATCCGCCGCGTCGACGCACGCGAACATGAGCCTCGCGCGCGCGATGGCCCGGGATCCGGCATAGACCGCGGTCTCGGTCTCCGCGACGGCTGGTCCGTCCGCCGGCGCTGAGACGCCGCCGAGCTCCGCCACGGCGCGAAGCCTCTCCCCCGCCCGGCCGTCTCCATCGAAGCGGCATTCGGGAACTTTCAGGAGCATCGGGAGGCGGCTTCCGCCGAGATGACGCGCGATCAGCTGACCGCCGGTCATCGCCATCAGCTCGAGCAGCATCGATTCCGGCACGCGCTGCGATCCGGCCGGGCCGTGGAAGACGTCGTCGTCCGGATCGAAGCGCTTGGCGACTTCGATCCGCGGGGCGCCGTCGAGGGTGAGAGAGACGATCTCGTCGACGAAGTG
>Ga0207428_10000296_pt1 | contig 66456 bp, 64 predicted proteins | sample RhiMethybrSRZTD1_FD_187600 | JGI IMG/M metagenome (GOLD analysis project Ga0207428, IMG submission 187600) | Populus rhizosphere microbial communities from Tennessee, USA - Rhizosphere MetaG P. TD hybrid SRZTD1 (SPAdes) (version 3) | ecosystem: Host-associated > Plants > Roots > Rhizosphere >... | reverse complement strand
AGAGACGCGCGAGGCGGCGCGGCGTCGAGTAGCGGGCGCCCCGAAGATAGCGGTCGAGGAGCCGCCTCAATGCGGCCGCGCGGGGCAGGCGGCGTCCCTCCGCCGCCCCGTCGGGGAGCCAATGCTCCACCAGGTCCCATCGGTACGAAAACGTGGGCTCGTAGCGCTCCTCGGTCTTCACCACCCAGAGTCCCTGCTGCAGCTCGGCCATCGCGCGCTCGAAGTCGCGCGTCTTCTCGGGCTCGAGCATGAACGCCTCGGCGCGGAGGCCACGCGTGTACTGCGGAGCCTCCCGCACGAGCGCGTCCATGATGCGCTTGGCCTGGATGCTGAGCCGCCCTTCCGCGTACTCCACACGGTAGTCGCGAGCCCGCTGGCGGCCGCGCACGAGGGCATAGAAGGCGGGGAAGAGATCGAGGGCCACCAGTACCGGCCGGCCCTTGAGGACCTTGCCGTAGTAGACCTGCCCTCGCGCGGGCAGCGTGTCCTTGAGCTCCCACGTGAGGCCGACGCCGTCGTCGTGATGCGAGCGCCGGGGCCAACGCGGTTTCTCGCGCCCCACCACCGCCTCCCAGAGACAAGCGAGCCCGTCGGGGAAGCAGTAGAAGGTGGAGCAGAGCCCCACGTCCTCCACGAAGCCGAGCGCCGCGCGCGCGCTCCGCACGCGGCGCGCCGACTCCTGACGGAAGCGGTGGCGCCGCTGGGCCCGGAGCGTTTCGCCGTCCACGAGCTACACGAGCTCGAGCCCGGTGGGCGTGACGCGGTACTCGGCGATCTCGTCGCTCATCGCGCTGCCCCGGTGCTTCACCACCGCGAGGAAGCGGGCGAGCCGCTGACCCACGCGCTCGCTGCCCATCACGAGGATGGTGTTGGCGACCGCGCCGATGTCGCCCGCGGCGACCTTGCGGGCGAGCAGATGCTCGAGCTGCGTCTCCTCGGTGGTGACGAGCAGCAGCGTGGTGACCGTGGCGTGATCGTAGCGATGGGCGTCGATGTAGTCCCGGTGCTGCCAGACGGGCAGGCAGATCTCCATGCCCAGCGTTTCAGCGTCGCGGTGGATGGTCTTGCGGTAGAGCTCGTCGAAGAGGAACGGCTGAATGTAGTCGGCGGGCACGTCCATCGGCTCGATGCCGTCCACCACGATGCGCCGCGAGCCCGCGCCGAGGTGAAAGTAGACGAACGGGCGGACGGTGTAGAGCGCGTGGTTGTACATCGCCTTCCAGTTCCAGTCGAACTCGAAGCCGTCGGGCGTCGGCACCTGGTAATCCCGCAGCTTGCCCACCCAGGGCAGCGCATCGCAATAGTAGGCGTCCATCTGGCCGTCCGGCGGAAACGGCTGGGCCATGGGAGTCACGGCGTGGGTCCAGCGCGCGAGCGGCCACCCGAACAGACGCTCGGCGTAGGCATGGTGTTGCTGGGAGTCGCCGCGAGCGTTCATGTCGAAGATGATGCCCCGCCGCCCGTCCGCGACCCGGCCGAGGCTCGCAAAGGTGAGGCCGAGATGGGTCTTGCCGATACCGGTGGCGCCGTACACCACGGTCAGCGTGCCGGGAAGGAGGCCCCCGCCCAGCATGCCGTCGAGCCGGCCAAGGCCCGTCGAAGCGCGCGATTTCTCAGCGGTGGTCATGACGTGGGATTGTATCGGGGGCCGACGCAGCGGGCAAGCCGTGCCGGGCCCGGCCGATGCTTGACACCCACGGTGCCTCCTCCTACTCTCGCGCCATGCGGCGCCAGATCGTGTGGTTTCCCGATGGCTCGCCCGTCGCGGCGGTCGCCGCGGCGCTGCCCCCCGAGTACGAGGGCCGGGCCCTCTCGGAGATCGAGACGCTGCGCCGGCGGGCGGACGATCCCGAGGTGCTGGTCGTGGATCTCGACCACGACGGGTTTGCGGCGGTCGAGCGGGTGCGCGCGCGGCCGCGGCTGATCCCGATCATCGGCTTGGTCGGCGGCGTCAGCCCCCCCGCCGGCTGGCCCTCGACGTCACCGCCGTTCGCCTACCTCCCCCGCCCGACCACGCCCTTCATCCTCGCCTCGACGCTCGCCCAGGCCTTCGAGCATCTGCGCCTCGTCGCCGAGGCCGAGCGCACGCGCATGGAGCTCTCCGAGCTCAACGCCATTGGGGTGCGCCTGTCCGCCGAGCGGGACCCCGTGGCCCTCCTGGGGCTCATCCTCGCCAAGGCGCGCGAGATCACCCACAGCGACGCGGGGTCGGTGTACCTCGTGGAGGAGCCGGACGACGGCGGCGCCCGCCTCCGCTTCAAGCTGACCCAGAACGACTTCGTGAGCGTCCCCTTCACCGAGTTCACCATTCCCATCAGCGACGAGAGCGTGGCCGGCCACGTGGCCAAGAGCGGTGAGATCCTCCACCTCGAGGACGCCTACGCGCCGTCCGCGGGGGCGCCGTTCAAGATCAACCGCGCCTTCGATCAGCAGGCCGGCTACCGGACCAAGTCGATGCTGGTGGTGCCGATGAAGACGCCCAAGGGCGAGACCATCGGTGTGCTGCAGCTCATCAACTGCAAGCGCGTGGCGTCGCGCCGCTTCCCCTCGGTGGAGGCGATCGAGCGGGAGACGATTCCCTACCCCGAGCGGTTCATCCAGTTCGCCGCCTCGCTCGCGTCGCAGGCGGCGGTCGCGCTCCAGAACAGCCGGCTTCTCGAGAACATCCAGGCCCTCTTCGAGGGCTTCGTGCGCGCCGCCGTCACCGCCATCGAGTCGCGTGACCCCACCACGTCCGGCCATTCTTTCCGAGTGGCCGATTTGACGGTCGGCTTGGCCGAGGCGGCGGACCGCGCCGACAACGGGCCGTTCCGGGCGCTGCGCTTCAGCCCCGAGCAGATGCGCGAGATCCGCTATGCCTCGCTGCTCCACGACTTCGGCAAGGTCGGGGTGCGCGAGGAGGTGCTGATCAAGGCGAAGAAGCTCTACCCGGCCCAGCTCGACTTCATCCGCCAACGCCTCGAGCTCGTCAAGCGCGGCGTCCAGCTCCGCTACGGCGCGAAGAAGCTGGACGCGCTCCTGCGCGAGGAGCGCGGGCGCGCGCTCGCACAGATGGCGGAGTGCGACGCCGAGCTTGCAACCGCGCTCGGCGAGCTCGACGAGCACCTCAAGGCGATCGTGGCCGCGAACGAGCCCACCGTGATGGACGAGGACGTGGCGTCACGCATCCAGCATCTGGCGCTCACGCGGTTCCTGGATCACCTGGGCGAGCCGCAGCCGGTGATCACGCCCGAGGAGGCTCAGATCCTGGCGATCCCGCGCGGCAGCCTCACCGCCGAGGAGTTCAAGCAGATCCAGTCCCATGTGGTGCACACGTACCAGTTCCTCGTCCAGATCCCGTGGACCAAGGAGCTCCGCCACGTGCCGGATATCGCGCGCTCGCACCACGAGAAGCTCAACGGCTCGGGCTACCCGAACCGCATCGGCGCCGCGGACATCCCGGTGCAGTCGAAGATGATGACGATCGCCGACATCTTCGACGCGCTCACCGCCAGCGACCGTCCCTACAAGGCCGCGGTGCCGGTGGACCGCGCACTGGACATCCTCGGCTTCGAGCGCAAGGCCGGCGCGGTGGACGGGGAGCTTCTCGATCTCTTCATCGCGGTGAAGCCGTGGGAACGGCGAGCGGGCTGAGAGACGCGGCGAGCTAGCCGCCGAGCAGCGCCAGCAGCAATCCCCACGTCGCGACCCCCGCCACCATCGCAGCGCCGCCCAGCCAGGGCTCGAGCCGCTGTGGCGTCGCCATCTGATGAGTGGTGCGGGCCGAAAAAAACGCGCGCTGCACCGCAAGGGCGTTGCGCCGTCCGGCGTAGAGTCGCTGCGTCGGGCCGCCGGGCGCTACCGCCGCATAGGGCGCCCGCCGAGTCCGACGATGCCGTGTTCCATGACCTGCCAGTGTCGTTGCCATGCTGCGCCTCCTTGCCTGCCTAGAACCCTCGCATCACACCCAGCACCTTGCCGAGGATGCGGACCTCCGCGCGTCCGGGCTCGACCACGATCGGCTTCATCGCGGGATGCTCTGGCTTCAGCACCACGCGCTCGCCGTCGCGGGCGAAGCGCTTGACCGTCGCCTCGTCGTCCACCAGGGCGGCCACGATGTCGCCGGTCTGGGCGGACGCCTGTCGCCGCACGAGCACGAGGTCGGCGTCGAGGATATGCGCCTCGATCATGCTTTCGCCCCTGACCCGCAGGGCGAACACGTCCTCCCCTTGCCGCTCGAGCCAGTCCGTGCTGACCGGGATCGTGCCCTCGAGGTTTTCGTCGGCGTAGATGGGGACGCCGGCGGCGATGCGCCCGACGACGGGGATGTCTTTCGTGGTCCCGCGCTTGGCGAGGGGGCGCTGGGCGAGGACGAGCGTGCGGGACACGCGCTTGGCGGTGGTCCGCCGCTGCAGCATGCCCTTGCGCTCGAGCGCCCGGAGATGATCGAAGGCCGCCCGCGCGGTGAACCGGAAGCGCTCGCCGATCTCGCGAACCGTGGGCGGCGCCCCGTGCTTCTCGGTGAAGGCGCGGATGAAGCCAGCACCTCGCGTTGCCGCGCCGTCAGCTCCCGCATGGCGTCGTCTCCAATGGCACCCTCCTGGGGGGGATGGCTCAACAGGACAGCAGTAAACACCCGTTGAGTGGTCGAAGTCAAAAAAAATCTACGCCGGCTCCCAGGGCTCACACGAGGGGCACGTCAGAAAGCCTCCCTCCTTGGCCTCGGCGACGGTCTTGTAGTACACGCGGTCGGCCTCGGGGATGCGCCGGACCCAGCCGCAGGTGCGGGCGTGGAAGATGCGCGAGCCGCGCTGGGCCAGATACGGCTCCCCGGACAGGGGTTCGGTCGCGACCGCGCCCTCCGGTGTCACGGAGGTCATCTCGCCCTGCGACGTCGTCTCGGGCAGCGCCTCGCTCGCGGCGGCGTTGGGGGCCAGGCTGGTGTCGATGACGGGCGCCGGCGGCGGATCCGGCTCGTTCATCTGGAGATTGGTCTCGATGGTGCTTCGGAACTCATCGCTGGCCCGCCGGAACTCACGCATGGCTCGGCCGAGCGAGCGACCCAGCTGGGGCAGGTTCTTCGGTCCGAAGACCAGCAGGGCGATCACGAAGATGAGAATGAGCTCTTGGAGTCCGATGTCGAACATGGTGGTTTCAGTGAGGGATCATACCACCCTGACCCGAGGCCGGCGGAGGCGGCTCAGGAGGCGGACGCGCGCGCCTTGCTCTTCCGGCCCTTCCCGCCCGTACGCCGAAGCTCCACCGCGGCCCCGCGCACCTGGGCATCACACGCCAGGCAGTGATAGGCGAGGCGGACCTCGTGGCCGCAGTCGGTGTGGACGAGACGCGCGCGATTGTAGACGTGACGCGAGCCCCAGTCGGCGAGCGCGCCGACCACCACGCCCAGCCCCCGACCGCGCTCGGTCAGCGTGTACTGCGCCCGCGGCGGATGCTCGGAGTAGAAGGACCGCGTGACGAGCCCGTGCGCCTCCATCAACTTGAGCCGATCCGAGAGGATGTTGGGCGCGATGCCGGGCAGGCTCGCCTGCAGGTCCTGGAAGCGCCGCGTCCCGCGCAGCAGATCACGCGCGATGAGTAGCGTCCAGCGATCCCCCACCACCTCGAGCGATTTCGCGACCGGGCACGGCTGATGGTAGCGCTTGGGCACGCCTCCAGTATAGGCGGTCGTGTCCCTGTTGACAATTCCGCTAGTCACTATTAATTTACAAGTGACATGCCTGCCCACATCGCCGCCGCTTCGGTCGCCCCCGCTGCCCCGGCGTCGGCGGACGTCGCGCCGCGGCCCGCCAGCATCGACCCGCGCACGCGGGCGATGCTCGAGGGGCCCATCCTCGCGACCCTGCTCCGGCTCGCGGCCCCGGGAGTCACCGTCATGCTCCTGCAGGCCGGGGTCGGCACCATGGACGCGGTGTTCGTGGGCTGGCTGGGCGCCGAGGCGCTCGCCGGCGTGTCGCTCGTGTACCCACTCCTCATGCTGATGCAGACGATGTCCGCGGGCGGCATGGGCGGCGGCATCGCCTCCGCGGTGGCGCGTGCGCTCGGCGCCGGACGCCGCCGCGACGCCGACCGGCTCGCCGCGCACGGCGTCCTCATCGCGCTCTCGATGGCCGCGCTCTTCACCGTGGTCCTGCTCGCGGGCGGGCCCGCGGTCTACCGCGCGCTCGGTGGGCACGGCGCGACGCTCGACGCGGCGCTCGCGTACTCCCACGTGATCTTCGGCGGCGCCGTGGTGTTCTGGTCCTTCAACTCGCTCGCCAGCGTGATCCGGGGCACCGGGCGCATGGTGCTGCCCGCGGGCGTGATGGCAGGAGCCAGCGCGGTGTACCTGCTCATCGCCCCTGCGCTGATCCTGGGCTGGGGTCCGCTCCCGCGCCTGGGCGTCGCGGGCGCCGCCGCCGCGAGCGTGACCGCGTTCAGCATGGGCGCGCTCGTCCTGGCCGCCGTCCTCTTCTCGGGGCGCAGCGTGGTGCGACCGCGGCTCGCCGATTTTCGGCCGCGCGTCGGACTCCTGTGGGAGATCCTCCGCGTGGGCGCGCCCGGCTCGCTGAACACGGTGTTCACCAATCTCACCGTGGTGCTTCTCACCGGGCTCGTCGGGCCGTTCGGGATTCACGCCCTCGCCGGATACGGCATGGGCGCACGGCTCGAGTACATCCAGATCCCGCTGGTCTTCGGCGTGGGGTCGGCCCTGGTCGCGATGGTCGGCACCAATGTCGGGGCGGGACGCGTGGCGCGGGCGGAGCGGGTGGCCTGGGTCGGCGCGGGGCTGGCGGGCGGCGTCACCGGCGCGATCGGGCTCACGTTCGCCCTCTTCCCCCGGGCATGGATGGGACTCTTCACCACCGAGCCCGCGGTGCTGGCGACAGGCGCCGCGTACCTGCACATCGTCGGCCCGGCCTACGGCTTCTTCGGCGTGGGCCTGGCGCTCTACTTTGCCTCGCAGGGCGCCGGGCGACTGGCGTGGCCGCTGGTCGCCGGCTTCGCACGGCTCTGCATCGCCGCCGCGGGCGGCTGGGTGGCCACGCGCTGGCTCGGCGGCGGACCACCGGCGCTCTTCGTCGCGATCGCCGCCGCGCTCGTGGCGATGGGCGTGATGGTGGCGGTACCGATCAAGGCCGGGGCGTGGCGCCCCCGCCGGGGAGGTGCGTCATGAATCCACAGCAGATCTTCGGGCTCCAGTTCGTGCTGAGCCTCTTCGTGGGCACGCTGTTCGCGCGGTGGTACGTGTGGCCCTCGCTCGTCACCTTGCCGCTCCGCCGGGCCCTGATGCCCTTGCTCTTCGTGCACGCCACGCGCTATATCGGGCTCGTCTTCCTCGTCCCGACGGTGGTGCCGCCCGGCGTGCCTACTGCCTTCGCCAAGCCCGCCGCGTACGGCGATCTTCTTGCCGCGCTCCTCGCCGTCGTCGCCCTGCTCGCGCTGCGCGGCGACTGGCCCGGCGCGCTTCCGGTGGCGTGGCTCGTCAACGTCGTGGGCGTCATCGACCTGATCAATGCGCTGTTTCAGGGCGTGCGCTCGGGGGTGTCGCTCGGCGCCGCCTACTACATTCCCATCGCAGCCGTCCCGGTGCTCCTGATCACCCACGCGATGATGTTCGTGCTGCTGGGCAAAGGCCGGCGGGCGGGGCGCATGCCTTGACGGCGGTCCCCGCCCCCTGCTAGCGTCCTGAGGCATGCGCTTCGAGGTCGACCTCACCGAGGAGGAGGGCGGAGTCTTCAAGGCCACCGCCGTCGCCTATCCGACCGTCTCCGTCACCGGGCGCACCGAGAAGGAGGCCCTCGGCCTCCTCATGGAAGCGATGGACCGCTACATGAAGGCGCAGGGCAAGGCGCGCGGCTCGGTCTAGACGGCGCGGCTCGCCTCCAGCACGCGGCGGAGGAAGAACGGGATGAGCGCCGCGGTCTCGAGGCTGGTCTGGAGATGCGGAAGCACGTCGTGCCACCAGATCGCCGCGTGGTGGAGCGGGGCCAGCACGCGGGAGCGCGAAAACGCATCCCGGTAGCCCTGGACTTCCTCCGCGCCCGCCCATCCCGCCAGGTAGGCCGCGCGGACGCGCGCGGCGGCCGCGCTTCGATGCCCCCAGCGGTCCCAGAAGCCGTGGCTCCACGGCAGCATGAACGCGCCCCAGAAGGGATGGGCCACGACCGCGTCTTCCCAATCGAGGAACACGGGCCCGCCGCGCCCGACGATCACGTTCACTGCCCAGAGATCCCCGTGCTCCAGGGCGAGGGGCACGCCGAGACGCGCGAGGGCGCGACAGCGTGCGCCCAGTGCAGGCGCCAGGCGACGGAGGCGCGCGATCTCGCCACGCCGGAGGCGCGCCCGCCCGCCCGCCGCGAGGCCGCGCGCATCGGCGAGCATCGGCCCGAGCTGGCGCGCGAGCCAGCCGAGGTCGCGGCGGCGGGCCCGCAGCAGGCGTAGCCGCGCCGGCGCGCCCGCCAGCGCGCGCTGGAGGCGGCCGTACTCGTGCGCGGTCCGCACCCAGTCGCCGAGGCGCGCGCTCGCGCGCAGCGCGCGGCCGGGGGCCTCGCGCATCAGGAGCCACCGGCCGCCGCCGCCCACCGCCACCACAGAGGCGACGCGACCCGGCGCACGGCGGTCGAGCCAGCGCGTGAGGCGGGGCTCGTGATCGCAGGGCGGCTCCACCGCTTTGAAGTAGAAGCGCCCCTTCCGCGTGTCGAGCCGCAGCACGGTCGAGGATTCCCACGCCCTGAGCTGTGTCATCCGCGTGGCGGGCGCGCCGATCTGGCGCTCGCACCAGCGCACTGCGCGGCTCCGCCAGCCCGGGCGCATCCACGCCGCGCGGCGGCCGCCGCGCGCGCTCCAGGCGGCGAGCGCCGTGCGGTCTTCCGGACGGGACAGGCGTACGCCCGCCAAGGTGGCGCGGCTCACCCAGCGGGCGCCCGGGGTGCGTGGCGCGCGGTCGTCCAGCCGCTCCAGCTCGAGCGCCACGTGGAAGATGCCCGTGCGCCGATCACGCGGGCGCGTCAGGGTGCGCAGCACGGTGGCGCGGATCCCGTGGCGCCGCGCGACCGCCCGCAACACCGTGTCGACGGAGCCGGGATGGTCTCGGCCGAGCGACACACTGGGCAGCGTGAAGCCGCGCGGGCCAGCGACGAGGAGCACGCGCCGGCGGGCGCGATCGGGCACGACGAGCGCGTGGCGCACGGCGCACACCTTAGCACGCGCCCAAGGCGAGCTCGCGCGCCGCCTCGGCATGACAGCCGGACGGGCGCATGCTACCGTCGCGGCCTGACGCCATGGCCACCAATCCCTTCCGCGAGGCCACCCTGGGGCAAATGCTCGCCGCGGTGGCGGCGCGCCACGCGCGCGCGGAGGCGGTCATCGCCGCTGACCGCCGCGTGAGCTACGCGGAGCTCTACCGCGAGGGCCGCCGCTTTGCGCGCGCGCTCCTCGCCCTCGGCATCGGCAAGGACGACAAGGTCGCGCTCTGGCTGCCCAACCGCCCCGCCTGGCTGTTCGCGCAGCACGGCTGCGCGCTCATCGGCGCCGTGGCGGTGGCGCTGAACACGCGCTACAAGGCCCGCGAGCTCGCGTACATTCTCGCGCAGTCCGATGCGACCGCGCTGCTCCTCACCGATCACCTGGGCCCGGTGGACTATCTCGAGACCCTGGGCGAGGTGCTCCCCGGCCTCAAGTCGGCGGTGCCCGGCGAGCTGGAGGCGGAGGGCTTCCCGCGGCTGCGGCACGTGATCGTGGACGCCGAGGACCCTTACCCCGGCTGCCTGCGCCTCACCGACGTGCTCGATCTCGCCGATGACGACACGCTCGATGCCGCGGTCGAGCGCGCGGCCGCCGCGGTGCGGCCCGACGACGCGCTCACGATCCTGTACACCTCGGGCACGACATCCTTTCCCAAGGGCGCGATCATCAGCCACCGGAACGCGGTGCCCCACGGCTGGTACTGCGGCGAGGTGCTCGCCGTCACCCCCCGTGATCGTGCGCTCCACGCGCTGCCGTTCTCCGGCACCTGGGGCGGCCTCAACGTGCCGCTGACCACGCTCTCGCACGGCGGCGCCCTCGTCCTCATGGAGGCCTTCGATCCGGGCGTGGCGCTCCACCTGATGGAGCGCGAGCGCGTCAGCATCTGGAACGCGGTGGACGCCATGGCCATCGCCGTGCTGGATCATCCCGACCTCGGGCGACACGACCGCGGGACGCTCAGGACCGGCGGGTTCGGCATGACCGGCGGCGGGCGCGACGGCCTGTTCGAGGAGATCCTGGGCCGGCTGGGCGTGCCCGAAGCGTATCAGCCCTACGGCATGACCGAGCTGAACGCGCTCTGCATGCACCACTTTCTGGATGAAGCAGAGGCCTCGCGCGCGCTGCCCGGGGTGTGGCCGGCCGAGGGCGTCGAAGTCCGGGTGGTGCGGCCGAATTCGGGCGAGACGGCGGCGACCGACGAGGAAGGCGAGCTCTGGTTCCGCGGCCCCCTCGTCACCCGTGGCTACTACCAAAAGCCCGACGAGACCGCCCAAGCCTTCAGCGGCGACGGCTGGTTCAAGACGGGCGATTTCGGGGTGCGGGACGGCGAGGGCCGCACGATCTTCAAGGGTCGGCTGCGGGAAGTGCTCCGCATCAGTCACTTCATGGTGGCGCCCGCGGAGATCGAAGCCCTCATCATGGAGCACCCGGGCGTGCTGCAGGCCTTCGTCATTGGCGTCCCCGACCCGCGAATGAACGAAGCGGCGGTGGCCTACGTCATTCCGCGGCCGGGCGCCCGGCTCACCCCCGACGACATCGTCGCGCACTGCCGCGGCCGCATCGCGTCCTACAAGGTGCCGCGCCACGTCCGCATCGTGGAGGACGTGCCGCGCACGCCCGGCCCGCACGGCGACAAAGTGCAGAAGGGGCGGCTGCGCGAGCAGTTCCTTGAAGGCCGCTAGCCCCTCGCGTAGACTCCCGGCATGAAGGAGGCCATCCTGTGAAGCTCGACGTCGGCATGCTCACCCACGATCTCGGAAACATGGCGGACTACTCGCGCAAGATGGAGGCGCTCGGCTACGACACCCTGTGGTCGGCGGAGACTCAGCACGATCCCTTCCTTCCCCTCGCGGTGGCGGCCGGCGCGACCACGCGCATCCGTCTCGGCACCAACATCGCCACCGTGTTCTCGCGGAGCCCCATGGTCACCGCCATGATCGCGTGGGATCTCCAGAAGGCGTCGAGCGGGCGCTTCACGCTGGGCCTCGGCACCCAGGTCAAGGCGCACAACGAGCGGCGCTTCTCCGTCAAGTTCGAGTCGCCCGGTCCCAAGATGGCCGAGGCGGTGCGCGCGATCCGCTCCATCTGGGACTGCTGGCAGACGGGGGGCAAGCTCAACTTCAAGGGTCAGTTCTACACCTTCGACGTCATGACGCCCTTCTTCAACCCCGGCCCCATCCCCCATCCGAGGATCCCCATCTTCGTGGCGGCGGTGAATCCCTTCATGTGCGGCGTGGCGGGCGAGCACTGCGACGGCATGCACGTGCATCCGTTCAACTCGCCGAAGTATCTTCGCGAGGTCGTCCAGCCCGCGGTCAACGCCGGCCTCGCCAAGTCCGGTCGCTCGCGGACGGACTTCACCTACGCCACGTCCAGCTTCGTGGTGGTAGGCGACACGCCGGCCGAGCGTAGCGAGCAGGCGCAGATGGTGAAGCAGCAGATCGCCTTCTACGGATCGACGCGGACCTATCAGCCCGTGCTCGAGTGCCACGGCTGGGGCGATCTCACCGTCAAGCTCCATCGGAAATCCATCGAAGGCGACTGGAAGGGCATGGCCGAACTCATCACCGACGAGATGCTCGACACCTACGCGGTGACCGCGCCCTACGATCGGCTGCACGCGGCCATGGAGACGCGCTACGCGGGGCTGCTCGACCGCACCGCGCTCTATCAGCCCTATCCGCCGCGCCGGGACGATCCGCGGCTGCCCGCGCTCATCAAGGCCTTCAACAGCTGAGAGGACTGCCATGGACAAGGTCCAGGTCGAGATCAAGGCGCCGGTGGCCACGATCACCCTGAACAAGCCCGACCGGCTGAACGCGCTCGACGTGGAGATGTGGGAGGCCCTCGCCGAGGCCGCGGGCCAGGTGGACCGTGCCAAGGAGGTGCGGGTTGCGGTGCTCACCGGCGCGGGGGGCGCGTTCTGCGCAGGGCTGGACCTCAAAGCGGGCTCGACCTTGAAGCGCCCGGAGCACGAGACGCCGCCCCAGGCCCTCGCAGGTATTCGCGCGCACTTGAAGCATCTACAGGAGTGCTTCTCGCGGCTGGAGTCGTGCCGCGTGCCGGTGATCGCGGCCATCCAGCGCGTGTGCATCGGCGGCGGACTCGAGCTGGCCCTCTGCTGTGACATTCGCGTGGCGGCCGAAGACACGGTGTTCTCCATTCCCGAGGTGCAGGTCGGGATCGTGCCCGACATGGGGGGCACCCAGCGCCTCCCCCGCACGGTGGGGATCGGCAAGGCCAAGGAGCTGATCTACTCCGCGCGGCGTATCGACGCCGCGGAGGCGCTCCGCATCGGCCTCGTCAACGCCGTCTATCCCGTGGCGGATCTCCCCGCGCGGGTGGCCGACCTCGCCGCCGAGATCGCAGGCAATGCCCCCCTTGCCGTGCAGGCCGCCAAGCAGAGCATCAACGGCACGTACTGGCGCGACCGCGAGGCCTGGCTCGCCCTCGAGGCCGACCTGGCCGCGGGTGTGCTCCTGTCGGAAGACCGGCTGGAAGGCATGCGCGCGGGCGCCGAGCGCAAGCGCGCCAATTTCAAGGGGAGATGAGGACCGCATGAAAGCCCTGGCGTTCACGGAGCACGGCGGTATCGACAAGCTCGCGTACCAGGACGTCGCCGACCCCCAGCCCGGTCCGGGCGACGTGCTCGTGCGCGTGAAGGCGGCGGCGCTGAACCATCTGGACCTTTTCGTTCGGGAAGGTCTGCCTGGCCTCAAGCTGCCGCTGCCCTTCTGGACGGGCTGCGACATCGCCGGCGTCGTCGAGCGGGTGGGCGCCGCCGTGTCCGGCGTGGCGGTGGGCGACCGCGTCGCGGTGAACCCGAACCTGCACTGCGGGCGCTGCGAGTACTGCCAGAAGGGGCAGCACAGCCTCTGCGTGTCGTACGGCATCCTCGGTGAGCACACCCACGGCGGACTCGCCGAGCTCGTGAAGGTGGACGGGGGCAAGGTGCTGAAGCTCCCCGACCACGTGAAGTTCGAGGACGCCGCCGCGTTCATCCTCGTCAACATGACGGCGTGGCGCATGCTCGTCTCGCAGGCCAGGCTCCGGCCCGGCGAGGACCTGCTCATCATCGGCGTGGGCGGCGGTGTCTCCTCCACCGGCGTGCAGATCGGCAAGCTTTGCGGCGCCCGCGTGTGGGTCACCTCCTCCAGCGACGAGAAGCTCGAGCGCGCCCGGGCGCTGGGCGCGGATGAGTGCATCAACTACGCAAAGGACGACTGGGTCAAGGTGATCGGCCAGAAGACGGGGCGCCGCGGCGTGGACGTAGTGCTGGAGAACGTGGGCGCGGCCACCTGGCCCGGCGCCATCCGTGCCCTCGCCAAGGGCGGCCGCCTCGTCACCTGCGGGGGCACCTCCGGGCCCATCTGCGAGACCGACGTGCGGCAGGTGTTCTGGAAGCAGATCTCCATCATCGGCTCGACGATGTCGACCAACGCGGAGTTCGCCGAGGTGATGGGCCAGCTCTTCCGCGGCCGTCTCACGGCCATCGTGGACTCGGTGATGCCGTTGAAGGACGGCGCGGCCGCCCAGGAGCGCCTCGCCGCCGGCAAGCAGTTCGGCAAGATCGTCCTGATCCCCTAGCCGCCCGGCCGACGCGCGCGGCATGACTCAGGAGATGACCCGCTACTACGCCGAGCGGGCGGCGGAGTACGAGCGGGTGTACCTGCAGCCGGCCTGGCAGGGCGATCTCCCCGTCCTGCGCGAGCGCGTCCTCGAGACCTTCCCCGGCCGCCGTGTGCTCGAGGTCGCGTGCGGCACCGGCTACTGGACCGCGCTGCTCGCGCAGGTTGCGCGCGCCGTGCACGGGGAAGACGTGAACGCCGAGACCCTCGCCCTCGCGCGCGCACGCCGCTACCCTGTGCCGGTGACGCTGGCGCGGGCCGACGCCTACGCGCCGGGCGCCGGAGGCTTCGACGCGGGCCTGGCCGCGCTCTGGCTCTCCCACGTCGATCTGGGCCGCATGGACGAGTTCCTTGCCGCCTTTCACTCGCGCCTCGAGCCCGGCGCGGTGGTGCTCATGTTCGACGAGCGGGGTGCGCCGAACCGGCGGGCCGTCATGACCCGGCGGGACGCGGCGGGCAACCGCTACGAGAAGCGGCGCATCTCGGCGGGCCGGGAGTTCGAGATCGTGAAGAACCTCTTCGGCGGCGACACGCTGGTCCGCCATCTCGCGCCCCACGGAACGGACCTCGCCTTCGAGGAGCTCGAGCGGTTCTGGATCGTACGCTACCGCGCGCGCTAGGCGGTGGCGCGGCGCGTGCGGACGGCCTTGGCGAGATCCTGGAGCACGGGCACCGTCATCTCCCAGCCCATGCAGGCATCGGTGATGCTCTGGCCATAGTGCAGCGGCCGGCCGGGCGCCAGGTCTTGGCGACCCTCCGCGAGGAAGCTCTCCAGCATCATGCCGAACAGCGCGCGCTGGCCGCCCATCACCTGCTCGGCGATGTCCTGCGCCACGAGCGGTTGGCGCCGATAGTCCTTCCCGCTGTTGCCGTGGCTGGCGTCGACCATGATCCGCGGCGGGAGCCCCGCCGCGCGAAGCGCCTCCGCCACCCCCCCCACGCTGGCCGCGTCGTGGTTGGGGCCGCTCTGGCCGCCGCGCAGGATCACGTGGCAGTCCGGATTGCCCCGCGTGGCGACGATCGCGCATAGGCCCTGCTCGGTGACGCCGAGGAAGCTGTGCGGGTGTGCGCTCGAGCGCACGGCGTCGATGGCGATCTGCACGCCGCCATCCGTGCCGTTCTTGAATCCCACCGGCATCGACAGGCCCGACGCCAGCTCGCGATGCACCTGGCTTTCCGTCGTGCGCGCCCCGATCGCGCCCCAGGACACGAGGTCTGACGTGAACTGCGGCGAGATCGGATCCAGGAACTCGCACCCGGCGGGCAGCCCCAGCTCCGCGAGGTCGACGAGCAGCCGGCGCGCTCGGCGCAGCCCCTCGTTGATCGCGAAGCTGCCGTCGAGTCGGGGGTCATTGATCAGGCCCTTCCAGCCCACCGTCGTGCGCGGCTTCTCGAAGTACACGCGCATCACGATGCAGAGGTCGCCGGCCAGATCGTCGGAGAGGGCCTTGAGCCGATGCCCGTAGTCGAGGGCGGCCGCCGGGTCGTGTATCGAGCAGGGTCCCACCACGACGACCAGGCGGTCGTCCGCGCCATGCAGGACGCGGGACACCTCGTCGCGCCCGCGGGCCACGGTCGCGGACCCGCGCTCCCCCAGCGGCAGCTCCTCGAGAAGGATGGCGGGGGAAATGAGTGGACGGAAATGCTCGACTCGGAGGTCTCGGGTGCGTGGCATGGAGTCTCGTTCCCGGCCGCCATTATGCCTCAACCGGCCTCGAAGTCGAGCCTGGCCAAGTGTTGACGACCTTTACATTCCGGGGGTGATTCGGAAGGAAGCGTGCCCTAAGTCTCGCGACCCGCGCACGAATTCCTATGGCATCCCGCATGCACCGGTGCATGATCCGCCGAGAGGAGGATTCGCCACTCGATGCTCTGGACACCGCTGACCCTGCTGCTCGCCCTCACGCTCCCCTTCCATGCGGACGCCGAGATGCTCTCCAGCGTCCGAACCGCGCGCCTGCCCGAGCCAGGCAGCCTGATCCTGCTGGGCACGGGGCTGATCGCGGTGGCGTTCTGGCTCGGCTGGTCGCGTCGGCGTCAGCGGCGATCGAGCCCGCTCGACGAGCAGCGCTAGTACCAGCGCGGATCGCCCGGCAGCACGGGCACGGGCTTGCCGTCCACCTGGAGGATGCGCGGGCGAATTGCCGGCACCTCGCGCCGCCCCAGCCCCGCCACGGCCTCCGCGACGGTCGCGTAGGCGCTCACCAGCTCGAGGTTCTTGAGCGTCGGCGTGCGCAGCGAGATCTCCTTCCGCTTGAGCGCTTCCAGCGCCTCCGCGGGCGTCAGCCAGCGCAAGTTGACGATCTCATGGCCATCGGCCTCGGGGGATTGGCCCGCGGGGGCCGGCGCCGCGAAGAAGCGCGTGTCGAAGCGGATGGGCTGCTCCTCCGGCGTGATCCAGTGGGCGAAGTACGCGAGCTGATCGGTGGCGAGCGTGAGACGCTCGGCACGGAGCATGTCGAAGAAGGCCGCGTTGGACGCCTGACACGCGGCACGGTACCTGGCGAAGCTCGCGTGATGGGCCGCGTCGATGCGCACCGGGCTGCCCGCGGCGTCGTAGGCGAGCAGCATGCCCACCTCCTCGAATGCCTCGCGGATGGCCCCGATCCAGTAGCCGAGCGCCGCGCGCGGCTCGAGCCCGCCCAGCCGCGCCGCCGCCCTCGCGGCGGTGAGGCCGGTACAGAAGCGCTCGGCATCGGGCGGCACGTCGTCCGCCTCGACCTTCCCGCCCGCGAAGACGTAGTCACCGGCGGCGAACTTACTCTTGCGGTGCCGCTCGATCAGCAGGGTTTCGAGCCCGCCGGTGGGCCGATCGCGCAGCAGGACCAGGGTAGCGGCGGGGGACGGGGTGGCGGGTTGGGTCATGGGAGCGCCGCGACGGCGCGTCCTCATTCTGCCACGGCGCCCGACCCCTTTGGGGGGCGTGTTTCTTGACAGGACTCCGGATTCCTGCGACCCTACGAGCGGTTCGATCCGCAGCGGAACGCCCAGATCAGCGGAGGGCATCGCCGATGGACGATCGGATGGCCGACCTTCGGAGACACCCCCGGTCGCGGGTAGCGTGGCCCGTCACCGTCGAGGCCGGCGGGCGCAGCTTCGAGCGGCACACCGTGAACCTGAGCCCCATCGGCGCCAAGGTGCGCCTCGAGGAAGAGCTTCCCGTCGGCAGCAATGCGCGGCTGCGCTTCCGTCCGCCCCAGGGACAGCCGCTCGACGTGGATGCCATCGTGTGGCGCGCCGACTCGGACGGACCCGCGTTCTTCTTCGTCAGCGTCGACGATGATTCGGTGAACGCGCGCGCCTGACCGGCGCGCCGGCCGCGTCCCTCCACCCCTCCCGATTTCCCCGTCCCTCGAGGAGACCCATCATGGGCGCAGAAGCCCGCATCAAGGAGCTCGGCATCACGCTTCCGCCACCGCCGAAGCCCGCCGGCACCTACGTGCCCGGCGTGCGCGTGGGCAATCTGCTGTACCTCTCGGGGCACGGCCCGCTCCACGTCGAGGGCAAGGCGCGTCCCAAGGGCAAGGTCGGCAAGGATCTCACCGTCGAGGAGGCGCAGAAGGTCGCGCGTGAAGTCGGCATCAATCTTCTCGGGTCAACCCGGGCTCTGCTCGGGAGCCTGGACAAGGTGAAGCGCGTGGTGAAGGTGCTGGGCATGGTGAACTCCGCCGAGGGGTTCGGCGAGCAGCCGAAGGTGATCAACGGGTGCTCCGACCTCATGGTCGAGGTGTTCGGCGAGAACGGCCGCGCCGCACGCTCCGCGGTGGGAATGGCCGAGCTGCCCTTCGCCATTCCCGTGGAGATCGAGATGATTCTGGAGGTCGAGTAGCCGGCCTCAGGAAGCGAGGAGGCCCGGCAGGGTCTCGAGCGCCTCGCCGATCCGCGGGCCGTACCAGGACAGCAGCTTCCCGTCCACGAAGCGCACGCGGGCCGCGCGCAGCGCGGGAAAGGGCGCGAAGTCGGCCGCGTGCACGCGGCGGAAGCGATACGGCTCGTCGGGCAGCAGGATCACGTCGGGCGCCGCCGCGTCGACCTCCTCGAGGCGTACGTCCGGATAACGCTTCGACGCGTCCGCGAACACGTTCGTCCCGCCGCAGGTCGCCAGCATGTCGTGGACGTAGGTGTCCCGGCTGAGTGTCATGTACGGGTTGCGCCAGATGGGGCAGAACACGCGGGCCGGCTGGCGGCCGGCGAGCGCCGTGCGGGTCGCCGCGTAGCGCGCCGTGAGCTCGGCGGCGAGCGCATCCCCGCGCGCGGCCGCGCCCACCACCTCGCCCAGCTCCCGCACGAGCGCGATCCCCTCCACCACCGTCCGGGGATAGACGACATGGACCGCGATGCCCCAGCCGCGCAGCATCTCCACGTGCTCGCGCAAGTTCTCCTCGACGTTGGCGATGACGAGGTCGGTGCCGAGATCGCGGATCAGCTCGAGCTTGGGATTCTTCTCGCCGCCGATGCGGGTCTTGGCGGCCACACCCTCGGGGGGCTGAGTGCAGTAGATGGTGCAGCCGACCACGGCGTCCCCCACTCCGAGGGCGAAGAGGATCTCGGTGATGCTGGGGACGAGCGAAACGATCCGACGCGGCGGCACTAGAGCTTGGCCGCGCGCTCCGAGAGGCGCTCGACGAGCGCGATCAGCTCCTTCATCCGCGTGCGCAGCTCGGCTTCCGCCTTGCGCGCGCCGTCGCCGGTGCCGGCCTCCACCGCTTCTTCGAACGTCGTCACCGCGACGCCGAAGAGCTTGAGCAGCTGACGGGTGCTGTCCTCGGCCATTGAAAGCAGGATAACACGCCGCTGCGGACGCGCTCGTTGTAGACTGGCCGCGGCATGTCCTCAGGGGCCCGCGCCTCGCTCCGGACGCTCTGCCTTGCCGCGGCATGGCTCGTCTTTCTCATCCCCGCGGTCGCCGGCGCGCAGATGACGAAGGCCTACCGCCTCGGCGTTCTCGCGCAGGATCTCCAGCCGGGCCTCCTCGAGACGGTTCGCGAGGAGCTCGTGCGGCTGGGCCACGTCGAAGGCCGGAACATCACGATCGACGTGCGGAACGCGGCAGGGCGGAGCGACCGGCTGCCCGCGCTCGCCGAGGAGCTGCTCCGGCTCAAGGTCGACGTGATCCTCGCCGTGAACACGCCGTCGGCGCGGGCGGCGAAGAAAGCGACCTCGACCGTTCCCATCGTCATCATGCGGGTCGCCGATCCCGTCGGGCAGGGGCTGGTTGCGAGCCTGGCCCGACCCGGCGGCAACGTCACGGGCGTGGCCTTCATGCCCGACGAGCTGGCGGCCAAGGGAATACAGCTCCTGCACGAGGTGGCGCCGAGCATCACGCGGGTCGGCGCGCTCTACAAGGAGGACAACCCGGGCGGGCTGCTGGTCGTCAAGGAGACCGAGCGGCGATGCCTGCAGCTGGGCCTCCAGTTCGTGCGGCTGCCCGTCGGCGAGCCGCCCGATTTCTCCGCGGTATTCCACGCGGCGGCGCGGGCCCGCTCCGAAGCGTTGTTCGTCATGGACGACGGCGCGATGACGAAACATCGCAAGCGGGTCACCGAGCTCGCCGCGCGACAGTCGCTGCCGCTGGTCTCCATCTATCGCGACTTCGCCGAGGCGGGCGGACTCATCGCCTACGGGCCGAGCCTGGACACCGCCTACCGACGCGGCGCCGACTACGTGGATCGCATTCTCAAGGGCGCCCTTCCCACCGATCTCCCCGTCGAGATGCCGACCAAGTTCGACTTCACGATCAATCTCCGGACGGCCAAGGCCCTCCGCCTGACCGTACCACCCTCGGTGCTCGTGCAGGCCGACCGCGTCATCGAGTGAGTGACCTCCGGCCCGCTATACACTGGCGCCGCCATGTCTGAGCCGATGGAGATCCCGCTGGGCGCGCGCTACGTCACGGGCGCCGCCGCGCGAACCGATTCGCTCACGCTTCATCGCGTCGTGTTCTGGACGCTCTGCGCGGCGAAACTCGTGACGGGATGGGGCGTGCAGTGGGACATCCAGTGGCACGTGCGCATCGGGCGTGACACGTTCTGGATCGCGCCGCATCTCATGACCTATGCGGGCGTGACGCTGGCGGGACTCCTCTCCTTCGGCATGCTGGCCCTCGACACGTGGCGCGGCCGCGCGCCGGTGGCGCGGCTGCGCGCGGCCGGGCTCGAGGGCACCCGGGGCTTTCACCTCGCTGCGTGGGGGATGGCCCTCACCGTGCTCGCCGCCCCCATCGACGATCTCTGGCATCGCCTCTTCGGCCTCGACGTCACCCTGTGGAGTCCGCCGCATCTGCTCGGGATCGCGGGCGGCGTCGTCAACAGCTGGGGATGTCTCATGATCGCGGGCGAACTCTACGCCGACGGGCCCGCACGGCTCCTCGGCATTGCGGTCGCCGGCGCGGGGCTCTTCCGCGGCCTGCACCTCACCGTGGAGCCGTCGAGCCTCGTCGCCTACGTGCACGGCGGCGTGCGGTTCTTCACCCTCGCCATCCTCTCCGCGCTGATCTTGCCCCTCGCCCTGATTCCCGCCGCGCGCCTCGCCGGGCGGCGCTGGATGCCGCTGGCGGTGCTGGCCCTCGTCATTCTCACCGGCGTCACCGGGTCGTGGATCGCGCGCGTGGGCTTCGAGGCGCTACAGCCGGTGTCGGTGATCGAGGAGGAGATCGCAACGGATCCCACCTCGCCCATCGCGCTCGCCAACGCCATCGCGCGAGAGAACGGCGGCACGCCGGGCGCCATCGGCGGCCTCTTCCATCTCATCAGCGTGATCCCGGTGCTCGCGCTCGTCCTCGTCGGCCCTCGCCAGCGCCCCGAGGTGGCCGTCATGGCCTACGGTGTCGCGCTCCTCGTCACCTCGGGCCGCGCGTACGCCGGCAGCCCGGCGTTGGCCCCCCAAGTGCCGGGCGCGGGCGAAGCGGCGGCGGCCGTCGTGCTCGTGCTGGTGGCCGGAGCGATCGGCGGGCATCTGGGGCGCCGGCTGTCGGACGCGCTCGAGGCGGGAGCGGGACGCCCCTGAACATGGCCCGCCGCGAGCCACCGAGCCGCGACGGCGCCGTCGTCGTCACCGGCGCCTCCACCGGCATCGGGGCCGCGTGCGCGCTGGCGCTGGATACGCTCGGCTTTCGCGTCTTCGCGGGCGTGCGGCGAGCAGCCGACGGGGCCGCGCTCCGGCAGCGTGCCTCCGGGCGGCTCACCGCGGTGGCTCTCGACGTGACGGATGCCGCATCCATCGCGGGGGCCACGCGCACCGTCACCGCCGTCGTGGGAACGGCGGGACTGGCCGGCCTCGTGAACAACGCCGGGATCGCCGTGCCGGGTCCGCTCGAGTTCCTGCCCATCGCCGATCTGCGTCGCCAGTTCGAGGTCAACGTGGTGGGCCAGGTCGCGGTGACGCAGGCGATGCTTCCACTCCTGCGCGCCGCGCGCGGCCGCATCGTCAACATGGGCTCCATCGGCGGCCGTATGGCCACGCCCTTCGTGGGCGCGTACGGCGCCTCCAAGTTCGCCCTGGAGGCGCTCACCGATGCGCTGCGCGTCGAAGTGCGCCCATGGGGCATCCAGGTATCGATCATCGAGCCCGGCGCCATCGCCACGCCGATCTGGCAGAAGTCCACGCAGGAAGCGAACCGGATGCAGGATGGTCTGCCGCCCGAAGCGTCGCGGCTCTACGGCAAGGCGCTGGAGGCCGTGCGGAAGGCCGCGGCATACTCCGAGCGCACGGCCATCCCGGTCGACGCGGTGGTGGCGGCGGTGGCGCACGCCCTCACCGCCGAGAAGCCGCGCACCCGCTACGTGATCGGCCGGCGGGCCAAGATGCAGGCTGCCATCGCGCGCTGGCTGCCGGACCGGACGCGAGACCGCCTGCTCACGCGCGTCCTGCGCCTCCCCGACCGGGCCTGAGCGGCGCCCCGCAGCGCCTCAGGCGCGCGCCTCGCGCCAGAAGACTCGCGCGAGCGCGATCGCCCCCCGCGCGTAGCCGAAGAGCGTGGTGAACGCCGCCACCAAGGTCGCCAGCATCCACGGTGTGCTGTCGGCCACGACCGGCTCCGACACGCCGACCATCGGGATGGTCGCGGCGGTCAGGGCCAGCCCCCCCACCGAGGCCACCATCAGGGCGCCGGCCAGACGGTCACGCAGGCCGTGGAGCGGGTCGCCGAGCGCGCGCAAGCGCCGAGCGAACGCCGCGAGTCCCAGCCAGTACACGGCAGACAGCGCCAGGGTCACGCCCTCGCGGGCCACCTCGCTCACGCCGGGGAGCCACGGGAGCTCGAGCACGCTCTCCACTCCGGAGATGAGCAGGAGCCCCTTGATGATGGCATCGACCTCGTAGATCCCCCGCGCGTGGAGCAGGCCGCGCAGGGTGAAGAGCGTCACCGCGTAGATGACAAGCGCCGCGACGAGGACCGCGGCATGGAGGGCGCGGAAGGTCAGGCTGTCGCCGGCAGCCAGGCTACCGAGCAGCGCCACGACGGGGATGGACGCGAACGCGTTGAGCAGCGACAGCCATGCCGCGAGCCGAAGCCGAGCAGGTGTCACCGGGCGCGGCGGCGTAGCTGCCGGATGCTCAGCACGTGAAGGCCCCATGCCAGCGGGACCAGGAACGCGGGCAGCCAGATCCACGGCGCGTGCGCGATCAGGGTCGGCGGCGGGTCGGCGACGATCTGTCGATAGGGCGTGGGGGCGGAGAGCTGCGCGTGCAGCACGACGTTGAGCAGGATCAGGATGCCGGCGAGGTTCCACCAGAGGGCCGCCCGCGGCGACCAGAGGCGCCGGCCGAAGCAGAGCCAGCCGATCATCGGCGCGGTGAGCCCGACCACGATGTCGACGTTCCGACCCTCGAACGTCATGATCGCGGGCAGCACTCCGGCGACGAAGAGCTGCCAGAGGATCAGCTCCATCACGATGCGGAAGGCCTGCGGGTGCACGAGCCAGCCCGGCGGCGCCTCGTCGAGCCAGCGTCCCACCGCAGCGGAGCGGCACAGGACGACGAGGGCGATCAGCGGCGCCACGATGGCAAGGAGGAGACGCGGCGGCATACGGGAGAAGTCGGCGAAGATCCCGGCGCCGGCGAGGACGGCGGTGAGCGCGAGCCAGCCGCCGAGCGCCGCGGCGGTGCCGGCCGCCGCGGCGCGCCCGCGGAGGGCGCCCACCGCCGCGACGACCAGCCCTGCCATCACCAGCACCAAGAGCGTGAACACCGCGGTGATCCACGCGGGCGCGGACCCGGGCATGGCCGCTAGCGCGCGAGCGCGTCCATGAAGTCGCGGGAGCACGTGCCGATGTACACCTCTTCCACCGGCCCCTGGAGGCGAATCGACCAGTCCGGCCGCACATCGATGTGCAAGGTCCCGCCCGGCATCCGAACCGTCACCCGCCCGTGATCGCAGAGTCCGTTCTTCACCGCCGCGCAGGCCACCGCGCTCGATGACGAGCCCGACGCGAGCGTCCAGCCCGCCCCCCGCTCCCAGATCATGATGTCGACGGCCGCGCGCGAGGCGACCTTGGCGAACTGCACGTTGATACGGTTCGGGAACGCGGGGTGATGCTCGATGAGCGGACCGAGCCGCCGGACCACCTTCTCGTCGAGCGCGTCGGTGAAGACGATGCAGTGCGGGTTCCCCACCGACACCGCGGTCACGAGCAGGGTCTCCGGGCCCACCTGTAGCGGCACCTTCACGACTTCGCGCTCCGGCCCGTTCATGGGGATCTCGGGCGCTACGAACGTGCAACGCCCCATCTCCACCGTGACCTCGTTGACGCGTCCATTGGCGACATGGCACTGGCATTCCACCCGCCCGCCCAGGGTGTCCACCGTGAAGGTGGGACGCCGGGCGTGCCCGTGGTCATGGAGGTACTTCGCGAAGATGCGCAGCCCGTTTCCGGACTTCTCCGCCTCGCTGCCGTCGGGATTGAAGATCCGGAGGCCGAAGTCCGCCCCGTCCCATGCGGGCACGAGGAGCAGGATGCCGTCCGAGCCCACGCCCCAGTTACGGTCACAGATCTTCACGATCTGACGCGGGGTGAGGGGCGTTGGCAGATCCGCCCCGTTCATCACGATGTAGTCGTTGCCGAGACCGTGACCCTTCGCAAACGGGATCATCGAGGAAACACCACGAGCACCCCCGTGTAGGTATGGAAGTGATTGCGCCCGCCCACGGGCGCGAGCTCGCCGTTGCCGAAAAAGCCCGCGACGGGGAACTCGCCGAGGTGCTCGCGGATCAGACCGATGTCATGATCGCCGATCCCGAAGAGGCCTCGCCCCCGGCCCGCGCAGTCGAAGTAGAGGCCGAAGCCCGGCGGGCGGCCGCCGAGCGCCTCTCTCATCGTCGCCAGGGTCGCGCGCAGGTCGTCGGCGGCCGCGCGCGCGTCCCGGAGCTGAAACTGGATGGTCTGCCCCACGCGGACGGGCTCGGCCACGCCGACGCTGCCCGTGCTGCGATCGACACCGATGAGATTGCGCACGAGAAAGTCGCCGCGCGCCAGCGGGCTCTTGGCGGGATCCATCGCGAGCCCCGCGAAGAGCCCGGCCCCGCGCACCCGCGCGGTGCCGCCCTTCACCGAGGCCACCGCCTCGCCCAAGACTGCCAGCGCCGGGCGCCCCGCGATCTCCTGCACCGTCGTGCCTTCGGCGCGCGTGATCACGAAGGGCTCGCCGATGGGCTCGCAGCCCTGCGCTACCCCCACCAGAGGCGGCTCGCCCGCCACCGCGAGCCCGACCAGCGCGCCCGACACCACGTCGGCGTTGCACAGCTCGAAGAGCGGCAGACCGGAGGCCACGCCGCCCAGCACCGGGACGCCCGGGCCGCGTTCGGCGAGCGCGGCAAGCAAGGGGCCGGGATCGAGACCCATGGGGTCGGGCAGCGCGATGAGGGCGCGCGCCTCGGCATCCGCGAGCCGCGCGGCGGCCACACGCCCCGCGGCCGCCCCGAGTCCTTCGGTCTCGTCCACCAGGAACGGGACGAAGCGATGCTCGTCACTGCGCACCGCGAGCACCGCCACCGTGGCCTGGCGCAGCTCGGCCGCCCCCGGCGCCTCGACCGACTCCACCTCCATCCGGTCCGTGAGCACCCCCACCCCGCTGGCGCCCACCACCGCGGGCGCGCCGGTGACCCGCCGCACCGCGTGGAGCAGCTCGTGGCCCGCGGGGAACGCCGACGGCGAGCCGAACACGACGGCGAGATCGGCGCGATCGGCGCCCAGGCGCTCCATGGCGGTGAGCGAGGCCTCGAGCGCCGCCTCCACGGGATCGCCGCTGACGGAGAGGCCGGAACCCGCGTGGACCGTCATGGGTCGGAGCGCCGGGTCCCGCGCCGCACGCGGTCGGCGAAGCGCTCCCCGAGCGTACGCACGTCACTGGGCAGCCGGTGGCGCCACTTCGCGGCGAAGCGCGCGAGGGCGGCCCGGCGATCGGCCAGATCCTGGGCGGTCCGGCGCGGCGCGCCCGCGCCGGTGCGCGTGCCCCCGCCATGATGCACGCAGCGCGCGTCCACGACGGCGCAGCGCCGCCCGGCCTCGCGCACCGCGAAGGACAGATCGCGGTCGTAGCCGTGAAAGAACCCGTAGCCTTCGTCGAATCCGCCCACCTGCTCCAGGAGTGCGCGGCGCAGAAACAGGCAGACCCCGTCCACCGCCGCGACCTCGGTCACGGGCGCCGGCAGGGGTGGGGCGCCCTCCAGGCTCGAGACAATGGTGCGGCCCACGTAGCGCCCGTCGGCGCGCAGCCGCCGCACGCCGTAAAGCCCGGCCAGGCCGAAGCCGCCGTCGCCGTCCACCGCGGCCCGGAGACGCGCGAGCCACTCCGGCTCACGCATCTCGGTGTCGTTGTGGAGGAAGCACACGTACTCGCCGGTGGCCAGCCGTGCCCCCGCGTTCAACGCGCGGATGAGGCCCACGTTCTCGGCGTTGCGCTGGTAACGCAGGGGCGCGGCCAGCGTGGGGGGGCGGCGGAAGTAGCGCTCGGTGCCATCGGCGGAGCCATTGTCCAGGACGCAGAGCTCGAAGGGGAGGGTCGTCTGGCGCAGGCTCTCCAGGCACGCGCGGGTGAGCGCGAGCTGGTTGTGCACGACGAGCACCACGCTCACGAGCACCGCGGGCGCTCCGCGCCGGGCCGCTCGCCGACCCGGCCGCCCCTACCGGTTGGCGAGGGGCACGTACTTCAGGTCGATCGCGCCCGTGTACTCGCCGCGCGGCCGGATGAGCCGGTTGTTGCCGTGCTGCTCGAGGACGTGGGCAGCCCAGCCGGCAACGCGGCTCATGGCGAAGATGGGCGTGAACTGGTCGGTGGGGATGCCCATCGAGGAGTAGGCGGCGCCGGAGAACAGGTCCACGTTGGGGAAGATGTGCTTCTCGTTCGACACCACCCGCGCCACCGTCTCCAGGATCTCGACGTTGGCGGTGCTGCCGGCCTGCTTGCCCAGCTCGAGCGCGAGCCGGCGCAAATGCTTGGCCCGCGGATCCTCCACGCGGTAGACGCGGTGGCCGAAGCCCATGATGCGCATCTTGTCGGCGATGGCCTTGCGGATCCAGGCCTCCGCTTTGGCTGGGTCCTTGATCTTCTGGACCATGAGCATGACCTGTTCGTTGGCGCCGCCGTGGAGCGGTCCTTTCAGCGCGCCGATGCCGGACACCACGGCCGAATGCACGTCGGAGAGCGTCGCCGCGGTCACGCGCGCAGCGAAGGTGGACGCGTTGAACTCATGGTCGGCATGAAGGATCAGGGCGACGTCGAAGGTCTTGGCGGCGAGCTCGGTGGGCTTCTTGCCGTTGATCATGTAGAGGAAGTTGGCCGCGAGGGAGAGCTTCGGATTCGGCGCCACCGGCGCCTTCCCGCGCCGGATGCGCTCCCACGCCGCCACCAGGGTCGGAAGCTGGGCGGTGAGCCGGATGGATTTTCTGAGGGTCGCCTCGTGCGAATTGTCCGCCGCGTCGGGATCGAAAGCGGACAGCGCGGATACCCCCGTGCGCAGGGCCTCCATCGGGGTGGTCTTCTTGGGGAGCTGGCGAAGCATGGCGATGAGCTTCGGGGGAAGCTTGCGGTTCGCGGCCGAGGACAGCGCCTTCTGATTCGCCTCCGCTTCCTTGCGGTTCGGAAGCCGACCGTGGAAGAGCAGGAACACCACTTCCTCGAAGCTCGCGTGCGCGACGAGGTCGTCGACGTCGTAGCCCCGGTAGACCAGCCGGCCCTTGTGACCGTCGATGAAGCAGATCTCCGTGGTCGAGACGACGACGTCCTCGAGGCCGGCCTTCATGGGGGCTGCCGCCGCACTGGCTCCGTTCGTCATGGCTTCCTCGGTACTCCTTTTCGGGGGTCGATGGGGCGGATCGAAAACGCCTTCTTGTACCACACGGATACGGGCACTTTCAAGGCTTGGCCCGGGACTGCGTCGAAGCTAGCATGGCCGCCATGCCGCCCGGCGCCCCGCTCGACGACGTCGTCGACTTCTACGACCGGCACCCCATCTCGGCGCCCCAGATCCTCGATGCGCTCCGCCGGCAGGGCAAGGTCGGCGCGCGGCTCGACCTGGACGATCTCGGCGAGCTGGACCACGACCACTACGGTGGTCGCGCCGCGGTGGAAGCGCTCGTACGCCGCGCCGCCATCCGCCCCGGCGTTCGTGTGCTCGACGTGTGCGCGGGCCTGGCCGGTCCGGCGCGCTTCCTCGCCGCTCGCTTCGGCGTCCGCGTGCTTGCTCTCGATCTCAATGCGGGGCGCTGCGCGGGCGGCGCGCGGCTCAACCGGCTCACCGGGCTGGACGCTCTCGTGCACCCGTTGCGCGCCGACGCCCAGGTCCTGCCGCTGCGCGCCGGCGTCTTCTCCGCAGTGATCAGCCAGGAAGGGCTGCTCCACGTGCCGCACAAGGGCCGGGTGCTCACGGAGTGCGCGCGGGTGCTCGAGCCCGGCGGCCGCATCGCCTTCACGGATTGGATCGCCACCCCGCGACTCGCCGACAACGAGCGCGCCCGCCTCTCCTCCTGGATGGCGGCGGTGAGCCTTCAGAGCATCGCGGGGTACGCGGCCCTGCTCGCGCGCGCGGGCTTCGGCGGCATCGACGCCGAGGACGTGTCCGCGCAGTGGATCGGCATTCTCCGGCGGCGCTTCGCCATGTACCAAGAGCTTCGCGAGGACACCGTGGCGCGACTGGGTGAGACGCGCTACGACGAGTATCGCCAGCTCTACGCGTTCTTCGTGGGGCTGGTCGAGCAGGGCAAGCTGGGCGGCGCTCGCTTCAGCGCAGCAGCTGCTCGAGGAGCTGCTTGACCGCGTCACGCCCGCCCTGGGTGACGCCGGTCGGAACCACGCGCACCGATTGCCCCACACCGGCGACCCGCGCCTTCACCTGGGTGCGGCCCTGGGTCAGGGTGACCGTGGCGTCCACACGTCCGTCGGCGAGCGCATAGGTGCCGGTCACGTTCCCGGTGAGTCCCCCACCCTGGTAGAGCAGATCGTCGGTGGCGATGACACCGCGACTCACGCGATACGTCGCGGTGATGGACTCGAAGTCGAGAGGTTTCGTGGGCGCGGCGATCGGTCTCCCCTCGACCAGCGGCGCCACCACCCCCGCCACCGTGACCACGTCGCGGAGCAGGCCCAGCGCCGCCGCCCCCACCACCTTGCCGCGCCCGATGCGGAGCCGCCCCGCGCCCTCCGCCGTGGTCAACGGCGTGCTCGAGCTGAACGCGACGTTGCCCTGATGCTCCAGCGGGCCGGTGACCGCGTAGGGCTGGCAGAGATAGTCCACGAGCAGCGGGCCGAGCTCCACCCCCTTGAGCGCCACGTCCTTCAGGCTCACCGCCCCGGCCGTGAGATTGACCGCCGCGCGAGCCGCAACCGTTCCGCCCGCCACGCGTGCCGACAACGGCGCGGCGTCCAGGCGGGCCAGCGTGAACGCCACAGGCACCCGCACGTCGCCGAGCTGGAGCTGGCGATCAGGCGGCGGCGGACACGAGGGCCGGCGCTCGGACACGGTGAGGCCGGACAAGGCGAGCTCCCCCTGCGCCGTGGGGTGCGAGATGGTGCCCGCGACGTGCAGCGTGCCCTGCACCGGGCCGCGCAGCGCGGGCGTTGCCACGAAGGGCATCACGAGACCGGCCACGTCCGCGCCCTTGATCGCCACCGTCGCGCGCAGCGGCGCCTCGCCGAGCACGCGTCCGGGCGGGAGCTGCAACGTGGTCTGGGACAGGGTGAGCGCGAGTCCGCCGGGCTCGAGCCGGGCCGTGCCCTCGAGCGCATAGGTATCCGCCGCGGGCCGCACCACGATGTCGATCGCTTCGAGGCGAAGGTCGAGCGGCTTGGCGCCACGCCGCACCATGTGCGCCATGCCGTCCTTCAGCCGCACCCGGCTGATGGTTGCCGCGGTGGCGCCGGCCGGGGCGGCCGCGGCAGGCGGGCGAGGCGCGGCGCGCCCGGGAGACGCGGTCGGGCCCAGGCTCGCCATGTTGAGATGGCCGGCGCCGTCGTCGATGATCTGGACCCGAGGCTTGTCGAGGGTGAGCTCGGTCAACTCGACACGGCCGGAGAACAACGGACGGAGCCTGATGCGGAAGCGCCCCTCCTCGACCACCAGGAAGGGCTGCGTCCCGAACTTCGGGTCCTCGGCCACCTGCAGGCCCTTGAGCCGCACGGACGGCGTCGGGAGCGCGGACACGGACAGCGACGTGAAGCGTACCGGGCGTCCGAGGGCCTGCGACGCGGCGGCGGCGATGTAGGCCTGAACGCGCGGGACGTCGACGAGCCAGGGCAGCGCGACGAGCGCGCCCGCCAGGAGCAGGACGAGCGCGCCCGCCGCGATGAGGATCCACTTCAAGTGCGCAGGGACAGCGGCCGCGCGCTCACGGGATCAGGAGCACCTTCCCGGTGGTCTTGCGGCCCTCGAGGGCACGGTGCGCTTCCCCGGCCTTGTCGAGCGGGAACGTGGTCTCCACGCGGAGCTTGAGCTTGCCGTCGCGGATCCAGCCGAGCACGTCACCGGAGCGCTGTACGAGCTCCTCGCGCGAGGCGATGTGGTGGTTGAGGCTCGGCCGCGTAACGAACAGCGAGCCGTTGGCGTTGAGGAGCTGGAGGTCCAGCGGCCCCACCGGCCCGCTCGCCGCGCCATAGAGGGCCATCACGCCGCGGGGCCGGATACACGTGAGCCCCTTCTCGAACGTGGTCGCGCCCACGCCGTCGTAGATCACGTCCACGCCGCGATTTCCCGTGATCCGCTTCACTTCGGCGACGAAATCTTGCTTGCTGTAGAGGATCACGTGATCGGCGCCCGCCTGCTTGGCCAGCGCGGCCTTCTCATCGGTGGAGACCGTGCCGATCACGGTGGCGCCGAACATCTTGCCCATCTGAGTGAGGAGCAGCCCCATGCCTCCGGCGGCCGCGTGAACGAGGCAGGTGTCGCCGGACTTGAGCGCGTACGTGGAGCGCGTGAGGTAGTGCGCGGTCATGCCCTGCAGCATGGCGGCGGCGCCGTCGCGGAACGAGAGCTTGTCCGGCAGCTTCACCAGCCGATCGGCCGGACACACGTTCATCTGAGCGTAGGAGCCGGGGATGCCGGTATAGGCCACGCGGTCGCCCGGCTTCAGGTCCTTGACCCCGTCGCCCACCTGGGTGACGGTGCCCGCGCCCTCGAGGCCCGGCGTGAGGGGCAGCGGAGCCTTGTACATGCCGGTGCGGAAGTAGACGTCGATGTAGTTGAGCCCGGCGGCCTCCAGCTTCACCACCGCTTGCCCGGGACCGGCCTTGGGCTCCGGCACCTCCTCGAGCTTCATCACCTCGGGACCGCCCGGCGTGTGGACGCGAATCGCCTTCATCGTCTTCTCTCCTCGGTCAGGGGTGGCCAGGTCAATGGGCGCCGGCCCGGCGGCGGACCGGCGCCCGTGGAACGCGTGGCGACGCTATGCCTTCAGCAGCGAGCGGATCTCCTTCACGACGCCGTCCCGCCAGTCCATGTAGCGCTCGGCGCGGAGGGCCCGCCGGGTCTCGAGCATCTTCTTCTCGATCTCCTCCGTCTGGGCGGGGGGCCGCTCGATGAAGCGGGCGACCTCCTTCATGTTCTCGTCGAAGAACGCGAACACCGGGATGGAGCGGTACATGCCCTGGTTGAGGTACTGGTCCATCAGCTCCTTGTTCTTGTCCCGGAGGAAGATGCGCATCTCGATGTTGGGATTGCCCTCGACCATCTTGGCGAGGACGGGGACGTTGTAGAGGGCGTCGCCGCACCAGTCCTCGGTGATCACGAGCACGTTGAGCTTCTTGCCGTACTTCTCGAGGGCCTGCTTGTCCTCGGGCGCGATCTTGATGGTCTGCAGGAACTCGACGAACTTGTCCTTGTTCGTCCCCATCTGCGTGAGGTACTGGTCCAGCGTCATTCCCTGCTTGAACTGCTCCTTGGTCACCATCGATGCGGCTCCTTTCCTCTCAGCGCATGGCCGACAGGTCCACGGTGAATGTCGAGACGTCCTTCTCGTCGGAGTTGCGGACGACCAGGGTGTAGCGGCCCCGGCCGGTGAGGCCATCGACGGGGAAGACGTAGAGGCAGCGTGCGGCGTAGCCTCCGCCCTCCGCGCGCAGTGCGGTCCGCTCGTTCTGGACGAACGAGGGCTTGATCTCGGTCTTGCCGTCGAGCAGCAGGGGGACGTAGAAGCGGGCGAAGTCGATCCGGTCGCCCCGCAGCGTGACCCACAGCATGAGCTTGTTGGTGGATTCCTTGAGGACGGTGTCGATGTCCTTGGGCTTGAGCGTGTCGTTCTTGAACGCGGCATTGCGCGCGGCGAGGGCGAGCCGGTGGAACGGCGTCATGACGTCGACGACCTCGCCGGCGGCGTTCTTCTGCCGCCATTCCCCGCCGAACTCCTCGCTGACCACGCTGCGCTTGCCCACGACCATCGCGTCCTGGCGGTCGCGCTCGGACAGGGCGAACGAGGCCGCCGCCGCCGACTGGCCCGGGGGCGGCCAGCATGCGAGGGCGGCAAGACCGATCACGATGAGGGAGAGGATTCCGTTGCGTCGCATGGACCGCTCAGGCGTCGCTCATTGTAGCACGCGCGGTCGCGCGCCCCCGCCCCGGGGGGGCGCCGGTTGCCGCGTGCCGGGGCGGAGGCTACGCTAGATCCATGCGCCGGCGGCTCCTCCTCACCCTCGTGTGCCTCGCCCTGTCCGGCTGCGCGTCCGTGTTCCCCGGGCAGATGCTTCAGGGGGTCGATCGCTCGCTCACCGTCGGCGTGCTGCGAAGCGACCCGGACCGGTACCGGGACGCGCGCGTGGTCCTGGCGGGCGAGATCATCGACACCCGGCCCCGCGCGGGCGGCACCGAGATCGAAGTGCTCTCGCGCCCGCTCGGCGATGGCGACGCCCCGCGACGCACCGACCAAACCGAGGGCCGCTTCATCATGGTCGCGCCCGACTTTCTCGATCCCGCGGTGTACGCGCGCGGCCGGCGCGTGAGCATGGTGGGCACGATCGTCGGCGGCGAGGAGCGTCCCGTGGGAGGCCAGCCCTATCGGTACATCATCGCGCGCCCCGACCAGATCTATCTCTGGCCGCTGCCCTCGGCATACGGCGACCCCTATCCGTATCCCTACGCGGGGTACCCGTATCCCTACTACTTCGGGCGACCGTACTGGCCCTATTACTGGTAACCGCCTCGGTGGTCACCGCGACAGCCGCGCTAGGGCGCGCGGCGGCCCGTGACGATCACCGTGGAGTAGGTGTCGGGGTCGAGGAAGCGCGCCGACACGCGCCGTACGTCGGCGACCGTGACGGCGGCGATGCGCTCGCGGTAGCGCTCGGGGTAGTCCAGCCCGAGCCCCAGCTCTTCCAAGGAGGCGATCAGCACCGCAACCTTCGAGGAGGTGTCGGTGCGCAGCGCGTAGCTGCCGATGAGATAGGCCTTGGCGAGGGCCAGCTCCGCCGGCGTGGCGTCGGCGGCGCCGACGCGCCGCATCTCCTCGCGCACCAGGCGCAGGGCCTCCTCGGCGCTCTCATTCCGCGTCTGGAGCGAGACGGTGAGCGAGGAGCCGTAGCGCGCGGCGCCCACCCCCGCACCCACCCCGTAGGCGAGCCCCCGCTCCTCCCGCACACGCGTGTAGAGGCGCGAGGCGGAGCCTCCCCCCAGGATGTACGTCGCGACGATCAGGGCCGGATAGTCGGGATCCTGCTGGCGTATCGCCGGGCGCCCGAGGAACACGGTGCTCTGCGTCAGCTCGCGCACGATGGTGCGCGTGCCCGGTGGCACCGCCCCCGGCGCGCTCGGGACGGCGGACAGCGGCGCCGCGGGCGCCTGCCAGCCGCCGAGCCGGCCTACCAGCCGCGCGCGGACCTCCGGCGCCGACACGTCGCCCACCACGACCACGGTGGTCGCATCCGGCCGGTAATGCAGGCGGTGGAACGCGGTGACCCTGGCGCGGTCGAGGGTCGCCACGGACGCCGGCGTTCCCAGCGCGGGCCGCGCGTAGGGATGTCCGGGGTAGATCAGCGCGGCGAGCGCGCGCCCGGCCACCGTCTCGGGCTCGCTCTCCGCATTGCGGAGCGCGGCCTGGATCTCGCCGACCTTCCGGCGCAGCTCGTCCTCGGGGAACGAGGGCTGGGTCAGCACCTCCGCGAGGAGATCGAGCCCGAGCGGGAGATCCTTCGCGAGCACGCCCAGGGAGATCGCGGCGCCATCGCGGCCGCCGCCGCTGCTCAGGCTCCCTCCCACGGACTCGATCGCGCGGTCGATGTCGGCGCCGCTGCGCTGCGCGGTGCCCCGGGTGAGCAGGGAGGCGGTGAGATTGGCAAGCCCGCCCGAGTCCGGCGGATCGAGCACCGAGCCCGCGCGCACGTACACGCTCACCGCCACGATGGGCAGCGCGCGCCGCTCGCTGACGAGCAGGACCATGCCGTTGGGGAGCACCACCCGCTCGGCGAACGGCGCGGCGGACGCGCTCCCGGCGAGCGCGGTGATGAGCAGCAGCGCGGCGGCGGCCCGCCTCACGCGGCGGCTCCGAGCTCGAGGCGGAAGCCCTTCACGAGGACGGCCGGCGCGGGGTGGAAATCGAGCGCGGGGTCGCGGCTGAAGCCCAATCGTTCGTAGAGTCTCATGGCGGTCTGCATCATGTCGGTGGTGTGCAGGAGCAGCGCGGTCGCGCCCGCCCCATGGGCGCGCCGGACGCATTCCCGCATGAGCGCCTCCGCGATGCCCTGGCCGCGGGCCGTCGGCGGCACGGCGAGCAGCCGCACTTCCGGTCCGCTGGCCGGACGGTCGGTGCCCGGCATGGGCGCGCCGGCGGGATACAGGAGCACCGCGCCGACGAGGACTCCGCCACGGTCGGCCACGATCTGCTCGGCGGGCGCCACGCGCGTCAGGGTGTCCACGATGTTGGCGCGGTACAGAGGCCAGAGGGACCCCAGCGCCGCGGCGTACTGCTCGTAGGCGGCCAGCGTGAGCGCGAGGATCACCTCGCCCTCGACGGGGCGCGCGTCGCGGATGGTGAGGGCGTCCGTCAACACGTCGCGTCCGGGTAGGTGGCCTGCACCCGCTTCGAGCGGACGAGGTACGCGTACCAGAGGCCGATGCCGATCAGCGCGGGAATGGTCTGGCGCGCGACGGCCATCGCGAGGCCCGGCAGGGCGTCCGGCGGCAGATCGGCGGCAAAGGGCAGGAGCGCGGCGACGATCAGATAGGCGACCGCGGCCTGGAAGTAGCGCTTGGCCGCCTGCACAGCACGCGGGCTCGCGGTGCCGAGACGCATCCCCACCCACATCCCGTAAGCGGTCAGCGCGACCCGGAGCGCCAGGTCGATGAACAGCACCACGCGGAGGCGCGGGAACCGCTCGAAGTAGGGCGACTCGACCAGGTAGTCGCGCACGATGCCCACCGCGACCAGGATGGGGCTCAGGACGGTGAGCCCGACGCAGAGCAGCAACAGCCAGCCCCCCACCCCGCGCATCTACTTCTCCTTCTCCGTCTTGTCCGGGCCGCCCGGCGGGTGCGCGGAGGCCTCGGGCAGCAGCACCCCCACCGTCTTCACGTCGGCGGGGAAGTAGGTCCGGGCCGCCCGCTGCACATCGGGGGCGGTGACGGCGCGGATGGCCGCCACGTACTCGTCGGCACGGCGCCACGAGCCGATGCGCTCGAACCGCGCCAGCGTGGCCGCGCGCGAGTAGATCGAGTCTTGACCCCAGACGAACGACGCCTCGATCTGGTTCTGCGCGCGCGCGAGCTCGTCGGCGTCGATGGGGTCGCGCTTGAGCCGCTCCAGCTCGTCGAGGAGGCCCCGCTCGAGCGCGTCGAGGTCGGCGCCTTCGGCGGGCCGCGCGGACAGCCAGAAGAGATTCGGGTCCACCGAGCCGTAGGAATAATCCGCGTCGGCGTCCAGGGCGAGCCCTGTCTCCACGACGAGCCGGCGATGGAGGCGCGAGGCGCGGCCCCCCGAGAGCACGGTCTCCAGCACTTCGAGCGCGGGCGCATCGGGCGAGCGGAAGTTCGGCACCAGCCAGGTGAGGGTCAGCGCGGGCAGGCGCGCGGCCGCGCTCCGCAGCGTGACCCGCCGCTCCGCGCGCGGCGTGGGCTCCACCGCGGTGACCGGCGGCGGCTCCGGCCCCCGCGGGATGGGGCCGAAGAGCGTTCGGATGCGCGCGAGCAGCTCCGGGGGGCGCACGTCGCCGACCACGACGAGCACGGCGTTGTTCGGCCGGTAGTAGAGGTCGTAGAACGCGCGCAGCTCGGTGGCGTTGATCCGCGCGATGTCCTCCATCCAGCCGATCACCGGCCATCGGTAGGGATGCGCCGCGAAGGCCGTCCCCATCACTTCCTCGGCGAGGAGGCCATCGGGGCTGTCCTCGGTGCGCATGCGCCGCTCTTCCATCACCACCTGGCGCTCGGCGTCGATCTCGGCGGGATCGAGCAGCAGGTTACGCATCCGATCGGCCTCGAGCTGCAGGACCTCGTCCACCTTGTCGGCGGCGATGTTGACGAAGTACGACGTCGTGTCCTGAGTGGTGAAGGCGTTGTCGTGGCCGCCGTTGCCCTCGACGGCCCGCGAGTACGTCCCCTTGGGATGCCCGGGCGTGCCCTTGAACATCATGTGCTCGAGGAAGTGGGCGAGGCCGGTGGCCCCCGGGCGCTCGTTGCGCGAGCCCACGCGATACCACAGCTGCACAGACACGAGGGGGTTCCGCCGATCCTCGAGGATCAGCACGCGGAGGCCGTTGTCGAGGGTCGTCTCCAGCACCGGCGTGGCCGCGCGCGCCGCCGGTGCGGAGGCGACGAGGGCGGCGACCAGCACGAAAGCGACCGGACACCGCCAGCGCATACGCCGAATTATCCTACGAGCGCGCGCGACCGGCAACTGACGCGGGTCCCGCGGCGGCGCGGAACGGCCGGTCGAGCGCCATCATCCCCACCATCGCGAGCGCGGTCAGCGCCGCCGCGCCGTGGAGTCCCGCCACGAAGGAGCCCGAGAGATCGCGCAGCCACCCCGTGACGATGGGGCTCGCCACCGCGCCGAGGAAGCAGATGGTGTTGAACGCGCCGAAGGCGCGCCCCAGCACCGACGACGGGAAGAGGTCGCCGAGGATGGCGTAGGCCGGCCCCCAGCAGCACCAGATGAAGAACGACGTGCCGAGGAGGGCCAGCGTGAGGCGCCACGCGGGGCCGTGATGACCGATGATCACGCCCATCGCGAGCACGGTGAGCATCGTGCCCACGAGGGCGGCCGCGATCACCAGCTTGCCGTGGTACCCGCGCGCGCGGAGCCGGTCCGTGGCAAGCCCGGACACCAGCAGCGCCACCGGGGCGGTGAGCCCCTGCAGGCCGGCCAGCGAAGCGGAGCGCGCGAGATCGCGCACGCCCGCCTCGACGAAGAGCGCGGGGCCCCAGGTCGCGAGCAAGAACTGCACGTAGATGGGCACCATGCCGCTGACCGCAAGCAGCCAGAAGTCGCGCGTGCGCAGCACCCGCCGGAACGGCCAGGCGGGGTCGGCCGCCGACGTCGCGCGCGGCGGCTCGGGCACGAAACGCCACAGGAGCCACGCCGCGACCAGCGCCGGCAGCGCGAAGAGGAGGAACACGTGGCGCCACGGCAGGAGCGCGCCGAGATAACCGGCGAGCATCAGCCCCAGCGTGGTGCCGAGGCCCGGCCCCGAAAACGAGATCCCCTGCCCGAGCGCGATCCGGCCGGGCGGGGTGGTGGCGGCGATGATCACGCGGTCGTTCGAAAAGAGGAAGCCCTGGCTGAGCCCGGTAGCGAGGCGTGCGGCGAAGAGCATGGCGAGGGTGCCGGCCAGGCCCGTGAACACGGAGGTGCCGGCGCTCAGCAACACGCCGGCGATGACCATGCGCCGGCGGCCCAGCCGATCGCCGAGGGCGCCCGCGGGGAGCTGCATGCTCGTGTAGGCGTAGAACACCGCCGCCGAGAGGAGACCGGCCTGCGCGTAGGTCAGGCCGAACTCCGCCATGATGGGCGGCAGCAGCGCGGACAGCGCCATGCGGATGAGGTAGTTGGCGATCCACGCGTAGACGAGGATGGCCCAGACGAGCCCGTACGGCGCGGCGCCGGTCACGAGCGGCGGCGGGCGAGTGTGCGGGCCCGCCGGAACACGCCGTCGAGCATGGGGCGGGTGAGCCGGCCGGTGAACGTGTTCTGCTGGCTCGGGTGAAAGCAACCGAGGAGGATCATGCCGTCCGGCATCGTCGCCTCGGCGCCGTGGGTGAAGCGCGGCAGGGGCCGCGGCAGCGGTGCTGCGAGCGCGCGGCGCGCCCGCAGGTAGGCGTCCCAGCCGATCTTGCCGAGGGCCACGATCACCCGCACCTCGGTGAGGCGCCGGAGCTCTTCCAGCAGGAATGGCTGGCACCGCGCGAGCTCCTCCGGAAGGGGGTTGTTGACGGGAGGGGCGCAGCGGGCCGCCGCGGTGATGTAGGCGCCCTGCAGACGGAGGCCGTCCCCAGCATGGCGCGACGTTGGCTGATTGGCGAAGCCGGCGGCATGAAGCGCGCGGTAGAGCCAGTCGCCGCTGCGATCCCCGGTGAACATGCGCCCGGTGCGGTTCCCACCGTGGGCGGCCGGCGCCAGCCCCATCACGAGCACGCGCGCGCGAGGATCACCGAAGCCGGGCAGCGGGCGCGCCCAGTACGTCTCGCCGCGGTAGCGGCGCGGGGGCGCGGCGGCGACCGCCTCGCGATGCCGCACGAGACGGGGACAGCGGCGGCACCCGACGATGCGCGCCACGAGGTCGGCGAGCGACACGTTGTCCTCGCCGCCGACTTCGGGGACAATCACGAGGCGATGATACCGAACGCGAGCGAGCCGTGACAAGCCGCGTGCCCGCGCTGATCGTGCACGGCGGCGCCGGCGCCGATCCCAAGGGCGGCCGCGAGGAGCTGCGCGCGGGCATCGAGCAGGCGGTGCGCGCCGGATGGGAGCGCCTGGCCGCGGGCGGCTCCTCGCTCGACGCGGTGGAGGCGGCGGTGGGCGCGATGGAGGACCATCCCCGCTTCAACGCGGGCCGCGGCTCCGTCCTCACGAGCGCGGGCACGGTGGAGATGGACGCCTCCATCATGGAGGGCGACGGGCTCACCAACGGCGCGGTGGCCTGCGTGAGCGGCATCCGCCATCCCATCACCCTCGCGCGCCGCATCCTCGAGGCCAAACGCCACTCCCTCTTCGTGGCCGAGGGCGCGCTCGCGCAGGCGCGGGCGCTCGGCGTGCCGCTCTGCGATCCCGCCGAGCTCATCCTCGAGCATCAACGGCGGCGGCTCCAGGAGACGCAGGCGGGCACGGTGGGCGCGGTCGCCCTCGATCGCGCCGGCGTGGTCGCCGCCGCCACCTCCACCGGGGGCACCAGCGGCAAGCTGCCCGGACGCGTGGGCGATTCGCCCCTCATCGGATGCGGCACCTACGCCGAGAGCACGCTGGGCGGCGTGTCGTGCACAGGCGACGGCGAGGCCATCATCCGCGTGGTCCTGGCCCGGCGGACGCTCGAGATCATGAAGTCGGTGGGCGATCCCAAGCACGCGTGCCAGGTCGCGGTGGACGTGCTCGTGGAGGAGGGCCGCGGCGGGGGCGGCCTGATCGCGGTGGACTGGAAGGGGCGCATCGGCTGGGCGCACTCCACCCCCCTAATGCCGGTGGGCTGGGCCAATCCGTCCCAGGGCATCGCGGTGGGCTTTTGAGGGCGATCGGCGGGTGAGCGCCGCGCCCGCGGACGCGGTGGGTCCCGCCGACATCGAGGCCGCACGGGCCCGGCTGGCCGGCGTCATCCACGAGACTCCGTGCGCGTATTCGCAAAGCCTCAGCGAGCTGACGGGCGCCCGCGTCTTCGTCAAGCTCGAGAACCTCCAGATGACGGGCTCCTTCAAGGAGCGCGGCGCCGCAAACGTGCTGCTCCAGCTGACGCCGGACGAGCGCGGGCGCGGCGTGGTGACGGCGAGCGCGGGCAATCACGGCCTCGCGGTGGCCTTTCACGCGGCGCGGCTCGGCATCGCCGCGGTCATCGTGATGCCGGAGTGGGCGCCGCTCACGAAGATGCTCTCGGCGCGCCGCCAGGGGGCGGAAGTCGTGCTCCACGGCGACAACTACGACGAGGCCTACGCCCGGGCGCGAGCGATCGAGGCGGCGCGCCGGCTCGTGTTCGTGCATCCCTTTGACGACGCGCGAGTCATCGCCGGCCAGGGCACGATCGGGCTGGAGCTGGCCGCGCAGGTGCCGGACCTCGACGCCGTCCTGGTGCCCGTTGGCGGGGGAGGCCTCTCCACCGGGGTGGCGATCGCGCTGAAGTCCCGCCGCATGGACGTCGAGGTCATCGGCGTGGAGGCCGAGGAAATCGCCGCGATGAAGGCGGCGCTGACCTCGAACGAGCGCGTCACCGTCGCCGCCGCCGCCACCATCGCCGACGGCATCGCGGTGCGGCGCGTGGGCGAGCTGACCTTGCCGCTGGCCCGGCGGTGGCTCGACCAGGTGGTGACGGTGAGCGAGGAAGAGATCGCGAACGCCATCTTGCTCCTGCTCGAGATCGAGAAGACGGTAGTCGAAGGCGCGGGCGCGGTGCCCCTGGCCGCGCTCGTCAACAAGAAGGTCGCGCTCGCGGGGAAGACCGTCGCCCTGGTGCTCTCCGGCGGCAACATCGACGTCAACCTGATCTCCCGGATCATCGAGCGGGGCCTGGTGAAGGACGGCCGGCTCGTGCGCCTGGCCGTCATGCTGCGCGACCGACCCGGCGAGCTCGCGCGGCTCACCGCGCTGGTGGCGGAGATGCGCGCCAACGTGCTTCACATCCTCCACGACCGCGCGTTCTCCCGAGCTCGGCTGGGGCAGACCGAGGTGGAGGTGACGCTCGAGACCTCCGGGCGCGACCAGATCGACGCGGTGAAGCGCCACCTCGCCGAGGCGGGCTACGCCGTCCATGAGATCGTGCGCCGCCCCTCCCCCGCGTCCCCCGCTCCCTAGCCGCCTTCGCTCGCCCGCCGGTACACGCTGATCGTCGTCCGCCGGAACTGTCCCACCGCGGCCGACCAGGTGGGCTCGCCCAGGATGAACTCCGGCGAGACGTAGATCGCGTACTGGCGGATCAGCCGGTACTCGTGCTGCAGGTGGCCCTGGGGATCATCGATCCGGCCGGCGATCACAAGGACGTCGAGGGGCGCCTTCGGCCACCGGCCCCCGAGCACGCTGCCGTAGCGGAGCCGGTTGTCGCTGAAGAGCGCCTCGGCGCCGAGCGTGCGGATCGATCCACGCACGCCGCTCAGTACCGTCCCGAGATCGCGGGAGCTGTCCCGCATCGAGTAGTGCGGATCGAGATACCCGGGCGCGAGGCGCGCGAGCCCAAGTTCCCCGACGAGCAGGGCGGCGGTGATTAGCGCAGGTCCGCCCGCGGCGCGCGGCCAGCTCGGCGTCGCGGCCGCAACGAGGGCCCCCGACGCGGCGGTCACGAGCAGCGTCCAGCGCGGCGCCTGCCCGCTGCCCGTCGCGTCGGGCCAGAAAGGAGCGCCGGCCACGGTGAGGCGCTCCACGACGAGCCAGGCCATGGCCCACAGGAGCGGCAGCCACACGAGGAAGCGCACCACTGGCACGCGCGCAAGCGCCCGCGGCACGAGCGCCGCGGCGGCGAGGAGCGCGAGGAGGAACACGGCGTAACGCAGCCGCAGCCCCCCGGGATCGAGGCCGGCCGATGGGCCGAAGGAGAGCAGCGCGGCGGTGCTGATGAAGCCGGTCGGCGCGGACAGCAGGAGCGCCGCCCCCACCCGGCGTATGGCAGGACGGCCCGCCAGGGCGGCGCTCAGGCCCGCGAGGCCGGCGCGCTGCAGCCACGAGAGGCCCACCGCGATGATCACCGCCATCGGGACCAAGATGTGCACCTTGTACCGGGACGGAAAGTACTCGAGCGCGAACATCAGCGGCGCGAAGACTCCCGCCCACAGGCATGCCGCGCGAAGATGCGCGGCCTCCTCGTCGGAGGTCCCGACGCCGCGCCCCAGGAGGCCACCCAGGCAGCCCAGCCAGGCGGCGAGCGACCAGAGCGCGAGCGTGGGGGCCAGCGTGTCGTCGAGAAAATCCACCAGCTTGTAGAGATCGCTGAGGCCGACGAAGCCCTTCAGCACGCGCACGAGGAACATGGCGTTGGAGGCGCCCACCGCGAGAAGGACGCCCGCGGCCAGCCCGCCCGGCACCAGCACGCCGGCCGCGTAGGCGGCGACCGCACGCCGCCGGGACAGCCCCGGCTGCGGCATCCGCGCCAGCGCCAGCACGCCGAAGATGACGGCCAGCGGTGCCACGGTGGCTTTGGTGCCGACGGCGGCGGCAGCGAGGAGTCCCCCGGCGGCCATCCCCCAGGGGGTGCGGGCGCGCACGAGGACGAGAAACCCGGCGAACGACACTGCCATCGCGGCCATCTCGGGAATCGCGAGCCGGCTCAGCACCACGAGGTCCATCTCCACGGCGAGCATGGTCAGCGCCAGCAGGAGCGCCGGCGGCGTCGCGAGCCGTCGGAACGCGACCCAGAACCCCACGAGCAGGGCGCTACCGGTCAGGGCGCTCAATAGCCGTGCCGACCAGAGGCTCACGTCGGCGACGGAGAACACCAGGAACGCGCCGGCCTGGAACAGGGGGGCCAGCAGCAGGTGCAGCGCGGAGCCCACCGAGCCGATCTCGCCGAACAGGGTCAGCGCGCGAGCATGGGCGATCCATCGGCCCTCGTCGGTGATGTAGCCGTTCCACTCGTAGTAGTAGGGATCGGCGCCGAGGCGCGCGAAGCGAAGGATCACGCCGCCCACCAGCACCAGGAGGGCGAGGTGCCGCGCGAGCCGATCGGTCATCGCCCTCGCGCGTGGGGGTCGCGAAGAGCGGCGAGGCGGTTGTAGATCGCGACCACCGCGGCGCCGACGAGGAAGCCCAAGACGAACGCCCAGACGAAGCCGATGAGGCTGCCCACGAACGAGACGCGATAGCCGATGAAGTATTGCCCGAGCAGGGCCAGGTGCGGCCCGACCACCGGACCTCCCTTGAGCACGAGCCAGTTGGTGGCCACGAACAGCGCGAGCCCGGCGAGGACCCCGGTGACCACCCCGGCGACCGCCGCGTTGAGGCGCACCACCCGGATCATCACCAGGGTCTCGAGATCCTTCGCGTCGGTCGCCATGCGTCGCCTCCTAGACGAGCTCCAGGAACCGCTTCAAGAGGTGCCGCTGGGCGCGGCGCCGCAGGAAGGACAGCGAGAGGAGCAGGGTGAGGTTCCGGATCACCGCGAAGCTCCAGCCGGCCACGAAGCCGCCGAGGGCGCCGTAGGCTAGGCCGATGATGCTGCCGGCGGCCGTCACGGAGTAGCCGGGCAGGAACTGCGCGAGCAAGCCGAGGGTCGGGCCCACCACGGGCCCGCCCTTCCACACGAGAGCCAGGGTGGCCAGCCACAGGAGCGCCCCCGCCACCACGCCGGTCGCCGCGCCGAGGGCCAGGCCGTCCACGCGGGGGAAGATCTCGGTGATGCGCCCCTCCAGCACCGCCGCTTCCGCCTCGCTGACCCCGACCTCCTCGTGGTACTCCGGCTCGGTGTTCACGCTCCAGAGATCGTGGCGGACACCGCCCTCCAGATTGCGCACGGCGAGCAGGCCCGTGAGCATGGCGTGATCCTGGTTGTTGTAGCGGTGCAGGCCGTTGCGCCCGATGGTCTGGAGGTTCTCGAAGCGATCCACGAAGGCGCGCACGGTATCCAGATGCTCCCGGTAGTCGGCGTCGTAGACCGGATACGCTTTGGAGACGCGAAACACGCAGCCGTCGGAGATCTCCGTGGCCCGCGCGAGGCCGATGCGCTCCAGCTCGTCCTTGCCCAGGCGGATCAGCGCCTCGTCGGGCAGGCTCCAGAGCGCGTCCCCCTCCGAGCAGAAGTACTCGAGCCCGAGGCTGGCCTTCGCCGGATCGGGGACCATGTCGGGGCTCCAGCTCCGGAAGTTCTGGATGCGGCCGACCTTCACCTCCGGCGAGTGTACGTAGATCCAGTTGTCGGGAAACGGATCGGGCCGGTCTACGATCAGGCACACGGTGAGGAAGTCGCGGTAGGTGAGCCGCCGCGCCGCCTCGCGTACCGCATCGGGGGCCGGCGGCTCGAGCCGCAGCACGAGCTGGGTCACCGGCATGCTCGAGAGGAACTGCTCGCCCGCCACGACGGCCTCGCCGCACGGGCCGGCGTGCACCACGCTGTCCACGCGCCACCCGGAGCGGCGGACCGCGGTCACCTCGGCCTCCAGCCGCACCGCGCCGCCCAGGCGGCGGATCTCGTCCGCCGCGGCCCGCCACATCATGCCCGGCCCCAGGCGCGGATAGTCGAACTCCTCGATGAGGGTCTTGATCGTCTTGCCGGGCTTGATGAACATCGCCACCACCGCCGAGCGCAGCGAGAGGTCCTTGATTCGCTGGGCCGCCCACTCCGCCCGCAGCTCCGAGCACGGAATGCCCCACACCTTCTCGGTGTAGGCCTTGAAGAACGTGAGGAAGAGGCGGCGACCGAAGCGATTGGTCACCCACTGCTCGAAGGTCCGCTCTTCCTTGTAGGGGAAGAGCTGCCAGCGCAGATAGCTCAGCATGACGAGCACCGCGCGCCAGAGGCCCAAGCCGGCCAGCGCGTTGAGCGGCTTGAGCGGATAGTGGAAGAAGCGCCCGTCGTAGTAGATGCGCGACAGGCGCGGCCGGCGCCGGAAATCGGCGCCGAGCACTTCGTGCCAGATCTTCTGCACCTCGTCGACCTTGGTGAAGAAGCGATGGCCGCCCATGTCGAAGTGGAAGCCCTTGTAGGACTCCGTGCGGGCGAGGCCGCCCACGATGCCGGCCTGCTCCAGCACCACGACCGGACGGCCTTGCCGGGCGAGCTCGCGGGCGGCGGTGAGGCCCGCGGGGCCCGCGCCGATCACCACGTGCCGTGCGCCGGGCGCCACGGTCATCGACGCCGTCCGCGCCCGGGGAGACGCGCCTCGAGCGCGGCGAAGACGAAGGTGGCCGCGCTGTAGAGGAAGTACAGCACGTGCAACGGGAAGCCGGCGGCGAGGAGCGGGAGACCCCCCCGACGCCATAGGAGCGCGTAGAAACGTCGGTTCAAGACGGCCACGCCGGCCAGAGCGCCCAGCGCGACCCCCAGCGCGGGCGCGGGCCGGAGCGGCGTCAGCGCGAGGGCGAGCACGGCGAGGCCCGCCAGGATCGCCGTCACCCGCTGGGAGGGACGCAGGTTGAGGTCCGTGGGCGTGTGCGCCGTCTCGACGATGAGCCGCGCCCACGGGAGCGCGCGGCGTGTGATGTCGACCTGGACCATGGAGCCGAGCGTCCAGCGCTTGAGATGTGTCCCCTGCACCGTGGGGTCGAGGCGGATCCGGCGCCCGGCGCGACGGAGCCGAGCGCCGAGCTCGATGTCCTCGATGCTCGGCCGCGGGAACCGTACGGCATCGAAGCCGCCGACGGCGACGAAGGCCTCCCGGCGCACCGCTCCCAGGCCCGCCCAGAACGTCGACGCCTCCGCGCGCCCGGTGTGGTGCACGAAGTGGTGCAGCAGGTTGCGGTAGCGCGAGACGAGGCCGGGCGCGCGCGGACGGTCGTCGTACGATCCGAAGAGGGCGGCGAGGCGAGGATCCTCCGCGAAGGCGCGCGCGACACGCCCGACCGCGCCCGGCGCCACCACGACGTCGGCGTCCACGAAGAGGATCACGTCGCCGTCGGCGTGGGCGACGCCGTGATTGCGCGCGGCGCCGGGGCCGCCGTTCCGGACGAGTCGGATCACGGTGGCGCCCGCTGCCTTGGCCACGTCCGGCGTCTCGTCGGTAGACGCATCGTCCACCACGATCAGCTCCGTCCCGGGCGCCGCGTCCGCCCGCAGCGCGGCCAGACACTCGGCGAGCTCGCGGGGACTGTTGTAGGCAGGCACGATGATGGAAAGACGGATCGCGGCTGCGCGGTCTGCCATGATGATCATGCTACTATCCCACGTCGGGAGCGCGGGAGCCGCGATTTCCACGCCGAGCACGCATGAGTGAAGACGCGCGGGCCACCGTCCGCAATGCCGTGCTCGTGCTCCTCCAGCGCGGCCTGCAATCGGCCGGCGGTCTTGCCTTCGCGGTGCTCGTCCCCCGCCTCATGGGCTCCGACGACTTCGGACGGTTCGCGCTCGCCACCTCCGTCGCCTTCTGGCTCAGCGTGATCAGCGGGCTCGGCTTCACCAGCGTGACCACGCGGTACGTCCCCACGTTTGTCGCGCGCGGCGACGACGCCGGGCTCTCCCGCTTGCTCGGCAGTCTCCTCACGCTGCGCGTCGCCAGCGGCCTGGCCGCCGCCGCGGTGTATCTCGCGCTCGGGCTCGTGTGGTGGCGCGACCTCGACGCGGGGGCGTTGCTCCTCTTCGGCCTGGCCATCTGGAGTCAGGGGATCTCGGGCTATCTCTTCGCCCTTTTCCTCGGGATGAACCGCGCGGGTCGGTGGGCGATGGGCGACACGCTCCGACGCTGGCTCCTCCTGATGTTCGTGCTGCCGGGCTTCATGTGGACGGGCTTTCGCGGCGCGGCGGGCGCGGTCGCGCTGACCGAGCTGGTGCTGCTTGCGGTGGGGCTGAGCCTGAGCCCGCTGCCGCGCCGCCGCGCCCATCTCTGGCCGGACCGCGAGTTCCTCGCGCCGTACCTCCGCTTCGGTCTGGCCTTCCTCACGATTCAGGTGCTCTACGTGGCGTTCCTCGGCAGCGGCGAGCTGCTCGTACGGGCCTTCTCCGGCGCCTACGCGGAGGTCGGATTCTTCAACCTCGCCCACGGGATTTACCTCGTGCCCGCCGCGCTCCTGCCGCAGTTCATGCTCGCGTTCGCGCCGCCGCTGACCCGCCTGCTCGAGGCGGGCGGGGTCGCGGAGCTCGCCCGCTGGACGCAGCGCCTCGCCCGCGTCCTTGCCGCCGCCGCCACGCTCGGGGTGCTCGCCGCGTCCTGTATCGCCGCCCCGTACGTGCCGCTGGTGTTCGGCGCCGCCTTCGCGCCGGTGGCGCCCAACCTCGTGGCCCTCGCGCTGGCGTTCCTCGCCCTCACGCTGGAGAGTGTGCCCGCGCTGCTCACGCTGGTGCACGAACGGCCGGCGGCGTCGGTGACCGCGGGCATCATCCGGCTCGCCCTCTTCTGGCTGCTCGCGCCGCCGCTCATCGCGCGCTCGGGCAGCCTTGGTGCCGCCGCCGCCGTGCTCGTGGCGGTGACGGTGCACGGGCTCTACCTCGTGTGGCGCACGCGCGGGCTGGCGGGCGGAGCGGTGGCGGCGTGGGCCACGCCCGTCGCGCTCGGGCTCCCGCTCCTCCTGCTCGCGCTGGGGCTCCGCCGCGGGACGCCCGCGGATCTCGTGATCTTCGCCGCGGCGGCGGTCGTGTACGCGCTCGCCCTCCTGGCGTTCCGAGTGATCACGCCGGCCGAGCTGCGCGCGCTGGCGGGTCTCTGGCGTCGAAAGGCCGGCTCGGTGGGAGCGCCCCCCGCATGAGTGGTTTCCGCGATCTCGCCATGCGCGTGCTCAGCGCGGCCGGGGTCTATCGCCGACTCGACGTGCTGGCTCTGCCCCTCGCCGATGCGCCCGGCGACAGCGCCGCCGGGGTCGACGTGCAGGAGCTCGAGCCTGTCGGGCTCGACGAGTACCTGCGCTTCCGCCCCGACGCCGACCCCGCGCTCCTGCGGGCACGGTTCTCCGCCGGCGCGCGCTGCTTCGTGGCCCGCCGTGCGGGCCGCATCGTCCACGCGGGCTGGGCGGTGGCGCGGCGGGGCTGGATCGACTACCTCGGCTGCGAGCTTCCGCTCGACCCGGGTGACGTGCTCCAGTTCGACTCGTTCACCGCGCCTGCAGAGCGTGGGCAGGGCTTCGCTCGGACGCGCATCACCGTGATGGCGCGCACCCTGCGCGCCGAGGGCCATCGGCGGCTGCTCGCGCTGGTGTGGCCCGAGAACACCGCCGGCTTTCGTCCGCTCACCGCGCTGGGCTACCGCGCGGTGGGCCGGATCGCGGTGATTCGCCTGGGCCCCTGGCGCCGCGTCCGGGCGCGAGGCGTGCAACCGCCGGCGTCACGCGCGAGGGGCTCCGCGCAGTACTGGGACGACGTCGTGACGCAGACGCTGGCCGAGCCTCCGATCGAGGCGTGGCGCGAGTACATGCGGGGCGTGTACGCGGGTCTGCTCGGGCGCTGGCTCTCCCCTGCCGCGCGCGGAGGGCCCGGACTCAAGACCGATCTTTTCGAGGAGGCGGTGTCGCCACAGCACGTCCTGCCCGTGCTCGGCGCGGGGAGCCTGGGCCTCGACTACTCCATGGCGGTGGTCCGCGCGGCCCGCGTGCGGCTGGGCGCGGGCTACCGGTTCGTGGTGGGCGACCTGCGCCAGATCCCGCTGCGCGCGAGCAGCGTCGCGCGGATCCTGGCGGGCTCTTCGCTCGATCACTTTGCCCGCCAGGGTGATCTCGACACCGGGCTCGCCGAGATCGCCCGCATTCTCGCACCCGGGGGCGTCGTGGTCATCACGCTGGACAACCCCCGCAACCCGCTCGTCTGGCTGCGCAATCACCTTCCCTACGCATGGCTTCATCGCGTCGGGCTCGTGCCCTACTACGTGGGGCATACCTACGGCCCACGTCAGGCGCGCGCGCGGATCGAGGCGCTCGGCCTCCGCGTCACGGAGGTCACCGCGGTGGCGCATGTGCCCCGCGCCCCCGCCATCTGGCTGGCCGCCGCCGCCGGTCGCCTCGCGCGGCCCGAGCGCGCGGCGGGACTGGCCCGCACGTTCGCGCGCTTCGAATCCCTGGAGTCCTGGCCCACGCGCTACTGGACGGGCTATTACGTGGCGCTCGCCGCGCGGAAGCCCGCGCCGGACACGGTCACCCGGCGGGAAGACGCCGGATGATGAGACGCTTGCCCGACGGCTCGAGCGGGATCGCGCTCACCGGCTCCACCGTGACCCGCATCGCCGGGCCAAGGAAGTCCTGCACGGCGCGCTCGACGGTCGCCCGGAACGCCTCGCTGAAGCGCGCGGTCGGGACGACGAGGAGACGCACTGACGTGGGCGCCGCGTGCACTGCCTGGTACTCCCAGACGTAGGGCATGATGCCGACCACGAAGGTCAGGAGCTGGCCCAGCGCGCCCGCCGCGATCACGCGGCCGTCCGGCGTCTCGATGATCTCCGTGTCGCGGCCTTCGAGCCGCGCGATCGTGGGCAGGCCGCGCCCGCACGGGCACAGGCCGCCCGAGATCGCGGCGTCGCCCACCGTGTAGTTGATGAATGGCATCACGAAGTTCGCGAGGTCGGTCACCACCAGGCGCCCCCACTCGCCGGTCCCGACGTCGCGGCCGTCGGGGCCGACGACCCTCGCGATCACGCGCTCGTTGACGTGCAGCATGCCCGGATTGTCGGGACAGGTCTGGGCGATCTGCGGGACTTCCCACGCCGAGTAGTAGTTCACGACCGGGCAGCCGAACACGTCCTCGAGATGCCGGGCGTTCGCCGGGGTGAGGGTCTCCGCGAACGCGCCGATGACCCGGGGAGCCGCCGCGAGCGGGGCGCCGTCGGCGGCGAGCCCCGCGGCCAGGCTGGCCAGCGAGCCGGGATAGCCGCGGATGTAGTACGGCCCGCGCCGGCCGACCTCGGCCACGAGGGCGCGAAAGCGCGCGGGCGTCGCCTCGTTGGCGGGCAGTCGCGCCGTCCGCTCGCCCAGCACGACGCCGGTGGCGAGCCGATGAAAGGGCCGCGGCGGCGTCAGCTGATCGTAGAAGTAGGCCGGGCTCGTGATGAGCAGTCGCGTGTGCCAGCTCGCGGTGCCTGCCCAGCCGAGCCAGAACCACTCGGTCCCCCCCATGATGGGCAGGGCGGCCCGATCCCAGTAGAACTCCAGCGGCACCCCGGTGGACCCGGAGGTCATCATGCGCCGCTGGCGCGCCACGGGCAGATTCTCCGCCGTCGTGCGCTGAGGGAACGCGGGCCGGAGCTCCTGCTTGGTGGTGAGGGGAATACGCGCCAGATCCTCGAGGGTGCGGACGTCGCCGGGATCCAGCCCCGCCGCCGAGAACAGATCGCGGTAATAGGGCACGTGGCGCGCGGCGTGCTCGACGAGGGCGCGGAGCTTCGTCTCGGCATGCGCGCGCAACACCTCGGGCCGCCACCACTGCCGCTCCGCGAGGGCGCGAACGGTGCGACAGGCCCCGATCCCCAGCCGCTCACCGAGGGGATGCACCACCCCCGGCACGAGCCGGCGGTAGATCGCCTCCCGCATCATCCGGACGGCATGGTGATCTCTCGCTCCGCCCGCTCGCGCAGACCATCGAGATCGAGGTCGCGGAAGAGCGCGGCCGCCTCGCGCAAGGCGGCGTGCGCCTCGTCGGCGCGTCCCGCCCGCCGGAAGAGCTCCCCGAGGCCCAGCCGACAGTGAGCGACGGCGGGCCGCATGCCCAAGGGCTCGGCGATGGCAAGAGCCTCCCGATAAAAGCGCGCCGCGCCGTCGACATCGTCCGGCCGGCGCCGCCCCGCGATGTCGCCCAGGATGTGCAGGGTCCACGCCTCGTGTCCCCGCTCGTTGTGGCGGCGCGCATACTCCAGCGACTCCTGACCGCGCATCCAGGCCGCGTCGAGATCGTTGCCGGCGAGAAGCGCTTCGGCGAGACAGGAGAGCCGCACGGAGTGGCCCAGCGCGGAAAAGCGCGCCGCGGCTTCCTTCACGAACTCCGTGATGAGGGCCACCCCGTCGTCGACCCGCCCCAGGAGCGCCCGCGCCCGTCCTGCCGCGGCGGCAAGCGAGAACACGTAGACGTAGATGCTCCGCCGCCGCGCGACCTCGAGCCCACGCTCGAGCACGGGCAGCGCGGCCTGGAGATCATCCCGCCTCATGTGCAAGGTCCCGTAGCCCATGCACATCGCCGCGATGCTCGTCGGATGGTCGATCTCGTCGGCCAGGCGCATGCCTTCCTCGCCCAGGCGCAGCCCCTCGGCGAACTCGCCCAGCTCCCCCAGGCAGCGCACGAGGCGCTCACGGCTCGTGACGGAGGGAAACGCGGGATGACCCAGCCGCTCGCGCATGAGATCGCCCCTGAGGACCTCGACGTTTCGCCGCAGGACCTCGGCGCCCTTCCGGTAGTTGCCCGTCACGTGCAGGGAGTAGCCGAGCACGACGTTCACGCCCACGGTGAGCACGACATCGTCGCCGCCGGTCAGCTCGAGCGCGAGCTGGCCCGTCTCCTGGGCGCGCGCCTGATCGTCGGACAAGTAGTGGTAGTGGGCCTGGGCATACGCGATCCAGCTCAGTCGCCGCCGGTCCTCGAGGCGGCGTGCCATCGACTCCGCGGTCCGCATGTGATCGAGGATGCGCGCCCGATCGGCCAGGGGAACCAAGGCCTGGCGGAGGTCCAGGCGGATGTCGATCCCCTCCTCCATCTGGGCGCGATCGGCAGGAAGACGATCGAGCGCGGTCAAGGCCTGCTCGAAGAATCCGACCGCTTCACGGCTCGCAGATCGCGCGAGCGAGCGCGCCCCCGCCTGTCGCAGGTAGCGCACCGCCTTGTCCCACACCTCGCCGCGGAAGGCGTGATGCGCGAGATGCTCGGTCTCGCTGGCGAGACGGTCGGCGGCGAGCTGCTCGAGCGCGTCCAGGATGCGCGCGTGCAGCGCGCGGCGCTTGTCCTGAAGCAGGCTGTCGTAAGCCACCTCCTGCGTGAGCACATGCTTGAACGTGTACTCGATCTCCGGGAAGAGGTTGCTCTCGAACAAGAACTCGGCGGCCTGCAGCCGGGCGATCCCATCGCCGAGGTCACCGCCCTCGGAGCCCATGATGGCCTGGAGCAGCGGGAGCGAGAACTCGCGTCCGATCACCGCCGCCGACTGGAGGAGCTTTTTCTCCTCCAGGCTCAGCCGGTCGATGCGCGCGGCGAGCAAGGTCTGCACGGAGGCGGGGACGCGAATGGCGGAGAGCGGCCGCGCGAGGTGGAAGGCGCCGCGGCTCCCCACCACCATCTTGGTCTCGACGAGCGTGCGCACGCTCTCCTCGAGGAAGAACGGGTTGCCCTGCGCGCGTTCGATGAGGAGCTCCTTCAGCGGGACCAGATCGGGCGCGTCGCCCAGCAGGGTGTGCAGGAACTCTTCGGCCGTCCCCGGCGCGAGAGGATCCAGGCGTACCTGCGAGTAGTACGTCTTGCTGGCCCACCCGTGGTGGTACTCGGGCCGGTAGCTCACCAGCAACAGGATACGGGTGCCGCGCAGGCCGTCGACCAGGCGGTTGAGGAAGGTCTGGGTTTCCGCGTCGATCCAGTGCAAGTTCTCGAACACCAGGAGCAGCGGCCGTTGCCGGCTCTGCCACACCAGCACCCGCCGGATCCCGTCGAGTGTGGCCTGACGGCGCTGCTCGGGATCGAGGGCCTTCCATCCCGGCTCGTCCACCGGCACGTCGAGGAGCCAGAGCACCGCCGGCAGCACGTCGGCCAGCGAGGCGTCGAGGGCGCTGAGCCGCGCCGACACCTGGTCGCGAATGTCGGCCGGGTCGGCGCGGTCGTCGATCTGGAAGAGCGTCCGCAAGAGCTCCGCCACTGGCATCCACGTCGTCTTCTGGCCGTAGGAGACCGAACCCGTCTCGAGCACGAGCCAGCCGGTCGTGCGTGTCGACCGCACCAGCTCGTGGAACAGGCGCGACTTGCCGACCCCGGGCTCGCCGATGACGGCGACGACCTGCCCCGCGCGCGCCTCCGCGCGGTCGAGCGCCTCGAGCAGGAGCTTGAGCTCGTCGGCGCGCCCGACGAAGCGCGTGAGCCCGCGCGAGGCCGCCGCCTGGAAGCGCGCGCGCGTCGGCTCGGCGCCCACCAGCTCGGACACGTCCACCGGGTCGGGGAGGCCCTTCACCGTGACCAGGCCCAGGGGCTTGAAGTGCAAGTAGCCTTCGGTGAGCCGGGTGAACGCCTCGGTGACGAAGATCGAGCCCGGCCCGGCGAGCTGCTCCATGCGGGCGGCGAGGTGGGTCGTCTGCCCCACCGCGCTGTAGTCCATCCGAAGATCGCTGCCGATGGCGCGCACCACCACCTCGCCCGAGTTGAGCCCCACGCGAATCTGGACGCGGAAGCCCAGGCGGCGCTCCTGCTCGGCGGCGAGGGCCGAGATGGACTCGACCATGCTGAGGGCCGCGTATCCCGCGCGCACCGCATGATCCTCGTGGGCCACGGGGGCGCCGAACAGCGCCATGATGCCGTCACCCATGACCTGGTTGACGGTGCCCTGATAGCGATGCACCGCGTCCATCATCCGCTCGAGCACGGGGTCGAGGATCAGTCGCGCCTCTTCGGGATCGCGCTCGGCGAGAAGCTCCATCGAGCCCTTGAGGTCGGCGAACATCACCGTGACTTGCTTGCGCTCGCCCTCGAGGCTCGCCCGGCTGCCGAGAATGCGCTCGGCAAGATGCGCGGGCGTATACGTGCGTGGCGACGCGTACGCGGGCGGCGGGGCGACTCGCGCGGGCGCCGCGGAGGCGGTCAGCGGCGCACCGCACCCGCCGCAGAACGTCGCGCTCGCCTCGTTCTGGAAGGCGCACGCCGCGCACACGACCACCAGCGCCGCGCCGCACGACGCGCAAAAGCGGCGGTCGCTCTTGTTCTCAACCTGGCATCGGGAGCACTTCATCGGTGCGTCGTGAGCGGCCCGGAGCGAACCGCTGAGCCATCCTAGCCCGCTCGCCGAGGGGGGTCAAGGAAACCCACGCTTCCGGCCCGCGAGCGGCGGCATCCGCGCGCGCGTATGAGGACCAGTTTCCGAGAGACGTGCGATTCCGAGGAACCGGGACGACAATGAACGAGTGGCCCTACGCGCGAGCGGTCGGAAACATCGAGAAGCCCGCGCCGCCACGAGAGACCATGCGGGCCCCCGCCGCTGAACCGAGAACCATAGGAGGCCGCGCGCAGGCGGCCCAGACTGCGCTGCGCTTACACCGTCCGGCGCTCAGCCCCGACCGCCCGCGGCAGTAGGCGGAATCTTGCTTGGCGGGAGACGTGATGCCACCGCATCACGCACGCGGTCGGCGAGCTGCCGTGCCGCGTGGCGCAGGTCACCGCCGTGTGCGGGTGCCCCGAGGACGGGGTGGTACACGATGGTGAGCCGGCCAGGACGCGGCAGGACGCGGCCGGGCGGCCAGGACTCGTGGCCGCCGAGGATGGTCACGGGCAGCACCGGCACGCTTCGCGCGCAGGCCAGGCGGAACGCGCCGAGCTTGAATCGCTGGAGCCGGCCGTCGAGACTGCGGCCGGCCTCGGGGAAGATCATCACCGCCTGGCCCGCCTCGAGCAGCCGCACCGCGGCGCGGGTGGCCTTGGGATCGGACGACTCGATGTCGACGGGGAACGCGCGGAGCCGACGGATGAGCCAGGAGAGGCCCCGGATCTGGAAGAGCCGGTCCCAGGCCATATAGTGGACGGGACGGCGGATGGGAATGCTCACGAGCGGCGGATCGGCGAACGTGACGTGATTGGGTGTGATGAGGAGCGGACCGTGCTTGGGAATGTTGGCGACGCCTTCGAAGCGAATACCGAAGTAGAGCCGCGCGCTGAGCCACACCGCCGGGCGCAACACGTCGAGAACGGGGGTGTGCACGCCCCGATACTGCCATGGAGGCGATGAGGCCGCCAATGCCGCTCCCCCCGCCGCCCCTCGTCATCGCCGACCGCGGCGCGTCTGGGGAAGCGCCCGAGCATACGATCGCCGCCCTCGAGCGGGCGCTCGCGCTGGGCGCCGACGCCCTCGCGCTCGGCGTGCATCTCTCCGCGGACGAGCAGCCCGTGGTGATCCAGGACTTCACGCTCGAGCGCACCACCAGCGGCGCCGGCGCGGTGCGGGCCCACACCGTCCGCGAGCTCAAGCGCCTCGATGCGGGGGGATGGTTCGGGGCCGCGTTCGCGGGTCAGCGCCTGCAGACCCTCCAGGAGGTGCTAGAGCGATTCCGCGCGCGGACGCGCTTCTGGCTCGAGCTGCGCGGCAACTCTGCGCTCTACCCGGGCATCGAGGAGCGCGTGGTCGGGCTCCTGGAGGTGTACGACGTCCTCGACACCGCCCTCGTCCAGTGCTTCGACCGGGCGGCGCTCGGGGCCCTGCGAACGCTGTCACGGGAGATCAAACTGGGCGTGCGAGTCGGGCATCGGCCGCTCGATCGCGCGGCCGACCTGGGCCCTGGACTGGACGCGGTCTGCGCCTCGGCGGCCATCCTGGGCGAGGACGATGCGGCAGCCATTCGGGCGGCGGGCCGCGGCTGCCATGTCTGGACTGTGAACGAGCCGGCCTTGATGGACCGGCTCGTCGGCTGGAACGTGGACGGCATCATCACCGGCCGGCCCGACCTGCTTCGCGCCGCCCTGGCGCGGGCCGGTCGGACCGGCTGATGCTGGATTCTTCGGGCCGCGCTTACTCCTCTTCGGCCTCGGCGCGTGCGGCGCCCACCGGCTGCAGCCGCTTGATCCGCTCCAGGCGGTCCTGACAGCGTACGCAGGTGGTGACCTCCGGCATGGCCCGGAGCCGGGCGGGCGCGATGGGCTCCTCGCACTCCTGACAGATGCCGTACGCGCCGCCGCGCAGGCGCTCGAGAGCCTCGGCGAGCTTATTCGCGCGCTCCACGAGCATGCTCCGTGTGGCAAAGCTCATCTCGCGGTTCTCGTTCACCTGGATCAGATCGACCTCGTCGGCGAACGGTGAATTGTCACCGAGCGCCCCTGCGAACTCTTCCATGACGACCGCGCCGCCCATCTGGCGGATGCGGTGCACCGTATGCGACAGCTCGTGTTCGAGCTTCTTTCTGATGTCTTCCATCGCTCTATCCCTCCTAGGACCCGGGTTGTTAACCCGCTCCCGCGTTGGGGAGAACAGTCTGCAAACCCTGTGCCCGTCCCCCCTGGGCCCGGGCACCGCGCAAACTCTTGATATTCAAGATTCGCGTCGGCCCAGAAAGGATTCAGCCGGGCGAAAATCCTCCCCGGGGAGTGGAGAATTCCCCCTCAAGCTGCCAATTTTCGAGGGGTTCGTTTGGGTGGATCCGAAGGGGCCGAGCGCCTCGGTTCAGGGCCTTGATCGACAGGGCGCGAGTACCAAGGGTGTCCCGGCACGCATACCAACACCTTGGTTCAGGAGGTTCCTGGAAACTCCATTAAATTCAATGTTTATCGTTTACGGGGTCCTGGCATCGCCTGTGCTCTCTGTGGCTTCGGTGCGCACTCGTGTCCTGCTCGTCGAAGACAACGAAGTCTTTCGGCGTCCCTTGCACCGGGCTCTGGAGGCCGCCGGGTTCGACGTGTTCCCCGCGCCCAGCGCAGAGGACGCCCTCGCCGTTCTGGCCGAGATGGCGGTTGACCTTCTGCTCACCGACCACCGCTTGCCGGGGATGACCGGTGTTCAACTCGTGGCCCGGCTCAGGACCACACACCCCGCCCTGGCGATCATCGTGATGACCGCGTACGCCACGGTCGAATCGGCCGTCGAGGCCAGGCGTTGCGGGGCGGACGACTACCTAGTGAAGCCCTTCGAGGTGTCAGACCTCCTGCGTGCCATTGATCGGGTCCTCGACCAGCAGAAGTTGCCGGCGCTTGGCCGGACGAGTGATACACCAACCTCAACAAAGGGGGAATAGGTATGGCGGGTAAGGATCAGGTCCCCAAGGACTTCCGCCGCGTGGTGGTTGCCGCCGCGGTGGGGAACATCATCGAGTGGTACGACTTCTACATATTCGGGAGCTTGGCGGCGATCCTCTCGGTGAAGTTCTTCGACAAGACTCACCCGGTGGCGGCGCTGCTGAGCACGATCGCGCTCTTCACGGCGGGCTTCCTGATTCGCCCGCTGGGCGCCTTCCTGTTCGGGTGGCTGGGCGACCGGGTCGGCCGCAAGTACACCTTTATCGTGACGCTGACCGGCATGGGCCTGGCGACCGCTGCCATCGGTCTGATCCCGACCTTCGCCTCCATCGGCGTGGCCGCGGCCTTCATTCTCTTCGGTCTCAGAATGGTTCAGGGGCTGTGTCTGGGCGGAGAATACGGGGGCGCGATCACGTACGTCGCCGAGCATGTGTCGGACGAGCGCAGGGGCTACTACACCGGCTGGCTCCAGACGTCCCCGACGCTGGGCATCGTGGTGTCCCTCATGGTGATCGTGGGCACCCGGACCTACCTGGGCAACGACGCCTTCAACGAATGGGGTTGGCGGATTCCGTTCCTCATCTCGTTCCTGCTCGTGATGATGGCCATCTACATCCGGCTTCAGCTGGGAGAAACGCCGATCTTCCAGGAAATGAAGGCCAAGGGCGGGATGGTACGCAATCCGTGGAAAGAGGCGTTTCTGAGCGCCAACATCAAGTACATCCTGGTCGCCATCGTCGTGCTGATCGGGCAGGGCGTTGTCTGGTACAGCGGCCAGTTCTGGGCGCTCTACTTCCTGCAGACCGTGAAGAAGCTCGACGTGCTGACCTCCAGCTACATCGTCGGGGCGGCGCTGCTCATCGCAACGCCGACCTTGATTCTCTTCGGATGGCTCTCCGACGTCATCGGCCGGAAGCCGGTCATTCTGGGGGGCATGTTCCTGGCGGCGGTGACGTACTACCCGCTCTATAGCTGGCTGGGACAGGTCACCAATCCCGGCGCGGTGAACTATCCGATCGCGATCTTCATCATCTTCATCCTCGTGTCCTACGTGGGCATGGTCTACGGTCCCGTCGGGGCGTTCCTGGCGGAGTATTTCCCCAGCCGGATCCGCTACACGTCAGTGTCCGTGCCCTATCACATTGGCAACGGCTGGGGCGGCGGTCTGGTGCCCTTCATTACCTCTGCGGCATTTCTGTCCACCGGTAGCGTCGGCTATGCCTTGATCTACCCCATCGTGGTGCCCGCGGTGTGTTTCCTCATTTGTTTGTTCATCATGCCGGAGACGCGCCACATCAGCATCTGGGAGCCCGAGAAGCAAGCCGCTCGCTCGTAGCGTAGTGACCGCCGGGCGGGGCTGCCTTGGCCCCGCCCGGCTCTTTCCTCGTTGGCTTGGTCGCAGGCCCCTCTGCGACTAGAATGACGCCCCGTGAGCGAGATCAGCTCGCCGCCCGTGTACGCCGTTCTGCCTTTCGTCGCGATGCTGCTGGCCATCGCCGTGCTGCCCCTCTGGATTCCCCACTGGTGGGAGCGTAACCGGAACAAGCTCCTCCTTTCCGCCGGCCTGGGGCTTCCGGTACTCGCGCTCTACCTCTTCCGCCGGCCGAGCGCGCTGCTGCACATGGGGGAGGACTACGCGTCGTTCATCGTGCTGCTCGCCGGGCTCTTCGTGATCTCGGGCGGCGTGCTCCTGCGCGGCGACCTCATGGCGACGCCCGCGGTGAACACCGGCTTCCTCGCCGTGGGCGCCCTCCTCGCCTCGATCGTTGGGACCACGGGCGCGTCGATGCTGCTGATCCGCGCCCTGCTCCAGACCAACCGGGAGCGCCGGCACACCGTGCACACCGTGGTCTTCTTCATCTTCCTCGTGTCGAACGTGGGCGGCATGCTCACCCCGCTCGGCGATCCGCCCCTTTTCCTCGGCTATCTCGAGGGTGTCCCCTTCACGTGGACGCTCCGCCTCTGGCCGCAGTGGCTGTTCCTGGTCACCGCGCTCCTCGTCGTGTACTTCAGCTGGGACTCGATCGCCTACACGCGCGAGACCCTCGGGGCCATCCGCCGGGACCGCCTCGAAACGGAGCCGCTCCGGGTGCGCGGCGCCCTCAATGCGCTGTGGCTCGTGGGCGTGGTGGCGGCGGTTGCACTTCTCCGCGCGCCGCTCCGGGAGATCGCCATCGTGGCGCTGGCGGGGCTCTCGCTCTGGCGCACGCCGGCCGCGGTGCGCCGAGCGAACGGCTTCACCGCCGGGCCCATGGTCGAGGTCGCGGTGGCCTTCCTCGGCATCTTCCTCACCATGATTCCCGCCCTCGAGCTCCTGCGGGCCCGCGGCAGCGAGCTCGGCGTGCGCGAGCCGTGGCAGTTCTTCTGGGCGACGGGCGCGCTATCGTCGTTCCTGGACAATGCGCCGACCTACATGGCCTTCCTGGCCCTGGCGCAGGGCCTGGGGCTGGCCCGCGAGGTGGTGGGGGTGCCCGAATCGCTGCTCGCCGCGATCAGCGTAGGGGCGGTGACGATGGGCGCGAACACCTACATCGGCAACGCCCCCAACTTCATGGTGAAGGCGATCGCCGAGGAAGCCGGCGTGAAGATGCCGAGCTTCCTCGGCTACATGCTCTACAGCGGGGCGGTGCTGATCCCGCTCTTCGTCCTGATGACGTTCGTCCTCTTCTGAGCGCGGCGGCCGCTACTCCTCCTCGCCGTACTGGTCCTTGAGTCGCGCCACCACGGTGGGATCGGCGAGCGTGGTGGTGTCGCCCAGCGCCTTGCCCTCGGCGATATCCCGCAGGAGCCGCCGCATGATCTTGCCAGAGCGCGTCTTCGGCAGGTCGGAGGCGAAGATGAGGTCGTCGGGTCGGGCCAGCGCGCCAATCTTCTTCACCACGTGGCCCTTGATCTCCTCCATCAGCTCCCTGGTGCCCTGGTTGCCGTCCTTGATCGTGACGAACGCCGCGATGGCCTGGCCCTTGATCTCGTGCGGCCGCCCGATCACCGCGGCCTCCGCGACCTTGGGATGGTCCACCAGCGCCGATTCGACTTCCATGGTCGACACACGGTGGCCGGAGATGTTCATCACGTCGTCCACTCGGCCCAGTAGCCAGAAGTAGCCGTCCTCGTCCATCTTGGCGCCGTCACCGGTGAAGTAGATGCCAGGGTAGCGGCTCCAGTACTGCGCCACGAAGCGCTGCGGGTCGCGGTAGATGCCGCGCAGCATGCCCGGCCAGGGCTTAGTCAGGACGAGGTACCCGGCCTTGGCGGGCTCCCCTTTGTCGTTCACCACCTTGGCTTCGATGCCGGGGAAGGGCTTGGTGGCCGAGGCCGGCTTGAGCGTGGTGATGCCCGGCAGCGGCGTGATCAAGATCTGGCCGGTCTCCGTCTGCCACCATGTGTCCACCACGGGGCAGCGGCCGCCGCCGATCACCTTCCAGTACCAGACCCACGCCTCGGGATTGATCGGCTCGCCCACCGAGCCCAGAAGGCGCAGCGAGGAGAGATCGCAGCGGTTCGGATACTCCTCGCCCCAGCGCATGAAGGTGCGGATCGCGGTGGGAGCGGTGTAGCAGATCGTGATGCCGTGACGCTCGATGATGCGCCAGAAGCGGTCCTTGTCGGGGAAGTCGGGCGTGCCTTCGTACATCACGGTGGTGGCGCCATTGGCGAGGGGGCCGTACACGACGTACGAATGCCCGGTGACCCAGCCGATGTCGGCGGTGCACCAGTAGACATCGGTGTCCTTGAGGTCGAACACCCAGTTGGTGGTCGCGTAGACGCCGGTGAGGTAGCCGCCGGTGGTGTGCTGGATGCCCTTGGGCTTCCCGGTGGAGCCCGAGGTGTACAGGAGGTAGAGCATGTCCTCGGCGTCCATCTTCTCCGGCGGGCAGTGGGCGGGCGTGTCCTTGACGAAGTCCGACCACCAGATGTCGCGGCCGGTCTCCATGTTCACGGTGGTGCCGGTGCGCTTGAGCACGACCACCGTGCGCACGTCGGGGCACTCCTTGAGGGCAGTGTCCACGTTCTGCTTGAGCGGCACCACCGAGCCGCGGCGATAGCCGCCGTCGGAGGTGATGACGATGGTGGACTCGGCGTCGTGGATGCGGTCGCGCACGGCGTCGGGGGCGAAGCCGCCGAAGATCACGCTGTGGGGCGCGCCGATGCGGGTGCAGGCGAGCATCGCGATCGCCGCCTCCGGCACCATGGGCATATAGATCGTCACGCGATCGCCCCGCTTGACCCCGTGCTGCTTGAGGGCGGCGGCGAAGCGGTTGACCTCGCGGTAGAGATCCCAGTAGGTCAGGGTCCGCGTGTCGCCGGGCTCACCCTCCCAGATCAGCGCGGCCTTGGTGCGCCGAGCGGTGGTGATGTGGCGGTCAAGGCAATTGTACGAGACGTTCAGCTTGCCGCCGATGAACCACCTGGCGTTGGGCGCCTTCCACTCGAGCGTCTTCTTCCACGGCGTGAACCAGTCGAGCCGCTTCGCCCAGCCCTCCCAGAACCGGACGGGATTCTTCGCGGCCTGCGCGTAGACGCTGGCGCTCCGCGCGTTGGCCTGCTTGGCGAACGCCTTGGGGGGCGGAAACTTCCGCCGCTCCCGCAGGAGGGCCTCGATCGGGGTGGTCGTGCCAGGGCTCTTGCTCGCCATGAGAAGACCTCGCGTGTGGGTGGGACGTGGGCGCGTGGTCGCGCGGCTCTCTTCTAAACCATCCGCCGGGCCACCGCAAGGCCCGCATTGGGCTGGTGTGCGCTCAGGCCGGGCGCGGGCTCCCCTCGCCGCCCCCTTCCGCGGGCGGCACTCGGCGAAGGCCGTAGCGCGCCATCTTGTCCGAGAAGTTCTTGGGATCCATGTCCGCGTGCTTGGCGGCGGCGGTGAGCTTGCCTCCGTGCGCGTCGAGCAGGCCGGCCACGTAGGCGCGCTCGAACTCCTCGACGACTCGCGCCTTGGCGTCCCGGAACGGCAGCGACAGGTCCACGGGGGCGTGAGCCCCGCTGGGCGAGAGGAAGCGCTCGACGCCGGTCAACACCTCGCCCTTGGACACGATCACCGCCCGCTCGATCACGTTCTCGAGCTCCCGCACGTTGCCTGGCCACGGATAGCGCACGAGGGCCCGCAGGCTCTCCGGCGCGATGCCCCGCACCCTCTTGCGCGAGCGGCGGCTCGCCGCCTCCAGGAAGTGCTCGGCGAGGACGGGGACGTCCTCGGGCCGCTCCCGGAGGGGCGGGATCAGCACCGGCATCACGGAGAGGCGGTAGTAGAGGTCCCGCCGGAAGGCGCCGCGCTCGGCCTCCGCCTGCAGGTCCTTGTTGGTAGTGGCGATGAACCGCACGTCGATCTCGACCGGACGATCCGAGCCCACCGAGGTGACCTTCTTCTCCTCGAGGGCGCGCAGGAGCTTGGACTGCAGGTGCAGCGGCATCTCGCCGATCTCGTCGAGCAGCAACGTGCCGCCGTGCGCCGTCTGGAAATGTCCCCGGCGGTGCTCGTGGGCGCCGGTGAAGGCGCCCCGGCGGGCGCCGAACAGCTCGGACTCGAACAGCTCCTCGGGAATGGCCGCGCAGTTCACCGCCACGAAGGGGCGGTCGCGCCGCACGCCCGAGAAGTGGATGGAGCGCGCGAGCAGCTCCTTCCCCACCCCGGTCTCGCCATGAATGAGCACGGTGGTCTCGAGGTCCACCAAGGGCTGCACCAGCTCGAAGACCTCCCGCATGCGGGGGCTGCGGGCGACGATGTTCTTGAACGTGAAGCGCTCCTGGTTTCGGCGCAGGGTGAGCCGCCGTGCCGTCCGGAGCTCGTGAAACTCGATGGCGCGCCGGATCACGAGGAGCAACTCGGCGACCTCGAAGGGCTTCACGAGGTAGTCCTCGGCGCCCATCCGCATCGCCTCCACCGCGGACTCGATGGTGCCGTAGGCGGTCATCACCACCACCGCGAGGTCCGCGTGCTCGGTGTGGATTCGCCGCACCAGCTCGACGCCATCCATGCCGGGCAGCCGCCGGTCCGTGAGCACCATGTCCACGTCCTCGGCCTTGAGCGTGTCCAGCGCCTCCTCCGCACTGGGCACCGGCAGTACCTCGTAGCCCGCCAGCTCCAGCGCGCGGTGCAGGGGCCGCAGGAACACGTCGTCGTCCTCGACCAATAGGATCTTCCGCTTCATGAGCTCCCTCCGGTTTCCACGGGATGCGCGACCGGCGCGGCGGGGAGCGCGACGCGGACGCGGGTGCCGCGGCCTGGCGTGCTCTCAACGCTGATGTCGCCCCCGTGGAGATCGACGATCTTCTTGACGATGGACAACCCGAGCCCGGTGCCCGAGGGCTTGGTGGTGAAGAAGGGCAGGAAGATCTTCTCTCGGTCTTCCGAAGTGATCCCGCTGCCGGTGTCGGAGACCTCGACGACCACACGCTCGCCGTCCGCGCGCAGGGCCACGATCACCTGTCCGCCCTCCGCGCGGGGCCCGAAAGCCTCCAGCGCGTTCTGGAGCACGTTGGCGAAGACCTGGCGGAGCTTCTGGCCGTCGCCGAGGGCGACGACCTCGCGCTCGACGTGGCCGTAGGCCACCGTAATTCCCTTCCCTCGCCCTGCCGCCGCCGCCGTCTCCACCACCGGGTCGAGGATGCGCATCACCTCGTACTCCGCGCGCTCGAGCCGGGTGTCGCGCGTGTAGTCCAGCAGGCTGTTGATGATGCCCTCGATCTCGCCGATCCCCGCGAGGATGGCGCGCGCCATCTCCTGCGAGAGCGGACGGCCATCGAGGTCGCCCGAGGACAAGAGGTTGGTCGCCATCTTGATGCCGCCGAGCGGATTCCGTATCTCGTGCGCCACGCCCGCCGCCATCTCTCCGAGCGACGCCAGCTTCTCTCTCTGGATCAACCGCCGCTGCGTCTCGACCTGCTCGGTGAGGTCGCGGAGCACGCCGACCGTTCCCATCAGCTGGCCATGGGCGTCGAAGATGCAGCGCACCGCGAGATGCGCGGGAAAGGCCTGGCCCCGGCGGGTACAGCCGGTGACCTGGCCGCTCCAGCCGGATCCCTGCTCGACCGCGCGCGCGAGGACCGTCCCGACCCGGCGCCGATCCTCCGTCTCGAGCAGATCGGCGGCGGTGCGGCCGGGGAAGTCCCGCTCTCGGTAGCCGAGCAGCCGGCGGCCGGCGGGGTTCATGGTGACGAGCCGGCCATTGACGTCGGCGGTGAAGATACAGTCGTCCACGCTCTGCACCACCGAGGCGAGGAGGCGCTCGCCGCGGCGTACCTCGGCCTCCGTCTCCTTGAGCGACTCCTGCATGCGGTGGAACGAGGCCACGAGCTGCTGGGCCTCGCCCTTCGAGATCGTGAAGCGGTCCTCGACGATGATCCGGGCGGCGGCGGCACCGAGGGGCGCGGCGAGGAGGCGCTCGAAGCGGATGCGCAGGTCGAGGAGCTCGGGCACCGACAGCTCGGTAGGCGCCTTGCCGCCGAACAGCTCGCGGATGATGGCGCGCGCTTCCTCCTCGCCCACGAAGTGGTGCACGAGCCGCTCGATCTCGGTGGGCGACAGGAGCGCGGGCGCGCCGGGACCCGCCTTGTCCTCGGCGCGGGCGCCCACGAAGGCCGCGGCCTGGGCCCGATCGTCCGCCTTCTGCTCGGTGAACAGCGAGACGAGGACGAGGAGGCCAGTGTTGAGGAAGAGGGACCAGAAGACCCCGTGGCTCAGGGGGTCCAGGCCGGTGAGTCCGAGGAAAGCGGTGGGACGGAAGATCCCGAGCCCGAACGGCCCGTCGGCGAGGAACGAGGCGGGCAACACCCCCTCCTTGCCCAGCGCCGGGATGATCAGAGTGTAGAACCAGATGAAGAACCCCGCGGAGATGCCCGCGAAGGCGCCCTGGCGGTTCGCGCGCTTCCAGTAGAGCCCCGCGAAGATCGCGGGCGCGCACTGGCTCACCGCCACGAACGAGAGCAGGCCCATCTCCACGAGGAGGAGCTGCCCGCGCTCGATCCGCGCCCAGAGGAGGCCCAGCGCCACGACACCGAGCATCGCGAGGCGCGTGTAGAAGAGCGTGATCCAGTAGAGGTCCTCCATCGAGCGCCAGCGGAGCAGTACAGGCAGGATCACATCGTTGGTGATCATCTTCGAGAGCGCGAGGGAGTCCACCACGATCATGGCGGTGGCGGCGGAGAAGCCGCCGAGGAACACCACTACCGAGACGAGCTGGCTGTCGAAGAACAGCGGGAGCCGGAGTATGAAGCTGTCGGCGGTGCCGCCCGCCTCCGGGAACGTTGCGAGGCCGGCCAGGGCGATGGGCAGCACGAACAGGTTGATCAGCAGCAGGTAGAGCGGGAAGGACCAGGACACGGTGCGCACGTCCCGCTCGCCGGCGTTCTGCACCACGAGGACGTGAAACTGGCGGGGCAGCAGCATCACGGCCAGCATCGAGATCACGAGCATCGCCGTCCACCGCGAGTAGGACGCGGTGGTGGGCTGATCGAGGGTGAGAAGGCGCGACCACTCCGGATGCGCGGCGGCCCGGCCGAAGAGGTCGCCGATCCCCCCGAAGAGGCCCCACGTCACGTACACGCCGACGACGAAGAACGCCACCAGCTTCACCACCGACTCCACCGCCACCGCGGTCATGAGGCCGGTCTGGTGCTTGGTGAAATCGAGGTTGCGCGCGCCGAAGAGAATGCCGAACAGGGCGAGCATGCCCGCGACGAGGAAGGTCGGGTCGAAGACGTTCAGCACCGACTCCTCGCGAAGGATCATGGTGAACGACACGGAGACCGCCTTGAGCTGCAGCGCGATGTACGGGATCATCCCGCCCACCACGAGCAGGGCCACCAGCGTGCCGAGCGGCGCCGACTTGCCGTAGCGGCTGGAGACGAAGTCGGAGATCGAGGTGATGCGTTGCTCCTTGGCCACGCGCACGAGCTTGCGCAGGAGCACCGGCCACAGGAGCGCCACGCAGGCGGGCCCGAGGTAGATCGTGAGGAACTCAAGCCCACGATTGGCGGCCAGCCCCACGCTGCCGTAGAACGTCCACGCCGTGCAGTACACGGAGGCCGCGAGCACGTAGGTGAGCGTGCGAAGGCGGCCGCGGTTCAGCCAGCGCGAGCCCGCCTCGGCGGCGGAGGCGATCACGAAGAGAAAGACTAGATAGCCCAGGACGACGCCGAGCAGTCCGCCCTGGGAGACGGTCATGCCGGATGGTCCTCGCGGGCGCGGGCGCGGCGGGCCTCCACCACGAGCACGACCACGATCGCCGACCAGACCGCGAAGAGGTAGAGCACGAGCGCGGGCACGCCGGCGATGAGGCGGGGGCGGTTCGCGATGGACAGCAGCGGCCAGACCAGGCACGCTCCGAAGAGGAGGAACCACGCGACGATGCGCTCGGTTGCCTTCATCGGTGTGGGCGGATTATAGACCGGTGAGCCGGCGCCGTGCGAGGTCGGCGAAGCCGGCCTCGAGCTCCGCCGCCACCGCGCTCGCGACCTCCTCCGCGCTGCCGGTGCGCTCGGCCTCGGCGTCCTGACTCCACCCCTCCAGATACGCCTCGGTGTCGGTGGCCCCTTCGCGCATGGCGATGGCGTCGATCAGGTCCTGGAAGCGCGCGGAGAGGGCCAGGCGCACCGGGCCGCCCGCGCCGTCCGCCTCGACCATGGACGGGACGTCCTTCCAGCGGATCACACGGTAGCGCGCCAGGGTCCTCGACTCCCGTCGATGCGGGCTATCATGCCGCCCATTCTAACGAAAAGCCGTGCCTTGCCTTGACAAAGGTGGAGTGGCCCCGTACCTTCCGGAGCGGGAGGACCATTCATGATCGATGTGAAGACGGCGGATCGGGAGCTCCAGACTTATATCCGCCCCCAGACCTTCCCCGTCGCGATCCGCATGCTCAAGCCCGGCGAGCCCATCCCCGAGCGCGCGCGCCGTCCCGCGCGCGACTTCAAGAAGCTCAGCATGGCTTGCCAGGTGATCGACATGGCGCGGCGCTACGGCTGGATGATCGCCCTCACGCGCGAGGACCACATCTGCTCGCTGGGAATCACCGCGATCGGCTTCGACAAGCCGCTGCCGATTTACAACGTGGGCACGCTCTGCGAGGGCATGTACACGGAGACCAAGGAGGCGGGCGCGCGCTCCGAGGCCGCCATCGACAAGTTCGCCCCCGGCGAGTACGCGACGCTCCTCGTGGCGCCCCTCGACCGCGCGGCCTTCGAGCCGCACCTGGTGTGCGTGTACGCGAATCCCGCGCAGGTCATGCGGCTCACTCAGGCCGCGCTCTGGAAGCGCGGCGGCCGCCTCACGTCGTCCTTCGAGGGCCGCGCGGTGTGCGCGGACATCGTCGTCACGACAATGAAGACGGGCGAGCCGCAGGTGATCCTTCCCTGCTCCGGTGATCGCATCTTCGGTCAGACCCAGGACCACGAGATGGCCTTCGCGATACCGTGGGACCGCATGGAGGAGATCCTCGAGGGGCTGCGCGGCACCCACAACGGCGGCATCCGCTACCCGATCACCCAGTTCATGGAGTACGAGGCGAAGCTGCCGCCGCGCTACATGGAGGTCAACAAGCTCTGGGACGCGGAGAAG
>Ga0207428_10000295_pt1 | contig 66554 bp, 70 predicted proteins | sample RhiMethybrSRZTD1_FD_187600 | JGI IMG/M metagenome (GOLD analysis project Ga0207428, IMG submission 187600) | Populus rhizosphere microbial communities from Tennessee, USA - Rhizosphere MetaG P. TD hybrid SRZTD1 (SPAdes) (version 3) | ecosystem: Host-associated > Plants > Roots > Rhizosphere >... | reverse complement strand
CTTATCAATCTCTCAATCCCGCCTTCTGCAGCCCTAACAGGAATCGGGCCCGGTCGTCGGGATTGGCGAACACCGTGTTGTTGGCGACATGGGCGCTGGACAGATCCGGCTGAAGCGCAAGCGTGCGCGCGAGGGCTTCCTGAGCTTCGTCGATTTTTCCGAGCAAGCCAAGCGAGGTGGTCAGCAATCGCCAGGCGCCGGCATGGTGCGGATGCAGCGCCGCGTAGGCGCGACATACGGCAATTGTTTCCTCGTATTTCTTCATGCCGAAGAGCGCCATGTAGCGCGCCACCGGAGCATATATCGCCAGAAACGGGTCGCAGGGGCTGAGTCGCTGCGCCTGCTCCAATGATTCGAGCCCGCGCTCAGGTTGCCCGCCGCAGGCATAGACATATCCAAGCCCTGCATGACCGAGGGCAAAGTTCGGATTTAATTCGAGGGCTTTGGAAAGATGCATCACGGCCGGTTCAGGACGGCGCCGGCGCGTGTAGCCGAGTCCGACCACGAGGTGGCCCCAATGATCCTGCTCGTCGAGTGCTAACGCGCGCGCGCCACACGCCAGAGCTTTCTCGGTGAATTCTCCGATCGGCATGCGCGTGTTGAGGTTAAACATGCACAGGTGCGTCCATCCAAGCAGCGCATGCGCATGAGCATAGTCCGCATCCAGCTCGACAGCCTTCTGCAACAGGTCCTGAGCCAGACGCTGTTCGTCGACCGTCATGCGCCACATATGCGGCAACGCCTGCATGACCAGGTCCCATGCCTCGATGTTCTGCGGCGACTTGCGTTGGACGCGGGCCGCTTCGGCCACGATGATCTGCGAGCCGACCGAGTCTATGACCCGGTTTGTAATCTCGTCCTGCAGCTCGAAAATGTTGGCCAAATCGCGATCGTACCGATCTGCCCATAAATTAATGCCCTTGCTGGCGTCGATCAGCTGCGCGGTCACGCGCACCCGACCACTCGCTTTGCGAACGCTGCCCTCGAGCACGTAGCGCACGCCGAGTTCGCTGGCGACTTTACGGACATCGGCGGCATCGGCCTTGAATGCAAAGCTCGAATTGCGGGCGATGACAAAGAACCACCGCTGGCGCGACAGGCCCGTGATGATGTCCTCGGTCAGACCGTCGGCGAAGTATTCCTGTACAGAATCGCCGCTCCGGTTTTGAAACGGCAGCACCGCAATCGACGGCTTGTCGGGCAAGGCGAGCGTAGCCCGCAACGCGGGGGCGTTTTGCGTCCGGCTCTCCGGATTGCCCAACACTTGCTGCACGGCTGTTGCTGCAGACACCTCCTGCGATCGGTTCGCGTCGTCCACGCGGCCGACGAAACGGAAGCCGCGCTTGTGGTGCGTGCGAATAAGCGACTGGTCAGTACCGTTGTCCCCGATCACTCGGCGGACGGCGCTCACGCGGGAACTCAGTGTCGCCTCCGAGATGACGCGACCCTTCCATACGGCGTCTATCAACTCTTCTCTGCTGACAATTCGATTGCGGTTGCGGATGAGGTGAATAAGCAAATCGAAAACCTGAGGCTCGACCGGGATCAGATCACCCGCTCGTCGTAACTCCTGACGCGCAACATCGATTTCAAAATTGGCAAAACGGAACGCCGGGCCGTCCCTCACTTGTGAGGCAGCTTCGTCCCTTTCCAATGCTCCAAAGTATTGCATAGCCTCGCCCCCTGACGCGCTATCGCATGCTCAAGCTGTTCTTCGGCAAGTCACCTTTCTGATCGGCTGTTCTTTTTGTAGCGCACAAAAATCACCTTCGACTGTGATGGGCCTCACAGAGAGCCCATAACGTCCCGCGGCACGAATTGATGGTGGACGAATCGAGGCGGATTTATCGGCAATTGCAGAATTGCCACGCGCGCGATCGGCTAATTCTCCCGCTGTAAATGTGGTCGGACCGCAGCGCCAGACCGCCCCTTGCGGGCGCGCCTTGTGCGTGGCGCTGCTATGCCTCTAATTTGCGGTGAAGTCACGCCTTTGGGTCACACTTCACGAAAACGTTATGGAATTAACAACAGTGAGCATATGGACGTATGCCGAAGCAAGGAACGCAACGCATAATTCATCTACATGCGATCTCCACAAAAAATCATGCTTGGCTGACATTCTCCTTCAAGCCTTTCCTCCCGAATGCAACTAGTTCTGAAAAAGCTGCGCTAGCAAGAGAATCAGACGAGGTTTGGCTTGATAGCCCGCAAATTGAAACTCCTCTTAGCCGTTCTGGGGACAATCGCCTTAGTCGTCGCGTTGTCGCGCGCGATGCACTCGTACTCGGCTCAGGCCGACTTGCAAAACGCCTCGACCAACGAAGTGCCTGCTCCACGAGCAGGTCAGATCATACCTTCCCGCCCGCAGGGAATTCTGGTTTGCAGTCTGCCGGTTTCGGATTGCGAAAGAATTATGATGATGATTCCCATGAGCCTGAAATTTTCGCCGCGCGAAATTGGTGAGGCTCCGGATTCCCACCCGCTGGTTGGGATCAATCGGACAGTGCGCCCAGTCCATACATGATCCTCAGCACCGGGCTCATCTGCAGACCTATTTGATCAAACCAGGCCTTGAACACGCCCACGATTCGCCCATCGCGGTAAATTTCCGCCAAGCCTGTATTGACTGCCAGCCTGAATGCCCAATCGCCGCGCGGCAGCACAATTCCATAGGGTTCGACGGATAAGTCGTCGGGCAACATCATGAGCGCTTGCGGATTCGTCAGGCGAGCGCCGACCAGCAAAAGCTTGTCGCTGGCATAGCCATCGACATTACCGCTTTCCAACATCGCGACGGCCTCAGTACCGTCTTTGACCGAAATAAGCGTCGCCTCGATTTTTTGCTGCTTTAACTGCGCAATGATAGCTTGTTCGTTAGTGGTACCGCTCGCGACCGCGATTTTTTTGCCCACCATGTCAGCAAATGTACGGATGTTGGACGCCTTCGTAACAACGATGCCGGTGCTTTCGACAAAGTAGAAATTGGAAAAATCGACTTCTTTCATGCGGCCAAGGGTTGCCGTGCTTGATCCGCACTCCATGTCGGCCTTGCCGCTGGCCACGGTCGAAAAGCGCGTCTGAAGCGTCGCCGGCACCCAATCGATCTTCAAATCGCCGACGCCCAACTGCCGCCCGATCGAACCCACGACAAGTTTACAGATATCAATTGCAAAACCGATCGGTTCATTGCTGTCGTTCACGAACGAAAACGGCCGCGCGTCGCGCCTATAAGCGATCTTGATCGCCTTTGTGCTGGTGATCGCCTTCAGGCGGCTGTCGGGCGGTATTTCGCTCTGCGCATAAGCACCAGATGTGATTAAAAAAGCCAGGAGCAACGTGATCAATCGGAACATGGTCTCCCCCACTTTCGAAATGCCTTGCACCCACGCCTCTATCGGGCAATCAGGCCAGACGAATTGATCGAGATCAATGCCCGTTAAAAACCGCAATGCCTCCACGGGAAGCCCGGACCTCGATCCCGGGTTGATCTAGACAGCCTTGGGGAGCGCGAGATCCGCGGTCGCCAGGGCCTTCGAAGGGCCGATTCCCATGTGCTTTACGAGTGACATGGCCTCCACCGTTGAGACGGACAGAGGCCGTACGCGTCCTTCCGGCATTACATTGCCCGACATAGGTGTCGGTGCCTGGAGGACGAAGACCACAACCCAACCGGTCTGAAGTGGTTCCAGCAAATACCCGATCTGCCACCCTTCCTCGATATTCACGAGAACGGGTTTCAGGTTTTCGGCATTTTCAATCTGGGCAAAACCCTCGGCCACACTTTTGACCAGCCGGTATTGCGGGAGCCCGCCAAGAAATGAATTTTCCGTCCGCCGCATGACATTGCGGCCAAAGCGCGTGCGAGCAATGAGCCCGGCTGCCACCGAGATGATGACCAACATCAGCACTGCGAGGATTTTTTCAGCTGCAGGACCGAACACTTTATCCAATGTCAGGAATTCGTAAATTGGACCAACTGCTTTTCCGGCGAACCGCACTGCGTGGCTCAGAAGGAGCACAACACAACACCAGCGGCAAGAGAAACAATAACCCTCCCGCGATTGTGGCCTTCAGGACTTTTATCAAACTCTCCGCTTCTCGCTGCCGATCGCCCATTTCCGCCTCCATCGCCAGGAACTTCAAAAGATGTCAAAGGGATTTTAGCCGTCTGAAGTCAGGCTGTGTTGGTCAAATCCATCGGATAGCAGGTTAGGAAGGCAGGCGAGCAGAATGATGGTGTGATATTTTCCGCGGCAACAAATCTGATTGCGATACAGCCATGAACCTTCTCCGCCTCTACGCGCGTGTTTTGTCGCTGCTCGGTTCCGAGGGCAAGCTAGCTTGGTTTTTGGCGCTAGCAAATGTGGCATTGGCCACCGCCCAGTTTGCCGAACCGGTACTGCTTGGGCGGATCATCGATACCCTGACGGGAGCCCAAACCCGCGGAGCGATGCCGGAGTGGCCAAGACTGGCAATGCTGCTCGGCGCATGGGCGGGTTTCGGGATTTTCACCATCGTCTGCGGGACGTTGATCGCGCTTTACGCCGACCGTCTCGCGCACCGACGCCGACACGTCGTTTCAACCGGCTACTTCGAGCACGTTCTTCAACTTCCCCTTTCCTATCACGGCAACACCCATTCGGGCCGGTTGATGAAGATGATGCTCAGCGGCACCGAGGCGCTGTGGAGTCTCTGGGTCGGATTTTTCCGTGACAACCTCGCTTCGCTGATTTCGTTACTGGTGTTGCTGCCGATCTCACTCTTTGTGAATTGGCGGCTCGCTTTGCTCCTGATCGTGCTGTGCGTCGTGTTCGCGGCGCTGACAGCAATGATCGTACGCAAGACGGAAACGATGCAGAGCTCGGTCGAGCGTCACTACTCCGATCTCGCCGAACGGGCCTCCGACGCATTGGGCAACATCGCGCTGGTTCAAAGCTTTTCGCGACTTGAGGCGGAAGTATCCGAGCTGCGGCTGGTGGTGGAACGCCTGCTGTCGGCGCAGATGCCGGTGCTTTCCTGGTGGGCGCTCGCCAATGTGCTGACGCGAACCGCGACAACCATGACTGTCCTTTCGATCATCATCGTGGGCACCCTGCTCACGATGAATGGTCAGGCGACTGTCGGCGAAATGGTCACCTTCATGAATTTTGCCGGCCTGATCATCGCGCGGCTGGAGCACAGTGTAAGCTTCCTCAATACGGTGGTGTCGGAAGCGCCGAGCCTGCGCGAATTTTTCCAGGTTTGGGATACTGTCCCGTCCATTCGCGACGAGCCAAACGCGATCGATCCCGGACGCCTGCGCGGCGAGGTCGAATTCCGTCACGTTTCATTTTCGTACGACGGCAAGCGCCTGGCCGTTGAGGACCTGAATTTCAAGGCCATGCCGGGCGAGACAGTTGCCTTGGTCGGCGCGACAGGTGCCGGAAAATCCACAGCGATCGCGTTGCTTCATCGCGCATTCGACCCGCAGGCCGGGCATATAGAAATCGACGGCACCGACATTCGCAAATTCAGGCTTTCTGCGTTACGGCGCAACATCGGGGTTGTGTTCCAGGAAACGCTCCTGTTCAACCGTTCAATTGCAGAAAACCTGCAGGTTGGAAAACCCGATGCGACGGCGGCGGAGATGCGCAGCGCGGTCGAGCGCGCGCAGGCCCTGGAATTCATCGAGCGCAAGTTTCAAGGCTTCGAGGACAACGTCGGCGAGCGAGGCCGGTCGTTGTCCGGGGGCGAGCGTCAGCGATTGTCGATTGCGCGTGCGCTGCTGAAAGATCCACCCATTCTCATTCTTGATGAGGCTACCAGCGCCCTCGATACCGACACCGAAGCCAAGGTCATGCGCGCGCTCGACGAGGTAATGAAGGGTCGCACCACCTTTGTTATCGCGCACAGGCTCTCGACCGTGCGCAAGGCGTCCCGCATTCTTGTCTTCGATAGGGGAAAAATTGTCGAGAAGGGCACGTTCGACGAACTTGTGAATGCCGGCGGCCGGTTTGCCCGGCTTGCGCAACAGCAATTCATTTCGGCCGAGCCAATCGGCTATCCGATCGCTGTAAAATAAGTCGCAATCTTCCGGCTATTTTCGACGCCGACGCTTCGTCCTCGCTCGCAGCTTTCTGCTACTGGCTTTCCGCCTGCCGGTCACCCTCGTCTTTCTTCGGGCGGGCCTACTCACTGTTTTCGTGGCCGCTCTTCCGACTGCCCGTTTCACCGCAGGCGTCGATTGCTTGATCCTAGCCCGCCCGGCGTCCAGTGCATTCGCCGTTGATTCGAGGACAACGTCCGCCGCGGCCGTCGCCGCCGCCCCGAGTGCCTCACCCGCCACCGACCGGGCCCCTTCGATGCTGCGTTGCGCGACGTCTTTGATCGCTCGTTTCGTCCGTGTTGCCACCGTTTTGACCATTAGTCCCTCTCTCATTGGGAGCCTTTGATAATGCTGGCAGGCGTGCCAGGTTCCCAAAAGGACCAGCGCCCTAAATCAGATAAATCCGATCGGGCAGTTCGTTGCGATCTGCAACGCTCGCAGGAAAGTGCTTAGCCAGCTCCTGCCCGCACATTTCTATGGCCGCGATGAAACCGTCAGCAATCAGGCCATTTCGCATGTGCGCAAGTAGAGCATCGACCGCGGCCTGCCACCTGCCTTGGGGGACGCGCGCGGCGATTTCGGTACCGACAATGATGCGCGCGTAACGCTCCGCGAGCGAAACAAAGATCAATACGCCCGACTGGTTCCTGTTGCGCGCAAGGCCGCGGCTGACGAACTGCTCCATGGCGACCTGGTAGGCAATTGCGCGGCGGGCGCGACGCGGCACAAGCGCGACCCGTACGCGAGGGACACAAAGCAGCATTAACAGGGCCAGAAACACCACAACCTGCATCGACAAAATCTGGAAAACGGTCATCGCCGTAAATGCCGTGAGCAGCCAGGGCAAAATCAGGGCGACTGCGGCAGCGATAAAAACCGGCGATGCCGTCGAGCGGGTGGAGGTCTCCGCCAGCACGCAGACAATCTCGCCGGAGGTTTTTGCCTCGGCCGCGCGGATCGATTCGGTGATACGATCACGATCCTCCTTGGAAATGCTCATCACCAGCTCCCCGAAGCGCCACCACCGCCCGACGATCCGCCACCTCCGGAAAAGCCACCGCCTCCTCCGGAATACCCGCCGCCTCCCGAATATCCGCCGCCTCCGTACCCGCCCGAACCAACGGAGACGTTTCCGAGGGCATTGAAAAGCGCCCAGCGAAAGGTCGGTGAAACAATCAGCAACGTGATGAAGACGATAAAGGCCAAGAGGAGGAGCCAGCTCGCCGGATCGGTTGGTTGTTGTTTGTCGAGTCGCAGCGACGGCCGCTGCTCCCACTCCGATGCATCGGTAGTCAGGACGGTGATGATGTCATCGACACCACGTGACACTCCGCCGCTGAAATCGCCGGCCTTGAAGCGGGGCGTAATCGCATTGGCAATGATGACTTTTGACAAAGCATCGGTGAGCGTCTTTTCAAGTCCGTAGCCGACTTCGATGCGAACCCTGCGCTCGTTCGGCGCAACCAGCAGCAGAACGCCATTGTTCTTGTCTTTTTCGCCAAGCTTCCAGGTCCGGAACAATTCGTTCGCGTACGGTTCGATGTCCTGGCCTTCGAGCGAGTTGACGGTGGCCACCGCAATCTGGATGCCGGATTTTGCTTCGAGATCGGCAAGCTTCTGTTCAATGGCCGTACGGGTTGCAGGCTGAATGATGTTCGCTTGATCGACCACACGGCCCGTCAGAGCCGGAAAATTGAGGGCAAACCCGGTGGCGGTCGCGATAGACAACGCCACTATGACGATCAGAGCACGGGCTCCTCTTCTCCCAAAGGCAGAAGGGATTCGGCCCAGGATCATTTTGATGCCTTTATGGCGCGGCGCCCGTCAGAATTTCACTTGCGGCGGCTTGTCCGCGCCTTCACCCGCGGTGAATTCGGCCATGGGTTTGTTGCCGCGGAAGAAAGTATTGGCCCAAAGGATACCGGGGAACGTTCGCAGCTCCGTGTTGTAACGCCGCACCGCTTCAATGTAGTCGCGGCGCGCGACCGCAATGCGATTCTCCGTGCCCTCGAGCTGCGATTGCAGGGCAAGGAAGTTCTGATTGGACTTGAGGTCGGGATAGTTTTCGCTCACCGCAATAAGCCGGCCCAGCGCGCTGCTCAGCTGGTTCTGCGCATCCTGAAACTGCTTTACCTTCTCAGGATCAGTAAGTTGCGAGGCGTCGACCTTGATCTGGGTTGCCTTGGCCCGCGCCTCGATCACCGAGGTCAGGACATCCCTCTCCTGCTTGGCATATCCCTGAACGGTCGCGACCAGGTTTGGAATGAGATCAGCGCGGCGCTGATAGTTGTTCTGCACGTCACCCCACTTCGCCTTGGCCTGCTCTTCGAGCGTGGGGATGGTGTTGTAGCCGCAGCCGGCGACAGTCAGTCCGGCAAGAATGGCAAAGACAATATTTCGGAAATGCGCCTTCGATATCGTCATGCGAGCCTCTGAACAAATAGAATAAAGAACGGGCTTACTGCAGCCGACATCCCTATGACGAGCCTGCAGATGAAACCTGCGAGACCCTAGACTCGGGGGCCCGCGCCGGGATCGGAAATGACGCGCGCAGCGACAAGCCGATTCCAGATAAACAGCACAAGCACCGCGCCAACAGTGGCTCCGATAAACCCTGCGCCCTGATCAGGCCGATACCAGCCAACCGCCTGACCAAGCCAGGTCGCAAGGAAGGCGCCTGCGATGCCAAGGACCGTGGTGAGTATGAAACCCCCAGGCGTATTCGGACCCGGCGAAAGCCATCGCGCGATCAGCCCGGCGACAAATCCGATCAGAATAATCCATAGAATTCCACCCATGCGCCCCTCCTAGGTCCAACAACTGCCTTTCGGCCAACGGAAGCAACCGTTGGCCGTCAAGCGAAGCATTCAACAGCACGCATGCATCAAAACATGCGCTGCGCCTCTTGCTCGGTAGGCAATCGCCCTTGAGGCGTCAGACGATCGACGGCTTGAGGCAAATATTGGCTCAGCGCATCCAGCAAGTCCTCGCGCGACATGCCGGTCTGCGAGGTCAGAGTACTGATCTTGTCCGCTCCGAGAGCGTTAGCCAGATCTTTGGGCGGTATCGGCTTGTTGGGACCTGTCCCGACCCAAGAATCGACGGCGTCGCCCTGACCGTTCTGCTGAAATTGCTTGAGGAGATCGTTCAAGCCGCCGCTCAAGACGCTACCGGCAGCCCCGCCTGCAAGCAGCCCGCCCAAGCCGCCTTTCATCAGATCGCTCAGTCCGCCACTGCTTTCTGGGGCATTCACGCTTGTAGGCTTTGCTCCTGGCTGCGCGCGAGTATTCGCCGGAGCGGGAGATGGTTGCTGGGCGCCAGTGAAACTTTTGACCGCCTTGTAGGCAAGCAGACCGAGGATCGCCATGGTGATTGGCGACATGCCGCCGCTGCCGGCGCTTGGATTGGCGTTGGGTTCACTTTGTCCATGCGGTCCATTCTGCATCCCGTTGAGCACATCAATCAGGCCCATGTATCGCCTCCATTGAACGAGAAATTATTCCTGACGCTATGACCATGCGATGACGAGAACATGGCGCACCTTTTTACCCGTTACTCGCTCGCGCGAATTTGACCTGTGAATGTTCGTCGTGTGGTGAAGCCATTACAAGCACTTAAGCGCCACGGTACCGACGTAGCGCTTGCCACGAAGAACATTGCCGGCTCATTCTCGACGCTTGGTCGCTGCGGTCGAGATGGACCTAGGTCCCATATCCAGTTTCGACTTTGGAGTGGCATGTTCTGCCACCACGGGCGTGACGGTATTTAGAGAGTTCCACTGCCCTTGTGACTGTTCCGTTGCAGACAGACGGGAGAAAAAACATGAGTGTTTTCGGAAAAATTATGGGCGCAATTTTCGGACACGGGTCCGCGCAGGCGGCGAATGCATCGCCCACGTCAGCGCCCGGCACCACACCATCGCCCAGCGTCACTCCTGCAAATGCGCCTCCGACCCAAACGGTCGACGTTGCTGCGATCGTCGACAAGGCGGCAGCGGCAAAGGGCGAGAAACTTGCGTGGCGAACCTCGATTGTCGATCTGATGAAGGCGCTCGATCTCGACAGCAGCCTGAGCGCGCGAAAAGAACTCGCGAAAGAACTGAACTACACCGGCGACACCAGTGACAGTGCCAAAATGAATGTCTGGTTGCACAAGCAGGTCATGGCGAAACTTGCCGCCAATGGCGGCAAACTGCCGGCTGACATTAAGACGTGAACTGCAAGGAGAGAATTCACTCGCTGTGAGGAGCTACAATGTCAGGCGTTCTCATTAACCTGCTGATTCAGGTTATTGCGGGAGCGCCGGCCGTGACGCTCTAACACGTCATTCCGCGGCGCGGCCGGAACCAGCAGAAAGCATGGCAGTTATTGCCCCATGCGGGCGCTCCTGGTGCACAATCCAACCGCAGGGACGAAAGGCCACGACAAGGACAGCATTGTCGATGCCCTGCGCCTTGCAGATTTCAAGGTCGACTATGTGTCGACCAAGGAAGATCGCGTCAAAAGCGCGCTGAAGGAAAAGTACGACCTGGTGGTGGCTGCCGGCGGCGACGGCACTTGCACAGTCTCTCTTGTTCCCCGAGGCCTTTCGCCACCATCAGGTAGAACGGGCGGATATGCCCGATGCGCCATTGCTCGGCCAATTCCTGCGCCAAAGGAAAGAAAGCCGACGGCGCCGACGACATTCGGCGTGGTCGGCGCGCGCTGAGCGAAATTCTCGCCGACGCCAAGCCTCTCGATATCGAAGTGAATGTCGACGGGAAGCCATGGAAAAGCGACATGCTTGGGGTGGAAGTTCTCACTATCCCGTTCACCGGTCCGGCATTGCCGCTTGGCCACGATGCCGACCCCAGTGACCGGCTTCTAGACCCGGTTGCTCTCGAGCGTGAGGGGGTGGACTCGTTTGTTGAATGGATCAAGGCGCCGCACGATCGTGCCCCGCCGGTCATTGAGACCCAGGGAAAGGAAATTGAGATCCGCTGGCGGGATGTGGAATGCCGCATCGACGACAAGCTCGTGAAGGCAAAATTAGACTGGCAGGAGGTGACTCTGTCCTGCCACGCGGAGCCCTTGCGCATTCTTGTGCCCGCTCAGCATCCTGCCGTCCGCAAGAGCACGAATGGCAGTTGATCATGAGCCGGCAAGCGACCAGCCTAGAAATTCTCGAACAGGTCCATGATCTGGACGACATAGAGGACATGGCCGTCGAGCTTGCGACGCTGGCAGGGGCCGAAATCGTCAGAACCTTCGGGCGCATTTTCACCGTGCGCTACAAGACCGGTGACGCGGGGAAACTCAGCGTGCGCGATCCGGTGTCGGAGGTCGATCGTCATGTCGAGAAGCTCATTCGCACCCGTCTCGCAGAACAGTTTCCCTCTCACGACATCGTCGGCGAGGAGATGGAGGAGCGTCCGGGCCGCGGCCAGGACTGCGTGTGGGCCGTGGATCCAATCGACGGCACGACCAATTTCGTCAATGGCTTTCCGATGTTCGCGGCATCGATCGGCGTGCTGCACCGTGGGGTCCCTGTTGCAGGCGCTGTGTGGTGTTCAGTCAGCCACGCGCTGCGCGCGGGCGTTTATCACGCCGCGGCGGGCGGCAAATTGCGGTTCGAAGGCGACGACGTCACGCCGAAAGTCAATGCCGATGTCCTGCGCCGTCTTGCGGGCGTGCCCATTGCTGCCGATGCGGACGAGGCTGGCTGGGAGACGCGCAAGACCGGCTCGGCTGCGCTCGAGTGCGCCCTTGTTGCCGCCGGGCTGTTGGAGGTGGCGCGCTTCGCCTCACCCCACATCTGGGACGTGGCCGGAGGCATCGCGCTCGTCCGGGCCGGGGGACGCGTAGTCCGCGAGCATGACGGCATGCAATGGAGACCACTGAAGCGTTTTGCGCCCTCCTCGCAATCGGGCTCTGCGCCTGACTTGCGCGCCTGGCGGCGCCCTATCGTGGTCGGGACGAAAAGCGGCGTGGAGACCATGTGCGGCAAGGCCGAAGACTCGGCACAATAGGCCTGAGCTCATGCATCGATTATCGGGATCTGACCTATACCCCGCTGGCCAGGAAAATCATGGTGGCGAAACCGCAGATCACCACGCCGGCGAGCAAAATCGACCAGTCGGACGGCTTGAGCGCACAGACCCTGCCTTCCGATACGACATAGGCGAGCACTGAAGACATTATTTGCATTTTTGCCTCCACTCCACTCCAGGCAACTCAATTTCTTACTCGGCAAACTAGGGCAAGGCGGGCGGGATCACTGTGATGCCCGTCACCAATTTCACGATTCCGACTACCTGCCTGTGGACCGCCGCTGCGCTAGTGGCGGAGGAAAATCCCTGAAATGTCCACGTATGCGGGGACGGGATACTGCATGGGGTCCGCCATCAGCGCGATATCACCCCCGGTTTTCCCGGGCCCGGTGACGACACTCCCAAGCAGGATCAGAGCGGCAAAAGCCAGAATGAGCAGGGCTCGTCGCATGTGAGCCTCCTGTGCCGGACGCTCCCTATGCTCGAGTATCGGTCCAGGCTCCGGAAGAATCTGTGAGGAGCTTCACAACCGATAAAAAAATCCCTCTGGCCAGGCGGCTACGCTCGTAGGCACGACTCCCCGCCGCCGTCCCGGCCTAACTCACGACAAGTGTTCATATTTTCCGCCGTGCCCCGATTTACCGGGCGCAATGGAACTTACTGACACAACGCACGTTGTATGGCCGACTGCCGGCCTGATCCCCCCTTCCCCCCGTCGGCAGCTTTGATGTTGGGCCGCCGTTCTCGCGAACGCGCGGCCCCTTTTTTGCGGCCTGAGACCCCGCCGGGCCCTTTGTGGGCCGGGGGATTGCCAAACTGCCATTTGGGAAGATCGCTAGATCGGCTAGCGCATCGAGACGGTTATCCCGCTCAGATTGAGAGAGGCCTCGAGCCCCACCTGTCGCCCACGCAGCTCCATGACAACGCCGTTGGCATTCCGCAGCCTTGCAGCCGTGCCGCCGCCCGCAACCGCCACGCCCGCGCCAACAGCTGTGTAGGTACCGGCGATGTCCTGCGGCCGCCGTAGATTATGTGCACGGCCGACCACATCGGCGCTGGCGGCTCCGATCGTGCCGACGCTCAGTCCACCGATGCTGAGAGGATAGGATCTGCCGTGAAATACCAACGTGCCTGAGCCGCCGCCGGCACCAAAAATAAAACCTGCCTTGACGACGCGAAAACGCACCGTTCCTGAATCGGCATATGACGGCAATGCCGCCGCAATCAGCATAAAGCTTGCCGCCAACATCGCGGCACCGCACTTCACTGCACGAGAAAAACCAAACATCATCGCCTCCCTACCTTTCAATAATCACCTAATGCCGCACCAGCGCTGCACCTAGTTCACGTAACCAGGCGGAGCCTTTTGCCACGGATATCCGGCGCGACCCTTTTGATATCCGTATTCAAACAGCGTCTGCATGTAGCCTTTGTCGAAGGGACCTTTGTACGGGACGTCGAAGTCGTCGTTGATCGATGCAAGGTTGAAATCGACGCCATCCCGTCGTGTCAGCAGAAACATTCGATAGGTGTCGTTCACGCCGCTCGAGGCAATCATCGTCGACAGCGCCTCTTTCGCGATCGCAACGGTCTGCAACCTCACGCTTTCCTCTGGCCGCGTAAGCCGGCCGTTGCGGATCACATAGGCGACGCGCCTTCGCTCGGTTCGTAGAGTTTTCTCGCTGACCCCGACGCGTGCCGCCGCCGTTCTGAGCGAGATCGAGGGCGGATAAAGAAAAGCCTGCGCGATCGTGCCGCCATCGACATGCATTTCCTGGTATCGCTCGCCAGCGATCGTAACGTCCAGCATCACCGGCGGAAAAACGACAGGGATCGAGGTCGAAGCCAACAGCACCTCGACGATGAGCTCGCGTGCCTTGGGATGGTTGCTGGAGGCGATCGCCCCGATATTCCAGATCACGGGTCGGCCCTGGTCGAGGTTGGTCGTCAAAATGAACAGGAGCCGCCCTTTTTTGTATTCTTCAGCAATCCTGCGAACCAGGGTTTCATCGAGCCGGCGCGAAATCATGGCGCGCAACGGCGCGTTGTCCGTCAGAGCCTCGCCTGCAATGGCGCCAAGCAACGGCGCGCGCTTTTCGAAAATATCTCCCGCACTGGTTTCCGTATAGACGGCTTTCAGTTGAGGATCGTAGGGGCGGCCGAGAAAGGCAAACGGCGCCGACAATGCACCCGTGCTGACACCGGTCACCACGTCGAATTCGGGTCTATTGCCACGGTCACTCCATCCGACCAGCAATCCGGCGCCGAAGGCTCCGTCGTCGCCGCCGCCGGAAATCGCCAGAAAGTGACGTGTTGCGGAAACACCCCGCGCCAGGTTGCGTCGCTGATTTGCCTTTACCGCAACATCGAGAATCTGTTTCGTTTCGCCGATATAAAAGCGCGCATCCGCAATATCCAGAATGTCGGCCTGCTTCGCTTGCGCGTACGTAACCGCAGGGAGGCGCTCGAGCGATGCACAACCGCTGATCCCCGCGCTCAGTACGGCGACCAGCGCGAACAAGCTGCCGCCTTGCAGGCTGCGCATGCGCCAGCCGGCAGTCGCGATTCTCCTGAACATCTACGCTACATCCCCGAACCTGCAGCCAATCAGTATAGGCGAATAGCGGTGAGGCAACAAAACGGCAAGCGATGCGATGGCAGGTGGTACTAATGTAGGCCGCGCGCCTTGCAGCCGAGCACGGCCACACTGCCTTTCGCCGCTCGAGGCTTTCCACTAGGCTGATTTGACTACGAATGACACCGATCAGGGTCATTCGCAGTTGGGGGGCATCGTGTCGCGAATTCTGTCGTGGCAATCGTCATTGTTGCGTCCCGCGCAGGTGCGATTGCTTAATCGCGCCATCCGGCAATCGAGCGCGCGGATCGCGCTTCGCGCTCCAATTCCCATACTGAAGACGCTGGCCAATTCGGGCTTCGCCGGGAAGCGATCCGGCAATGTTCGGCACGTTGCCTCGCAGCGGCGGCGGCTGACGATTGAGAACGAACCTGCGAACAACTTTCATCAAGGAAGGGCGACGAACATGCTTCGTATTTGTTTTCTGCTTGCGATGCTTTGCCTAAGCGCGACGTTTTCTGTGCCCGCCGCCTCACAGGCCTGGACGCAGATCGGCACATTGTCCTGCAGAGTCGATCCGAACATCGGATTTATCATCGTCGGCCATCAGCCAATGCAATGCGTCTATACTCAAGCCCCTGGCGCGCTGTCGCAGGTGCCGCCTCAATCCTACGACGGCGCTCTCAACACCGTCGGCCTGAGTATCGGCTTCAGCGCCGGGAGCGTGCTGGGCTGGGCTGTATTTGCGCCGACAACCGGTATGCCGGCCGGCGCTTTGGCCGGAGAATATGTGGGCGTGTCGGCCGATGTCGGCATCGGCCTGGGTGCCGGCGCGAATGTCCTGCTTGGCGGCTCGAACCGCACCATCGCTCTGCAGCCGCTTTCGCTTCAGGGATCCGCTGCCGTGAACGTCATCGCTGGCGTGTCGTCGCTCAGGTTGCGCTGGCAGTAGTGGATTGCAGGTCCGCGCGACCAGCGAGGATCGCGCGGGCCGATCAACTCCGGTTCAGCGTAATGGAGGCCTTCACGATCTGCCCGGCACCGTGGGAGTCGATATCCACGCTCTGCCGTCGGTTGCGCGTCACCATGACGAGATCGGCCGCGAAGCCGGCGCTTTCGATGTGAAGCTGGAGCCGGTCGCCACGCGCATTGCCGACCGCCGTGCCGCCCGTGCTGCGGGTGCGTTCGGTCCAGCGCCCGCTGACCTGATTTTGGTCGTCAGCCGTGAACTGGCCGATCAAATCGAAATTGTAGCTGTCGCTTGCGCAGCGAAGTTGCAGTTCGACATCGCGCGGGTTGCGGCCCGGACGATAGGTCGCGTTGCAACGGATTCGCTCCGCGGCCCCGTTCTCCGGCTTGAGCGATCCCGAGCCGGACCAACTGCCGGCGAATTCGGCGAATGGACCTGCCTGCGCGAGCGCAGACGGTAACGGGATGTTGAATGACGATACCAGGGCAAACAAAAAGCAGCCGAGAATGCCCGCTGGCAAAAGCCTGAATGGATTATCGAATGTGGGTCGCAAGAGCCTGTCCCTTCAAAGTTAGTGTTGAATATGAAGGAAAGCCCCCCATCCATAAACGGTGAAAGGGGTAGTTCTGGTTCCCGGCTAGGATGCTTGTCCGGGCCGGGTCCGTCTACTGCGATATCGTGACGGTTTCAGGGTCGCCGGTGCGGCAGAAATGCCCGTAGCGGCCGCGCGATGATCCCGTAGCACGAGTGGTTGTTTTGCCTCCCATCAGGCTGAGATTTTTGCCCTTTGGGGTCCGGTCCCCCTTCTTCGCGGATCGGCTGCGGGGCGCAATCGCACAATTGGCGATTGTCACCTCGATGGTCTCACGGTTCTTGCCGCGAGAACGGCAATTTGTCGCACACCATATTGCCGCGACAACTCGCATCGCGGACCTGTGCCGATACTGGCGCGCACGCAATCGCACTTGGCTTGCAACGCGATTCCCCGGTACTGAATATTACAGCGAAAGGAAACCCGATGCTTCATTTCAACACGGACTCATGCGTCGTTATTTTTTCCGTCGCGATCGCTTTCGCATTCCTGTCCGCGGCTACGGCGGCGCCCAAGCTGTCGGAGGCTGATGACACAGCCATTAAAAGCGCGATCGCCTCGTGCAAAGCCGAGGCTAAAGCCAAGAAAATCGGCTTTACGGCACGTCGGGCATTTCTCAGAGATTGCGTGACCGAGACGATCAGAAAGAATCCGCCACAGCGCTAGCGCGGCACCGGGACAGGCGCACCGGCCTGCCGAATTTCATATTGATCCAACTTCTTCTTGTAGTCGTCGACCATGCCTTCGAGGCGCGACACATTTTGCAAAAGGCGTTCGCTGGTCAGGCTTAGCAGATAATAACCAAACTCCGGATTTTGAAAGTAAAGCTCAAGAAGCGTCTCGTAAGTGATGGCGAGGACGTCCCCGCTTTCAACGCATCTGACTGTCTGCGTTCGCCGATTTTTCGGCGCAACGAAACCAAGCTCGCCCATGATGCGCCCGGGAGGAACCTCGATATTGATTTCCGCCACCAGGAATTTTCCGGTGACAGTCAGGAACATTTCGTTCGCCACGTCCCCCTTGCGGAACAGCACGTCGTCCTTGCGGTACTTTCTCGGCGTCATGTACGGCCTGAGCCAATCCATCGACAAATCGCCTTGCGCGGACGTCCGCGCCTTCTTGACGAGCGTGAGCATCTGGCGGAGGCGAATGACGTTGATCGGCAGTGAAAACAAGTAAAGTAGGAGTGTCGACACCGCGCCGGCGACGATGCCGTACGCAATGAAAAAAGCGATGCTGATGATACCGATCACACGAAGCGGCACGATCGTGCGCATCATCAGCGTGGCGACGTAGAAAATGGCACCCACCAGCGCGAGCGAATTGGCGAGGTTGATGTTCGCCCAGATGATCTCTGCCACGCGATGGAATACGGCGTCCCAGGTGAAGTGATTGGGATCAAAACCCATGTCGATGAAAAGTTTGTCGACCTTGAGATTTTGCCCGATAAAATTGAGAATGCGACCTAAAGTTGAATCCGGATCAACGCTATGCATGCTTCCCCCACGGAAGTCTGGCGGCCAGTGGCGAAATTCCTATCGATATTACAACGCGTTCGCGCAGTAATCGAGTGAGGGCTGTCACTTAACGCCATGCGTCCTGCAGAGCCTACAGACTCTGTACATTCGCCCATGAATCTCGTTCAGTTTGCACTGCTGAGGACCACTACGGCCCACCAAATCCAGCACTTATCAACGAGTCGGAATCGCGTCGGGCGGGAGGCGTTTCGCATAGTCGCCGCCACGTTTGTAAGCCGACTCATGGATGAGCGAGCCAGGAGGAATCATGCGTCGGCGGCCGAGATTGGGCCGGCGTTCCCATTGACGCTTCACCCAGTTGTAACGCCGTTTCCAGAGAATTTCGGCGAGCCACCAAAGCCCCGTCAGCGATTCGTGCATCATCGCATCGGCGTCGGGAGCGGCGTAGGCGCCTGTTTTTCCGAGCACAAGGTCCATCCGGCCGGGACTGGCAAGAAGGCCTGCGTTGATCGCCTCGTGGAGCATCCACTGAAGGGCTATTTTTGAGAGGCCGCTTTCGGCTTCCGGATAGCCGCCGCCCACATCGCTGTGAACGCCAGGAAACCAGAGCTGCTTGAGATCGCGGGGACCGCTTTGAGATGGGTAATCCTTCGGCATCCAGAGATTTGTCCGGAAGAAGGCACGTCGTTCGTCGATAGAGATGGCATGGCGGCCGATCTCGATGTCGGGATTGTTGCTTGTGTACGGCAGTCGCAGCGGATTTTCGTACCAACCAATCGAGCTCACCGTATCCCACACTCCGACAAACCAGGGCTTGCAGATTTGGGTCGAGAAAGTGCTTTTGAAATCGGCGGCCAGATTGAAATAACGCTTCTCTTCCGCGCTGCGATTGCCGTTCTTGCTGTCGATTGTATTGATTGCCATCAGCATGCGGATCGCGTAGGGGACGAGCGCTTCGTTGCCTTCGGGATCAGACCAAACATGCGGAGCAAGGAAGCAACGGCTCGCACCGTATAGGCCCCCCGGCTGAACCCGAAAAGGAAGACACGATCGCCTTCCTCGAAATTATTCATCAGAAAAACGTAAGCGTCGCGGATGTCCGCTTCGAGTCCATAACCAAATGCCCGCGCAGCAAGACGCGTGAGCATGCGTGTGGCGCTCGTGAGCGCGCCGGGCGGCTCCATGGTGCCAAGCCCCGGATGGTAGTAGGCGATCTGACGTGACCGATCGCGTTCAAGTGTAAAGAACAGTTTGACGACGTTCGTGCGATCTTCGGCAAACTCGTTGGCAGTGCCGTCACAGCAAAGGACTACGTTTTTTGGCATGGCGTTCCCGATCTCGGATCAAATGGTCGGGTTCACGTCCCGGAAAGAATTTGGTCGATCACACGAAAATTGAAACTCACAACTCGATCGAATGTCCAAGGCGGCAACACGTGCTGGAAGGAGCCCTTCGACGAACTCGGATAGGTTGGATTCATTGCTACTCTGTAGTTTGAGGCGGTGACAATCACGAGTGCCCCCGCCTTTTGATTGAGTTCCGCGTCTCGAGCATTTCCCCGAGTTTCTTACCCTCGCGGCCCGCCCGGGCTGTGTTAGCCACGTCACGTTCGCGCGGTCCTCATGGAGTGCCAAAAAGCTTTGAGAACCGGCCGTCGGGGCGGGTTCCATGGAACCTCTGGCAGCCAACCGTGATTGATTTTTTACGGGGCGATGATTGTTGGAGAAAGTGGGAGGAAATAATGCGCACGGCACTAAGAAAAACGGTAATTACCGCTGTGGCAATGCTCGCGATCGTCGGTGCCACCGTGGCGCTTCCCGGTACCGCGGACGCCAGGTGGGGCGGTCATGGCGGCGGCTGGCATGGCGGGCATTGGCGTGGCGGCGGTTGGGGGTGGGGTGGCGTCGGCTTGGGCCTCGGGACAGGCCTTGCGCTCGGTCTCGCCGCTGGTCCGGGCTGGGGCGGATATTATGCCCCCTACGGCTATGGCCCCTACTATGGCGCCTATGCCTATGGCGGCGACTGCGTGATGCGTCGCCGTTGGGTCGTGAACCGCTATGGGCATCGCGTGTTGCGGTGGGTCCGCGCCTGCTACTGAGCGGGCACTCATCGGACTGTTTCGAACTGAAGGACACGTAAGCAAACGGCCGGGCAAATGCCCGGCCGTTTGTTTGATCGAATGACGCGAGTGGCTCAGAAGGCGTCGTATTGCTCAACCGGCAGATGACCAGTTGTTGCCATCATGGCGGTCGGGTTGATCGTGAAGTCCCCGCGCAATTTCGCGTCGGCTACCGTCGAGTAGTTCGACCAGCCGGCGATGACCAAGGTTGCCAAACAAGCTGCTACCAGGAGGACGCGCATTTGACTTCTCCCTGTCTCTGGAACGTGGGCCCCTGTTTGGAAGCCTCACGCGTTGCATGATTTTTGGATACGCCCGCGCCTGCGCGGCCGCTGTGCTGGGCATCACAAAAAAGCGGATTTGATTGTCGTGGCCGGGGCGTTACTGATGCGCGCAGGTATGATTTTCCTCCTGCGCGCATGCGCCGATTAACTCGCTGTTTTTAATTAAAACCGACGCTAATTCCCTAATGGGTTCCACATAGAGCACCCGTAAGGTCGAGCTCCGATCAGGATACCTTTCGCCCGGGGCTCAGCATGGATCAGTCGAAACAGCAGCCTTCAAGCGCCGAGATTTTGACCTTTCCGCACATGTCGCGGAAGGACGAGCAGTTGTTGCAGACCGTGCTCAACAACATGTCGCAAGGCGTGCTGATGTTCGATTCGCAAACGCGCCTAATATTTTGCAACCAACGTTATATCGAATTGTATGGACTCTCTCCGGACATCGTAAAGCCGGGCTGCCTGCTGCGCGATCTGCTCCGGCATCGAATCGAGCGCGGCAACTTCTCGGGCGATCCGGATGAGTATGTAGCCCGGCTGGCGGAAGGCATCGCCGAGGGAAAAACGTTCAACCACATCGCGAATTTGCCGGATGGGCGGGCTTTTTCGGTCGTTAACAAGCCGGTTGCCGGCGGCGGCTGGCTGGCCACCCACGAAGACGTGACCGAGCGTCAACGTTCGGAAGAACGTATCGCGCACATGGCGCGTCACGACGCACTGACAGATCTGCCGAACCGTATTCTTCTGCTTGAACAGCTCAACCACGAGATCAAGCGGGTCAAGCGCGGCGAATGCCTGGCCGTGCTGTGCCTTGATCTCGACCAGTTCAAGAGCGTCAACGACGCGCTGGGTCATCACATCGGCGATGAGCTGCTGAAGCTCGTCGGCGAACGCTTGCGCGGCTGCACCCGGGAACTCGACATCGTTGCCCGCATGGGCGGTGACGAGTTCGCCATCATCATGACCCAGATGGAGCAGGCGCAGGATGCCGCAACGCTGTCAAAGCGAATTCGCGATTCGGTCGTCAGGCCGTACCAGGTCGAGGGACATCAGATCGTAACCGACATCAGCATCGGAATATCGGTTGCGCCGATGGACGCGGTCGAGTCGGACGAGCTTTTGAGAAACGCGGACATGGCGCTCTATGACGCCAAGGCCGACGGGCGCGGCACCTTCCGGTTCTTCGAGCCCGAAATGAATACGCGCATGAAAGTGCGCCGCGAACTGGAAATGGATCTTCGCAAGGCGCTCGCCGGCGAGCAGTTCGAGCTCCACTACCAGCCCCTCGTCGTGCTGGAGACGAACGAGGTCAACGGCTTCGAAGCGCTGCTGCGCTGGAATCACCCCGTACGCGGTCTGGTGTCTCCCGCCGACTTCATTCCGATCGCCGAAGAGACCGGCCTCATTGTTCCGCTTGGCGAATGGGTTCTCAAGACGGCCTGTGCCGAAGCCGTCAACTGGCCGAAGCATATAAAAGTTGCCGTCAATCTTTCGCCGGCGCAGCTGAACTGCCGCAACCTAGTCAACATGGTCACAGCGGCGCTTGCGGAATCCGGCATGCCGCCGCAGAAACTGCAGCTTGAAATCACCGAGACGGTGCTGCTGCAGAATACCTTCACGACGCTCGCCACGCTGCACGAGCTGCGCAAGATGGGCGTGCAGATCGCGCTTGACGACTTCGGGACGGGCTATTCCTCGCTCAGCTATCTGCGCAGCTTCCCCTTCGACAAGATCAAGATTGACCGCTCGTTCATTCAGGACCTTTCCAATGGCTCCGAGCCGCTGGCGATCGTGAATGCCGTCGCCGGCCTCGCGAAATGCCTCAACATGACCTCGACCGCCGAAGGCGTCGAAACGCGCCAGCAGATGGAAACGCTGCAGGCGATCGGCTGCACCGAGATGCAGGGCTATCTGTTCAGCCACGCCAGGCCGGCGCACGAAATCAGGCAGTTCTTTACCCAGGGCGGATTCAAGAAAGCCGGCGCGGCCTGACGTCCAACCTGTGAAGCCAAGTCCGCTTTGGCCTACAGGCCAGCATTTTTATCGACAGCTAACGCGGTTGCCCGGCAAATCAGTCGTGCGGCTCCACATCGGGGCCAGCGAGACGAGCAAGCCGCGCGGAAAGCCTGTCTTCGGGCGCATGAAACAGTTGTTGGTCCGTCTGCTGGTTGTGGACGTGATAGAGCTGCGGCGCCGCACGATTGACGTGTAACTGGAAAATGTCCGGCCGATTGTAGTGGCCTGCAAAGTCGTGCCGCAGCTTCATCTGGATACCAAGCTCCAAATTGCAGTCCGCATACAAGATGCCCTCTTCGGCTCCCATCGGTCCAGCAATGATGCGGCTCATGGGATCGACGATCAGGCTTCCGCCGCAGCAGTCGGGGTTTCTCAGAAATTTTTCTCCAGCGGGTCCAGCATCAAGCATTTCGATCATGCGTTCATCGACGGTCCCGCATGCGGAGATAACAAATGCTTTGCTCATCTGCGCAAAGGCCTGCGAGTCGATGGCCACCCGATTTCGCAGGGGGTCCCCGCTGGTCGGGAAATGATTGGGCCAACTCATGACGTGGATGCGAGTGCCCTCCGCGATCAGGGCGAAGACTGCCAACGGATTGGAATTCTCGCCGCAGATCAGACCCGATACCGGTCCAAATTCGCTTGCAAAGGCGCCGAAGGTGTCACCGTGCCCGCCGGTGTGAACCAGCCTTTCCCCAACCGTCGGCATGATCTTCTGGTGCTTGCGGATCAGCGATCCATCCGGACCTATATACAATTGTGTGTTGAAAAGAGTGCCCAAGGTGTTCGGCATTTTTTCACAAATGCCGACAACCACATAAGCATTGGCCTTCCGTGCCGCCGCACACAACGCATCGGTTTCGCTGCCGGGGATTTCAACCGCGTTCTTGAACAGCTCCACCGATAATTTGTTTGCGATTTTTCCGGTCGCAGGATGGTGGTGGAACCACACCGGGTGACCTGGAATGAACCCTTCAGGAAACCCGATCACGCGAGCACCCTTGCTGCCCGCTTCATCGATCAAACGGCACGCTTTATGGACGGATCCTTCTCGATCGAGGAAAACTGACGCTGCCTGCACCGCGGCCACGCGCACGATCTCGTATGAATCGCCACCCATCCGAATGCTCCTCGACACCAACCTACCCGATCAGCGGGCTAGCGGTCCATTGGCGCCGAGTTACGAGGTGGATGTGCCCTGGTTCATACGCGGACCTCACGCAACATCCGAATATGCGCGGGTCCATCTATCATCGGAGCGCGTGAAATCCATTCGATAGCTGCACACCTTGCATTCGTAGCGATATTCGATCGCTCCGCGACAAACTTGAACCTCTGTAAGCGGCATGGCCAGCGCACATACTGGACATGATGGACGCTGAGGAGTGGGCTGGCTTGCGATGAATTGATCGATTCGCGCAGAAATGTCGTAACCCTCTGCCAGCTTTAACCAGCGCGCTTCAGCTTCGAAATATAACACGCGATCTTCGGGGTTCTTGGTCTCGAGGGCGCGCTCTTTCGCTGCAAGCGCCCTTGTGTAGCAATACCTCGCATTCCGATTGGCCACTTTCAGCATATTCAAGGTTTCCCTAAGGTTTGCGATCAGGTGCCACGAAGGGATTTGTCTCCGCCGTCTCGCGTTTGGTGAAGCACGTCTCAAGTCGCTCAAAGGCTGCCGCACTTCGATCCAGCGGCACTCGCAGGGTGGTTCCTTCTCCACGCACTTCAAAAACGTTTGCGACACGGAGGTTTGAATTGAGACGCGAGTCCTCAAGCGCGATGGTCACGCTTTTCGTTTCGGCCAAGGCCTGAGCATCTACCGAGCGCGAACCGGCAACGAGACGGACCGGGTAGGTTTTGCCTCGATTGAGCTTCCATTTTGGCGAGTCAAGAAACACCAGCAGTCCGTCTTGAGCGCGCACAAAAGTTATTCCCAGCTCGCCTGCAGAACGGGTCATGGTGCAGCTTTCGAACTTGTCTGTCTTGTAGTGGGTTGCAATGGCCCAAGGACCAATGGACACCGTCTGGCTGTCTCGAGACTGAGCTCCAGCCGACGGTGCGAAGAAAATCACGAACAAAAGAGCAAATGACTTTCGCATTGCTTACCCCTTGTCTCCGTCAACTTTCTTGAACTTGGTCCCGGGATTTCTTAGGCGGTTTCTCGCAGGTGATAGCAAAACGGTTGCGTTCCGCTTGTTCAGCAAGACGCAGATAGGCGCGCGCCAGATTTTCAAATTCAGATTTGTCGGCGGCAACGCTTTCTGTCTGAGCCTTTGCGCTGAGCTCAGCCGCCCGTAGCAGATATTGTTCGCGTTGGGGCATCCCCGCGACCCCCGAACTAAGTCGGTCCCACCCCTAGAATGTGTCTTTTGACAAATTGTTCCCTGAGCAATCGGGAATCGGGTCCTTCACGGCATCCAGTTACCAGCAGCGCCAACGCGGAGTGATCGCTAAGCGTACTCGCCTCGCTCAATCGGCAGCTCGAAGATGAGGAAGGGTTCTCAAAACCCTGGAGGCTGCGCCGATACGCTGCGCAGCCTCCTCCTCAGACTGGGCCCAGGGGGCCCTCCTCCCACAACGCGGAAATTTGCGACCTATTTAACGTTGTCGCCGGTCGATTTGTTCCGGAAGAAATGAAATAGGGCGACGTCGGCTTTGCCGCCCTGCGCTCGCTCGTTCAGTCACGCGGCTTGTTCAACGCGGATATCAATTTCACCCCGAAGCGCCGCGAAATCGATCGGCTTGGTGAAAAGCGCGTCGGCGCCGCCTTCCAGTGCCTTGCGCTTGGTGTCGGCATCGCCATACGCAGTGATCATGATAATTGGAACGTCCGGCCGCATTGTCTTCGCTTTGGGCAGTAATTCGAGGCCGCTCATTCCCGGCATGTTGATGTCGGACAGAATGAGAATGAGTGACACGCCCGCTGCATCAGCAATGCGCTGAAGTGCCATGTCACCTGATTGGGCGAATTCCATGGCAAATCGCTCCGCGCGTAGGTCGCGCCGGAAATGCTGGCGGAAGAGCATTTCGACGTCCGGTTCATCATCAACCACGAGGATAAGAAGTTTCACGGGCGCTGTCCTGTTCTGACAAATTGTAGTCCGCGAGGAAGGACTATCGTAAACTCGGTGAATTTTCCGGGCTGCGTATCGACTTCAATAGATCCGCCATGCTGCTTGACAATGATGTCGTAGCTGATTGAGAGACCGAGTCCCGTGCCTTCACCTGCCGGTTTTGTCGTAAAGAACGGATGGAATATCTTTTCTTTCACTTCGAGCGGAATACCTGTGCCGTTGTCGCGTATCCTGATCTCCACGCTGTCGCCAAGGTTCTTTGTAGCAGCAGCGAGGGTGGGCTCGTAGTCGGCTCCGTCCGTTTCCGACTTGCGCTTTGTCACAGCGTAGAACCCGTTCGAGATCAGGTTGAGCAGTACGCGGGTAATTTCCTGCGGGAATAGATCGGCCTCGCCTGCGGTCGGATCGAGCGATCTATCGAACGTGACATTAAAGCCCTGCTTCTCGGCCCGCGCGCCGTGATAGGCAAGATTAAGGCTCTCCTCAACGATAGCATTGACATCTACCGGCTGACGTTCTCCCGATCCCTGGCGGGAATGCAGCAGCATGTTCTTGACGATTGAATCGGCGCGCTTGCCGTGCTGCACCACCTTGTTGAGATTGTCCTGCAGCATTTGCGCAATCTCGCGGATCGATGCGCGCAATTTGTCGTCGATGTGAGCGTCAGCGAGCAGCTGCTCCAATTCGTCAATCAGTTCAGATGAGATTGCCGAAAAATTGTTGACGAAATTGAGCGGATTCTTGATTTCGTGCGCGATACCCGCTGTCAGCTGCCCCAGCGAAGCCAGTTTCTCAGTCTGTACAAGGCGATCCTGGGCGGCCTGTAAGCTTTCCAGTGACCGCGCCAACTCGCGCGTGCGAGACTGTACCTCGTCGAAAAGGCGCGCATTGTCGATCGCCAGCCTCGATTGCGCCGCGAAGGTCTGCAGCAAATCGACAATCCTCTTCGGAAACTCCCCGGGCTCTTTGCGGCGGACAACCAGCGCGCCAATGGTGCGGTCGGCGCCAAGCAGCGGGATCGTCAACAGCGCCCGAAATCCGGCGCGCAAAATGACATCGAGGACGAGTGAAGAGTCTTCATTCCGGACGTCGGCGACCTGCATCGGGCGGCGCTCCAACGTCACCGCACTGACCATCGTCTCGCCCAGCCGAATGTGCCGCTGTTTGAGGGCGTCAACCAGCTCTTCGGGCATGCCAAAACTGGCGCGCACCTGAAATTCCTGGCTCGCTTCATCGAACACGAAGATTGTGCCGGCGTCGGTGCCCGAAAGCTGGACCGCCTTGGCGATGATCGTCGCAAGGACGGTTTCCAGGTTGAGCGTCGAATTGACCGCCTGGCTGACTTCACCGAGGGCGCGCAACTCCTCAACCGACCGTGCCAGTTCTGCCGTGCGCTCCTCGACCTGTTTCTCAAGCCGATCGGCGGCATGCGCCCGCTCGACCAGCAGTTCATCGCGCTCCAGCGTATTCTGGCGCAAGACCTCGACAACACGTCCCATTTCCGCGATCTCGTCGCTGCCGCGGGTCGGCACGCTTGCCCGGAGATTGCCTTCGGCAATCGCCAGCATGCTGCGGCTGAGCGCGGTCAACCGCGACACGATGTTCCGTCCCACATAAAGCCAGACAATCAGGATGGAGCTGATGAGGCTGAGCGCGACTGCTGCAATCAAAACAGTGGCGCTGAACTTTTGAACGGACAATGCATCGGCGTTGGCTTCTGAAATGTCGCGTTTGGCGCTCGACACGAGACGATCAACAGCCTGGGTGAGGTCCGTCGATAGAGTAGAATTGTCATTCAGATGGCGCGTCGCCAGCGCGACGATGGCGAGCTCCTGCTGGCGCAGGTCGGGAATGCTGTCGCTTCCCGTCGCGTGCTTCTGAAATTCGTCGAGTTTGGCCAGCAGCAGCGGCCGCAATCTGGAATCGAGATTCGCGGTCGTCTGCCGGGCCTCGTTCAAGGCTTGTTGGATTCGAAACACCTGCACCCGCAGGCCGTCGGCATTCTCGGTTGTCGCGATCTGCTGCAGTCTGTCGCTCACCGACGTGATGAGAAACTGCACCCGCTGCAATGCATGATAGGCCTCGGTCGAGTCGAGCAATCGACTGCCGGCCGCCGTTCGTTCCTCCGGTTTTTGCGCCTGATCCCCGATCGCGCGGCGTGACTGTGCGATCTCGCCGTCGACGATCTGCAGCCAGGGCGTCAGAAGTGTTTGGGTTTCGGACTGGACCGCGAGCGCGTTGCGCAACTGGTCCCGTTTTCGATCGCTCAGGACAATCCGATCTGCCACCAGTTTGTCGAGTGCTTTGAGATTGGTCCAGAGTCGATTGACCGCGAGTCGCATCGATCCGAGTGCAACGCTCTCGGCTCCGCCACCCTCGAGTTGATCCAGCCGCGCATAGAGCGCGTCCATCTCAGTGGTTATATTTCGCGAATGCTGAGCATGTTCGGTAGGCGTTGCCGCGGAAAGCAGAGCCGGCGCGGCTGAGATGATGCGTTCGGCCTGCCGCGATACTTCCTGCGAAGCGAGAGCGGCGGGGACGCGTCGCGCCGTGATGCGATCGAGAACTTCGCCGATTTCGCGGAAAGAGAAAATCGCAACCCCTGCACCGACAATGGCGAGGGCACTGATTCCAAGAAAGGCCAACAGCAACCGGCTTGCCACGCCCAACCGCGACAGCATCCGCGAAGGCCCTGTCTGGCCGGCAATGGCTGAGGGATCAAAACTCACAAACTACCGCTCCGCACGACTGCCACAGCGGCGGCGAGCATCGCCGCTGACGCGCTTGTTTCTTCGGATGCCGGTTGCGGCTATGTACCAAAGCCGGCCTCATCCGCCATATGGAAAAGGCAGCGCGCGTGCATTGAGAAACGCACGCTCCGAAATATCTCCCCAGCGAACGGTAGCCGTCCGAAATTTCATGTAGCTGTCGTAGACCTTACGTGACAGTGCATCCTTTCGGCCAACTTCCGCGAGGACCTCGCCGGATAGTTTGCCGAGCGCCTGCAGGACCGAGTCATCAAGCTTGCGGATCTCGATCGCCGGATCGTTGGCAATTTGCTGGAGCGCGATGGCATCGTTGGCAGTGAACTCGGCGTAGGATCGGTCATTCTCGGCCGCCGCTGCAGTTTCAATGATGCTGCGCTCGGTAGGGCCGAGGCTGTCCCACAGCTTCTTATTCACGGAGAGGGAGAGCACCGCCCCCGGCTCGTGAAAACCCGGATAGTAGTAGTACTTCGCGGCCTTCTGCAGTCCGAGCGCCATGTCCACCCAGGGACCGGCAAATTCGCTGGCGTCGATTGCGCCCGAACGGAGCGACGGAATGATTTCACCGGCGGGAAGAGTGACGACGACCGCGCCAAGCCGGCGCAAAACCTCGCCGCCGACGCCCGGCATGCGGTAGCGCAGCCCCTTATAGGATTCGATGCCCGTAATTTCCTTGGTGAACCAGCCGCCCATCTGCGGGCCGGTGTTGCCGCACATGAACGGCTTGAGGCCGAAACCGGCGCTCAACTCATCCCAAAGCGCCTGACCGCCGCCGTGATAGATCCACGCGTTGATTTCGTTAGCTGTGAATCCGAACGGCACGTTGCAGAAAAAAGCAAACATGGGTGACTTGCCGGACCAGGTAATTTCCGAGCTGTGGTACATGTCGGCCAACCCGGATCCGGCGGCGTCGAACGACTCCATGGCGCCGACGAGTTCACCGGCAGCGAACACCTTGACGTTCAGGCGGCCGCCGGAAAGTGCGGTGATCGATTGCGCGGCCCGCTCTGCGGCCGATTGCAGACCCGGCAAGGTCTTCGGCCAGGTTGTGACCATCTTGAGCTCGCGCGCGCCTTGGGCGATGGCGGGCTTTGGAAAAGTTGAAGCGAGAGCTGCGACGCCAACGGTCGCGCCCGCAATGAACTGTCGGCGTTTCATGGTTCTCTCCCTCCGTTGGCAGTCTTGTCTCTGCACGTCTGCGAGAGGCCGCAAAAAAATCGAAACCTAACCGACCATTGTCGGGCACATCAGAGCATGGAGTTGGTGTCGTTAAGTCGACCCCCGAGCGCACTGCGGCGCCTTGTGATCGTATTTTTTTTGGCTTCGGCGGTTTTCCGCCCGAAACAATCAAAAATGCGGCTGTCGCCACACCAGTACAATGAATGACCGTATCCCAATGCTTCCCCCTAAGCCTCGGTCATATCGGACGAATTGAATAGTTTGCTTGGGGCCAGAAGCGGCGTCAAGTTCACTTCACTTGAACGGGCCAATAACGCAGGTGTCTACCGCTTCAGGTATAAAACAACCGAGGCACGCTCAGTCCGCATTCAGAATCGGGCCGGTGAGATTGACCGGTGCGCAAGGATCATCAAATTCAAACAACTCCAATAGTATGCCGTCCGGAGCGGCGATCATGACGTAGCGCCAGCCGTCTTGCTCGCGGAGCCCATGACGCGATGTGAGGCCTTCGGCCTGCAAACGCTGCCATACCCCGCGCAAATCGGCGACTTTGATCCCGATATGGTGGATTGCGCCGCGGCCACGATCTTTCGGCGCTTGATCGTAGATATGCAGTCGGCCCGTGCCCACTGCCAAGAATACGTTTCTCGCTCCAGCGAGATTTGCGTCACACAACACTTTCGCACCCAGATGGCGTGACCACCACTCGATGGTCGCTTCGATATTGCTGGCAAATATATGCACGTGGTGGAGATCCATAGCTCGCTCTCCAGGACATGCTCCCTTCCAATAAGGATATGCGGAATTTACCCAAAAGGTAGGACGCTCCTCGGCGCCAGCCGCATGCCCGCCAAGAGGCTCAGTGGACATGAAAAGCGGGCATTTCGGTCCTTCGTGACGTGTCGGCTTTGCCGCCGATAACGGACATCAATCCGTGCGATCGGGGATAGAGGCCGGTTCGCCGTTTTTGCCGGTCTCTGGGCGCTGCGCGAGCAAATTGCCGATCAGCGACGAGAAGATGCCCGGGAGCTCGTCCCGGCGAAACGGGATCGGGCGGCACATACCCATTGTCACCAGGCCGAGCCGCGCCATGCGTTGCGCGGCATACATTGACTCGGCCGCGCTTGTCGCCACGCGCTCGAGAACGGCACCTCCAATGTGCTGGGTCAACGCAACCCCGGCGAAATCTACGGCGCCGAGCTTCCCGGCTTCGACCACGAGCCGCCGCAGCAGATGGGCGGTGGCGAGAGCCGTCGGCCGGTGGCCGTAGCAAGCGGCGATCTCCCGCACCATGCGAATGCTGCAGGCAATAAAGAACAGAACATCGATTGCCGCAGCGGGACTGATGGCTGTTATGCCGAAGGCGCGCGCGCTTGCACGACGCACAATCGCCTCGGCACGTCTGTCGAGCGGCGTGATGACCGTTTCCGATAACAGCTCGATCTGCTGTGCGGGCGAATGATGGCGCTGCACCTTGCGCTGAAATGCCTCGACCGCGGTCGTGCTTTCGCGGTCCCTTGGAATCTCCGCAATCACATCGCGGATCGTTTCGTGCGTATGCGATGTGCGCACATTCTCCCGTTGCATGGCCAATCGTTGCTGGTTGATTTCAACATTCTTCAGGGCGAAATAGCTTCTCGCCTCGTGAATAATAATTGCAATCGCAGCGGAGATGCCGGCTGCAGCAGCGGCCGCTGCTGCCCAGCCGAGCCGGGTGCTGTATTCGAAGGCCGATGCGATCCAGAGATAGAGATCAACGCCGAGCCAGCCACAGAAGGCAACAGCCAGGCCCGTCAAGGCAAACTTCACTGTCAGGCCGTAGCGCCGCGGGCGGGATACAACCGCGGGCAGAATTTCGACGGGAGCTGCGGGAACAATACGACCTTTTTGCCTGGTCGCGATGATGCGGGGCGCGGATGGCTCGATCCCCGGGTGAGGCTTCTCAGGCGTCTCAACGACCAAGACCCGTGGCCGCAGAGCTTCATCAGGCCGAATTCTGCTGTCCCTATTGGTCACCGCAATTGATCTCCGATGAGAAAATCGAGCGCGAGGTCGAGATTGATGTGTGGGATCCCGTCGATCGGCGACACGTCGATGACCGGAGGCTCGAATACCGGAATGTTGAGGAACGGTTTGCCCCAGGCCTCCGGCCGCGGCGGACGGGCGGGCACGTTGCCAACAAAAAATTTCGCTCTGGTTGCGCTGCCGACCGGCTTGCCGACAACGAGCTGGACCTGGTGCCCATCAATCTCCTGAGTGTCCTCTTCCGTCGAAATGACCGAGGCGAGTGCCGCCACGTCAAACATGGCGTTGCTGCTGCTGACATCAAGAGCGGGAATAGCAACCATGTTGCGCAGCAGCGCGGCCAGATGGTCGCGCTGCACCTCGGGAACGTGATCTGCCTTGGTGGCAGCGAACAGCACCTTCTCGATGCGCGCGCTTTGCAGCAACCGCGAGATAATTCCGCTGTGCCCATAGCGGAAACTTTCCATGATCGCGTCGATTGCGTTGCGTGTGTCCTCAAAGACCTCCCGGCCGGCCAGGAGCGCGCCAAGAACATCCACAAGCACGACTTGCCGCGAGTAGTTGCGGAAATGCTGGCTATAAAACGGCGTAACCACTTCGGTCTTGTACGCCTCAAAGCGCCGTTCCATCAGGGCGGCCAGCGTGCCATCGGCAATGCGCTCGAGATTGTCCGGAATGTCGAGCGGGGCGAACCACATGTAGGAATTTTCGCCGAGTGGACCGGGATCGAGGAAACGGCCAGGCTGCAAAAAGTTGAGCCCGTGCTCGTCGCGTGCCGCCCGCAGGTGCTGCAGATAAAGTTCATGCGCGCGTCGGGCATCTTCATCGCTCGCCGGTGCGTCATGGCGATGATCGGCTAGAAACGCCAGGAAATCACGCGCCGTGCCAGCGCGCATTCCACTCTTGCTGAGCTGCAGCGTTGCGCGCGACCAGTCGGCGTAGCTTTGATCCAATAGCGGCAGGTCGAGCAGCCATTCGCCGGGATAGTCAATTATTTTCAGTTTCAAGGTCGCAGGACCGCTGCCGATCCAGCGGAGCATGGCGCCGAGCGGGCCGGCAGGAATGAACCGGATGTCGATTTCAATTTCGCTGATGTCGGTGGTACGGGCCGGCCAGTTCGCCGGGCTCGCCGCCATGCGCGCGATATTCCGCCTATAGGGAAATCGCGGCAGCCCATCGGTCTTGGCAACGGCAAGCCTTGCTGCGGCGAGCCGCCCCTCCCCGACCACTTTCAGAAACGGCATGCGGTACGGTTGGTGCAGGGCACTGAGCAGGTTATGCACGAGGCTGGTGATAAACACTGTCTTGCCGGCACGACTCAAACCGGTCACGGCAAGACTCACGGTCGAGCCTTTGGCGAATTCGGCAAGATCAAGCGCGCCTGAGAACCACTCCGAGAAGTTGGCGCCGACGCGCTCGAACAGCGATTTTTCTGACATGCCTTTCATCATCGGGATGATATCGCACCAGCGTTTTTCTGCTGTCCAACTGATGGCGGTGATTACGTACCTAACATCGAGGCTGGACCAAGGTCCACTATTCGAGCTGGTACGATGGAGTCATGTGTCCCTGCTTGAGAGAACTTCGAAGCGAGGACCACCCTCATGACAGGCAAGTCGAATTTCACACCCGACGAATGGAAGGTACTTTTGGAAAGCGTGATGGCGCCGGGCATTGCCATTACGGCCGCGGACCCGAGTGGGCTCTGGGGGCTTCTCAAGGAGAGCTTCGCAGGCGGTACCGCGCTGGCGAAAGCCAAGACCGACCCGGGAGCGAACGCGCTGATTAAAGCCGTCGTCGACGATTTCGGTACGGCCGAAGGAAGCGCAGCGCGCGACGCGCTAAAGGCCAGCTTCAAGGACAGCAAGCCCGCCCAGATCAAAGACAAATGTATCGAGGTGTTACGGGAAGCCGCTACAATCGTCGATACCAAGGCGCCCGGCGATTCTACGGCCTATAAGAGGTGGCTGCAGCAAATCAGCCAGCACGTGGCCGAAGCAGCGAATGAAGGAGGAGGATTCCTTGGCGCCGGAGGCGTGCCGATCAGTGAAGCCGAGAAGGCGACGCTGACCGAGATCTCGACTGCGCTCAAGGCAGCGTAATTTTTTAGGTGACTTTCTATTGTAGGCTCGGGATCCGGTCCGCCTTGCGTAAACGCAGACCGACTTCCTGAGCGTACTCTATTTTCCCTTGGCCACCTGCATCCTCATCAGCGTGGTTCTCAGCGTGCTGTTCTGGCTGTTCAACCGATAAGGACCGCTCGGGGGCGCGTAATCGTTCCTTGGCCTGAACGAAAAATCACGGCCGTCTCAAAGAAAAATCCAGACCACCTTCAAGGCTTCCCACGGTGGGCCAACTATCTTTTCAAGTTGCTAAACGTTCTGCCGGCGTTTGCAGCGCCTCACTCTTCCGCCGTGGTCTTTAAATGACAGACCCTTTTGCAAGGATCGCCGCGATCTGCCTCGACATCGGCATCATTGTGCTGGTATTTGTCTCGCTGTTCTGGGACGCGCCCGCATTCAAAACACATGAAACCCCTGTGGCCGCGCCTGAAGCACAAAACGCTCCCCAGGCCGATATGGTTCGATATTTTGAATAGAGCCGGATCTCCTTTTACAAAAGCGAGGAGGGACCTGATGGTAACTCGCATCGTTAGATTGGCTTGGCTGTGCGCCAGCCTCGCCCTCTCCTCGTTGCCGGCCGCAGCACAGAACACCGTGCCGCAAGCCGATTGGATCAGCGCGTTGCGCGACGGCGGCTATGTGATCGTTTTTCGCCACGGCGCTACCCATCCGGATCAAGCCGACACCGACCCTCTCAACACGGATAACGTCGCCAAGCAACGCCAGCTCAACGACGATGGCCGCGCGCTCGCAAAATCGATTGGAGAATCCCTGCGCAAGCTCAGGATTCCCGTTGGCCAAGTCTACACCAGCCTGTTCAAACGCGCGATCGATACCGGCGCGCTGATGGGTTTTGGCGACGTGAAGGTGTCCGCCGACTACACCGAGGGCGGGCTCGTGGTGACACCCATCGAGAACAACCGGCGCGCAGCAGCGCTACGCAAGGCGGCCGGTACGATGCCGCCCGCCAGCACCAACATCATCGTGGTCACGCACAAGCCGAACATCCTGGACGCTTTCGGCAAGGACTGGTTCGATGTCCGCGAAGGCGAAGCCTCGGTGTTCAAGCCGGACGGCAATGGCGGTTACAAGACGGTTGGCCGGATCCAGGCCGGCGACTGGGGCAAGCTCGCCCAAGGCAACTGAAGATTTTTTCCCGGGATTTGTCGATGAGTGAGGCTTGATGAGTTATGGTCCGAGCGATGCCGACCTGTATCGTCGCGCCGCCGGATACGTAGACAGGATACTGAAGGGCACAAAGCCGGGCGACTTGCCGGTCGAGCAGCCAACCAAGTTCGAACTGTTCGTCAACCTCAAAGCCGCCAACATAACCGGCATCAAGATTCCGGAATCGTTTCTGCTGCGCGCCGATAAGTGATTGACCAGTAACGGACGTCTGAGCCAGAGCCTTGGCGGTCTTGAAATTGGTCGCCGGCCCGCATTTGTTTGGCGCCTGCCCTCGCTTTGGTGGTCTTTTGATCTTCGTTATCACTGGCGAGAATTGCCAGAATTCTGTCACCAAATCACAAGACGACATCGGTCGAAGTAGCTCTAAGTGCGTTACGCACTTAGAGCGACGAGCCATGCCCCGCAAAGGTCCCGCGACTCCTGAAGCCACCGAGCGAGCTTATCCCTACATAGTGGAAACGCTCGCGCCTGAAGGCGGCTTTGGCCGGAAATTGGATGCTATGCATCAGTTTCACGCTCGCCACGGCTTACAGCCCCAGCACGGGTGCAGCCGCCGCGACAAAGGACGCGACTACATTCGATGGTGCTTCGCCGATCCCGGAATAGCTGTCGAGTTCGCGGATGAGTTTGGCGGCACAATCGGCCACCAGCACCCCGATTAACCCTTTGTAAGCCGTTGCAGTCATTTCGCGCGTTGTCGCTTTACCCCCGAAAACAGACATTCGCGGGCTCCCGGTAATGCGAATTGGCGTCTTGGATCTGCACTGCCATTAAAGAGACGCCCGCCGGAGCGGGCGCAGTGGTTTAGTAATAGTCACCGCAAACCCAGATGCGGCGCACTCCCCACGCGGTCGGTACCCAGCGCCAGCAGTCATAGCCATATCCGTACGCGGCAAAGACCGGTGCTCCGGCGAAAAAGAACCGGTGATGGCGATGTACGAACCGTCCATGACGGAAGAACGCCCCGCGATGCAAGTTGCCTGCGTGCCAGCCGCCGAAACGGCCGCCCGTCATCGCCAGACTGCGACCGCCACCCCAATGACCGCCGCCCCAATGACCGCCACCCCCATGACCACCACCCCAACCACCCATGTGGCCACCACCGCCCATGTGGCCGCCACGTGCCATGGCAACCGAGGGCAATAACGCGATTGCAAGGATAATGAGAATCTTACGCATGCGGCCCTCCATGTCGACTCATTCAGAAACTGCGGCTTGCCCCGGTCGCCTCCCGTCCCCAAGCCGGCCCTGTCAAAGGCCTTTACCGAAACAAGCCGCGTCGGAAAATGTCCCACGTCTGTTGAAATACTCAATTTACGAATGACTTAATTTCTGACAAATAAGTCAGGCTCGTAATGTTGTGTCTCCTGCAAGGCGTCAGATTTTTGTAATTTCGTCAGCTGGCGATCGTTTCCCGCTTTCCCGTCTGCGAGTTCGAAACCACACTTGCTGGAAATAGGAGACGGAACCTTAAACCGGGCAAATTATCGAGCATCTCAATGCGCGCCCCATGTAGGCGCACGACGGCAGCCACAAGGCTAAGCCCGAGGCCGTTTCCGACTGTGCGACGACTCCGCTCCAGCCGGTAAAAACGTTTGAACACATTCTGATGTTCAGTAGCGGGAATTCCCGGTCCATCATCGGTAACGGAGATAACGGCAGCTCCTTCGCTGTTTTCTGCAACCTCAACGGTTACGTGCCCGGCTAGGCGGCCATGTTTGATCGCATTGTCTATGAGATTGGCCACCGCATCGAAGATGAGATCGCGATCGCCTGTGACACACACGTGCTGATCGCCAACAAAGCTTAGATGTGTGCCTTTTTCTTCAGCCGCGGCATCATATAGCTCCACGGTTTCCCGCGTTATCTCGGCAATGTTCACGGTCCGGAAGGCGACCTGTTGGGCTTTCGCTTCAATTTGTGCAATCCGCGTAAGTGACGAGAATATACGCAGCACACCATCCAAATTGGCGATGGTGTCCGCGATCAATTCTTGATCGGCTTCGCCGTCGCGTTTGCGATGATAGGCCTTTTCCAGTCGTCCACGGATGCGGGCCAATGGCGTGCGCAAATCGTGCGCTACATTGTCGGTGACTTGTTTTACTTCCTGCATTAATGTTTCGATGCGATCGAGCATCGAGTTGAGGTTTTCTGCAACGTGATCCCATTCATCGTTCGTCCCGCGAAGCGGAATACGCTTGTCCAGACCGCTCTGCATGATAGCGCGACTGGTCACGTTGATTGCCTCGATCCTTCCTACGGTGCGACGCGTGACCAAAACGGTGGCCACGCTGGCCAGGACGAATATCAAGGCAATGCCCCATATGAACGCCGTCTCGATGCTTCCTTTGAAGGCGTCAAGGTCGTCAGCATCCTTGCCCACCAGCAAGTGATCACCGTTAGGAAACGTGTTCAACGCAGCGCGCAGCATCGATTGGTCGGATGCCCCGGGCTTCGACGGCACACGAAAATTCTGCAAACCCTCGGAACCCACGAGGTCGGGAGGCCACGCTTTCAGGTTGCCGGCCAAAAACGAGTATGATGGGTCGGCCAGCAAATAAAGATTGTCCTGAAACCGTTCATCGGTCGCCCTTTGCTGAAGGGCCGTCATCAGCCCGCCTCGCCCTTCACGGTCGTAGGTCTTGTGCAGAGCGAGTTGCTCCGCTGCGATGGCGCTATCTAATCGCCCTGTCACATAAGACGTGGTGGACCAATAGACGTAGCTGAAAAGCGTCAGGACGATTGCACCAAACAAACCAATGGCGATCAGAGCCAACTTGAACGTCGATGATCGCAAGGTCTCAACTAGGCGCACGGACGCAGTACCCAACGCCACGGACTGTATGGATAAGTGGGTAGTATTGTCTGTCATCCACTTTGCGGCGGACACGCCCAACATAGACATCGATGATGTTGGTTGTGGGATCGAAGTGGAGATCCCAAACGTGTTGCAGCAGCATAGCCCTCGAAACCACCCGCCCCTCATTGCGAACCAGATACTCAAGCAGCTGGAATTCGCGAGGAAGCAGGCTGATATCCCGGCCGTGTCGGCTGGCGGTTCGCGATACCAGATCCAACTCGAGATCCCCGACACGCAGGACCGTTTCCTTGATAACCGTGTCGCTGCGCCGAGCGAGGGCCTCAACGCGCGCCAGCAACTCAACGAAAGAGAACGGTTTGGTAAGGTAATCGTCGCCGCCTGCGCGCAACCCACGGACGCGATCGTCAATCTCACCAAGAGCGCTGATAATCAAAACCGGGGTAACGATACCTCGCTCGCGCAAGCTGCGCATGACTTCAATTCCGTCGATGTCCGGCAGCATGCGATCTATCGTTATCACTGCAAAAGTGGAGGAAAGCCCAAGATTCATTGCATCGCTGCCGTTAGCGGCTACGTTCACCTGATAGCCGTTCATAGTCAGCGACTCGACGAGTTGGCCCGCTGTCTCGTGATCGTCTTCAACGACGAGAATGTGTCGGTGCCCTGCCGCCATGGCCTCAAATTTCCGGACCAATGATCAATGGCATCCAAAGATACGTTAGCACAATTCGTCGACATCAACGCCCACCTTGGCGTCACATCTAGTTTATTCCCCGGCCTGCAATTTACTTGATGACCAAATGTCTCGAGTTCCTAGTCGGGCACGAAACCGCGAAGCGCCCATCCGGCCACTATTCCGAAAAGCAGGAGAGCAATCGGAGGGCCGATTAACAAAACAGGAATCGCCAGCAGGTCGCCGGAGCGTTGGACGCCATCCTTTATGCCATTGAGGATCAAGTAGACGGTCCACCCCATAATCCACGCGGCAGACAACAGCAGCCAAACGCGGAACAGTCCGCGCCGCCAGTTTATTTGCGCAATTTCACGAATCCGTTCATTGGCGTTTCGATTGGGAATTCCAAAGCGCGGCATCGCAAGCGTCTCCTGGACCGTTGCAATTCCTGCCAAAAAGCCGGGGCGCGCGCCGCCCATGCGTCGCGACGGCCCGCGCCAACAGCAAGGAGGTGCCGGCGGAGTGAGATCCACTAATTCGCCAAGCCACGATGTACACTATCACAAATCAGTGAGGTCCATCTCTGACTTCTATGTCACAAATTAACTCACGGCTTATTTGAAAAACGCGCTTACGTAAGAGTCGTCCCGGTGCCGCTCATCTCACCTTTAACATCCCCCACCCAACTTGATGGAACCGCGAAACAAAGATGGGCAAGGGATCAACGTGAAATCTACAAAACGGTTACGCATATAAAGTGCAGTTGAAGTGTTTTCGGTCAATGAGAATGTTCACAAATGCAACCACATCCGGAGTTCCAGGCAGCGTGGAGACAATCCGGCGTGACGAGTTAGCATGTTGCCGCCATTGGTCGCATGCTTTTGAACACGAGCGAAAAGATTATCGGTACTACGAGATCGTTGAGGATACGATCCTGCAGGGATTCGACTACCGCTATTTTGCAATCAGGGATTTGAATGGAAACGTTTGCGCGGTCCAGCCATTCTTTATTCTCGATCAAGACCTCCTTGTCGGTGCAACTCCCAGAGTAGGCAGCTTGATCAAAGCTATTCGTAGCATATGGCCGCGTTTCATGCGTTTACGAGTGCTCATGGTCGGTTGTGCAGCGGGCGAAGGACACCTCGATAACGCTGACGCAATGCCGCCCGACTGCCAGTCACAACTCTTGGCATCGGCCATCGTACCAGAAGCGAGCAAGCTCAAAGTGTCGCTCATCGTACTTAAGGAATTTCCAGCCAGATATCGCAGCACGCTGCAATGTTTCTTACGACACGGATTTGCGCGGGTGCCGAGCCTGCCGATGACCAAGCTGAACATCGACTATGCGAGTTTCGCTGACTACATGAATAAAGCGCTCAACAGTGCTACGCGTACCAAGCTGCGAAGAAAGTTCCGAGCCGCAGCTCAGGCCGCGCCGATCGAGATGCGCGTCGTGCAGGACATTACGCCCGCTGTTAGCGAGATATATCCACTCTATTTGCAGGTCTACGAGCGCTCACAACTGCATTTTGAGAAACTGTCCAAGGAATACTTCTGCAAGCTTGGGCGTATGATGCCGGACAAAGTTCGCTTCTTCGTTTGGCGACAGAACGGCAGGATGGTCGCTTTTACGCTTTGCATGATCGACGGGGACGAAATCTATGCGGAGTATATCGGGCTCGACTATTCAGTCGCGCTTGACCTGCACCTCTATCATTATGCCGTTCGAGACCTGATTACTTGGTCCATTGCAAATGGCTATAAGTGGTTTCGCAGCAGCGCTCTCAATTATGATCCGAAACTGCATCTTCGACATCGGCTCGATCCGGTCGACCTCTATGTCAGGCACATATCAAGAATAAAGAATCCGTTGTTGAAACTGATACTGCCGTTGATCGAACCGACTCGATACGACAAGACGCTGAACAAATTTCCAAACTATAAAGAGCTTTGGTGCAATCAGTCGACATTTTAGATCGACGCAACGTCTGTCGGACATCGACTCGCCGTGACGATCGGCTAACCCATTCGTCACAAACTGACGCATTACTAATTTGAAAAGCACGCATTTTTGGACCAACAGCACTGTGCCGATTACGTGTGCTACTTGCAGCAAAGCCAATGCGTGGAAGCGTCACTCAGACCTTGGTTGTTGTCGTCGGGCTGCCGTTTGAGGCGCGTCTCGCGGGCGGCATCAGCGGACGTGTAATTTGCGGTGGCAATGGCCAGAACCTGGCGGCGTCGCTTTCGTGCGCAATCATCAATGAGTGCCAAGGTCTTATTAGTCTCGGCGTCGCTGGAGGACTCTTGCCCAACTTATCCGCGGGGACCTGCGTTGTCGGCTCGGAGATTGTGTGGGGCGCTGAACGCCTGATGACCGATCCGAGTTGGTCGCGGCGCCTGCTGCACGCCATTCCCAATTCAATTTACGGCAAGATCGCCGGCGTGACCGCGCCGATTGTTTATGCGGAGGCGAAGCAAAGCTTGTATGTCGCGACTCGCGCGGTGGCTGTCGATATGGAATCCCATATCGTCGGCAGCGCCGCAGCAGCGAATGGTCTACCCTTTGTGGCTATCCGGGTCATTGCAGATCCGGCCGAGCGTCCGCTGCCCCAGGTCGCTTTGGCCGCGATGCGTCCCAACGGTACAATCGATCTCGCTCAATTGGTTCTTTCGCTGATGAAGGATCCGCGGGACTTGTGGCCCTTACTGCAGACCGCACAAGACGCATTCGCCGCGCGCGCCAAGTTACGGCACGTCTGCACCGCATTCGCATCCTGCCAAGACGTTATTGAAACGCATGCGATGGCTTTGGTCGAAAATTGAAGCGATCGCTCGCTCCCACGTTTCAGGCCGGCAGCTCCCGTCTGTTTTTATTTTGCCGGCGGTAGCTGAATGCCGTCGATGGACGGCGCTGCTTACAATTTGTTGCTGCCGCCTTGCTTCTGTCACACGGTGATGGCCGGCTAGCCTTCTGTTGTGAAAGCGTGAGGGGGGTAAAGATGCCGGCACCGTATTCATCGCAACGCGCATCTCGGTATTTTGAAGACGATGTCGTGACGGAGTGGCCTCGCCGCGTTCAGAACGACAAGCCCAAGATCAAAAAGGCGTCGGCTGGCAGGCGAATGGCGCGCTCTCTTGTTCGCTTTTCCATTGCCATTCTGATCGGCGTGGGCGCGACGCTGGCATGGCAGTCCTATGGGGATGAAGCAAAAGAGATTGTCAGGGTACGGGCTCCGTCGTTGAGCTGGTTGTTGCCCGACTCAACCAAGTCGACTCTCGACGGTCAGGCATCTACCCCCGCAGGAGTGACGTCTGCTGAGTTGGTGCAGCAGCTCAGGCCTCTAGTGCTTGAGCTCGCCACCATGCGGCAAGGCGTCGATCAGCTTGCTACGACCGTAAGACAGCTCTCAGCAAAACAGGAAAGGATGGCCCAAGACATCTCGGTACTGCCGGCCATTGAACAAGACATCAAAGAGAAGATGGCAACCCCCGCCCAGCCTCGAACAGCTCCCCGTAAACCATCGGGGCAATCATCGGCCACCCAGCCGTCGTCCGCGTCTCCCGAGGCGCCTACTTCCGGGTCGCCCTTGCGCCTGATGGAAAGCCGTGGCCAGTCGGCTCGATAGTCTAAATGAAAAATCAAATTAACGTTGCTGCCATTGTGGTTGGAGCGATCATCGTCGCAATCCCAATATTTATTCTAGGCATGGTCAGACTTGTCTCGGAGCTTGCCATATCCTTGGCGAGGCCAAGGGCGCCTATTGTGACGGATAAAATTCGGCAACTGGCGGCGGCCGCCGAAGCGCGTATGAGTGGTCGGACAGGCAAATAAACCATCCCCAAGCAATGTCCGCCTGCGCAGAAAGCGGACATTGGGATTGACCAAATCTCCAATTATTTGATGCCGATGGGCGTGCGGGAACCCTCCGGCGCGTAGTCAATATGGCCGGAACCCGTTACCACCGATCGGCTGGGATTCACCATCGCATACCGTTTGCCTTGTGGTACGGGCGGAAACGCGCAAGGATTTGCCGGGCAGCGGGGGGTTTCAGGCAGTGTCGAGTCTTGCGCCGCTTTCAATACAGAAAGCCGCAGAGGAGCTGCCTCTCGTTGTCAGTTCGTCGGACATAAACGGCTCGGTCATCGACGACACTGTTGTTCAAAAGAACTGCTCCCTACACATTCGCGGAAATCTCCTGGCCAATCTGACCATCGAGCCGGGCGCGAAAGTCGTTGTTGAAGGTTCGGTCGACGGAAAAATCATCAATAGAGGCGGCAGGCTCGTTGTTAACAACAAAGCGCATGCGGCCTGTATTACGACCGATGGGCCTGCGGAAGCAGAAGCTTGCGGCGTTCTCAGGATCGATCTGACGACCATCGTATCCAATTGGGAAAGGCTGACGAAATACGCCGCGGTTGAATGCGCCGCCGTGGTCAAAGGCAATGCCTATGGCTGTGGCATCGAACCGATCGCGGGAGCGCTGGCTAAAAACGGCTGCAAGACCTTTTTTGTCTCCGACACTGCGGAAGCCAAGCGCGTTCGCGCTGTTGCGCCAAGCGCGACGATTTACGTGCTCCGCGGACTGTATTCCGGACCGCGGCAAGCGTTCATAGAGGCGGATGCGAGACCCGTCATTTATAGCTCCATCGAAATGGCTGAATGGGACTTGTTTGTCAGCTCGCATGGATGGGCCGGCGGTTGCGCACTACACGTCGACACTGGCGAAAGCAGACTCGGCCTTTCGATGGAAGAAGCGGCCTCGTTTGCGCCTAGTGCGCGCAACCATGGCATCTCGCTGTTGATGAGCCGTCTCGACAACCTCGACAAATCCGCTCGACCCTCAAGCAATCATCAAATTAGCCTTCTTCGCGAACTGCGTCGGCTCTACCACGGGGTTCCGGCGTCGCTGGCCAATTCGTCCGACATCTTTGTTTGGCCAAAGGCCAACTTCGATCTCATTCGAGCGGGCGCTGCGCTTTACGGTATCAACCCAACCCCAGGCGCTGATAACCCGATGCGCCCGGTGATCGAACTACGTTCTCGCATTGTCCAAATTCTCAGCTTGTCGCGTGGCGAAACCATCGCGGATAGCGCTGGTTGGGTCGCAAAGCGGCCGACGCGACTGGCGTTGGTCTCAGCCGGATACGCAGATGGCTATCCGCGATCGGGAATTGCTTTCGACAACAAGTTACGAGCAGTCGTTGGCGGCCGGCAATGCCTGGTCGTAGGGCAGCCATCGATGGATCTTCTGGCTATCGATGTAACTGACGTTTCAGACACGATGGCCGTGCGCCCTGGCAAGATGGCTACGCTTATCGGCCCTGACATCACCATCGACGACCTCGCAGCGGCGAGCAAATCGACAAGTCGCGAAGTGCTCAGTCATCTTGGGCACCGTTTCCACCGCATCTACCACGTAACCTGAGCAATTAACTTCCACCAGTGAGTACAGGAGTAGGAGAGGAACATGTTCGGAAAACCAAAAGACAATGCGGCAGACACCAATCGTGCTGACTCGTCACCGGCGCAGGAAATCAAACGCTCTGCCGTTGGACCCTCGGCGGCGGCAGAAACGACTTCCTCCATTAGTTCGGGCCTTTCGATCGTCGGCAAGATTGTCGGCCAAGGGAAGCTCTCGATTTTTGGTCACGTCGAGGGAGAAGTACACGCCTCGACTGTCCAGATAGGCGATGGCGCTCAGGTGGAAGGCGATATTGTCGCGGAGGAATTAACGATCGGCGGTCGCGTCAAGGGCACGATCCATGCCAACCGCGTCAAGTTAAATAGCACCGCTATCGTTGACGGCGATATCTATCATCGGTCCCTGGCAATCGAGGAGAATGCGCATTTCGAGGGAATGTCACGACGACAGGAAAACGTCATCGATACGCCCTCGCTCGTCCCAGCGAAACGCTCACCGGCACCGTCCATCAGCGTCAACGGACAGGGCAACGGCGCAACGGACGGCCTCAATCCATCGCAGACGCAGGCCGCGCCGATCGATCGCAAGGGTCGTAGCAATACAGCGTCCTCCAATCCTTGAGCCAGCGCTCACGGATCGGCCACTTACTGCGTTTAATCGAAGTCCACGGGATGTCCGCCAACCGTCAGGAACGGACATCCCGCAGCCCAATTTGGTACGTTCGCTTTGCGCCAGAAAGCTGATATTCGGCGCTGCGTATGCATTCTTCGCAGCGAGCGGGACGTTGAGACGCCCCTAGTCAGTCAGTCCTGCTTTTCGCAGGCCCTCGGCGTACCTGGCAAGATCCTCTAGCCGACGAAGCGGAATTTGATTCTTTAGATTCGCAATATGGGGCGTCGGATTGAGTTGGCGCAGCCGCGTTATTGCGTTCGACGCCTCCTTTAGCCGCCCGGCAAGTGAATTGCTTGCCGCCGCGATGAGCAGTGCGGGGTGATATACCGGTCTTTCCCGCAGTCCAGGAGGCGATGTCGCCAACGCCTTTTCCGCCCATGTTGAGGCATCATCGTAGCGGCCGGCGAAGAAATACCCGAATGCGATCGCCATTTGTGCCACGAAGGTGAGTGGATCGAGGGGGCTCAGCCGCATGGCATGCGTCAAATGCTCGATCGCAACTTCCGGCTCGCCCAAATAGATTCTCACCCAGCCGCTAAAATGCCACGCCTCCGCCAGGTTCGGATTGAGTTGGAGAGCGCGATCGATGAGGGCCGCGCCGACTTCGACGTCATGGACAACATATGCAAGCGCAAAGCCACCCCAAGCAAGCGCAACCGCGTCATCCCAGCCCAATTCCGCCGCACGACGAGCCAGCCGTGCGGTTTCGGCAGTCTCCTGCACGCGGTCAACTATCCAACGACTTCCCTTGCGCCGGACGTAACACCACGCGGCCATGCCATAGGCCGAGGCAAAATCAGGGTCGAGTTCAATGGCTTTGGTGAATAGCCGCAGCGCTTCGTCGTTGCTCTCTTTCGTCCAGGAATGAAGGCTCGCAATCCCTCGCAGATAATAGTCGTATGCATCAAGGCTCTCAGTCGGCTTGCGTTTCGCACGCTCGACCTCGGCTTGTTCCAATCTAGGAGCGATCGCTCCCACGACGCTTGCGGTGACCTGGTCTTGCAGCTCAAAGATATCCTCCAGCGGCCCATCGAAGCGATCTGCCCAGAGGTGGGCTCCGTTTGACGCGTCGATGAGCTGCGCCGTGATACGCACCCGATCCGCGGCCTTGCGCACGCCACCTTCGAGCACGTAGCGCACCCCCAGTTCACGTCCGACTTGTTTTACGTCTACCGCCCGGCCCTTGTATGTGAAGCTCGAATTGCGCGCAATTACGAGTAACCAGCGAGTGCGCGATAAGGCAGTCGTGATTTCCTCGACCATGCCATCGGCAAAGTATTCCTGCTCAGGGTCGCCGCTCATATTGTTGAAGGGCAGGACGACGATCGACGGTTTGGTGGGCTGATGCAACGAAGGCATTGCCTTCGCTGCCCCTTTGAGCCGCACTCGGTAGACTCGCACCGGCCGCGCAATGTTCTTGAGCTGCTGCTCGCCAATATCGTCGAACGCGATTTCGAGAGTCCCATGAACATCCTCTTGCACCCGGCCAGAAACGCAAATCCCGCCAGGTTCGGCTAGCGCTTCCAATCGTGCCGCGACGTTTACGCCATCGCCCCAAATGTCGGTGCCGTCGACAATGATGTCACCGGCGTTGATGCCCATGCGAAACTCGATCCGCTTCTCCTGAGGCAGGCCGGCGTTACGCTCGCCCATCGCACGTTGAACGTCGACGGCCCAGCGCACCGCGGCTATCACGCTGGCAAATTCCACCAGCAGACCGTCGCCGATGATCCGCACGATGCGGCCGCGGTGTTCTGTTATTTTGGGATCGATGATTTCGCGTCGATAGATTTTGAGCGCCGCGTGGGTACCTTCCTCATCGACGCCCATCAGCCGGCTGTAGCCGGCAACATCGGCCGCGAGGATGGCGGCCAAATGCCGTTCAACGTGCGGGTTGGCCATAGCATCGTCCCTGATATCGAGTAGAGTTTATGGTCGGGGGCGCGGTGTGTCTATCGAGCAACAATATCCGCTTTGGGTCATTTGCCGACATCGGCGTGTCTGTCCGCTTACCCCTGAAAGCAGACATTCGGTCGCGACAAACCGACGACCACTTCCGGCCCATTAATTAACAGGCCATATCTCAATTTTTTGGCCCGCAAGTTGCCGCGACAAAGCCATAGGCGCATGCTGTCGCGGCATGGCTGATGATTCGGACCATTACAACGACGTCGACGTCGTCATATCCATGCTCAAAGCGGTCTATTGCCGCGACGGCGCAGACGTAGCGGTGCAGGCAGCGAAACACATGATCGCCGCGGCGGCGGCTCTCGTCACGTGTGAAAATGGGCCGGATGAAACGCGCCGCATTCTGCGGATTGTCGGTGAGGCGCAGGGGAAAGCATCCTAAACGGTGCTATTCAAAAACGACGCCACCGATTGAAATACTGCTCCGCGAATGGCGCGCGCCAATAACGCATATTTGGACGATCGTAACGGACTTCCATCTGTGACGAGGGACGTCGATTCTTGAGACCTCCCTGCGGCTCGCCGCTCAAGACGACCACAAATTCCGTGCCGTTTCCTGTCTCCGAGCTCAAGGCTTCGTCTGATATGATGAGAGACGATCGTGGCCATATCTTCTCTGCGATAAGATCAAGCGAGTCCTGAGGAATTGTGATCCGGCCAAGCGCTGCTTTTGCGCTTTCCAGGTCGGCTGCTGTTGCGCCGACAGCCCTGTCGCGATCTTTGCGCACGGAGCCGTGCGGCTCGCCTGCACTACCGCCGGGACTTCCGCCAACCAATGACACCAAACTCCATCGTATGTTGGTGCCGGCGCGTTCCAGTGCCGTGAAGATATGCGTGCCGATTGGACGGTCGGCATCCTGAACGGTGACAGGGATCTCCAGTACGGGCTGAAGGGCTTGGCGGACATAAAGGCGCTGGGTCTTGCGGCTGATAAAGACAGACACCGGCTCGAGGTCACGCGCGGCTTTGCGTGCCGCCTCGATCGCGGCAACGCGCGCACTCTCCGCTGCAGCGGCTGCTTCCCGCGCGGCTACCACCGCATCGAGCTTCGGTTGCAGGTCGGACTTGACCGCGACCAATTGCGCTTCGACCTCACCGATCCGCGCGGTCACTTTTGCTTTGCTACCTTCAGCCTGCTCCTTCGCCTCGGGCGAGGCTGCGGAGGCAATTGCGCGCTCGATCGACGCCAACTCCGTTTCGGCCCTGATCTTCAGGGTTTCCGCTTTGCGCACCGATGCCGCTGCAAGCGCCGATTCGCGGTTGGCCGTAATGGCAGCGAGCCTTGCCTTATCGGCGTTGCGGCCCGCCTCTTCCGCTTTTGCAGCTGCCGCCGCTGCTGCGGCAGCTGCCTGACCTGTCTTTGGTTGGAACAACGCTGGATGATCAATCGCTATGGGCGCAACGTTGCCTGGCGCCACAATCAAGCGCATGCCGAGCTTTGTTACGCCGAACAGCCGTCCGGCAAAGTCGTACGGCATCCGGATGCAGCCGTGCGATGCAGGATGTCCTGGCAGAGGTCCGCCGTGAAGCGCGATGCCCGACCAAGTGATGCGCTGCATGTGAGGCATGAAGGCGTCGTCATACAGATTGGAGTAGTGCTCGGCCTTTTTTTGGATAATGCTGAAGATACCGGCCGGCGTCTCGCGTCCTTTCTGGCCGCTCGACACTGGCGCTCGCATGATCCAGCCTTTGTCATCGTAGACAGTGATCTGCTGATCGCGGAGCGAAACGATCGCCATGATTGGCTCGCCACCCGGGCGCATCGCCACCGACTGTTCGTGCCGAAGCCTTGCGGCATCCGTAAGATCGCTCGCCGCTATCAAGGCGGCCAGGCTCGCAAAAGCGATATGGGCAACGCGCCGGCCCGTCTGTTTCTGCTTGGGATTGAAGTCACAAGATTTCATGTGGCCGCCATCTGATCGAGCTGTGTCCACCCACGCTACCCGTTCGATGGACTTTCCGTGCCGAGGGCCACGCCGGGCATGCAGGCAGAATACCACAGTTTTGAATTGCGGCGCCGGTAACTACGCACGCCGGACGCTGACGGGCGCTTTGTGTCATTAGGGGACAGTATTTCAGCAATGCCCGTTTTGCCCCCTAAAAGCGGACATTGGGGTGCGCCTCGAAAGGGCATCTGATTTGTGCGACGGAGAAGAAAGTACGATCACAGGGGCGGCAGACAAAAAGAGGTTCCCATGCAAAAGCGCCCAGTGCACAGCAAAGCCTATCCCGAAGCGTTAGAGGCCATGCTGGCCTTGAGCAAGGCGGTCCAAAAGACGGGTCTTGCGCCGCAGTTGATCGACCTTGTCAATTATCGCGTGTCCCAGCTCAATGGCTGCGCATATTGTCTCGACATGCATTCCAAGGACTTGCGCGCCCGCGGGGAGACCGAGCAGCGCCTCTACATGATCAGCGCGTGGCGCGAGGCGCCGCATCTTTACAGCGATCGCGAGCGCGCTGCGCTGACATGGGCCGAGGCCGTGACCCGGCTTGAAAACCAGGTTCCAGATGCGGTCTACGATGTCGCAAGTCGCGAGTTCAGTGAGGCCGAATTGATTCAACTCACCCTGGCGATTGTAGCAATCAATGGCTGGAACCGAATCAACGTAGCGTTCCACACGCCAGCCGGCGACTACAGGTCACCAATAATACGCAAGGCTGGCTGAACTGCCGCGCGACTGACATGCCCGCCAAGGGGCGTTAAGCAGAATTAGCCGGGCGTACTCATGCTTTGCGCGGCCCGGGGCATTAGTACTGCAAGAACGATCGCCACGAGGAAGAGCGCCGGCACATCTGCAATCAAATGGCCGCGTTCAGCCGGATCATTGAAGGCCTGGACACCCATGATCGCGCCGTGAACCACGCTCGACCACACGGTAAACCAGATGATGCTCGCGTACGCATAAGGATTTCGCGATGCGATGAGCAGAAATACGCCCAGTGTCGCATACACTCCGATGATCATCAGCAGATAGTGCGAATGTCCGTGGCCCCAAGTCCAGCCCGAAGGCCACACAATGCCCAAGGTGTATATGCCAAATATGAACGTTAGACCGATGACGACCAGGGCGATCCGCAGAAAAAGCAGGCGATTTGCATCAGACACGTTTCACCTCACCGTACAACGTTCGGATCAAATTCTTCTTCGAACTGGATGCCAAAAGCCGCCCCGAAAGACTTTGACAGGAGCTTGATTTGCGCTTGAGATACGTTTGATTAGTTCCTGAGATTTGCACGCTTTTGGGTACACGTGCAGACACACCCCGATAAATCCACCGTTTTGTGATCGCCGACACAGCCCAGTTGGCGCGAGTGCCTACCGTGAAGCCCCAGGGGGAGTTGGCGGGCCCAGGGCGAGAAGATCGGGGCTTACGCCCGTGTGACGGCTGAAAGAGTAACGACAATGCTGCACAACGTTCTCAATTCAGGCCTGCTCAATGACACCGAAATCCCGTTTGCAATCGCCCGCGTTGCCACAGGCTTGTTTTTCGCACTGTCAGGCTTTCACAAGCTATTTAATCGTGCACGTCACCGCACGCTGGTCAACACGCTAAAGGACTGCGGAGTGCCGTGTGTACCCGCCATGCAGTGGTTCGTGCCGGGCGTAGAGCTTTCGGCAGGCCTTGGCCTGGCCTTTGGCTTCCTTACGCCACTTGCAGCGCTGGGGCTCATTGCGATCTGTGTCGTCGCGACATGCACAGACGGGGTCAAGCGTATCAGGTCATGGCAACCGCTAGATAAGGCAGACGCTGTTGATGACCTGCTCTACTTGCCTGAATTTGTTTACATCATCCTACTGAGTTTCTTCGTGGCAGCGGGGGCAGGCCCGCTGAGCTTGGACGCAATTATCAGCAGCTATCTATGACAGCCAGTGTGCATTGGGTGACTTGCTACGATACCAGAACTCGACATCGTGGATGTCGTGGTCAACCATCGTGTTGTCCGCTAAGGGCCAAAAGCGGACATTTCGCTTTGCACGCGCCATGTCCGCGTTACCCTCAAAAGCAGACATTCGTCGATGTAAATGAGAGGTCTGCCGACATCAGCGCTTACTCGTGCTATCTGCTTTGCCCTCGTGGCTATCGCGAAGGCCTTTTATAAATGTCCTCAACGCCACGCCAATATCGTTTGGCGAGTCCTCCTGCACGTAGTGGATGCCTTTGACAGTAACCTCGCGCTGATTGGGCCAGGCACGAAGCACCTGGCTCCGCGCTGATGAAAAGCTTTGGAACAGGCGACCGGGCCAGCCATTTGCCGTAGCGCTCCACGATATCGACTACGTCAGGCGGCTCGCCTTCAATCGGTAGCTCGCGCGGCCACTCAAGCGTCGGCTTGCGCGCGCCGCGGGTGACGAACGGTTTCCGGTACATTGCGAACTCGTCATCACTCAAACGGCGCATGATGCTCTTCGGTAATACCGTCTCGACAAAAAAATTGTCCTCGAAGATCATCCGTTCGCCGTCCGGTGAGCGCAACGCGCGAAAAGCGCGATCGCGTCCGTCCTGAAAATCGGTCCAGCGGCGCGGCTGTACGATGGCCTCCATATAAGCAATGCCACTGACCTGTTGGGGATAGCGTGACGCTCGATGGAACCCGAGTGCGGAGCCCCAATCATGAACCACCAGCACAACGTCGCTGCTGAGACCGAGTGTGTCGAACCAAGCGTCGAGGCAGGCTACGTGATCCGCGAAGCGGTAAGAACCGGTGGGTGAGGGTCCCGATTGGCCCATGCCGACAAGATCCGGCGCAAGGCAACGACCGAGATCGCTGACATGCGGAATGATGTTACGCCAAAGATACGACCAAGTTGGATTGCCATGCAGAAACACAAGGGGCCTCCCCTGCCCCGTCTCGACGTAGCTGATCTCGGTTCCTGCGACGCGTACCCGCCGACGCGGATGCGGGTCGTTCGCACTGATTGTCGTTCTCTTCACCGTGACCTCCAATCTGCTACTGCCAGGCACTGCTACATAGGTTCTCGCGCATTGGGCGAGAATTCGCTAACTTTGCTCAATGACTGATCGTTTGCGCACAGGGCCCGATTGGGCGGACGTCCGCGTCTTTGTTGCGCTCGCGCGTTACGGCAGCTTGTCCGCGACTGCGCGCGTCCTTGGGGTAAACCATGCGACCGTGGCGCGCCGCCTTGCCGGCCTTGAACAGGCTCTCCGTACCAAGCTGTTCGAACGTCGCCCAACGGGATATGTGCTGACAGCCCTGGGTCGCCAAGCGCTCGAGCCCGCGTCCGCAATGGAGGACGCCGTGGGCACGCTGGGCCGGGTCAGGTCCGAAGCATCGCTGACCGGCCTGATAAGGATCACGGCGACCCCTAGCTTGGCCGAGATGTTCCTGACACCACGGCTAATGGCGCTTCATGAGCTTTATCCTGCGCTCGATTTCGAAGTGACCGCAGAAAGAGGGCGAGTGAGCCTGCCACGACATCAATCGGACATCGCCCTGCGTCTCGGCAGGCCCGAGCGGGGTGATATCCTTGCCCGACGCCTCGCCCGGGTCGGCTACGGATTCTATTGCGACCGGAAGTGGCGTGACCGGCTGAAGGACGGCATCTTGCCGCTCTTCGTCGGATTCGACGAAGCGGGCGCTCAGTTTCCCGAAGCCTTATGGTTGGCACGCCAACTTCGCGGCCAACGGCTCGCTTTTCGTGCCAATTATCAGACTGGTCAAATCGCGGCCGCGCGCGCCGGATTCGGCATTGCTCTGCTGCCGCATTTCCTCGCGGCTGGAGACCCCGCGCTCGTCGAAGTGCGACTGCCCGAAGTGCCGCCCGCACGCGAACTATGGCTGTTGACGCGCCGCGATGTGCGCCGCGCGTCGCAGTTGCGGACGGTGACAGACTTTCTAGTTGATCTATTCCGCCGTGAGAGAGCTTTGTTTGACGGTCGATCGGCTGAGTAACCCGCGATTTGTTAAGGGCCAAAAGCGGACATCACGGACGTAAACGCTATCTCGCGACCAGCGCACCACGTGTTTCCTGATGGAAGTCGTCAAAAAACTCGTAACGGCCGGGAGCAAGCGGCCTGAGCCGAATGACGCCCTCGCCGTTTCCGGTCACTACCTTTTCCACGCGCAAGCTGACGCTTTCGAATTCCATCGGCGCGGAGTCTAGGTTCTTCACACGGAGTTCGATAGGGACGTTAGCGGGTGCATGGATCTCCGTCGGCTGAAACCGGTGATTTTTGACGCTGATGGTGACGGACGCCGTTTGTTGCGCAGTTGCAGAAAGACAGGTGCCCGCAACCGCTAAGGCAGCAAGCGCAATTCTTGCAATCGTTCCGACCATCTTCGCTACTCCGTTCAGAACTCGACAGCAAATTTCAACTTGGCACGGGACCGCGTGAACTCACCAAAATTAAGCGTGGAGCCAGGAACTTCGATATCGTGACCTGACACCTGCGCGTTCCAGGCCGCAGTCATGAACGCCTTGGGTCCGAGCTGCACGTAAAGAGCTGGGCCGACAAAAATCGCGTCACCGGTGAACGAATTAAAAAAGCTTCCGGCGTAGTGACGCAAATACCAGGCCTCCGCGCCGATAAAGACCGAAGGGATAATGCGATAGGACAACGCTACCGAAACCCCACCGATCGATTCTTTCTCCCAGCCGGCTCCAACGTGATCGGGATCCTTCGTACCTTCGACCTCATAGAGCAGGTTGCTGCCAAGAAAGAGCCGATTCTTGATGAGTTCAAGATCGGCGTTGACTTTCAGCTCCAGACCCAAATTCGTCACGCGCGTGCCGCTGGTCTCGTCGATGCGGTGCCATTCCGGTTCTGCGGAAAGAGTCACTGCCAACGGCGAGGACGCATTGCGCTCAAGCACGAGATAACGCACCTCGCCGAAAAAGCCGCTCATCGCGAGGTTGTTTCGATTTTCCAGATCGGTGACATTCTTGATGACGTGCGTGGAGACCAATGGCCCCAGTTCGAATTGCACGTATTGGTTCGGTGTGAATTCATATTCAAGTTTTGTCTCACTTGCCCAATAACGTCCTTGAGCTTTGCCGATCCGGGCGACGCTCTCCGCCGAGAACTCTTTTTCACCTTCGAGACCAACGCCAGAGCCTTCGGTAAATCCGAAGATGTATTTTGTTTCGACGTCGTAGAATCCATCTTGCGCTCGTATCGGTTTGGCATTGCTCACGGCGATCAGAGCGCTAGCCACAGCGATGCACATGTTAGGAGTTCGCAGACGATCGAATGGAGCAGATCTCCTCCGACAACTGTCACCGTCCACACTGATGGGCATAGTGCGTGCCATCTGCTCTCAGCAAACTGCTCTTGCCTTTTTTGCGCGCGACGGAGCAATCAAGTCAACAGATGAAAGAAATATTAGATTTGTTCTAATGATAACCTATGTTCGGTCTACTTTAGAAATCTGCTAAATGGCGCAATAAAGTTTGAGAAATCAAAACATCGTTTTTATCTAACGTTTATTGCGGCCGCACGGACAAGACAAAAATCATGTTTCGTTGCGAGGCCGCTTTAGATCCACTTGGACATTGCGCAGCGCGAATCGCGACATCCGCTTTTTGTGGTGTTTGATGTGTGTGCGGCCTGAGAGCGATAAGTCTGGATGTTGTTCAATGTCCGCTTTGGGCCAATTACGGACATCGCACTATTCGATCATAAGCGGACATTTCGCGGTGCAATCGCGATGACCGCCTTACCTCCGACAGCGGACATTTCAGGAGCCTGTTGGATTGTCCGCTAAGTGCCAGAAGCCGATGTGCCCATCTTATCGCCAAGATCGCGGCGCCGTCCGCCAACCGATTACAGTTGCTTCAATGGTTTTGGCGCTTCCAACTTTTCGCCACGCGCCGTCTGACCACTGGCAGAGATACGGAATTATGTAAGTACCGCTTTTGTCCTCGCAAAGAATTTGCAGCGGACGATTTTCTTTCGGGGAGCCTTGGCTGAATTCAGCTAGGCGAGCCTCTCGTGTTGCCATTTTCATGCTTCCGAGGTTTAGCCGCAGGGCGGGCCTTAAAGCGAATCGCCGAATCTTATTGTAGCAGGAAGTAAGGCCCAGCCGGGCATCACAGCGTGAATTTGTGACGTCCGCTTTACCCGAAAGCGGGGCTTCAGGGTCGCGGTTGGAATGTCCGCTATGAGCGAGAATAGACCTCAGTGCTCGTCTCGGCGAAACTAAAGGGTCGCCAGAGTTAGTTCGTGCATTTGACGCGCTAAACCCTCCATGCGTCATTCGAAATATGGCTCCGAATTCGTGCGGAACCAGCAACATTGGAACCACAAAATTGGAACTTAATGTCGGGGAACGGACTCAGGCATGATCGCGTTTAATTCGAAGACCGCGCATACCACGTGGGACTGTCGGAGCGCGGTCAGGAAAAGGGTCAGCTGCGGTCCCCTGAAAGCTGACCCTTTTCTTTCCTTGTAATTGTTAGGTTTGCGTATGCGCGCCAACTACTCGGGGAGGTGTAGCATGCGAAGGGATCAGACTCTTCCGCAGCAACGAATCATCGGCCGACCATTTTGTGAATTTTGCAGAGCACAGATGTGGCTGGCCTGCATAGAGCCGTACCAGCCTGATTACGATAAGCGCACCTTTGAATGTCCGATGTGTCCCAATTTCACGGTGAAAGTCGTGAAGTATCGTTCAAGCAAAAGCGATCTGGAGATCAATCTAGTGCCGCCGTTAGTGTCCGCTTTGGGTCAAAAGCGGAAGTAAAATCCTTCACTTCGATGTCTGCTTTACCCCCGAAGCGGACATTTGCAGTGCAACAGCCCATGTCTGCTATGGGCCATAAGCGGACATTCCGCGGCGAGCAGGTTTCGCGTGGCTTTCGCTGCCCCCATACAGTGGGTGTCGTCAGCGGCAACGTTGATAAACCGAAGGTCAAACATGCCTACCAAGAGCTATGGCACGGTCAGTCCCGAACAACAGAGAGCGATGAGCGGGCTAGAGTTCGTCAAGGGCCTCGCCAGCGGACTACTGCCCCTCAGTACGATGGCACAAACATTAGGCTATGACGTGGTAGAGGCCGAAAGCGGCCGCGTCGCTATCACGGTCACCCCGACAGGCGCTCACCTCAACCCATGGGGCACTGTGCATGGCGGCCTCACGGCCACTCTTCTCGATAGCTGTATGGGCCTAGCCATCCAATCGATGCTCGACGAAGGCATCGGCAGCACCACGCTCGAGTTCAAAATTTCGCTTGTTCGCGCCATCACGGTGGATACCGGCGCGATCAGGGCCGAGGGCAAGGTCCTCAACTGTGGCCATCGTGTTGGCACAGCCGAAGGCCGCGTCATGGACGCTAACGGTCGATTGCTCGCGCACGGTACGACGACCTGTCTCATTTTCCCGAGCTAACGAGGCTGTATCGAATACTTTCTGTGATGTCCGCTTTGGGTCAAAAGGCGACATGTGCGCCGCAAAAGGTCATGTCTGCTTTACCCTCGAAAGCGGTCGTGTGCGTTACACTAGCTCATGTCCGCTTTGGGCCAATAGCGGACATTCGGCTCTAGCTCGCACTACCGTCTCATCGCATCTTTTGTAAGCCAGGCGCGGCCGAGAAAAATTGACAGACCGGCGTGCAACACAACGGCAGGCCAGAGAAAAACGCCGGTGAAACGACCTGCGAGACCGAAGTAAGCAAGATACAAAGTCACCGCTACGCTGTAGGCCAACATGCCAGCCAGCGCAGGGCCCGGCCAACAAGCAATGGCCAGCGCGACCAAGGCGATGCCTGTCACGCGTGCTGCCGGTATGGCGACGCCCGTGAATTCCTGACCGAACAATAACTGCCCAACAAACGAAGGAGCAACCAGCAACGCTATTCCGGTCGCAGCTTCGGCGACGGCGGCAAAAGTTAGCACCTTTTTCATTGCGTTACTGCTTTGCCATGTCCTTCTCCGGTTCGAGTTTGAATGTCAGCTTTCTGATCTTGCCGGTGAATTTGAACGGAGGATCGTAGCGATATTCGACCAGCGCGACGCCGGTCCGGGTGTCCTGGCCAATGTCAAAGGTCTCGTCTTCCGGGAACGTGATTGGCGTGGTGTGCTCTATGGAATTTCTGGCCACTTCCTTGCCATCCACGGAGAGCACGCCGGTGCCGCCTTTACCAAGACCCGGAGTGTCGGACTTGAAGTCGAAGACGATGGTGTGCTTGCCGGCTGTCAGCTCGGGCCCCTCCCATGTCGTGCGCTTGAGATCGAGAAGGTTGTAGAGAAACACCGCCTTGCCGCGGCCGACACCAAATTCACCTTTGCTGAGGAACAGGCCATAGCCGCCGAAACGCCCGCCTTGGGTGACAATCATGCCCTCTGCGCCGCCGTCAGGGATCTCGACCTCGGCAGTGATGGTGTAGGATTTGTTCTTGATGTCCGGAGCAGCGGCGCTCGGGACACCAGTAAGTTCGCCGGCGTACTCGAAGACCGTCCGACCCGCCGTGAGGCTTGGGCGCGGCGTGTTCCAGCGTGCAAGCGTCGTATTGTCGAGCGGTAGCACGTTGTACTTCTTGGCCTCGGCGTAGAAGAGGTCCTGCATCTGTTTGAGCTTCTCCGGCATCTTGGCAGCCAGATCGTTGAACTGGGTGGGATCTTCCTGGACGTTGTAGAGCTCCCAATTGTACCCGCTGATCACATCGGGAGGTGTCTTGGTGCTGAGTTCCCACGGGAGAGTTACCGGCGTCGTCGCCGCCACCCAGCCGTCGTGATAGATCGCGCGATTGCCAAGCATCTCGAAGTATTGCGTGGTGTGCCGGGTCTTGGCGTTGGCGTTCGCCTTGTCCCACGTGTAGGCCATGCTCACGCCTTCAATGGGAATCTGTTTGATCCCGTTGATCGTGTCGGGTTGCTCAATGCCGACCGCTTCGAGAATGGTCGGCACGATGTCGATGACGTGGCTGAACTGCCTGCGGACGCCTCCCTTGTCAGTGATGTGGCCCGGCCATGACATGACTACGCCTTGAGCCGTTCCACCGAAGTGTGAGGGCACCTGCTTCACCCACTTGAACGGCGTGTCCATCGCCCATGCCCAGCCTGCTGCAAAATGCGGGAATGTCCGTTCCGATCCCCAGAACGGGTACCAGAGAAACTGATCCTTCACCGGCACGGGTACGCCGTTGAAAGTGGTGAACTCGTTTGGCGTTCCGTTGACCATGCCTTCGGCGCTCGCGCCATTGTCGCCACCGATATAGATGATCAATGTGTTGTCGAGTTCGCCCAGGTCTTCGACCGCTTGGATAACGCGGCCAATCTCATGGTCCGCATAAGCGAGATATGCTCCATAAACGTCCGCTTGCTTGATGAAGAGCTTCTTCTCTTCCCAACTCAGAGAGTCCCACTGCGGCAGACCTTCCGGCCAAGACGTCAGTTTCGCATTCTCGGGCATAATGCCGAGCCGCTTCTGATTGGCGAAGATCTTTTCGCGAACTTTGTTCCAGCCCTCATCGAATAGGTGCATGTCGCTGATCTTCTTGACCCACTCGGGCGTCGGATGATGCGGCGCGTGCGTGGCACCCGGGACGTAGTAGACAAACCATGGCTTGCCGGGAGCGATCTCTTTGAGTTGCTTGATGTACTGGATGGCCTCATCCGCCATCGCCGTTTCCAGGTTCCAGCCGGGATTATCGAGGAAGGGATAGATGGCGGTTGTATTGCGGAAGAGGTTTGGTTGCCATTGGCTCGCGTCACCACCAACGAAGCCATAGAAATAATCGAAGCCCATTCCGTTGGGCCATTGATCGAACGGTCCGGCCTGGCTCGACTGATAGAAGGGCGTGTTGTGGTCTTTGCCGAACCACGAGGTCGCATAACCGTTGGCCTTCAAGATCGTGCCAATCGTGCCTTTCTCAATCGGAATGATCGAGTCGTAACCCGGGAAGCCGGTCGCTATTTCGCCGACCACACCGAAACCTACCGAGTGATGGTTGCGGCCTGTGATAATTGCTGCTCGCGTCGGCGAACACAGCGACGTCGAATGGAAATTCGTGTAACGCAGGCCATCCCGCGCGATGCGATCCATCGTAGGCGTGGGTATCACGCCGCCAAACGTGCTAGGCGCACCGAAACCTTGGTCATCCGTCATGATGAGCAAAACGTTCGGCGCACCCTTCGGCGGTACGACCCGCGGTGCCCACCAAGGAGTCGACTCCGAGGCCTTCTCCCTGATCACGCCACCGAATTTTGGGTCGGGAGGTGGAAGCTGTTTCCCCGTAATTGTAGTTGTCGCGGTCGGTGAGCCCGGCACACCTGTTACCTGCTGAGCATCTGTCGCAACACAGCCAAGAACAAGAAGTGCTGCTACCGAAACAAAGATGCGTCCGAATTTCATGGCATGCTCCTGTACAAGCTGTGCATTCGAAAAAAGGGTTTTTTGGAATTACAGAAGCGTGAACCCAATGACCGGATCACGCCTTGACTCATATCAAATCGTGTTGCGCGAAGGCATATCGTCTACCGAGCACTGTTTATTTGAATTTTTATTCCTTAGTGCCTGAGGGCAGCGATGTCCGCTTTGGCCAGAAGCGGACATTCGAACGCCTATTCAATGACCTCGTCGGCTCGGGCGAGCAGCGAAGGGGGCATGGTGAGACCGAGCGCCTTTGCTGTCTTCAGGTTTATGACCAGCTCGTATTTGCTTGGCGCTTGCACCGGCAGATCAGCCGGTTTCTCGCCGCGTAAGATGCGATCGACGTAGCCTGCCGCTCGTCGATATTGGTCATCGAAATTCGGCCCATAGGAGATCAATCCTCCGGCAGCAACAAAAGCGCGTTGAATGTATACCGCGGGCAGTTTGCTGCGGGCAGCGCTTGCAATAATCAGTTTAATGTTGGTTGCCCCTACCCCACTCGCCGCCACGATGATTCCGCCATTTGCCGAGTGTGCGAAGCTTGCGATGGCGCGTTCAATCTGATTTGGCTCGCGGAGATCGATCGGGCTGACTTCAATGCCGACCGACGGCGCCGCGGCTTGAATGACGGCGAACTGCCCGATTCCGTGAGCGAAACCAGGATCGCGAAGAACGGCCACGTGTGTCACGTTCGGGGCAATCTCCCTGAACAGTTCCAGCCACTTTCCACACAGATTGTACTCAAACATGACGAAGCCGGTGGCGTTGCCGCCCGGCCGCGACAGACGTTCAACGTATCCGGCGCCGACAGGATCCGGGACGATGGCAAAGACGATAGGAATCGTACGAGTGGCTTTCAGCATCACCTCGGCGCCTGTGCCGCCGCCTGCCACAATGACGTCCGGGGCAAGTGCCACCAATTCTTCGGCATATTTGCGCAGTTCGACGCTATCGCCGCCACTCCAGCGAGCGACGATCTGAACATTGCGTCCGTCCGTCCATCCCGACTGCTCAAACGCTCGCAAAAATGCCGTGTAGCGTGCCTGAGCGCTGGGCGTGTCTTTTGCTACCGGCTCCAGGACAGCGACACGAGGCAAGCGCTCGCGCTGCTGTGCGCGCGCTGCAAGCGGCCATGTCGCCGCCGCGCTACCTAATATCCTGATGAAGTCGCGCCGCCTCATCTCGCCCCCGAGGCCTGGACGGCGCATCGTAGCAACTTTGGCGCCCACTCAGGAAGTGGTTAGGCAGGAGCTCCAACATGTCCGCTTTGGGTCATAAGCGGACGTGAAGGACCGTCAAAGTCATGTTCGCTTTACCATCGAAAGCGGACATTCATCGTTTCGTGCATTGTAGCGCTCTCAGCTCAGCTCATCCGTCACCGAGATGGCGCGCATGATGCATTGAGAGTAGCTCGAAACATGTCAAACCTTTGCACTTGCACCCGACACGCCGTAGACGGATCAAGGGCGAAGTTGATGACGTCACCGGCGCCCGCCGAATGTTGTTTCCCATTGATATTGACGTTGACACGCTCATTCGTCGGAGAGCCAACTAACCCCACTGTCAAGCGGCCCTCAGCGAGGATCATGGATTGGTTCGGGCTGAAATTGTACGTGTTCCGAGAGGGAGTGATCGCATCTAAGGCGGCTTGAGCCATCTCAAGCTTCGCTTGGAGCGCTGCTAGCTGCGAAGTTTGATCCGCAAGCCGAGCGTTGAGTTCGCGAACTTGCGAACGTGATTGCAGGACCAGATTTCTGCTGTCGGTGATATCCTGATTATCTACCCAACCTCGGTAGATGAAGGCCACAAACGCCCCGACGACCATAAGCGTTACGCTCAAAACTATGCCTGGCGCACCGATAAGTCGGGCGAATCTTCGGAAGAAATTCACTGACGGTCCCCCACCTTCGGCCGCTTGCGGATTTGTCGTTTCTTTATACGAGCACCAACTTTAAGAAGCTATCGCGTGAAAATCCACAGGTAGCCAAGGGCCATTAGCGGAAGTTTGAGTTAAGAGAGGGAGTTCGGCTTCTTCGCTGACAGCGCCCCAAGCCCGTTAATGTGCTTTGGGCGGAATAACTGTCGGAGCGGCCCAATCTTTCGGAAGAATCTCCAAGAACAATATGCGAAGCGGTTGGCTGCTTCTGTTCTCAGCAGTATGGGCTAGGTTCCCCGTTTCGAAAAAATAGTCGCCAGCTCTGTAGATCGTCGCCTGACCTCCTTCAGTGAATGTGACCTCACCGAAAAGAACATGTCGGATCCCGGGGCCAACGTGGTGATGCACTCCGAGATAGCCTCCCGGGGCAAACGTCACTTCGGTGGCGCGCAATTTATACTTGCCGTTAAGTTCGGTCAGGTGGCCGAAGATAGTCTCCTCGAGCTTGATCACTGATGTGATTCCCCGCACATCCACCTTTTCTTGAGCCGCCAAGCGATCAGCTCCGCCAAGAAAAGCCAAGATCAGCAATACCAAGCGAACCATCTTTGTCTCCATAATTGCCGACGGGGTCATTGCGGACATGAAGATACATCGGATCGATGTTCGCTTTTACCCCCAAAAGCGGACATTGGACACGCTGTTTTGGGCGTCCGCTATCGTTAACGAAGGCTGCGCAGCTCTTCGAGCTTTTCACATTTATCTTAACGAGTGAGTTTCGTTGCGGCCGGCATAAACCGCCTGCATTGTCATCGCAGGTGAAGAGGTGCAACGCGCATGATCAAGGAAATTGCACAACGGATTTTCGGCACCGCGGTTGTCTTTCTGTGGATTGTCGTTGTTTCAGCGACGTTCGGCATTATTTTGGGGTCAGCAGTAAATGCGATTACGTGGTGAAAGCACCGCAGCATCGATGGACCCCGTCCCCAGTCAATAGAAATAAAAAAGTCCGCTAGCGTCCAATAGCGGACATTCGCTTTAAATTTTATCACACAAGGTGAGAACATTTTAATTCGCAAAGAGCCACGATGCGAAAGCGTTTCGTCTTGCAGCGAACTGCGCTCGTACTAGAGAAATGGGCATCACATGCGAGTTGACACCATCGACCTCTTCAGCCTGATCAATATTCTTGCGCTGGGCGCTGTGCTGTTGACGTGTGGGCCTTTGCCGTAGGCGCTGTTGCACTATCGCTTCGCATGGATGTTCGTCATGCACACAGGAAAGCGAATCTTGATTGCCGATGATTCGAAGACGATGACGAACATCATCTTTCGGATTTTGAAGGATGCAAACTACGCTGACATCGACGTGGTTCATGACGCCGGCAGTGCACTCGCAGCGCTGCATCGAAAGGAATACAATCTTGTCATAACCGATTGCCAAATGCAGCCAATCAGCGGGCCAGAGCTGATAAAACTGATCCGGGCAGATGCTCGGTTATCGAAGGTTCGAATAATCCTCGTCACCGGCCTTCATGACTCAGACGACTTGTTGTTCGATGGGGCAGATGGCCACCTCAAGAAGCCATTTGAGCCGCAAACCCTTGCGCAAAAAGTAGAAGACGTACTGTCTACGGCCGCTCTGCTGGCCTGAGTAAACGGATTTCCCCAAACAAAGATGTCCGCTTTGGACCAGATCGCGTCAGTGCGTTAGCACGATGAAATCTGTATCTCTGCCGGTCTCATGACTAATGCCGTGGTCGGATATGATTAGCGACGACCCGGGCGTCCATAATTCAGAAATTCGATCAATCACATCTTGTGCTATTTCCATGCGTTCCAAGGCGGCGTTTGCCTTGTCCGGCATGGGTGATCCTTTGTGCAACTTTGGTGGATTCCCTTGACTGAGAGAAGACTTCTGGGGGATCGACACGACGGTCCAGCGCATTGCCGCGCCCTCGTTCTGAAATTCCATTGCAGTAAAAACGTGCGTTCCCATCGGTTCCGATACATTTCGGATCGTGATCGGGACATCAAACAGGGGCGTGAAGCCCCTTCGCACGAACAGCTTACTCAATTGGCGGCTCACAAAAACAGAGATTGGTACCACCTTCTGAGCCCTGACTCCCGCGGAAGCCGGCTCTGAGGTTTTCGTGCCCTCGTCATTGTTCGATATTAGCGGGGCATGCGTTGTCGTGCCTGTAACATTGTCATTACTTGCGAGTGTCGCAGTGCCAGCTTCCGGCGAAGCGGACGCAACTTTTGGCTTCGGTACAAAAAGTTGCGGGTTGGCTATTTCGACGGGTTGAATATCCTCCTGCGCGATAATCACGCGCGTGCCCCGCTTTGTAAGATGCCAAAGTCGAATGGCAAAGTCCTTTGTCAAGCGGATGCAGCCATGTGAGGCCGGATAGCCAGGCAAATCACCCGCATGCAGCGCTATACCCGACCAGGTTATGCGCTGCATGTAGGGCATGGGCGCATCACTATAAATGTTTGAGCGGTGCCATTTTTGCTTACCGATTACGCTGAAGACGCCGAGAGGCGTTGGATGACGCTCAACACCCGTCGATACCGAAGAACGTGCGATCAGTGACCCATTTTCGTAGACCGAGATCCGCTGATCCGCGATCGAGATGATAATCTGAAGGGGACCCTTGGAAGCGTCTTGAGACTGAGGCTTCTTCGCTAAATCAGATTTTGTGTGCCTGTGTTGATGCTTGTGCCGGAAATGGTGATCACCCCACCAAAATCTGAACTGGGGCCAAAACGGGGATCGGGCATGGGCGGGCGTCCCTGCCGAAAGTATACAAACGGCAAGCGCTGCCATTAACAGGGAGCGGATAAATCTGATGATGCGTCGGAGAATTACTGCAGACATCCAACGCTCACAACTGGGGTTCACTTTCGATTTGATGACGGCGATGGCTTTTTCAATCCGGCGAGTCGCGCCTTAGCGGCGCCGCGTTTATCGGCATATTCTTTGCCATCAATCGGCGCAACATGTGGTGGATCCTTGTCGAGATACGGACGACCAATCCCAAGCTCCTTTTCGTGCGCATCGATCCACTTCCACAGGACTTCACTCGACGCACATCTCTCCGCCCGTGTCTCGCCCTTCAGGCTCACAAGATCGGCTGCAAGCCCATGGCCATAGCCGCCGCGGCGGCTCCCGCCATGGTACGAGTTGTCCGACGCAGCCTTGTTGCCATTGGCGAGATCTTGCCGGTAATTGTCGCGAAATCCACTGGTTATGCCTGGCGCAAATCCGGCTTGTTCCATAGCGCGAAGCGCATCATGGAGCTTTCGTTTGAAGGCCCGATTCATGCCTCCGATCACGTAGTCCTTCAACGACATGCCGGCTTTCTGCGCGGCTATCGGATCCTTCCACGTGAAGTCCTGGGTGACGTACTTCGTCAGAGTTTTGACGACGGTCCGCGTCTTGCCCTTGATCTTGACCTTCGCCTTGATCCGCTCCTCCACCTTGACGGTGTCGACCTTCGGTGTCCGCTCATACAGCGACCAAAGGTATTGGTCGATGCAGGCGTCCGGCTCCGGGCACGCATGAAGAGCTTCGGAGCTTACGGCCGGCCCGACGGCATTCTGCACCGGATCAGTCGGACTTACCGCCGCCAACTGCATAGATGGCGTGGCGGGCGGCATCGGTCGAGAGTCGGCCAAAGCCGCGCTGCTCCCCATGTCGGCGACTTTGACCGAGCCAGTGGCTTCCTTGGCTTCGCTTCGCTCCGGATCAGGCGCGCTAAGCGACGGGATTCGCACGGATGGCGCGGTGGGTAGCGGTATTGGACGACGGTCGGACAAAGCGCTGTCACTGCCTATATCGGCGAGGGAGACACCGTCCTTGCCCAGTGTGATTGCTTGAGGTGCGTCGACGTGCTCGGCGCGAGCGATCGCAGACGTTTCCCGAGCTACCTCCATCAGCGCGCCGGTGCTCTCGATGCCGGGCGAACCGAGGCCAGCGAGCCCGACAGCGGCCCAACCGGCGAGAACGACCGCCGCGCACAACGCCGCTAGTACAGCAAATCGCTGCTGGCTCTTCACCCCTCCTCCTCCGTCCCGTAGAAGACTAGACGCGAACCAGTGACAACGGCAGCCTCAAAAAAGGTCACGCAGCAAAGAAGAACTGTAGGCCGTGATCTTTCTCAAATGTGTTGCCGAAATACAACTTGGGTCTGCGATAATGGTTAAATCGCTGGGCCTGTCCTTCCCAAAAAGATTGGCGGGAATCAGGCGAACCGGCCTGTAGCGGCGGCATGATCTCAGCGTCCCTCCCGTGAGGGCAATCGGGTAATACATACCAAATTACCGACGCCGCAACAAACGTTATGCCCGCGTCTCCGCAGGCGGGTTTCTGCCTTCCCTTCAACCTGGAAACTGCGATGCGGCCGCCCACACGCGAGTGGTTTTGCTCATTTCAGCATACGGGTCTGCCCCCAGAGACGGGACAAAAACTAAGCCCGGTGCGCTTCATGAAAGGTTCCATCGTTGTGTGAGCTACCTCACACCGGGATTCGGGAGGCCGGCACATTATTCGGATGCGAATTGTCATATGCATGATCATAGGGAGCGGCAAATGTCATCCGAATTTGATCGCAGCTTTATTGAGGAAGTCATCATGCTCAGCGTGTTGACTTTGTTCCTCGTACTAGCGGTCGCGATACCCGCCTAAGCAACCCGCAGCGTTTGAAGTGTGGCCATTTCCGATGTTATCACCATCATTGCCGGGACAGCGCAGCAATGAGCGCGAGATCACTTCACGTCATGCTGGTGGGAGCGGTTGTTCTCCTCTCGACAATTGCTGCTGTTCCAACATTTGCAGAATTTGAGGGGAAAACTGAGTGGGATGTTCAAGAACTATACAAACAGTGCAAAGGACGACAAGGAAGTCTTGATGAAATTTTTTGTCTGGAATTTGTTTCCGCCGTGGCACGTCGGGTCTTCACGAATGGACTGGCATTGAAAGACATTAAAGATCGTCATCATCTAATGACGACGTCTATTCCTTCTGCATGTCCTGAAACAATCGTATCAAATGACGCGATGGTTGAGGCCTTCCGCCAGTGGGCGAACGAACACATCGAGAAATGGAGTGCAAGCGCACAAATAGGAGTGATGCAAGCCATGCGCGACACATGGCCGTGTTTTTGATGAAGACTCGCGTTGCGTGTGCGGTGTGTGATCCGCGTTGTTCGTCGCTTATTCGATAAAGAGACGCATAAACCGAGACTGTCGCATTAGGTCGGTCTTTGGCAAAGTTGTCGCTGCCTTCGTCCCAATCCTGCGCGATATGTGCCGTGGTGTCGTGTCCTGCGGCACGCACGGGTCGAACTTCAGAGCCCTCGCACGCGTGGTTCTCTTCGCGCAGTGCGTGCGGTCAGCTCGGTCACGGCCCACACCAGTGCGTCAAGGCGGTCGGGAGACCCGCCGGAGGAAAGACCCGCCATGCCGAAGTCGCACATTTCATCTTCAAGCGCGACGAGTGGCGGATCGACGTGTTTGACCCTTCCCTGCTGGTACAACATGGCGACCGGTTCGGCGCGCAGCCATTTTCCTCTGGTTGCGCGGACGGTACGCAGGGGAATGGAACGGTCCACCTGCTCAAGCACCGCGCGCACCATGTCGCCGCCCTGGTTCACCTCGGCGACCAGCGCGTCCGCATTCAGACGCTTGAACAGCGCCACCGCCTTCATGGCCCAGCCCCCGGGCGCAAGGCCCTGCACGCTTGCGTCTTCCAGCACATAGATGCGTTCATTTTCGGCAATGCCCGCAGCGACGATGCCACAGGCATCTGCGCCAGGGCGCGCCGAGCCAGGCGGATCGACCCCGATAACGATGCGCAACAATGCAGGGGCGCTCGAAACGCGCGACGCCTCGATGACCGCGCGTGTCCATAATGCATCCGCGCGGTCCTCGATGATTTCCCCATCGATCTCCTGGCGTCCTAGCCGCGTCCCGGCACAGCGCGCGAGGACTTCGGCGAGAAAGGCCGGTGACAGGTGCGCGGCATTCGCATGGGTCGTAGCGCGCGTCACCGCGGTGCGCGAATCGGCGATCAGCCGCTTGATCAGCGGGATCGGCCGCGGCGTGGTGGTGATGAGCTGACGCGGCCTCGGTCCGAGCCGTAGCCCAAACTGCAGCATGTCGAAGGTGGCATCCACGTAGTGCCATTTCGAGAGCTCGTCGCACCAGGCAGCGTCGAATTGCGGACCGCGGAGCTGCTCAGGGTCCTCCGCCGAAAAAGCGAAACCGACCGCGCCATTCGGCCATTCG
>Ga0207428_10000294_pt1 | contig 66640 bp, 57 predicted proteins | sample RhiMethybrSRZTD1_FD_187600 | JGI IMG/M metagenome (GOLD analysis project Ga0207428, IMG submission 187600) | Populus rhizosphere microbial communities from Tennessee, USA - Rhizosphere MetaG P. TD hybrid SRZTD1 (SPAdes) (version 3) | ecosystem: Host-associated > Plants > Roots > Rhizosphere >... | reverse complement strand
CTACATCGAAAAGGCCGTCAAGCTGAAGGCCCAGGTCAAGTCGGCGATGATCTATCCGATCGCCGTCATCACCATCGCCTGCGTCGTCATCGGCGTGATTCTGTGGAAGGTCATCCCGACGTTCGCCTCGTTGTTTGCGGGCCTCGGCGCCGAGCTGCCGCTGCCGACGCGTATCGTCATCGCGCTCAGCAACAACCTCGTGCGCTTCATGCCCTTCATCATCGTCGGCATCTTCGCCGCCGGTTGGGGCTTCCGCACCTACTACGCCACGGAAAAGGGCCGCCGCGTGATCGATCGGATCACGCTGAAGATGCCCATCCTCGGTCCGATTCTGAGAAAGATCGCGGTCGCGCGCTTCTGCCGCACGCTCTCGACGCTGATGGCGTCGGGCGTGCCGATTCTCGACGGCCTCGACATCACCGCCAAGACTTCGGGCAACGCCATCATCGAGGACGCCATCCTGACGACGCGCAAGAGCATCGAGCGCGGCGAAACGATTGCCGCCCCGCTGAAGGAAACCGGCGTGTTCCCGGGCATGGTCGTGCAGATGATCGGCGTCGGTGAAGCCACCGGCGCGCTCGACACGATGCTTGGCAAGATCGCCGACTTCTACGAAGAGGAAGTCGACGTCGCGGTGGAAGGCCTGTTGACGCTGCTCGAACCGGTCATGATCGCGTTCCTGGGCGGCGCCGTGGGCGGCATCGTCATCGCGATGTACATGCCGATCTTCGACTTGATCAGCAAGCTGACCTGATGAAGGAGCGGACGCTCCGGCGGCGCCTGGCCGTTCATATCGCCGTCCGGTTACTCGTCGCGACGGTATTGCTGGGCGCCGCGGTGATCGTGCAGCTGCGCACGCCAGGTGCGCTGCCGATCGATCCGTTCTACTTTCTCGTGGGGCTGACCTACGCGGTCAGCCTCGGCTTCATTGCCTCGCTGCAGCTCGTCGATCGGTTGCCGTGGCTGACCGACGTCCAATTTGCCATCGACGCCGTGGTGGTCTCCGCGGCGGTGTTCATCACCGGCGGCGTCGAGAGCCTCTTCGTCATCCTCTACGTGCTGCCCATCGTCGCCGCGAGCACGGTGCAATTCCGCCGCGGCGGCCTGCAGCTCGCCGGCCTCAGCACCATCCTGTTTTTCGGCGTGGTCGTCGCGCAATACCTCACGGCCAACGGCTACCTCGAGCTGCCGTTCAGTGAACTGGTCGACAGCGATCTGCCGCCGGTCAACGTCGCGCAATACACCGTGGCGTTGAATGCGTTTGGATTCTTTGCCGTCGCGTTCCTGAGCGGATCGCTCGCCGAGCGCGCCCGGCGCGGCGAAGCGCAGCTCGAACAGGCGACCGAAGAAATTGCCGACCTGCAGGCGTTCAACCAGTACGTCTTCGACAACCTGTTGAGCGGCCTCGCGACCGCGGATGCCGAAAACCGGTTGCTGACGTTCAACCGCTCGGCGATGTTGATCACCGGCCGCGACGGCGCGTTGCCGATCGGCGAGTCCGCGACCGACGCGTTGCAGTTGCCGCCGGCGTTTGCCGGCAGCCTGCTGCAGGATCTCGGGCGCGTCCGCAGCAAGCGCACCGACTACATGTTCGCCCAGCCCTCGGGCAATGTCATCGAGCTCGGATTGAGCGTCGCGGCGCTGCCGCTGCCGGATGGATCGCGCGGCTTTCTCTACACCTTCCAGGACGTCACCGACATCAAGCGCTTCGAGCAGAACGCCCGCCTGCAGCAGCGCCTGGCCGCGGTCGGTGAAATGGCGGCGGGCATCGCGCATGAAATCCGTAATCCGCTCGCGTCGATGTCCGGCTCGATGCAGATGCTCAAGCAGGAGTTGCCGCTCTCGGCCGATCAGGCGCAGCTGATGGACATCGTCTTGAAGGAATCGGAGCGTCTCAACCAGACGATCAAGTCGTTCCTCGCCTACGCCCGGCCGCAGCGGTTTTCGCTGCAGAAGCTCGATCTGCGGCCCATCGTCCAGGAGACCGCGCTGCTGCTGCGTAACAGCACCGAGGTCGAGGAACAGCACCAAATCGAGGTCAAGAAGGCCGACGACGCGGTGACCGTGGAAGCCGACGAGAGCCAGATCCGGCAGATTCTCTGGAACCTCGCGACCAACGGCTTGCGCGCGATGCCGCACGGCGGCACGTTGTGCTTGAGCGCCCTGCATGAAGACACGCCGAAAGGGCGCATCGCCGTGTTGCTCGTCGAAGACGAGGGCGTCGGCATCCCGCCCGAGGACGTCGATTCGATCTTCCAGCCGTTCCGCGGCTCGTTCGGCAAGGGCACTGGTCTCGGGCTGGCGATCGTTCACCGCATCGTCACCGATTACGGCGGGCACATCGACGTCCGGCCGAGGCCGCAGGGCGGCACGGTCTTCCGCGTGACCTTTCCAGAGCGCGATGTTCAAGCGGAGCGCCAGGCGTCATGAAGAAAGCGTCGACCATCCACCGCGAGCCGGGCGCCGCAAGCGCCGAGAAGCCGCGCATCCTGATCGCCGACGACGAGCAGTCGATGCGCGAGTGGATGCGGCTGCTGTTTCAACGCGACGGCTTCGAAGTGCTCACCGCCGAAGACGGCATCAGCGCGCGCGAGATGATCGCGCGCGAGTACGTGGACGTCGTGCTGACCGACATCCGCATGCCGCGTCTTGACGGCGTGTCGCTGCTCAAGTCGATCCGCGAGTCCGCGCCCGATGTGATCGTGACGATGATGACGGCGCACTGGACGCAGGACTCCCAGGACTGGGCGGAAGCGCAGTCGCGCGGCGCCGAAGCGCTCTTCGAGAAGCCGTTCCGTGACGTGAACCTGGTGACGATGCAGGTCCGGCAGCTCCTCGAGTCCCGCCGCCTGCGTCACGAAAACGTGGTGCTGCGCCGGACCACGGCGGAGCAGGGATTTGCCGGCATCATCGGCCGCAGCGCGAAGATGCTCGAGGTGTTTCGCCTCGTGGAAACGGTGTGCCGCACCAACAGCACCGTGCTGATTTCCGGCGAGTCCGGCACCGGCAAGGAGCTCGTCGCGCGCGCCATGCACTCACTGTCGCTGCGGCGCGATCATCCGTTTGTCGCCGTCAACTGCGGCGCCATGCCCGAGGCGCTCCTCGAATCCGAACTGTTCGGCCACATCCGCGGTGCGTTTACCGGAGCGGACAAGGACAAGAAAGGGCTGATCGAGGCCGCCGACGGCGGCACCGTGTTCCTCGACGAGATTGGCGAAATGCCGCCGACGATGCAGGTGAAATTGCTGCGCGTGCTGCAAGACCGCAAGTATCGCCGTGTCGGCGGGACCGACGAGGCGTCGTCGAACATCCGCGTCATCGCGGCGACCAATCGCGATCTGCCGAAGCTCGTCGGCGAAGGCAAGTTCCGCGAGGACCTCTTCTATCGCCTCAACGTCATTCCCGTGAAGATGCCGGCGCTGCGCGACCGCGCCGACGACGTGTCGCTCATCGCGGAATACTTCCTGACGAAGTACACGCGGGAGATGAACAAGACCATCGAAAGCTTCGCGCCCGAAGCGCTGAGCGCGCTTCGCGCGTATCCGTGGCCGGGAAACGTGCGTGAGCTCGAGAACACCGTTGAACGCGCGGTGGCGCTCGAGTCGGGACGGCGTATCGAACTGGACGCCCTCCCGGAACATGTGCGCGAAGGACGTCCGGCGACGTCGCGGCCGGGCGAGCCGACGGTCGAGACCGGCGACGGCTTCAGTCTCGAGCGCCACCTGCAGGATATCGAGCGCTCGCATCTCGAGCGCGCGCTCGAACGGGCCGGCGGCATCCAGACCCGCGCCGCCGAAGTGCTCGGCCTCAGCTTCCGCCAGTTCCGCTACCTGATGAAGAAACACGGCCTCAAGCGCGAATGACCAGGGGCCGCACGGCGGTGGCCGCGGCCGTCTCAATCGCAGTCGCCGTCGCGATCTATTGGCTCCGCATAGACGATGTTGCAGGTCTCGTCGTTGACGATGCGTGGTACATCGTCCTGGCGAAAGCCCTCGCGAGCGGGGAAGGCTACCGGTTAATCAGTTCCGCGACCACGCCGCTGCTGCCCGCGTTTCCTCCCGGTTTTCCCGCGCTGCTCTCGTCGGTCTTCTTCGTTCACCCCTCGTATCCCGGAAACTTGCTTCTCCTGAAGCTGGTGTCGATTGTGGCGATGGCCGGCGTGGGCGTCGCCTGTTGGATCGATTTCACGCGCCATCGCAACGTGCCGGCGGATCACGCGCTGTGGTTGACGCTTGCGGTCGTCCTGACGCCGGCGTTCGTGTTTCTCGCCACGTCGACGGTGATGGCCGAATGCGTCTTCACGCTGGCGCAGGTGCTGGCGGTGATCGCCGTCGAGCGCGTCATCCGGCAGCCGGAGCACGATCGACGGAACGCACTTCTTGCCGGCGCGATCGCCGGTGCCGCGATGCTGATCCGCACGGCCGGCGCTGGCGTGGTTGTGGCATCGATCGCGTATCTCGTCCTGGGCCGGCGGTGGCGTCCCCTGGCGATCTTCGTCGTGACCGTCGCCGCGTGCCTGCTGCCGTGGCAGTTGTACGCGGGCGCCAATGCGGCGACACCCGAACAGCGAATCGCGCACGGCGGCACCATCGTCTACACGTATCGGGATCTGCTGACGATGGCGCGTCCCGGCTCCGTCAACGTGACGGTGTCTCCTGTTGAGCGGGTGCAACGCGCCGCGCGCAACGTCGGCGGGATCGTGATCCGGGATGTCGGCGCGGTGGTTGTTCCGATCCTGTTCCGCGGCGCCTCCGAGAGTGGCGAAGAAGTGATTTCCGTCGGCCCTCCCCTGCGCGGCAGCATGGGTTCCGCGAGGGGCACGATGATCGTCTCGACGCTTCTAAGCCTCGCGATCCTGGCCGGCGTGATTCGCGCGCGGGCGTGGTTCTCGATGCCGGCGCTCCTCATCGCCGCTTCAGTCGTGATGATTTCCGCCGTCGGCGCGCAGACCTTTCGGTATGTCGTTCCACTGACGCCGTTCCTGTTGCTGTTCCTGTGGCACGGCATGGCGCATCCGAAGGCGGCTCGAATCGCCGTGCTATGCGTCCTCGGGTTTCACCTCGTTGATCATGCGCTCTATCTGCGCGTGAAGGCCACCGCAACCCCGGATTGGGTTGCGGATGCGCGTGAGATCGACGAAGTGCTCACATGGTTCTCCGATCACGTCAAGGAACCTGGTGCCGTCGCATCAACCGACCCCGGCCTCTTCTATTTGCGCACCGGCAGGAAAACCGTGTTCAACGTGTTTCCTGAAAAGAACAGGGATACTTGGAAGGCCGCGGGCGTCCGATACATTGTCGCGTTGAGACCAGCCGATTTGCCGCCACGTCCCTTCAATGGACGGATTCTCTATAGGACCGGGCACCGGCTCTGGATCATCGAAATGTAGTGGAGAGGAATGAATGAGGAGCCTGATTCGATTAGTGGCCGCGACCGCCTTGAGTTTGACTTTCGCAGCGTGCGCGGCTGAACCCGCGAAGGAATCGCCGAAGGAAGCAGCCAAGGAATCCGCCGGTGAGTCCGCGGGAGATCCGCTCAAGACGCTGCCGAACAATTACAAGCTCCAATTCGAGAACGACTACGTCAAAGTCGTGCGGGTTCACTATGACGCCGGCGCCAAGCTGCCCGAGCACATCCATCCTGCGGGGAGCACGGCCTACGTCTATTTGAACGACAACGATGCCGTGCTGTTCAATCACGCCGGCGCCGGCGAGCGCCCGGGGGGACGTCCGTTGGAGCGACCGCCCGTCAGGACCGGGGGCGCGCGTTTCGCGACATCACACGAGGAACATCACACGGTTGAGAATATTTCCTCGACGCCAACCGACTTCGTCCGCATCTGGTACAAGACCGACAACGCCGGCCTGACGAATAACGTGCGCCGGCGCATCCCGCTGAGCGAGCAGGAATTCAGCAACAAGCAGACCCGAATCACGCGGCCCGCATTCGAGGCCGGCAAGCCGCTGATGCTGGCGCCGTCGGATTTCCCTTCGCTGGTCGTGGCGTGGCCCTCAGGGAAGCTCCAGTGGGTCGAGCCGAAGGCGACGGCCGCGGTTCCGACCGATGGCCCGGATACCCTCGGATTCGTGCGGATCGAGTTCCTCACCGCGCCGTCTAAATGACGGCGCCGATCGTCGAAATGTCAGACCGTGCACGTGACAAGAACTGGCAGACGGTTCTGACAGGAATTGTCAGTTTTGGCCCGATTTTCGAGCCTAATGCCAGGCACGCATCAGCCGATAACCACTCTGGAAACAATCACTTAGCCCGATTCTGGCGCCCGACAGCTGACGTGGTACGCCGGTTGCTGTAGAGCGGGCAGGCCGACGCCGCCTCAAAAACGGCGGCGTAGCCTAAAAGAACAAACACACGTAAACCGGATTCACGTTCAGGAGAAGAACCATCATGCGTATTCGTTCGAACAAGGGCTTCACGCTCATCGAGTTGCTCATCGTCGTCGCGATCATCGGCATCATCGCCGCGATCGCGGTTCCCGGTCTGCTCCGCGCCCGTATGTCGGGTAACGAGGCTTCGGCCATCGGCTCGCTGCGCGCCATCAACAGCTCGCAGCAGGCGTACTCGTCGGCGTGCGCGAACGGCTTCTACGCTCAGGGCCTCGGCCAGCTCTCGCTGGCTCCGGCGGCCGGCGGCGCGCCGTTCATCAGCCCGGACCTCGGCCTCGACGCGATGGCGGCTCCGATTGCCAACGGCGCGTCCAACGAGAAGAGCGGCTATGCCGTTACGCTTGACGCCGGCGCCGGCGCCAACCCCGCGACCCGCGACGCGTGCAACACCGTGGTTGCCGCGCAGCTGATCAGCGCCTACATCGCGTTCGCGGATCCGGTCACCCCGGGTTCGTCGGGTTCGCGTTACTTCTGGACGAACACGCTGGGCACCATCTACGTGCACCAGCAGGGCGACGGCACGCTGAGCGGCGAAACCGACGGCTCGTCGGCCCCGATGGCGGCGACCGCCCAGGTTCTCCAGTAAGCTCGGAAACGGAATGAGTGTGAAGGGCGCGGTCTCGGCCGCGCCCTTCCGCTTGTACGGGTAGAATCCTTCGCATGGCTGGCAAGTCAACGCCCTGGTTAACCGGATTTGCGGCCCTGGGCCTGGCCGCGGCGACGTGGTCGACCTGGGTGCATTACCAGATCCTGAACAGCCCGACCTACGAGAGCTTCTGCGACGTCAACTCGACGCTGAACTGCACGGCGGCCTATACGAGCCGCTTCGGCGCGATTGGCGGCGTGCCGGTCGCTCTCTTTGGCCTGTTGTTCTTCGCGGGCGTGCTCGTGCTGATCGCGCTCTGCTCGCAGTCGAAGACCGCGGCGGCGAATCTTCCCGGTTATGTCTTTGCCACGTCGACGATCGGCCTGTCTGTCGTTCTGTATCTCGCGTACGCGTCGTATTTCATCCTCCATGTCGTTTGCCTGCTCTGTGCCGGCACTTACCTGGCGGTCATCGGTCTCTTCCTGATCTCGGGAGCGGCCACCAACGTTCCCTTGACGAGTCTCCCTATGCGCATCATTGATGATCTCAAGCTCCTGGTTCGGACCCCGCGCGCGCTGACCGCGATGGTCGTGTTCATGGCCGCGGCCGCGGCCGCCATCGTGGTGTTTCCCGAGCAGCGGGTCACCGCCGCCGCGAACGAGGCCGAGCAGACGCCGGCCGCCGCGCCCGCGCCGGCCGCGACGGCGGCGCAGATTCAGCAGCTCGAAGCGTGGCTCGGGCAGCAGCCGCGCGTGCCGGTAATGGCGCCGAGCGACGGCGCCGCCGTCGTCATCGTCAAGTTCAACGACTATCAATGCCCGGGCTGCGGCCAGACGTATCGCGACTACAAGCCGGTGCTCGCCAAGTGGGCGAAGCAGGCGCCGGGCAAGGTGAAGTTCATCACCAAGGACTACCCGCTCGAACGCCAGTGCAATCAGTTCGTCGGCCAGGACCTGCACCTTGGCGCCTGCGAGGCCGCGGTGGCGGTGAGGCTCGCGCGCGAAAAGGGCAAGGCCGAGGCGATGGAAGAGTGGCTGTACTCGAATCAGCCCGCGATGAATCCCGATACGGTGAAGAAGGCCGCGGCCACGGTGGGCGGCGTCACCGATTTCGACGCGCGTTTTGCCGGCACGCTGGAGCTCGTCAAGGCGGACATCGCGCAGGGCGCTCAACTGAAGATCGGCGGCACGCCATCGTTCTTCATGAACGGCATGCCGCTGCCGGGACTTCGCGGCGAGTTCTTCGATGCGGCGATCGCCTGGGAGTTGCGGAGGGTGTCAGGCGCAAAATGATCGCCCTACACGCCCATGCCGGCGATTGAGACCGAAGGTTTAACCAAAGATTTTCTCGTCGGCTTCTGGCGGCCGCGTCCCTATCGCGCGCTCGATGCCCTGACCCTCAGCGTCGAGGCCGGAGAAGTGTTCGGTTTTCTCGGCCCCAACGGCGCGGGGAAGAGCACGACGTTGAAGCTGCTGATGCAGCTGATCTTTCCGACGGCCGGATCCGCCCGGATTCTTGGCAGGCCGGCCGGCGACGTGTCGGTGCGCCGCCGCCTTGGTTTCCTCGCGGAGAATCCTTACTACTACGACTACCTCACGGCCGAAGAGCTGCTCACTTACTTCGCGCGGCTGTTCGGCTATCAATCGACGGAGGCGAAGACGCGCGTGGCGCGCGTGCTCGATCAGGTCGGCCTTGGCGCTGAACGGCGCATGCGGCTGCGGAGCTTCTCGAAAGGGATGGTGCAGCGCGTCGGCCTGGCCCAGGCGCTGCTGAACGATCCCGAAGTGGTGTTTCTCGACGAGCCGATGTCGGGACTCGATCCGCTCGGCCGTCGCGCGGTGCGCGATCTGATCCTCGGGCTGCGGACGCGCGGCTGCACGGTGTTCTTCAGCTCGCACATCCTGTCCGATGCGGAAGCGCTCTGCGATCGCGTGGCGATCGTGGCGCAAGGCAAGCTCGCCGCGTCGGGCCGCCTCGACGAGCTGCTCGCGTTCGAGTTGCAGGGGTGGGAGCTCGTGATTGCCGACGTGCCGGCCGCGATGCTCGCCGGCTTGCCGGCGCGGTTTCCCGGCGCCACCACGCTGTCGCATGGCCGCGTCGCGCTGAAGCTGGCGCCCGATGCGGAACCGGATCGCGTCATGTCGGGGCTGCGTGCCGAAGGCGCGCGGATCGAGGCGCTCCATCCGCTTCGCCACTCGCTCGAAGACTTCTTCATGGAACACGTGCGGGACGCGCGCCCGCGCGCGACGGGTTTGTCCTGATGCGGCAGATCTGGCTTGGCGCCAACGCCGTCTTCCGCGAATCGGTCCGCGACCGGGTGCCGTACAGCATCGTCGTGTTCGCGGTGTTGATGATTGGCGCCTCATACCTGATCAGCCAGCTGACGGCCGGGCAGGACATGAAGATCATCAAGGACCTCGGCCTCGCGGCGCTCTCGATTTTCGGACTGCTGATCGCCGTCTTCATCGGCGTCGGCCTGGTGACGAAGGAGGTTGAGAAGCGCAGCGTCTACGGCCTCCTGACCAAGCCGTTGTCGCGCGCGGAATTTCTGCTCGGCAAGTACGCCGGTCTGGTCATGACGCTGGCCGTTAACTTGTCGGTCATGACGCTCGCGCTCTATGCGGTGCTGTTCTACTCCAACATGCAGGCGCCCGCAGGATTGCGCGCCAGTTGGGAAGCGCCCGGCGTCGATCCGCGCATGCTGATCGCCATCGTGCTGATCTTCGCCGAGCTGATGCTCGTCACCGCGCTGGCGCTCTTCTTTTCGACATTCTCGAGCCCGCTGTGGGCGACCCTTCTCACGCTCGGCCTGTGGGTCGCGGGACACTTCAACAGCGACCTCCGCAACTTCGGCGCGGTCGTTGATTCGGCGCCGGCGATCTGGATCGCGCGCGTCGTCTACTACGTGATCCCCAACCTCGCGCCGTTCGATGTGAAGGCGGAGGTGATACACGGCATTCACGTCGGCGCGCGGCACGTCGCGTACACGCTCGCGTACGCCGCGCTCTACATCGGGATCCTGCTGACCGGATCGGTCACCATCTTCGGCAGGCGGGACTTCAAATGACCGGGCGCCCGCGCGTCGGGCCGGCGTTCGCGGCGATCGCGGTTCTCTTAGCCGCGGCGATCGCAGTGCAGGTCGTTCGCGATCGCGGCTGGGAACCTTACCAGCCGGAAAACTCGGTGTTGTGGATTCGCTCGGGCGACGTCGCGAAGCGGCTGGCCCTGAGCTTCGATACCATCGCCTCCGACGTCTACTGGATTCGCGCGGTGATCTACTACGGCGGCCGCCGCCGCGCCGAAACCCGCCGCAACTACGACGAGCTGTTTCCGCTGCTCGATCTGGTGACGTCGCTCGATCCGCAGTTCAAGGTCGCGTATCGATTTGGCGCGCTGTTTCTCTCTGAGCCTCCGCCGGGAGGACCGGGCCGGCCCGATCAAGCGCTCGCGTTACTCGAGCGCGGCGTCGAGCGTGACGGCGACTGGGAATACTACGAGGACATCGGCTTCGTGCATTACTGGTGGCGGCACGACTACGTGAGCGCCGCCGAGTGGTTCAAGAAGGCGGCCGCGCGGCCCGGCGCGCCGAACTGGCTGCTGGGGCTCGCCGCGACGACGCTGGCCGTGGGCGGCAGCCGGGAATCCTCGCGCCAGCTGTGGACCGAGTTGCTCAATAACGCCGACGCGGCCTACATCCAGGGCCAGGCGAAGCACCGGCTGCAGCAGCTCGATGCGATGGATGCGATCGACGAGCTGACGAGGGTGTTGCAGCGCTTCAAGGATCGCGAGGGACGGATGCCGCGCACGTGGCAGGAGCTCGTGAGCGCGGAGCATCTTCGCGGGATTCCGGTGGACCCGACGGGCGTGCCCTTCGTGGTCGATGCGACGACGGGCAAGGTGGACATCTCGCCGCAGTCGCCGCTGTGGCCGTTGCCCGCCGAGCCCAAGGTCGGGCCGCGATGACCTTTCCCCTGGTGCTCGGCGGCGCGCTCGGTCTCTGCATCGGCAGCTTCTTGAACGTCGTGATCTACCGGCTGCCGCTCGGCCAGTCGATCGCGACGCCGCCATCGCGCTGCCGCAAGTGCGGCTACCAGCTGCGGTGGTTCGACAACATTCCGGTTCTGAGCTGGCTGTTCCTGCGCGGGCGTTGCCGCAAGTGCGGCGTTGGCGTTTCGATTCAATATCCGATCGTCGAGCTGATCACCGGCGCGCTGTTCGTGCTCGTGATCTGGATGACACCGATCGGGCCGCTGCTCGCTTCCAGGCTCATCCTCGTCTGCATCCTGATTGCGCTCTTCGGCATCGATCTCGAGCACCAGATTCTTCCGAACGTGATCACGCTGCCGGGCATCGCGATTGGCGTGCTGCTCAGCCTGATCGCGCCGCCGGGGTGGAAGGATTCGTTGCTTGGTGTGCTCCTCGGCGGCGGCATTCTCTACGCCATCGCCGGAGCGTATTACCTGTGGCGCCGTGAAGAAGGGATGGGCATGGGCGACGTGAAGATGCTCGCGATGATCGGCGCCTTCCTCGGTTGGAAGGCCGTGCTCGTCACGCTCGTCCTCTCATCGTTTGCCGGCGCGCTGATCGGCCTGGGCCTGATGGCCGCGCAGCGTGGTACGACCATGAAGTTTGCGTTGCCCTTCGGCACGTTCCTCGCCATTGGCGCGCTGGTCGCGATGTTGGCCGGCGAACCGCTCGTCGCCTGGTACTCGGGGTTCCTGCAATGACACCGACGTTGAGTTTCGCGAGCATGGCGCTGCTCGGGATCCTGCTCGCCATCGCCGTCCTGTTCGTGGTCGTGCTGGTGCGTGCCATTCGGGTCGCGAGCGGCCGCGGCCAGGCGAGGCGCGAGTCCGGCGGCGAGACGGCGATGCTGTCAATGGCGCTGCAAGACGCGCTGACCAAGCTCAAACAACAGGAGCGCGCCATGGCGGCGCGCGCCGAAGCGTCGGAGCGTCTTGCCGATCAGATCGTCGAAGGCCTGACCTCAGGCCTGGTCGTCGTCGATCGAACGGGAATCGTGCAGGCCGTGAATCCGGCTGCGCAACGCATTCTCGAGATCGATGGGCTTCGCGCCGGCAAGCCGTTCCGCGAAGCGCTGAATCCCGCAACCGCACTGTCGGATTTGATCGCGGAAGCGCTGCAGGTCGGGTCGCCGATTGTCCGTCGCACCATCACGTTGGGCGGAGCCAAGCCGCGGCACCTCGGCGTCACCGTGTCGCCGATCGCCGCCGCGGACGGCGGATTGCAGGCCACGGTCTGCCTGTTCACCGATCTCACCGGGGTCGTCCAGCTCGAAGAGCAACTGCGGCTCAAGGAGGCGCTCGCAAGATTGGGCGAGCTGACCGCCGGCCTCGCGCACGAGTTCAGGAACGGCCTCGCCACCATTCATGGCTACGGCCGGTTGCTGGATCCGGCGACCTTGCCCGAGCAGGCGCGCACCTGTGTCGAAGGCATTCGCGCTGAAACCACGTCGCTCGGTGAAGTCGTCACCAACTTCCTCCGCTTCGCGCGCCCGGAACAGATGACGCTGACGCCCGTCGAGTTGCGATCGGTGATTCAACGCGCGATTGACGACGTGCCAGGCGCGTCCGGGGCCGTAGAGCTTGAAGGCACGTTCGCGACGATCAACGGCGATGAGGTGCTGCTCCGGCGCGCCTTCAGCAACCTCTTTCGCAACAGTCTCGAGGCGTGCCAGGACAGCGGCATGCCCGCGCGCGTCTACGTGCGGAGCGACATCTCCGATGGGGACACGCACCTGGTCTTCGAAGACAACGGCCCGGGGTTTGAGCCGGAGTACCTGTCAAAGGTCTTTCAGCCCTTCGCAACGACCAAAGCCAACGGCACCGGACTGGGCCTCGCAATCGTGCAGAAGGTGATCGTTTCGCACAACGGCACCATCGCAGCGTCGAATCGCCCGGAGGGCGGCGCGCAGTTTCGCGTTCGCCTGCCCCTGACGCCGATGTGAAGACGTGTGATTGAAGGATCTGCAACGTTCGGTTCCCGCGCGCTTGTCAGAAAATGATCGCGACACGCATCGTGCCAGTCCGCTGATCACGGAAACGCGCCACAAAAACCCAATTCGCATCGATTCGCGCCAGGGCAGCCGCGTTGCAGTGGTGCGGGCATGTTTCAACACGCATCCGATCGTGGATTCACGCTCTTCGAGACCCTCGTCGCCACCAGCATCCTGGTGACCGCGCTTGCTGGTGTCGCCCAACTCTTCATCCTCGGCACGCAGCTGACGCGGCAGGCCGGCCGGTCCGGCATGGCGCTGGTGGCCGCACAAGACAAGATCGAATCCCTTCGCGGCCAGGCATTCACCTACGACGCGGACGGCCTGGCCGTGACCGCTCCCTCGCTTCAGCCGTCGCCGCCGGCAACGTTGGCGGCGGATACGGCGCCGTATGTTGACTGGCTGGACGTGGACGGCGCGCCGCGGGACAGCGCCGATGATGCCGTCTTGATCCGCCGGTGGCGCGTCTCGTCCCTCGGGGCGACCACACCGGATGCGATCGCGATCGAAGTGTGCGTCTTCCGATTCCCCGGTACCGCGGATCCTCGAGGCGCCGATGCCTGCCTCTCGACGATTCGCACGAGGCAGCCATGATTGCGGACCTGGCCCTCCGTAGCGCAACGCGCGAAGGAGGGTTTACGATCATCGAGCTGCTGATCGCCATGACGATCACGCTCATCATTGCCGCCGCGATCGCCGCCGCGGCGCCGCCGGCACGCGACGCGTTCGAGCGGGTGCCCGCAGATCTTGACCTGCAGCAGCGTGGCCGTACCGCGATCGAGGCCCTATCGCAGACGATTCGTTCCGCCGGTGCGAATGTCGCCGCCACGGAATCACTCGGACTTCTGAGTGACGTGTTGCCGTCTCTTTCGGTCGCAGGGGAGGATGAGTCCGGCTTCTTCACTGAGCTCACCGCGATCATTCCAGTGACCAACGCTGCGCAAGGGCTGCTGGCTCTGAATCAATCAGCTCCGGGTGCCGCGCTGACGCTCGCGATCGATCACTGTCCAAACGTCAAGGACGCGTGCGGCTTCACGCCGGGCAGCACGGCGGTCGTTGCGGATGGCGCTGGCCACTTCGATGTGTTCGCGATCGGAGTCACCAACGCCGGCGCACGTCGCGTGACGCCCGCCAGCCCTTTGTCGCGAGCATATCCGGCAGGCTCGGTGATCGTTGAGGCGGACCAACTGACGTTCGGTCTTGCCGAACAACCCGATGGCCACTATTCGCTCGTCCGCACGACCGCCGCTGGCGCCGTTCAACCGATCGTCGATTTCGCCAACGGGCTTGCATTCGACGTCATTGGCCGGGATGTGGCGGCCGGGTTTTTTCAGATCCAGCAGGTCGATATCTGGCTGAGTGTGGAAGCGCCGACCGATTCGCTTCGGCGAGTGATTCCCGATCGCGTTTTTCGGACATCGATCCGACTGAGGAATGTGCCATGAGCCCTTCGACTCGCGTCGCTCCGAAGTCGCGACACTCGCTCAGGACAGGCCAACGTGGAATCGCCTTGATCTTGGTTGTGCTGTTCACCGCGTTTCTATCGGCGCTGGGACTTGGCCTGATGCTCGCCGTGTTCATGGATCGTTTGGCGACCGGCAACATGAACGGATCAGTCGCGATGCTGTATGCGGCCGATGCCGGCATCGAGCTGGCCGCGCGCGACCTGGCGGAGACCGTAGACTGGAACGAAGTGTTGTCGGGTGTGGCGCGCAGCAGCTTCACCGATGGCGTCCCCGACGGACTTCGGGCGGTTCCCGGCGGCGGATCTGTCGATTTGACCGCGTCGACGAACCGGCTGAATTGCGGCAAGTCGAGCGCGTGCACCGCCGCGCAGATGGATGCAAATTCCCGCGAGCGGCCATGGGGCCTCAACAATCCGCGATGGCAGCTCTATGCGTATGGCCCGATGGCGCAGCTTGCGCCACTGGTACGGCCGGAGCCGTGCTACCTAGTGGTGTGGGTGGCGGATGACGGGCGCGAAGAGGACGGCAATCCCTTGTCCGATGCGGACGCCGGCGAGTCTGGGCACGGCGTGGTGCGAGTTCATGCAGAAACGTTCGGCCCCGCAGGCTCGAAAAGGGCCATTGAAGCTGAGCTTGGACGCGTTTGCCGGGGACCCGGCGGCGGTGCCTGCCCGTTGGGCATCCGTGTGCAATCGTGGCAGGAACTGCGCCAGACCATTCCTTGACCCAACCCAAGTCGAGTCGTACGATCGGGTTCATTAGGGGAGAAGGCCTGTCGTGTGCGAATCAACGGGAGCCTGAGGCTTTTGTTGGTGAGTCGAAGGGCCGATATAAGAATCATGAAACGCGTACTCTTCATTTCAGCTGCGTTCATCGTGACCTGCGCGTCGCTGGCCTCGGCCCAGCCGTCGATGACCATCCCTCTGGCGGATGTCGCAAGGACCGAAGAAGCGCGCCGACAGTCCGTCAGGAAGCCGGCGAAGGTCATCACCAATAAGGACCTGCGGCCGGACATCAGCAAGGGCGTCGGGGGTACCACAACGGTCACCCCGGTGACGGACTCGACCACGCCTGCGAACGCGACTCCCGGCACACCTGCCGGCGCAGCGGCGCCCGCGGCTGGCGGGGCCAAGCAGGATCAGGCCTTCTGGCAAGGCCGGATGAAAGAAGCGCGCGACAAGTTGCAACGCAGCCAGCTCTTTGCGGATTCGTTGCAGACGCGCATCAACTCGCTGACGACCGACTTCGTGAATCGCGACGATCCGGCGCAGCGGTCGAAGATCGAGCAGGATCGCAACGCCGCACTCGCCGAGCTCGAACGCGTCAAGAAGGACATCGCGGATCAGAACAAAGCAATCCAAGGCATCGAAGACGAGGCGCGGCGCGCCGGCGTGCCTCCCGGCTGGTTGCGCTAAGTAAGGCGTTGAGTGTCCCGCCAGGCCTGGCCGGCCCTCAGGGCCGGTACAGCATCCTCCTCGTCGAGGACAAAGACTCGTTGCGCGCGATGCTCAAGCTCGCGCTCGAGTCTCAAGGCCATCAGGTAATCGAAGCCCGCGACGAGCCTGAAGCCGTCGCCGCGCTCCGCGAGTCCCAACCCGCACTGGTGCTCTCGGACTTGCGCCTGCCGAAGGGCGACGGCATGGGCGTGCTTCGCGCCGTCAAGGATGCCGACGCCGAGCTGCCGGTGATCGTCATGACCGCGCACGGCAGCATCCAGGATGCCGTCGAGGCGATGAAGCATGGCGCCCTCGACTTTCTCGCCAAGCCCGTCGATCCCGACCACCTGCTGTTGCTCGTGTCGCGCGCGCTCGAGCAGCGCCGCCTGCTGACCGATTACCGGCTGCTCAAGGAAGAGGCCGCCGCCAGGCGCGGCGGGCCCAATATCATCGGCGACTCGCCGGCGTTGCGCCAGGTGATGACGCAGATCGATCGCGCCGCCGGCACCGATACCACGGTGCTCCTCGAAGGGGAGAGCGGCACGGGCAAAGAGCTGTGCGCGCGGGCGCTGCATAACGCAAGCGTGCGCGCCAACGGGCCGTTCGTGGCGATCAACTGCGCGGCCATTCCCGAAAACCTGCTCGAGGCGGAGCTCTTCGGCTACGAGCGTGGCGCGTTCACGGGCGCGACGCAGCGTAAGATCGGCAAGTTCGAGATGGCGCAGCGCGGCACCATTTTCCTCGACGAGATCGGCGAAATGCCGCTGCCGCTCCAGGCCAAGATGCTGCGGGCGATCGAAACCAAACGGATCGAACGCCTCGGCGGCAACAGCTCCATCACCGTCGACGTCCGCATCGTCGCCGCCACGAATCGCATGCTCCGGCAAGCCGTCGCCTCGCGGCAGTTTCGCGAAGATCTGTACTTCAGGCTGTCGGTGTTTCCGGTCACGATTCCGCCGCTGCGCGAGCGGAAAGAAGACATTCCGAAACTGGCGCATCACTTCGTCGAGCGAGTCGCCCGCGACGTCGGCAAGAAGGTGACGCTGTCACAAGAAGCGCTGTCGATGCTGGTCGAACATTCGTGGCCGGGCAACGTGCGCGAGCTGCAGAATGCCATCGAGCGCGCGGTGATCCTCGCGGATGGCGAACGGCTGCTGCCGCGTCACCTGAGCCTGAGCACGCAGGTCGGCGCCACCGCGGATCCGTGGGACATGCTGGACTGGTCGGGCACTCTTGCGGATGTTTCCGCCCGCTTCGCGGCGGAAGCCGAAAAGCGCAAGATCGCTTACGCGTTGAAGCAGGCGAACGGCGACAAGGGCCGCGCCGCCGATCTCCTGGCGCTTAATTTCAAGAGCCTGACCGCGAAATTACGCCAGTACGGCCTGGACTGACTCACCTGACCACCTGACGACCTGATTAAGCCCTCAGCCCGATCTTCTTGAGAGCCGACTTGATTTCCTTTTCGGTCACGTCGGTCAACTCCACCGTCTTGCCGCGCTCCGACGCCGCGATGAAGTGCAGTTTGCCGTCGACGATTTTCTTGTCGCGGCCGATCGCTGCATAGACCTCTTTGGCCGAGATGTCGGCCACCGGCGGCAGCGGTCCGAGCTGCGTGATCAGCGCCTCGACCTCTTCGTAGAGCGATTTCGGTGTGACGCCTCGGCCCACGCCGAGGGCTAGCGCGGCCAGCATCCCGTAGCCAATCGCCTCGCCGTGGCGGAACCGCTTGTACTTCGTGACCGCCTCGAGGGCGTGCCCGACGGTGTGGCCGAAGTTGAGAATGCGGCGTAATCCGGATTCGCGCTCGTCGGCGGAGACCACGTGCGCCTTGATGCGGCACGACGCCGACACCAGCGGCGCGATGGCGTCGCCGTCTCTCGCGAAAATCGCCGTGACGGAATCGCGAATGCGATCGAGCAGTGTCGGATCGGAAATCACGCCGTACTTGATGACTTCATACAAGCCGGCGCGAAATTCCCGGCGCGGCAGCGTTTCGAGCACGATCGGATCCGCCACCACCAGGCTCGGCGCGTGAAACGCGCCGATCAGGTTCTTGCCGAGCGGGTGATTGACGCCGGTCTTGCCGCCGATGGCGCTATCGACCTGCGCGAGCAGCGTGGTCGGCACGTGCACCACCGGAAGGCCGCGCAGATACGTCGCCGCCGAGAAGCCCACCATGTCGCCGATCACGCCGCCGCCGACGGCGATGATCACCGTTGATCGATCCGCGTGGATCTTGACCAGCGCGTCGAGGATGCGCGCAACCGTATTGAGATTCTTGTAGCGCTCGCCGTCCTCGATCAGGATCGGGGTGCGCTCGGCGCCAATCTTTCTGAAGCGCGCTCCATGAAAGTCCCAGACCCGTTCGCTCGAGATCAGGATGCGGCGCTTGCCGAGCTTGGCCGCATCCATCTCGCGGCCCAATGTGTCGATCGTAGCGTTGCCGATGATGACCGGGTAGGGACCCGCGGCGGCGGCCACGGTGATCCGCGTCGGGGCCGCTGAGGCAGCAGAAGGCTCAGGCATTAAACTCGGATGCTAGGATAGCATTCGGTGCCGCGGCGAACGGATTTCCTGATCATCGGCAGCGGCATTGCTGGCCTTCGCGCCGCCGCCGATCTCGCGCAGGCCGGCGACGTCCTGGTCCTTACCAAGGCGGATCCTACCGAGAGCAACACCGGCTACGCGCAGGGCGGCATTGCCGCGGCCGTGGGCCCCGGCGATTCTCCCCGGCTGCATGCGATCGACACCATCAACGCCGGCGACGGCCTGTGCGTTGACGACGCGGTGGACGTGCTCGTGGGCGACGGCGTTCGCTACGTCCGCGAATTGATCGAGTGGGGCGCGCGCTTCGATCGTGATCAGACCGGCGCATTGTCGCTGGGACGCGAGGGCGCGCACGGACTCCGCCGCGTCCTCCATTCAGCCGACGCCACCGGCCGTGAGATCGGACGCACATTGTGGGAGCGTGTCGCCGAGCAGTCGCGCGTGCGCGTCGAGCGCAACGCCCGCGTGCACGAGCTGATCGTGAGCGGCGGCCGCTGCATCGGCGCGCGATACCAGAACGACTCGGGCGTCCACGACGTCCATGCCGGCGCCGTGTTGCTTGCGACCGGCGGCGCCGGCCAGGTGTTTCGCGAAACGACCAATCCGTCGATCGCGACCGGCGATGGCGTAATGCTGGCGTGGTTTGCCGGCGCACGCGTCACCGATCTCGAGTTCGTCCAGTTCCATCCGACCGCTCTCGACATTCCGGGCGCGCCCCGCTTTCTGTTGTCCGAGGCGCTGCGCGGCGAAGGCGCCGAGCTCCTGAACAAGGAGGGTGAGCGCTTCATGACGCGATACGAGCCTGCCGGGGAGCTCGCGTCGCGCGACCTCGTCTCTCGCGCGATCGTCCGCGAGCAGCACCGCACGGGCGGCCCCGTCTATCTTTCGATGGCGAAGCATGATCCCGAATGGACGCGCGCGCGCTTTCCGACGATCGCGGAGGCGTGTCGATCGGTGGGTTTGGATCTCGGCGCGGATCGCATTCCCGTCGGACCCGCCGCGCATTACGTCATGGGCGGCGTCGAGACGGATCTATGGGGACGCACTACGGTGTCCGGCCTCTACGCCGCGGGCGAGGTGGCGTGCACCGGCGTCCACGGCGCCAACCGCCTGGCCAGCAATTCGCTGCTCGAAGGGCTCGTGTTCGGCGCGCGCGCGGCGCAGGCGATGTTGCTCCCCGGTGAGGACGTCGCGCCGTTTTCGATGCTGGCGATCGATGAAGTCCCGGAGGCCCGCCTTCGCCAAGGCTACGGCGGGGAGGCCCCGGATGAAACAGACGTACGGGGCCTCATGTGGAATTCCGTCGGGTTGTGGCGGGAGGCCGCCTTGCTGCAGACGGCCGTTGAAGCCCTCGATGAATGGTACGACGCGCTCGGCCCCGATCGCAGCCGCATCGCCTCCATCGTCACGGTCGGACGGCTGATGGCCCGGGCCGCGCTGCGCCGGGAGGAAACCCGCGGCAGCCATGCGCGGGCCGACTTTCCGTCCCGAGATGACGTAAAATTTAGGATTCACTTAGGAGAGAACATCAGCTAATGGCCGGTAAACAGGAAGAAGCCTTCGTCACAGAAATCACCAAGCAGTCGGTCGACTTTTCGCGCTGGTATCTCGACGTGGTCCGCAAAGCGGAGCTCGCCGACTACTCGCCGGTGAAGGGCTTCATGGTGATCCGGCCGTACGGCTACGCCATGTGGGAGCACCTGCAGCGCGAGCTCGATGTTCGCATCAAGGCGACCGGGCACGTGAATGCGTACTTTCCGTTGCTGATTCCCGAAAGCCTGCTGCTCAAGGAGAAGGACCACGTCGAAGGCTTCGCGCCGCAAGTCGCCTGGGTCACGCGAGGCGGCGATGAAGACCTGGCCGAGAGGCTGATCGTCCGGCCGACGTCGGAAACGATCATCGGCGTGATGTACCAGAAATGGATCCAGTCCTGGCGCGATCTGCCCGTCTTGATCAACCAGTGGGCGAACGTGGTCCGGTGGGAAAAGGTCACGCGCCCGTTCCTGCGCACCACCGAGTTCCTCTGGCAGGAAGGGCATACCGCGCACGAAACCGAGCAAGAGGCGCAGGAAGAAACGATGAAGATTCTCGCCCTCTACAAGGAGGTGTGCGAGAAAGTGCTCGCGGTGCCGGTGATCGACGGACAGAAGAGCGACAGCGAAAAGTTCGCCGGCGCGTCGAAGACATATTCGATCGAGGCGCTGATGGGCGACGGCCGCGCGCTGCAGGCCGGCACGTCACACAACCTCGGGCAGAATTTCGCGAAGGCGTTCGAAATCCAGTTCCAGGGACGGGACAAGACCGTGCAGTATGCGTGGACCACGTCGTGGGGCGTGACGACGCGCCTGATCGGCGCCGTGATCATGACGCATGGCGACGACAGCGGCCTGATCCTGCCGCCCGCGATCGCGCCTTACCAGGTCGTGATCGTGCCGATCCCGCGCGGCAACTGGAAGGAAACCGTCCTGCCGAAGTGCGAGGAGATCAAGGCGCAGCTGACGGCAGCGGGCATTCGCGTCAAGCTCGATGCCGACGAAAGCCAGACCCCCGGATGGAAGTTCGCCGAGTACGAAATGCGCGGCGTGCCCCTGCGTCTCGAGATCGGTCCGAAGGACATCGAGAAGAACGCCGTCTTCGCGGCTCGCCGCGATACGCGCGCGAAGGCATCGATGCCGATGGACGGACTCCCCGGCGCGATCAAGGGTGTGCTCGACGAAATCCAGCAGGGGCTGTTCGATCGCGCGGTGAAGTTCCGCGACGAGCACACCTCGCGCACCGGTTCCTACGACGAGTTCAAGCAGATCATGGAAGGCCGCCCCGGCTTCGTGATCTCACCGTGGTGCGGCGACGCGAAATGCGAAGCCGACATCAAGGCCGAGACGCAGGCGACGATTCGCAACATTCCCAAGGGATACGACACTGCGCCGGGCGCGCCGTGTATCAAGTGCAACAAGCCGGCAACCGTGTCGGCCTGGTTCGCAAAGGCGTACTAGTTGGCGAAGCAGGCGGCGGGGATTTTGTTGTTCCGCCGCGGCAAGGCGGGCATCGAGGTCCTGCTTGCGCATCCCGGCGGTCCGCTCTGGGCGCGCAAGGACTACGGCGCGTGGACGCTTCCGAAAGGGCAGTTCACCGATGGTGAACTGCCGCTCGATGCCGCCAAGCGCGAGTTCGAAGAGGAAATGGGTTCCGCGCCGGCGGGTGAGTTCCAGTCGCTCGGGACGTTGAAGCAGCCGAGCGGCAAGGTCATCCACGCCTGGGCCGCCGAAGCGGACTTCGATTGCTCGAGCGTGAAGAGCAATCTCTTCTCCATGGAGTGGCCGCCGAAATCGGGGCAGAAGGGTGAGTTCCCCGAGATCGATCGCGCCGGCTGGTTTCCGATCGATCAGGCGCGGATGAAAATACTAAAGGGCCAGGCGCCGTTTCTCGATCGGCTCCTGGCCCTTGTGAATTCGTAGGGGCGAACTTTAGTTCGCCCGGATTACTGCAATCTGATCGTCAGTGCGGCGCGGCGATTCAAGCGCCGCGTCTCTTCGCGTCCGTTGTCGTGCTTCGGACGCTCCTCGCCGTAGCTCACCGTTTGCAGGCGGTTCGCGTTGATGCCGCGTCCGACCAGGTAATCGCGCACCGCCGTCGAACGGCGCTCGCCGAGCGCCAGGTTGTATTCGGTCGTGCCGATGTTGCAGGTGTGGCCTTCAACCGTGATGCGGAGGTTGGCGTCTTCCTGCATCGCCTTGATCGCTTCGTCGAGGATGCGCGTCGCCTCGGGGCGCAGCGTGTAACGGTCGAAGTCGAAGTGCACGTCTTCGAACGTGATCTGCCGCTTCGCCGCTGGCGCGATCACCTGCACGGTGACCGTATCGGTGGCGGTCATGCCCTTGCCGTCGTCCACCGTGATCGTCAGTGGCACCGCGCCGACCTGGCCCGGCGCCGTCCACGGAGTCTGGCGAACGGCAGGATTGGCGAACGTTCCGGTCGGGCTCGTCCAGCGATACCGCAGCGTGTCGCCGTCCGGATCCTGCGCGTCGGCGGAGGCGGTCAGCTGACGGTTGATTTCAACCGTGCACGGCTCGCAGCGCGCCTTCACCGTGGGTGCGCGGTTCGGAGGCGGGCCCTGCGTTATCGGAGCAGTGGGTGTGACGGTCGCCGGCGGCGGCGCGAACATCCGTGCTCCCGGGTAGTAACCGAGACGAACCTGCAGGCCGAGGCGATCGAAGTCGCTGTCTTCCGACGTCGCGAAGTCGCGGCGATGCAGGAAGTACGACGCGGTGTAGGTGATGCCGGCGCCGAAATAGAACCCGCTCGGCGCGTTGTACTGGAAACCACCGAACAGATCGCGCGTCGCGTCCGGGTCCCACTCGCGCGGCATCCCCGGAGCGGGATTGGTGCCCGTGAAGAACTGCGACTGATCGAACAGCGCCTCGCCCTTCATCTCGCCGATCACGCGCAGCTTCGAACGGCTCGGGAATGCGCCGGCGATGCCCCACACGAATCCCTGCGTCAGGTTGTAGCCCTCGGGCTGGCCGCGCACCTTGATGCCCGCCGCGGCACTGAGCTCCACTTTCTCCGAGAACTCGCGCGAGCCGATCAGATCGAATTGGAAATCCAGCTTGCCGGTGCCGAGTCCATCGTCAGCGCTCGCCGTGGGCAGCTTCGCCATCACGCGCAACGCTGTTGCGTAACCATTCGACGAGGTTTGCGAGGTGATGTTGAACTTCGCGCCAAGCCACGCGTCGCCGATGCCCGTGCTCCAGCCCTTGTTGATCAGGTAATCCTGCGGCTGGCCGTTGCGCGCAACCGGCACCAGATCGGCGTCGATGCGCCGCGCGCCGAGCGTGCCAAAAATTTCAACGCGATCAGTGGCGCCGAACGCGAACATGCCGCCGATGTCGGTGATGTCGCTGAATCCTTCGCTGCGGTCGAAATTCACGAGCTGGACGCCGCCGCTCCACTTGCCCTTCGGCAGCGTCTCGCCTGTCGGGACAAACCAGATTCCGGTGTCGCCAACTATGGTGTTGCCGCCAGGCCGGCTATCTTGAGCCAGAGCGGAAACTGTACAGGCGAAGCTCAACATTAGGCCAATCGCCAAAGGGCGAAGGATTTTCATACACAGAGTGTAGAGCCTAAAAAACCCGAAAGTCAAACGTACGAGTAGGGTTAGCCCGTTTTACTCGTCTGGATCTGATTTTTTGGATTTGCCAAAAAGCCATGCAGCGGCGATGCCGAGGATGTAGAGCACGACCATGGGGCCGCCAACCATGATCTGAGTCACCGGATTACCGTCGGGTGTGATGACCGCCGCGAAGATAAAGATGAGCAAAACTGCGTACTTGAAATTCCGCAGCAGGAATCCAGCCGAGACAATCCCGAGCCGCGCGAGCACGAACATCAACACCGGCAACTGGAACGTGAGGCCGATGCCGAGCATCAACTTCACGTACATGCCGAAGATCGGATCGACGCGTGGCAGGAACTCAACGACGCCGCCGCTGAAGCCCGCAAAGAAATTCCACGCCGCCGGAAACACGAAGTAGTGCGAGAACGCCGCTCCGCTCACGAACAGCAGCGATGACGAGAGCACGAATGGAATCGCGAGCTTCTTCTCCTTCGCATACAGCCCGGGCGCGATGAACAGCCATACCTGCAACATGATGTACGGCGATGCGATCAAGACGCCGATCAACGCGGCCATCTTGATGTAGAGCATGAACATCTCAGGCGCTTCGGTGTAGATCAGTTTCCCGCCCGGGATGACCAGCGCGAGCCGCGCGTAAATGAAGTTGAAGATGTCGTTGATGAACGCGAACGAAATGATGAAGCCGACGAGCAGTCCGACGACAGCGTGCGTGATGCGCTTGCGCAGCTCGTCGAGGTGCTCGAGGAACGTCATCCGGCCTTCGCCGGCCGGTTCCTCGTCGTCACCAAACGGAGAAAAACCTCCCGGCTTGGCCGGCAGGTTCTGCTCTTCGTCTCGGTTCTGTGTTGGGAAAGGAACGAGAGCCACGGGTCTTAACTTCTAGACACCGTTTCTCGCGGCGGCGCGGTGTTCTGGTCGTCGTCTCGTTTGTCCTTGTCGAATCGGTCGTCGGTATCAAAAGCCGAGGACGCAGTCTTCTCTTCGTCCTTGTTCTTCTTCGCCTGTTCCTTCTGCTCCTCGATCTTGATTTCCTGCTCGAGGGTATTCTGCAGATCGGTCGAGGCCTTCTTGAATTCGTTCAGGCTCCGCCCGAGGGACTTGCCAAGCTCCGGCAGCTTCCGGGGCCCAAAAATGATGAGCGCTATCACCAGGATGATGATGAGCTCGGGCATGCCAATGGAACCAAACATATAAATGCTCCCTTGCAAGGCCGGGACAGGCCCTTTTCGGGCCTGAATCGTCCAATAGGTGAGTATAGTCCTATTTTCCTTGGCCCAGCCTCTGGCGGGCGGTTACCATCACCTTATGCGCAGCCGATCGACCGTTGCCGCCGTTGTCGCCATCGTGGTTTCCGCCCTCGTTGGAGGGGTTTACGGAAAAAGCGCGTTTGCCACTGCCGACACGGTCCCCAGTCACTACAAGACCTTCACGACGGCGCTGACCGCCATCCAGACGCAGTACGTCGAACCGGTCGAATCCGACCGGATGGTCTACGGCGCGATCAACGGCATGCTCCAGACGCTCGATCCGCATTCGAGCTTCATGGACCCGCGCAGCTACGCGCAGATGCGCGAGCGCCAGGAAGGGCGCTACTACGGTCTGGGCCTCACGATTCAATCGGTCGATGGCGACATCACCGCCGTGCGCGTGTTCGAAGGATCGCCGGCGTTCAGCAGCGGCATTCGCCGCGGAGACGTGATCGCGACCGTCGAGGGCACGAGCGCCAAGGGCTGGACGACGGAAGCCACGGTCAACAAGCTCAAGGGACCCAAGGGCACGTTCGTCAACATCGGCGTGCGGCGCAAGGGATTCGAGCGGCTGCTCGAGATGCGCGTGATGCGCGATCAGGTCAGCATCCCGAGTCTGTCCGCGTCCTTCATGATCGACAGTCAGACCGGTTACGTCGGCGTCACCGATTTCGCCGAACACACGGACGAGGATCTGGGCCTGGCGCTCGAGAGCCTTACCAAGCAGGGTATGAAGCGCCTGGTGTTCGACCTGCGCGGCAATCCCGGCGGCCAGCTTGATCAGGCGATTCGCATTGCCAACCGCTTCTTGACGAAGGGCTCGATGGTCGTTTACACGCGCGGCCGCGTGCCGAATTCGGATTCGGATTACCGCGCGACCGATCAGGGTGAATACCTGACGATCCCGATGGTGACGCTGGTCAATCGCAACAGCGCGAGCGCCTCGGAAATCGTGTCGGGTGCGCTGCAGGATTACGATCGCTCGCTCGTCGTGGGCGAGACCACATTCGGCAAGGCGCTCGTGCAGTCCGTGTATAAGGTCAGCGGCGGCGCCGGCCTCGCGCTCACCACCGCGCGCTACTACACGCCGAGCGGCCGCCTGATTCAGCGTCCGTGGGACGGCACCTTCGACGAGTACCTGACCTACACGCTGAAGGATCAGAAAGAGCGCGAGAAGTCGGCCGATCAGTTGAAGTACACGACGTCGGGCCGCAAGGTGTATTCGGGCGGCGGCATCGAGCCGGACCTGCGCTTCGATGGCCCGGTCGAAGGCTACAATCCAACGCGCTTCGGCCGCACGCTGCATGGCCGCGGCTTCTTCCTCTCGTATGCCGAGCAGTTCAGCGCCGAAGGCGATACGCGCATCGGCCATTCGGGTCCGTCGCGCCGCCTCGTGAAGAAGGGCTTCACGGTGGACGATGCGATGGTGGCGGACTTCAAGAAGTTCGTCGTCTCGAAGAACGTGAAGATCGAGGAAGACGCGTGGACCAAGGACATCGAATTCGTCCGCGCGATGATTCGCTATGCGATCGACGAACAGGTGTTCGACATCGCGACCGCGAAGCAGCACCTCATCACCGTCGATCCCCAGGCGAAGTTCGCGATCTCGAAGTTCCCGGAAGCCGAGAAGCTGCTGGAACTCAAGAAAACGACCGTAGCTAAGCCGTAAGATTAGGCAACAACCCCTAAGTATTGGGGCTGTTTTCCTTCTTGATACAACTTACGGTGCTTGTTAGACTGACGGGCGTTTCCTCTATAACCCGTCGCAATGCATCTCGAACGTCTAGAAATCTCAGGTTTTAAGTCCTTCTCGGACCGATCCGAGCTGGCATTCGACCGTGGCGTCACCGCCATTGTCGGACCCAACGGCTGCGGCAAGAGCAACGTAGCCGATGCCCTCACGTGGGTGCTTGGCGAGCAGAGCGCCAAGAGCCTGCGCGGCGACAAGATGGAAGACGTGATCTTCAACGGCTCCGATGCGCGAAAGCCCACCGGCGCCGCCGAAGTGCGTCTTCGATTCGGCAACGTCATCGTCCCGCCCTCCATTCTCAAGGAGCTCGGCGAGGACGTTCCCGTCCACGGTGAAAACGGCAACGGGAACGGTCACCATCCCGACTCCGGCGAGCTGATCCACACCGCACTCAGAGAGAGCGTCACGCGCGAGGTCGAGGTGACGCGCCGGTTGTTCCGATCGGGCGAGAGCGAATACCTGATCGACGGGCAGACATGCCGCCTGAAGGACATCCACGAGCTGCTGATGGATACGGGCCTGGGTGCCAAGGCCTACGCCATCATCGAACAGGGCAAGATCGGGATGATCCTGAGCTCGCGTCCGACCGATCGACGCCAGTTGATCGAGGAGGCCGCGGGCATCACGAAGTACAAGGCCCGCCGGCGCGCCGCCGAGTTGAAGCTCGAGGCGGCGCAGCAGAACCTCACGCGCCTCGAAGACATCATTTACGAGATCGACAAGCAGCGCGGCTCGATGAAGCGCCAGGCGGCGAAGGCGCGGCGCTACACCCGCCTGCGCGACGAAATGCGCCGCTGGGAAAAGGTGCTCTTCTCGCGCCGGTATCGCAGCCTGTCGGAAGCGATCGAAGCGGCGCGCGCGCGACTGAACGAAGCGCGCACGAACGAAGCCGCCGCATCGGCGCGTCTCGCCGAGGTCGAAAACGAGCTGGGACGCATCCGCATCGAGCTGGCCACGGCGGATGCCGCGGCCACGCAGGCCCGCGAAGCGGTGCATGCGCAAGAGCTCGAGATCAATCGCCGCCAGCAGCAGATCGCGCTCGATACGCAGCAGGCCGAGATGCTGAAGCAGCGCGCGGCGGAGCTCGATCAGGAGCGCGAGCAGCTCGAAGCCCGCCGCGAGCCGGAGCGGATCGCGCTCGAGGGCCGGCGCCAGGCGGCGGCCGAAGCGGCCACCGCTCGCGACGGCGCCGCGTCGGTGGCGGCGGCGGCCGCGGAGGAATACACGCGCGCGTGGATGGCGATCGAAGCGCTCGAGCAGGATGTCGAGAAAGCTCGCGCCGATGTCTACGCGGTGCTGAACACGATTACGGCCCTGACGGCCGCGCATGATTCGGCCGCGGCGCAACGCGAGCGCGCCGTCGACGCGAAGTCGCGCCTCGATCTCGAAGCGCGAGAGCTCGGCGTCGAGCTCGAGAAGGCGAGGGCCCAGAGGGTCGCCGCCGCGGAGGCGCTGCATCGAGCCCAGGACGGCCTCGAATCCGCGCGCATGGCGCGAGCCGCGCGTGAATCAGAGCTGGCGAGCGCGAGGCTCGAGCACGAATGGCGCGCGCGCGAGGTCCGCACGCGCGAGCAGGAGCTGGCCGGCATGGCTGCGCGCCTGCACTCGCTCGAAGAGATCGACACGCACCGCGGCGGCTTTGCCGATGCGGCGCGCATGGTGCTCGTCAATGCCAATGGCAGGGTCGGGCAGATGGGCGCGGTGGCCGACTTCATCGAGGTCGAGCCGCGATATGAGCGGGCGGTCGAGGCCTGCCTCGGGGATCTGCTGCAGCACATTCTCGTGGAGCGGCTCGAGCACGTGTCCGCCGGGTTGAAGTTGATCCGGCAGGAGGACGCGGGGCGCTGCGGCTTTATCGTTGGAAAGCCCATCGAGGGCACGGAGTTCCAAGTCGTGTCTACGGAGGCCACCGAGCGCGGAGGTGGCGTCGTCTCGTCGTTCCGCTCGATGTTCGGCGGTTCCAGTTCCGCAACGGATAGCGGCGGCACGCAGGAGCTTTCGGCCCCGGCCGGCACCGTGATGTTGTCATCCGTAGTGAAGGTTGGCGGACCGTTTCCGAACGCGATTCACGCGGTCATGGGCGGCGCGTTGATCGCCGACTCGTTCGAGGCGGCTTCGCGTGTGGCGCCGACGGTGTCGTTCCCGGTGGCCACGCTCGAGGGCGACGTCTTCCGCGGCAAGCACGTCGTCACGGGCGGCGACAAGACCGAATCGCGCGGCATTCTCGCGACCAAGCGCGAGATCAAGGAACTGCGTGAGAAGATCACTGAATCGAAGGCCGCGCTCGATCGGCTGATCGGCGAGGCCGCCGGCTTCGAACAGGCGATGGCGCATGCCACTGCGGCGATTGCCGGCCTGACCGATGAAATCCATCGCCAGGAAAAATCCATCGTCGGTGTGCAGGGACAGGCCGAGCGCGCCAACGACGATGAAGGCCGTCTCCAGCAGCGCGTCAACCTCGTCGGCTCCGAAATCAATCGATCCCTCGAAGAGATTGCCGGCCTCGACGCGCGGCAGGCGGAAGCGCGCGAATCGATCGCGCGGTTGAACGAGCAGCGGACCGCATCGGAAATTGCCTTGGCCGAAACGCAGCGGCGTCTGATGGACGCGCGCGACACGGCCGAAGGCCTGAGCGCGAAAGCCGCGGAAGCGCGGGCGAATCATGCCGGCCTCGTCGAACGCAGCGCAGCGGCCCTCGCCGAAGTGTCAAGGCTGGAAGATCTGGCCGCGGACCTCGAGCGGCGCGTCGATTCGTGCACGCGCGACGTCGTGCTGATGCGCGATCAGCGGGAGCGGCTGCTGCAGGCGATCGTCGACGGCCAGCGGCTGATGGACGAGGACGTCGCGAAACTCGAGGTCCTGAGGCAGGACATGGTCCGCGCCGACGAGCGCGCCATGGAAATCAAGCAGGCGGCCGAGAAACAGGAAGAAGTCATTCGTGATGCGCGCCGTGCGGTCGATGCGTTGCGCGCGCTCGCCGCTGAAGTGGACGTCCAGCGCGCGACTGCGGAATCCGACCTGACGCACCTCGCGCAGCAGGCGCTCGACACCGTCAACGCCACCCTCGATGAGATTCGCGACGAAGTCGCGCAGATGGAAGCGGCCGGCCAGGTGCAGCCTGACGTGCGCGCAATTCGTGCCGCCGAAGCGGTAGACCCGGATGAAATCGAAGAGGGCGTCACGGCCCTTGAACCCGTTGAACCGGTTGAATCGGTTGAACCCGTGCAGATGTCCGCGGAAGAAGCCATCGCGGAGCTGCGTGAAAAGATCGAGCGCATGGGCCCGGTGAACATGATGGCGATCGAGCAATCGAAGGAGCTCGAGGAGCGCCACGGTTTCCTGACCACTCAGCGCCAGGATCTCGTCGACTCGATCGCGCAGACCAACGAGGCGATCAGCAAGATCGACGAAACCACGCACGCGCGCTTCCGCGAAGCGTTCGCCGCGATCAACGCCAACTTCCAGGTCACCTTCTCCACGCTGTTCGGCGGCGGCAAGGCCGGCATCGTCCTGCTCGACGAAAACGATCCGCTCGAAAGCGGCATCGACATCGTCGCGCAGCCGCCAGGCAAGCGCCTGCAGAGCGTGATGCTGCTCTCGGGCGGCGAGAAGGCGCTCACGGCCATCGCGCTGATGTTCGGCATGTTCAAGTACCGCCCCAGCCCGTTCTGTCTGCTCGACGAAATCGATGCGCCGCTCGACGATGCGAACATCGGCCGTTTCATCGAGATGCTGCGTTCGATGATGGACAAGACGCAGTTCATCATCATCACGCACAGCCGCAAGACGATGGAGATCGCGAATCGTCTCTACGGCGTGACGATGGAAGAACCAGGTGTCTCGAAGCTGATTTCGATTCAGCTGAATTAACCGGTTGCAAACACTTCAAGCAATTCCTGGTCCGCGCTGACCCGATCGGGTCAGCCCGGAACATCCACTCGAACCGCCGCGTAAGCAGACCATAGGAGCACGATCATGTGGTCCCTGCCGGCGTCTCTACATCTCCCCGCTGTTGCCTTCCTGCAGTCTCGCAAGCCGCCTGCGAAAGACTTGAACAACGGACCTGCGTCTGCGGGGTCGATCCTTGGCGTCGGCCACTTCACGGTGCCGCCTGATGTCAATGTCGACGGCGACGTCTCCGCGTCGTGGTCCGCAATCGGCACCATCGTCGTGCCCCACGGCATCGCTGCCGTGCCGCGGCGTTCGCCGATCAAGGCGCGCAAGCGGACGCCGTGGCGTTCAGTGCCGGCGCCGCAAAGTGTGGTCGAGCGCGCGGGCAATCGCGAGTGGATTACCGACCGCGTGTTCGTCGCACCAACGCAGACGCACTTGCCTGCCGCCTGTTCCACTTCGGCGATGTTGCATGTCGTCCTCGTGATTCTCGTGCTGCTGTTCCTGGCCGCGCGGGCCGCGCGGGCCGATCTAACGCCGCGTGTGCAAATGGATGTGTCGCTCCGAATGCCAGCGTTCCTGGCGGTGCTGCCGTCCGGCGTTGCGCCGCCGCCCGCGCAAAAACCTGTTGAACGTTCTTCGCCTGCGCTCGACCCGCGCCCGGCCCCGCCGCTCGCGCACGCGATCGAAACGCCGGCCGCCGTACCGCTCGACACGCCATCAAGCATCGAGGCCGAACCCCCGAGGCTCGACGAGGCTCCCAGCGGCACCGCGTCGTTTTCTGCTGTCACCGGCGGCACGACGGACGGCGTGGTGGGAGGCGTTGTGGGCGGCAGCGGCAACGGATCACCGGTCGCCACAGCGACAGCCGGCCCGCTTCGAGTCGGTAATGGAATCGCCCGGCCTCGGAAGATCAAGGACGTACGTCCCGTGTATCCTCAGCCCGCCATGGCGGCGAAGTCCAGCGGCAGCGTGCTCATCGAGGCCACGATTGGCGCCGATGGCAAGGTGCACGACGCGCGCGTGGTGAAATCGGTGGCCGTGTTTGATCAGGCCGCACTCGACGCCGTGCGTCAGTGGGAGTTCGAGCCGTCGCGCGTCAACGGCGAAGCCGTGGCGGTGACGATGGTCATCGTCGTGACATTTGCGCTCCTCTAGCAGAGGCCGTTGGCGCCGGCTGGACGCGTCCGTCGATCAGCCTGAAGGTGAGGATCTGCGTGGCGTTCGTCGGCTTCGCTGCCGGATCGATCTCAGGTGGCGGAGGATCGATCCACAGCGACACCTGATTGTCGAACAACAGCGCCGACGCTTCCGGCAACAGCGCGCCAAATACATGGCGGAAGTTGGCGCGCGTCGAGAGATCGTCCTGCAACACGACGAGCGTCTGGCTCGCGGGCTGGTCCGCCTTGATGGCCTTGATTGTCACGTTGCTGAGATCGCGCAGCTCGGTCCAGCGAACGTTCCTCTGCCAATAGATCGGCAAGAGCAGGAACGGCAGCAGCAGCGCCGCGACGGCCAGTCGCGACGCGCGGTGACGCTCGCCTTGCCGCACGATCGACGACATCACCGCGCTTGCGGCGACGACGGCGCCCACGCTGGGGAAGACCGCGTAGAGGCTCGATCGCACCGGTAACCAGATGGTGACGGCGAATCCCCCAATCAACCAGATTGCGCCCATCAAGACGATGCGCCGCTCGACGGCGTCGAGGCGCGGCAGACGTCCAAGTCCAATCGCGGTCGCGATCGTCAACAACGCGGCGAGCGTCATTGATCGATCGGCGTACTCCAGCACGTTCGTAGCCACGTGCACGGGATCGAAGTCGAACCGGTAGTACGGCGGCGCATTACTGATATCGACCGCGCCCGAATAGATGCGCAGCACGAAATAAGTCGCGAGCGAGATCCATATGCTCGCGGTGCGCCGCGGATCCGTCCTGTTGATCAGCGACCAGCACACGAGAATCACCGGCAGTGCGAGGACCTCTTCCTTCGAGAGAAAGGCGGCAAAGGCCAGCAGGCCGGCCGCGATCACGCGGTTGCGAAGAAAGGCAATCGCGGCGAGCGTCGAAAACAGCGTGCCCAGCAGCGACGTGCGCCCGCTCAGCCACACGATCGCCATGTTGATGCCGTGGAAATTGAACGCCCAAACCGCCGTGGCGGCCAACGCGGCCCACGGCACGAGGCCGAGCGTGCGCGCCAGCGAGAGAATGGACGCGGCGCAAGCAAGGCCGAGAAGGAGATTCGTCAGGGCGTACGGGACCGGATTGTTTCCAAACAGCGCCTCGGTCACGCCGAATGACAGCTGGACCATCGGCCGGTAGAAGACTTCGGCCTCCGCGAAAATCGTGTGGAGCGAGGACCAACCCGACAACCGGCTGTGATAAATCCAGCCGAAATCGTCCTTGATGAACCCGCCGGCAATCGTGGGTCCATAGGCCAGCAACCAGGCCGCGAGGAGGGCTACCGCGGCGCCCGCAAGACTACGAGTCAGGCGCACCTTCGCAGAATAGCATCCGGCGCGCAGTCCTGAACCATCAGCCCCCGAATCGCGTATAACTCGGGAGAGGTTTTCATGCGCAAGCTGTCCCTTCTCGTCCTGGTCCTGTCGGCCGGTCTCAGCGTTGCTGCCTGCGACATCAAGACCAGCGCAAACGGCAACTTTTCCTTCGATATTGCGGGCGGAAAGGCGACGGACACCTGGTCACGCACCTACAAGGTGCCGGCCACGGGACGGTTCGAGCTGATTAACGTCAACGGCCGCATTACCGCGGAGCCGACCGATGGCGCAGAGATCATCGTCGAAGGCCGCCGCGAGGCCAAGGGCCGCTCGGATGAGGCGGCCAAAGAGTTGCTGGCGAAACTCGAGATTCGCGAGGAAGTCGGCGAGTCGACGGTCCGGGTCGAATCGCGCCCGCCGCGCCTCAGCGGATTCTCGGGTCACGAGATCGAGTGGACCATCAAGGTGCCGAAGGGTGTGGTCCTCGATCTGCGCACGACGAACGGCGGCGTGCGCCTCAATGATCTTTCGAACGACATTCACGCCAAGACCACCAACGGCGGCGTGAAGGGCGTGAACATCACGCCCGGCGTGATCGAAGCGTCCGCGGTCAACGGCGGCGTCGAGTTCGCGCTGGCATCGCCGCTCGATGCCACCGATTCCGTCGACATGGAGACCGTCAATGGCGGCGTCGAGCTGGCGTTGCCTTCCGAGAGCAAGGCAAGCATCTCCGCGCGCTGCGTCAACGGCGGCGTGCGCGTTGACGGCCTCGAGATCGCCAAGGAAGAACAGCAGAACGACTTCGAACGGCGGCGCCGCCTGACCGGCACAATGAACGGTGGAGGCGCCAAGGTGAACATGAGCACGACGAACGGCGGTGTTCGCCTGATTCGCGCCGGATCGAGAACATCCTAGATCTAAAGCGCGACCAATTCCGTTTTTGGTTGTCTCAAAAACGGACATATGCAGATTAGCCGACGGCAAAATGCCGCGTAAAACACGCGTTTTATGCGGCATTCTTTCTGCAAAACCTGCCCCGTCACGTGTCTGTAAATTACTCTAAAGGCCTAACAAGTCGTGCTGAGCCGAGCAGCTCAGTCGTGTCGTTTCAGTCGCAGGCGGACGCGCTCACCTACGAGCCCTACTTCGGCCTGACCGAGAAGCCGTTCAGCCTGAACGCCGATCCGCGATTCATCTACGACAGCCCGACCTATACCGAGACGTACGAGGGCCTGCTTGCCGGCATTCGCCGGCGCGAAGGCCTGCTGGTGTTGACGGGGGAGATTGGCGCCGGCAAGACCACGCTGTGCCGCGCCGTGCTTCGCGACCTGGGACGCAGGACTTGCAGCTCGCTCGTCTCCGACCCATTTGCCTCGCGCGAAGATCTGCTGAAGATGCTGCTGATCGACTTTGGCGTGTCGTCGATCCAGGACCTTACGAATGGCCCGTTGCGCCAGGCATCGCGCACCGAGCTCGGCTATCTGCTCGCCGAGTTCCTGAACGCGCTCGCTGTGGACGCGCACGCGGTCGTCGTCATCGACGAGGCGCAGAACCTGTCGCTGCCATTGATCGAGGAGACGCGCCTGCTTGCAGACACCTTCGGCGCGAAGGGCCGGCTGCAGATCGTCTACGCCGGACAGCCCGAGCTGCAGGCCAGGTTGAAGAGTCCTGAGATGCGGCAGGTCGATCAGCGGGTCTGCGGTTACCACCGCCTCGCGGCCATGAGCCGGGATGCAGTTGCGGGCTACGTGCAGCATCGCTTGCACGTCGCAGGCGCGCACCGCGATCGCGTGCTGTTTCCACCGGCCGTCCTGGACGTGCTTCATCAGCGAACCGGCGGCGTGCCGCGCCTGATCAATCGCATCTGCGATCGCGCGCTGCAGATCGCGCATAAGCGCCAGGCCGAACGCGTCGATCGGGAGATCCTTGATACGGCGTTGCTCGAAGTCGGATCCGCCACGCTGTCGCCGACCTGGGACGCGATCGTCGCCGCGCCGCCCGCGCCCGCGGTCGTGGCCACGGCGACGCCGGCGCCCACATCGGCACCGGCTGTTCTCGCGAACAAACCGGCGCCGCCGATCGATGACGAAGAGAATTTCAAGCGGCAGATCGACCATTGGGTGGAGCAGGATCTCGCGCCGCCCTCGCGCACGCTGACGAAGTTGGGTGCGACGTTCGTGGACGAGTCAGCGGCCCGGCGGCCCGCGCCGAGGACGGCGAGAGGCGTGCCGCAGACGCGTGCGGTGCCCACAGACTGGCCGCGCGATCGGTACGCCGAGACCTACATGCACAGGCGCCTGCGCAAATGGGCCAAGCGGGCAGCAATCGCGGTGGCTGTGTTCATAGCCGTGAACGCGGCCATTTCGGGCGGCTCGCTGGTGCTGGAGCAATTGACCCCGACGACGCTCCCGGCGTCCCCCGAGGCGCCCGCGGTCGCCGTGGCCGCGCTCGCCGCGCCCACTCTCCCGGTGCCTTCGCTGTCGGTGCCCGAAGCGCCGCGCACCGAGACGCCCCAGCCGGCCGCCAATGCGGCCGCGCCGACTGCGGATTCGAACGAATATCTCGTCGCGGTCGGCTTGTTTGCCGATCGGGAACGCGCCGACCAGCTTGTCGATACGCTCACGCGGGCGGGCTTCTCCGCGATGCAGCGGCCGTTCCAGCTTCGCCGCCAACAAGTGCAGCAGATCGTGCTGGGCCCGTTCTTCAGCCGATCAGAGGCGGTTGCCGACCTGGCGCGCCTGCAACAGTTGGGCGGCTACGGCGACGCCAGCGTCATTTCAGCAAAGTAGTCAGCGGCCGGTAGCGTGCAGCCAGAAGTAGCCAGATTTTTCTGGATACTGGATACTGGCTACTGGCTACTGGTTTGAACGAAGACAAAGCGACTCGCTATCACCGGCTGCGCCGGCGCGCCGACCTTGCTGGGACGGCGGTTGCCGGCGTCGTGCTGTTAGGTCTGCTCGTTTCCGGCCGCGCGCAGTGGCTGCGCGAGCGCGCCGCGGTCTTCGGACAGTGGGGACCGGGCGGCCTTGAAGAGGCGGCGACGGTGGTCGCGCTGACCGTCGCGCTCGTCGTCCTCCTGCAAATCGTCGAGCTCCCATTCGCGTACTACCAGGGACATCTCCTCGAGCATCGTTACGGGCTCTCGACGCAATCAACGGGGCACTGGATGGCGGATCAAGGGAAGGGCTTCCTGGTAGGCATCGTGCTCGCGGCCGCGGCCACGTCGGTCGTGTATCTTGCCCTGCGACAGTGGCCCGCCAACTGGTGGTGGATCTCGGCGGCGATCTTCGCGCTCGCCACCGTGGGCCTTGCGCGCATCGCCCCTGTCGTTCTGCTGCCGATCTTCTACAAGTTCAAGCCGCTCGATCGTCCCGCCCTGGTCGATCGATTGATGACGCTCGCGACGCGCGCCCGCACCGACGTTGTGGGCGTGTTCGAATGGGTGTTGAGCGGCCACACCAGGAAGGCCAACGCCGCGCTCGCCGGCATGGGACGCACCCGTCGCATCCTGCTGTCGGACACCCTGCTCGCCGATTACTCGGAAGACGAAATCGAAGTGATTCTCGCGCACGAGCTCGCGCATCACGTCCATCGCGATCTGTGGCGCGGCATCGCCGTGCAGAGCCTGATCCTCGTCGCCGGGTTTTTCGTCGCCGATCGCATCCTGCACATTGCGGCGGGTCCGCTCGAGCTGCGCGGCATCTCGGATCCGGCCGGCCTGCCGCTGCTGATGCTGGCCGGCGGCGCGTGGTCGTTGCTGGCCCTGCCGCTCGCCAACGCGGTCTCGCGCGCGCAGGAACGGGCCGCCGATCGCTACGCGCTCGTCACGACACGAAATGTTGACGCGTTCGTTACCGCGATGAAGCGGTTGTCGCAGCAGAATCTGGCCGAGGAATACCCGTCACCCATCGTCCGCTGGCTGTTTTATTCGCATCCGCCGATCAGGGAGCGGATCGATGCGGCCCGCGCATTTGCCCGGGAAGGATCACATGCAGCATAAGATTTGGGCTTGGGGCCTTGGGCTTGGGACCTGGGCGCTCCTCCTCACCATGACCGCTGACGCGCAATACTCGAAGAAGACCGTCGTCGCGCACCGCGGCGCGTCTGCCTACGCGCCGGAGCACACCGCCGCCGCCTACAGGCTCGCCATCGAGATGGGCGCCGACTTCGTCGAGCAGGACCTCGCCGTCACGAAAGACGGCGTGCTGATCTGCCTGCACGACGCCAGCCTCGAGCGCACGACGAATGTCGAGGAGGTCTTCCCGGATCGCTCCGTGAGCATCAGTCTCGAAGGCCGCACGCGGCGCGCCTGGGTGGCCAACGATTTCACGCTCGCCGAGATCAAGCGGCTCGACGCCGGATCGTGGTTCGACAAGAAGTTCGCGGCCGAAAAAATCCTCACCTTCGACGAAGCCGTGGCGATCGTTCGCGGCAAGGCCGGCATGTTTCCCGAGCTCAAGACGCCGGAGATCTACGAAGGCCGCAACGTCGACTTCGAGCAACTGGTCGCGGCCGCGCTCGACAAGCATGGCCTGCGCGGACCGAAGGCCGATCCGAAGACGCCGATCATCCTGCAGACGTTCGGCCAATCAAGCGCGCGTCAGCTTGCGCAGATCAAGATCGGCGTCCCGGTGGTGCTGCTCCTCAACGACGATGAAGGCTTCAAGACCGCGGCGCAGCTCAAGGCGTGGAAGGGCATCGTCCAGGGCTTCGGCCCCGCGAAGAACATCATCTGGAACAATCCGGACTTCGTGAAATGGGCGCACGCCGAAGGCATGTCGGTCACACCCTACACGTTCCGCGCGTCCGACACGGCGAAGGCAGGTTTTAAAGACGTCAGCGAGGAGATGGCGCACTACCTCTACAAGTTCGACGTCGATGCGCTCTTCACCGACAACCCCGACAAGTTCCCACGGAAATAAAAGGCAACCATGAAGGACAGACCGGCCTGCAGGACTACTTGGCTCGGACGCTGAGGATGCCCTTCATCTCCTTGCACGCAGCATCAGTCGTCAGATTGCAGTAGAACGGGAAAGTGCCCGGTTGATCCGCCCTGAATTCAAACGTGATTGAAGTCTTGCCCGGCACGCGCTTCACGATGCGATAGGCGTCGATCGCAAAACTCACCGGCACGTCTTCGCTGCGCAGGTTGATCTTTACGAGATCATCCTGCGAGACGTCGAGCTTGTTGGGCGTGAAGACGTGATCCTTCGCGACGATGGTGAATTCGCGGCGGTTCTGAGAGGGCTCTTGCGCGGTGCCCTTAAACACGAAGGACACGAAGGTCACGAAGGCCAAAAAAAGTAAATGCCTTCGTGTTCCTCGTGTCCTTCTTGTCAGGTGCACGTATTCAGTTTACTAGCGTCGCGGGCCGCGGTCACGGCGGGGGCCGCGATCGCGATCGCCGCGCGGACCTCGATCGCCGCCGTCGCCCGACGCTGCGCCAGCCGGCGCGCCTTCAGCGTCGCCGCCGTTGCCGGCCGGCGGAGCGCCGCCTTCTTCGGGAGTAATCAGCGCCTTCCGCGACAGGCGGATCTTGCCGGTCGGGTCGATGTTGATCACCTTCACCAGCACCTGCTGGCCTTCCTTCAGCTCGTCGCGCACGTCCTTGACGCGGTAGTGCGCGATTTCCGAGACGTGCAGCAGGCCGTCGGTGCCAGGCATGATCTCGACGAACGCGCCGAAATCGGTGATGCGCTGCACCTTGCCGAGGTAGGTCTTGTTGAGCTCGGCGGTGGCGGTGAGCTCCTGGATCATGCCGATCGCCTTGTTGGCCGCGGCTTCGTCCGACGACGCGACGTTCACGTGGCCGTCGTCTTCGACGTCGATCTTCACGCCGGTCTTCTCGATGATGCTGCGGATCATCTTGCCGCCGGGGCCGATGACGTCGCGGATCTTGTCGACGGGGATCTTGATCGTGATGATGCGCGGCGCGTAGGCCGACATGTTCGAGCGGTGCGTGGCCAGTGACTCCTGCATCTTCTGCAGGATGTGCATGCGGCCGGCCTTGGCCTGCGCCAGCGCGTCGCGCATGACCTGCGCCGAGACGCCGCTGATCTTGATGTCCATCTGCAGCGCGGTGATGCCGCTGGCAGTGCCGGCGACCTTGAAGTCCATGTCGCCGTAGTGATCTTCGGCGCCGGCGATGTCCGAGAGCACCGCGTACTTGCCGGTGGCTTCGTCCATGATCAGGCCCATCGCCACGCCGGCGACCGGCGCCTTGATCGGCACGCCGGCATCCATCATCGCGAGCGAGCCGCCGCAGACCGAGGCCATCGACGAGCTGCCGTTCGACTCGAGGATGTCCGAGACGATGCGGATCGTGTAGGCGAAGTCGGTTTCGGCGGGAATCATCGGCGCCAGCGCGCGTTCGGCGAGCGCGCCATGACCGATTTCACGGCGGCCGGGGCCGCGCATCGGCTTCACTTCGCCGACCGAGAACGGCGGGAAGTTGTAGTGGAGCATGAAGCGCTTCCACGTTTCACCGTCGACCATCTCGATCTTCTGCTGGTCGTCGGCGGTGCCGAGCGTCGCGGTGACGAGCGCCTGGGTCTCGCCGCGCGTGAACACGGTCGAGCCGTGGACGCGGGGCAGCACGCTGTTCTCGATCGTGATCTGGCGGATCTCGTCGAAGCGGCGGCCGTCCTGGCGGATGTTCTTGCCGAGCACTTCCTCGCGGAGCGCACGCTCCTGCATCGCGTGGAACAGCCCCTTGGCTTCGAGCTTGTGGTCGGCGAGCGATTCGGGAAGGCCGGCGAGCATGTCCTTCTCGACCTTCGCGACGGTCGCGTAGTTCACCAGCTTGCCCTTGATGCGCATCGCATCGGCCAGCGCGCCGAACGAGTTGTCGACGTAGGCCTTCAGCTCCGCGTTGACGGTGACTTCCGGCTTGGCCAGCTTGGCGCGTCCCGCTTCCTTGGCGAGCGCGTCGATCATGTCGACGAGCTGCTTGATCGCCTGGTGCGCGGTCTCGAGCGCCGTGACGGCTTCCTCCTCGGTCACCTCGTTGGCGCCCGCTTCGACCATCACGATGCCGTCCTTCGTGCCGGCGACGACGAGATCGAGCTTGCTCTGCTTACGCTGCGGGAACGTCGGATTGACGATGAACTGCCCGTCGACGAGGCCGATGCGTACGGCGGCGACGGTCTTGTCGACCGGCATCTCCGAGAGCGCCAGCGCCGCGCCGGCGCCGGTAAGCGCGAGCACGTCCGAATCGTTTTCAGTGTCCGCCGAGAGCACGAACGCGATGACCTGCGTTTCGTAGGCCCACCCGGTCGGGAAGAGCGGGCGAATCGGCCGATCGATCAGGCGGCTGGTGAGCGTTTCCTTTTCGGTGGCCTTGCCTTCGCGCTTGAAGAAGCCGCCGGGAATGCGTCCCGAGGCGTAGGTGTATTCGCGGTAGTCGACGGTGAGCGGAAGGAAGTCGATTCCTTCACGAGGGCTGGATGAATGGCACGCGGTCACGAGGACCATCGTGTCGCCCATGCGGACGACAACCGAGCCATCAGCCTGCTTGGCCAGACGTCCGGTCTCGATCGAGAGGGTCTGGGAGCCGAGAGATAGATCACGCTTGTGCATAACTGGCCTGCGCTTTGTTGGATGCGACCCGGGTTACTTGCGAATGCCGAGGCGCTTAATCACCTCAGCGTAACGGTCGGCGTCCTTGCTCTTCAGATAGTCGAGGAGCCGCCGGCGCTGGCCGACGAGCTTGAGCAGTCCACGGCGCGAATGATGATCTTTGCCGTGGGACTTGAAATGCTCGGTCAGGTAATTGATGCGTTCGCTGAGAATCGCGACCTGGACTTCTGGTGAGCCGGTGTCTTTGTCGTGGGTCTTGTATTCGCCGATGAGGGCGGTCTTCTTGTCTTTCGTCAGTGCCACTGAGTACCTCCACGCACGGCCGAGTAGCCGGAATATTCGAGCTACCAAGCCGCCGTATATGGCGATTCCTACATCGCCTGTAACCTGATTATGTTACCCCAGAACCACCCAGCCATGCAGGAACCCCGGCGTCTTCGCGGGTTTGGCGAGCCCCACCAGGTCGCCGTCCGGGCCCAGCAGGCGAACTATTACCTGCGGCGTCTCCGCCGCCGAGGGCGCCTCCGGCGCCGCCGGGTGACGGGGGAGGAGGAGGGGAGTCACCAGGTCGCCTGGCCCCATCTCAACACCGTTTCTGAGGCGTTCGAGCTGCGCGGCCGAGCGAAGCGTCACCGCCGGCAATTCGGGCAACAGTGCACGGAATGGCACGAGCCGCCCGGCGAGCGATTCCCGGCTCGCCTGTAAAACGTCGGCCAGCGGCACCGCGCGATCGAGCCCGAACTCGCCGGCTCGCGTACGCCGCAGCCCGACGAGCACCGCGCCGCAGCCGAGCGTGTCGCCCAGGTCATGCGCCAGCGCACGCACGTAGAAGCCCGCGCTGACTTGCATGGTCAGGCGCGCCGTCTCGCCATCGAAGGCCAGCACCTCGAGATGCTTGACCGTGACCGTGACCGGCTTCGCCCGCTGCATCGTCGCCGCCTTGCCCTTGCGCGCGAGATCGTAGGATCGCTCGCCGTCGATGTTCTTCGCCGAATACACCGGCGGCGTTTGCTCGAACGCGCCGCGGAATGACACGAGCGCTGCCTCGAGTTGTTCCCGCGTCGGCCGCCGGTCGGAGCTGCCCGTGATCGTGCCGGCCGCGTCGTGCGTGTCGGTGGTGCGTCCGAACGCAATGGTTGCTTCGTAGGATTTGTCGCTGGCGGTGAGGAACTGCGCGAGCCGCGTCGCCCGGCCGATCACGAGCGGCAGCACCCCGGTCGCCATCGGATCGAGCGTGCCGGTGTGGCCGATGCGCGAGACGCCGAGGGCGCGCCGTGCCAGCGTGACCACGTCGTGTGACGTCGGCCCCTCCGTCTTGTCGACGACCAGTACACCATCGGGGAATTCGGATCGCGGATGTCGGATTTCGGATTTCACTTGCGGCTGATCGCTTCGGTCAGGAGCCGTCCGAATTGCTTGGTGACGTCGTCGAGCGCGCCTGTGGCGGAGCAGCCGGCGGCGTTGGTGTGGCCGCCGCCGCCGTTCGCGCGGGCAATGACGCCGATGTCGACCGATCCCTTCGAGCGCAGGCTGACGCGCCAGTCGCGGTCGCCGACTTCCTTGAAGAACGCGACCGCCTCGATGTCCTTCACGGTCAGCGGAAAGTTGATCAGTCCCTCGAGGTCGTCGTTGGTGCCGCCGAGGTCGTCCATGGTCTGGCGCGTGATCGAGAGCAGCGCGGCGCGGCCTTCGTCGACGATCACCATCCCGTTCATCACCGCGCCGAAGATGCGCACGCGCGACAGGCTGCTGCTGTCGTAATGCGTGCGCGCGATCCACTGCGGATCGGCGCCCGCCTCGACGCACCGCCTGGCGATCTCGTAGGTGCGCGGCGTGAGGTGCGAGAAGTGGAACGAGCCGGTGTCGGTCAGCACCGCCAGGTAAACGTGGGTGGCGACGTCCTTGGTGAGCGGCGCGCCCAGCGCCTCGATCAGCGTGAAGACCATCTCGCCGCATGCGGCGGCCGATTCGTCGATCCAGTTGATCGCGCCATACACCTTGTTGCCCGGGTGGTGATCGATGTTCATCACCGGCGATCGATCGAGTCCCTTGACGCCGGTGCGCGAGAGCTCGCTGCACTCCATGATCAGCGCCGCGTCGAACGCGGCGGTGATTTCCTGGGTAATCTGGATGCCCGCCACGCCGGGGAACGGTTGCAGGAACACCGGCGGAATCGCGTCGGTGACGACCGTGGCGTCCTTGCCGGTCGCGCGCAGCGCCAGTGCCATGGCCATCGCCGATCCAATCGCGTCTCCGTCCGGACGCTGATGCGACACGACGACGAAGCGCCGCCCCTTACGAATCGTCTCGAGCAGATCGGCTGGCGGCTGTGAATGCATTAATCGGTGGATCGTGCCTTAGCCGGTGGCTCGTCGCTTTTGACAGTGATCTCGTCCTTGCCGTCGACCACGGTGTCGACGACCTCTGGATCCTGCACCGTGCGCGCGGCGTCCTCGGCGTGGATCTCCTGGATGATCTGCTCGATGCGATCCTGCGCCGCCACCGATTCGTCGTAGATGAACTTGACCTCGGGTACGCGGCGCATCGACAGCCGCTCCGCCAGCAGGTGGCGCACGAAGCCGCCGGCGCGCTCGAGCGCCTTCTGCGTTTTCTTGCGCTCGTTGGCGTCGCCGATGATCGTCCAGTAGACGCGCGCCAGCGACAGATCGCCGGTGACCTTGGCGCGGGTGACGGTGACGAGGCCCACGCCCGGATCGCGGACCTCGGTCGCCAGCATTTGACTGACTTCTTCGCGCACCTGTTCTTGAATGCGCTCCACTCGATGTGTCAGAGCCATTACGGCCCTTTCTTGCGGTTACGCCGGCTGCGCGACGCGTTCCATCTGGAACACTTCGATCACGTCGCCAACCTTGACGTCGTTGAAGTTGTGAAGGCCGATGCCGCACTCGAAGCCGGCCTTGACCTCGGAGGCATCGTCCTTGAAGCGCTTGAGCGAGGCGAGCTTGCCCTCCCACACCACGACGTTGTCGCGGAGCAGGCGCGCCTGCGCGTCGCCCTGGCGCGTGATCCGGCCGTCGGTGACCATGCAGCCGGCGATGGTGCCGACCTTCGGCACCTTGAACGTTTCGCGCACCTGCGCCGTGCCGATGCGCGTTTCCTTGAACGTCGGCTCGAGCAGGCCGGTCATCGCCTTCTTGATCTCATCGGTGACGTGATAGATGACCGAGTGCTGCCGGATGTCGACCTTCTCGCGCTCGGCGACGTCGGCGGCATTGCGATCCGGCCGCACGTTGAAGCCGATGATGATCGCGTTCGACGCGGTGGCGAGCAGCACGTCGCTTTCGTTGATGGCGCCGACCGCCGAGTGGATGATCCTGATGCGCGTCTTGTCGTCCGACAGCTTGGCGAGCGTGTCGGCCAGCACTTCGGCCGAGCCCTGCACGTCGGCCTTGATGATCAGCGGCAGCTCCTTCGAGCCTTCCTCGGAGAGCTTCTCCTGCAGCGACTCGAGCGTCAGGCGCGAGCCCCTGGCGGCGTGCGCCTTGTCCTTGGCCTGGCCCTGCCGGAACGTGGCAATCTGCCGCGCCTTGGCCGCGTCGGCGACCTGCTGGAAGCTGTCGCCCGGAGACGGCAGGGATTCGAGGCCGAGCAGTTCGACCGGCGTCGAGGGTCCCGCCTGTTTCAGGTTGCGGCCGCGATCGTCGATCAGCGCGCGGACCTTGCCGACGACGGGGCCGGCGATGACGTTGTCGCCGACGCTGAGGGTGCCGTCCTGCACCAGCACGGTCGCCACCGGTCCGCGACCGCGATCGAGCTTGGTTTCGAGGACCGTGCCGATCGCGCTGCGCCTCGGGTTGGCCTTGAGATCGTCGAGCTCGGTGACGAGCAGGATCATCTCGAGAAGCGTGTCGATGCCGGTTTTCTTCTTCGCCGACACCTCGACGAACACCGTCTGGCCGCCCCAGTCTTCGGGCATCAATCCGAGATCGGTCAGCTGGCGCTTCACGGTTTCGGGATTCGCGCCCGGCTTGTCGATCTTGTTGACCGCGACGATGATCTTCACGTTCGCGGCCTTGGCGTGATCGATCGCTTCCTTGGTCTGCGGCATGACGCCGTCGTCAGCAGCCACGACCAGCACGACCACGTCGGTGACCTTCGCGCCGCGGGCGCGCATCATGGTGAACGCGGAGTGGCCGGGCGTATCGAGGAACACGATGCTGCGGCCGTTGGTCGTCGACGGCACGAGATAGGCGCCGATGTGCTGGGTGATGCCGCCGGCTTCCCGTTCGGCGACGCGCGCCGATCGGATCGAGTCGAGCAGCGTCGTCTTGCCATGATCGACGTGGCCCATGATCGTGACGACCGGTGAGCGCGTCACCATGTCCTTCGGATCGGCGGCCTTGTCGCTCTCGGCGATGATTTCCTGCTCGAAGCTGCGTGTCTCGATCTCGGCGCCGAAATTCGCGGCGAGCGACCGCGCCGTTTCGAGATCGATCGCCGAGTTGATCGTCATCATCATGCGGCGATCGAGCAGCGCCTTGAGCGCGTCCTTGACGCGCACTTCGAGGCGGTCGGCGAGATCCTTCACCGTCATGCCTTCAGAGAAAGTGATGGTGCGCGTGATTGGCGGCGGCGCGGCGGGCGCCGGCGCCTGCTGACGCGGTGTCTGCAGCGCATCGCGCTTTTGCGCCGGCTTCAGTCCCGACGGACGCGGCTGCTGCGGCCGGAAGCCAGGCCGCATCGGCGGCTGGCCCGGACGCGGCGGCATGCCGGTCGTGGGACGCACGGGTTGCGACGGCAGCGGGCGAGGGCCGCCCAGCATCGCCGCGGTGTTGCTCTGCGGCGGACGCGGCGATCCGTACGGACGCTGTCCCTGCGGACGCGCGCCGGGTGCGAGATTCCCAGTCGCCTGTTGCGGCGGGCGCGGCGGAGCAGGCGGCACCGCCCGCGGCGGCTGTGGCACCACTTGCCGCTTCGGCTGCAGCGGCGGCGCACTCGGCGGCGCCTTGCCGGGTTCTTCCACGCGCAGGCGAATGCTCGGCGGCACGAAGCGGCCGGCCTTTTCGCGCGCGGTCTCTGCCGCTTCGGCGCTGGCAGCGGGTTCCACGGGCGCTGGCTCGGCGATCGGCGCTTCGGCAACCGGAGCCGGAGCGGCTTCCACGGGCGGCGCTTCAATCCGTGGCGCGGGCGCCTCGACCGGCGGCGCCGCCTCTTCGGGCTTCGGCTCGGCGGGCCGTGCCTTCTTGATCAGGCGCGGCGGACCAAGCGTTGGCGCGGCCGGCTTCGGCGGCTCCGGCGCGGGCGCGGCTGCGCCCTTCTTGCCCGGCGCGGCCTTCCCCTTCGAGGCGGTCTTGGCCTGCTTGACCGCCTGCTCGGAGAACATGTCACCCTTCGGCAGGGTGATGCCCTTCTGCTTGGCGAGGCGCTCGACGAACTGGCGGGCGACGATCTCTTCGAGCGTGCTCGACGCGCTCTTGAGCTCGATGCCGTGGTTCTTCTTCAACAAGGCCAGCACGTCGTTGCTGGAGATGTCGAGAAGCTCAGCGACCTTGTAAACCCGAACGGTGGACAAAAAGTTTATCCCTTCGATTCTTCGCCTTCAGTTGCGGCAGCGGGTTCGGCCTCGGGCTCCGCGTTGGCGGCCTCGAGGGCGCCGAACTGCGCCTCCACTTCCTTGCGTTTCTCTTCTTCGCTCTTGATGTCGATGCGCCAGCCGGTCAGCTTGGCCGCGAGGCGCACGTTCTGGCCCTTCTTGCCGATCGCGAGCGACAGCTGGCTGTCCTCGACGACCACTTCCATGACCTTTTCCTTGTCGTCGACGATCGTGACGCGCTGCACCTTGGCCGGGCTGAGCGCGTTCATCACGAACTGCACCGGATCGTCGGAGTAGTCGACGATGTCGATCTTCTCGCCGCGCAGCTCGCGGATGATCGCCTGCACGCGCGTGCCCTTCATGCCGACGCACGCGCCGACCGGATCGACGTCGCGCTCGCGCGAGAACACCGCCACCTTCGCGCGATCGCCCGCTTCGCGCACCGCGCCGCGGATCATCACGGTGCCGTCGTAAATCTCCGGCACTTCCTGCTCGAACAGCTTGATCAGCAGCGCCGGGTCGGTGCGCGACAGCACGATTTGCGGGCCCTTGGCGCTCTTGCTGACGCCGCGAATCACGGCGCGCACCCGATCGCCCTGCGCGTAGCTTTCCGCGCGCGACTGCTCCTTGCGCGGCAGGATCGCCTCGACGCGGCCGACTTCGACGATGATGTCGCCCTGCTCGAAGCGCTTGACGAGGCCGTTCATGACCTCGCCGACGCGCTGGTTGTATTCGGCGAACACGTTCTCGCGCTCGGCCTCGCGGACCTTCTGGAAGATCACCTGCTTGGCGGTCTGCGCGGCAATGCGGCCGAGCACGTCGGTGCGCTTCGGGAATTCGATCTGGTAGCCGACTTCGACCTCGGCGTCCTCGCCGTAGATTTCCTTGGCTTCCGCGATCGAGATCTCCTTGCCGGGCGCCGTGACTTCCTCGACGATGGTTTTCACCGCGAACAATTCAATCTGACCGTTCTCGGGATTGAATTTCGCCTTCAGCTCTTCGTCGCCCTTGTAAAACTTGCGCGACGCGGTGAGCACGGCTTCTTCCATCGCCTGGATCACGACTTCCGGCTCGATGCCTTTTTCCTTGGCGAGCGCCTCGATGGTTTGCTGCAACGGATTCGCTGTCGACATAACTCCTAAAACTCCACTTCAAGGCGCGCTCGAGAAATCAACCGGAGCGGAAGCTTCATCAGCTTCTTGCCTTCCGATTCGAACAACACGTCGTCGCCTTCGATTCCCTTGACGCGGCCGTTGAACGCGGTCTGGCGCTGCACCGGCTCCGACGTCACGATCTTCGCCCACCGTCCGGCGAACCGGCGGTAGTCGTCGGCCGTGCGAAGCGGCCGATCCAATCCTGGTGACGACACCTCGAAGGTGTATTCACCCGGCATCACGTCCTCGACGTCGAGCAGCGTGCCGAGATCCTCGGCGACGCGCGCGCAATCGTCGATGCTCACGCTTTCCTCCGGCGTTGCCGCCGGCCCGGGCCGATCGACGATGACCCGGAGCACCTGTTGGCCGCCCTCGCGCTTCAACTCGACATCGAAAATGTCGAGGCCATAACTCGACGCGACACGATCGGCCAGCTCCCTGACGCGCTCCAAGGCAGTCAAGAAAGCCCCCTAAAATACAAAAAGTGGGCTGAATTACAGGCCCACTCTGGTTGCCCAGACTAGTAACCGAACACTAATTGTAACACTTTGCCGATTACAGGGGTCGAGCAATCAGGTCGTACTCCTGGGAACCGACAATCTCCACCTCGACAAACGCGCCCTTGGCCAGCGAAGAGGGGTCGCAATCGGTCAGATACACGACCGGGTCGATTTCCGGCGCCTGACCCGGCAGGCGGCCCTGCACGACCAGTTCGTGCTCCGGGGAGGGCCCGTCAATGACGAGCCGGGTTCGCTCGCCGAGGCGCGCCTGCTGGCGAGTCGTCACAAGGTCGCGCTGGCGGGCCATCAGCCGTTCCTGCCGCTTCTTCTTCGTCGCCGCGGGCACGTCGTCCTTCAGCTCGTGCGCCGATGTGCCTTCTTCGTGTGAGTAAGTGAAGACACCGACGTGATCGAAGCCGATCTCGTCGATGAACGATTCGAGCTCGGCGAAGTCCGCGGCGGTCTCGCCGGGGAAGCCGACGATGAACGTCGTGCGCAGCGTGACGTTCGGAATACGCGCGCGAATGTTGTCGAGGAGGCGGACATACGACTTGCGCGTGCCCGGCCGCTTCATCCGTTTCAGCACGGCATCGGAGGCGTGCTGCAGCGGCAGATCGATGTACTTCACAACCTTGTCGAGATCGGCGATGGCGTCGATCACGTCCGCCGTGATCGTCGTCGGGTACAGATAGAGGAGCCGGATCCACTCGATTCCGTCGACGCCGTTCAGTTCGCGCAGCAGCTTCGGCAGCGCGCCGCGCTCGCCGCGATCGATTCCATAGAACGTCGAGTCCTGCGAGATCAGCAACAGTTCCTTCACGCCCTGCGCGGCGAGCTGGCGGGCTTCCTGGACGATCGAATCGATCGGGCGGCTGCGATAGTGGCCGCGCATTTTCGGGATGATGCAGAACGCGCACTTGTAGTCGCAGCCTTCGGCGATCTTCACGTAGGCATAGTGCCGCGGCGTCACGCGCTTGCGCGGCGTATCGGCATCGTAGATATAGGTCGGCAGATCGATGCCGAACACTGGCGGCTTGGTGTAGAACGGCAGCGCCGTGGCGGCGCCCGGCGTCGCGCTCGCACTCGACATGAAGCGGGAGAGCCCTTCGACTTCGCCGGTGCCGTAGATCGCATCGATTTCGGGAATCTCTTTCTTGAGCTCGTCGCGATAGCGCTCGGCCATGCAGCCGGTGACGACGAGCTTGCGGCCCGCGGCCTGCTTCTTCAGCTCGGCCATCTCGAGGATGGTGTCGATGGATTCCTGCTTGGCGCGATCGATGAACGCGCAGGTGTTCACGACGAGCACGTCGGCTTGCGACGCGTCGGCCGTGATCTCGTGGCCTTCCTTTTCGGCCATGCCGAGCATGACCTCGGAGTCGACGAGATTTTTCGGACACCCTAAGGAGACAAACCCGATCTTCATGGGAACTCCTCAGTGTAGCAGGTTCGTTCAGGCGGCCGCCCCGGAGTAGATTATGGCGATGCTGAACACGATGGCTCTCTTGATCGTGCTCGCCCAGGGCAGCTGGTTCACAGAGGAAATGAAGGAAACCGTGGCGCAACAGCTGGCTGTCCGGCTGGGGGAGATCGCGCTCGAACCGGCTCCGCAGTCAAAGCTGACGGAGGGAGCACGCTACGCCGTCGGCCTCATGTTTCAGAGGGTGACGGACCTTGGCGAGAAGGAATTAATCGCGCGCGCGCCCGCGCTCGCGAAGCTGAAGTTGCCCGCGACCCGTGAACGGCATCTCGAGGCGATGGCCCGTTACCAGGTCTGTGCCGGGGTGATGATGCTCCGCCATCAGAACCGGAAGCAGGCGCAGGACGCAGATGCCAGGCTGACGGCGGCCATGGGACCGGCGGCGCTGGGCGTGGCGACGACATTCCTGATGACTCGATTCATCGCGCAAGGCGGCTCAGCCGCGAGGGCCGAGGAGTTCCTGACCGCCAGTGCGATGGACGCGGCGCTGGGACGAATGCAGGATTCGCCGGCGCTGTTCGCTGACACCGACCGTGAGTGCCGGCCGTTGATGGCGCTGATGCTCGATTGAAGTGCGGTCCGCCTCGTGCCGGTCAGGGATAGATCCGGTAGAGCATCCGCGGATACGGGATCGTCTCGCGGACGTGCTCCAATCCGCAGATCCAGCTGACGCAGCGCTCGATGCCCATGCCGAAGCCGCCGTGCGGCACGGACCCGTAACGCCGCAGGTCGAGATACCACTCGAACGCTTCCTGCGGCAGGTCGTGTTCCTTGATCCGCTTCAACAGCAGATCGAGATCGTCGAGGCGCTGGCCGCCGCCGATGATCTCGCCGTAGCCCTCGGGCGCGAGCACGTCGACGCACAACGCCTTGTCGGGCTCGTTCGGATCCGGCTTCATGTAGAACGCCTTGATCGCGGCGGGGTAGTGGGTGACGCACACCGGGCGATCGAACTGCTCCGACAGCACGGTTTCGTCGGTGCCGCCGAGATCGCCGCCGACCACGAAGGGCAGCCCCTTGCCGAGCAGAATCTTCGCGGCCTCGTCGTAATGCAGCCGCGGGAATGGCGCCTTCACCGCCTCGAGCTTCGATGTGTTGCGCTCGAGCGTCTTCAATTCTTTCTGCCGCCGATCGAGCACGCGCGCGACGACGGAGGTGATCAGGCCTTCAGCGAGCGTAATCACGTCGTTGAGATCGGCGTAGGCCATCTCGGGTTCGACCATCCAGAACTCGGTTAGGTGCCGGCGTGTCTTGCTCTTCTCGGCGCGGAACGTCGGTCCGAACGCGTAGACCCTGCCGAGCGCCATCGCGTTGGCTTCGTTGTAGAGCTGACCGCTCTGCGTGAGGTAGGCCTTTTCGTCGTCGAAGTATTCGACCGGGAACAACGTGGTCGTGCCTTCACAGGCCGCCGGCGTGAAGATCGGCGTGTCCGCCAGGATGAAGCCCTGTTCGTTGAAGAAGTCGCGGACCGCGTTGATGATTTCGTGGCGCACGCGCAGGATGGCGGTCTGCCGCTCGGCGCGGATCCACAAGTGGCGGCGATCCATCAGGTAGTCGACGCCGTGCTCTTTCGGCGTAATGGGATAGTCGTGCGCTTCGTTGACGACCTCGAGACCCGTGGCTACCATTTCGAAGCCGCCCATCGCGCGCGGCTCTTCCTTGACGGTGCCGGTCACGATGATCGCGCTCTCCTGGCTCAGGTGATCGGCCTTCTGGAACGTGGCTTCGTCGACGTCGCGCTTGCCCATCACGACCTGCAGGAAGCCGGTGCCGTCGCGCACCACCAGAAAATGAATCTTGCCGCTGGATCGGCGGTTGTGCAGCCATCCCTTGATGGTCACGCTCTGCCCGACCTGGGCGCCGATCTTGTCGATGTAGGTATGCATTACGTCTCGTCCAGTCCCATCATCTCGTCGCCGATGTGCAGCAACGATTCAATCCGCTCGCGCGCTTTCGCCGCCTGCTCGAGCACGGGTTTCGCGTCGGCCGCCACGGCGAGCTCGAACATCCAGACGCCGTCGTAGCCGACCTTCTGGAACGCCAGCGTCGTGGCATCCCAATCGATCACGCCCTTGCCCGGGACGAGGTGATCGTCGGTGCGGCCGCGGTTGTCGTGCAGGTGCGTCGTGACGAGGTGTCCTGAGCACGTCTCGATCGCTTCCACGACATCGCCCATCATCCGCGCGTGGCCGACGTCCATGCAGATGCCGAGGCCGGCCGCATCGATGTCGCTTTCGATCACGTCGACCAGCGCCGACGGTGTCGACAGCTCGTTCGGGATCACCTCGATCGCCAGGCGCACGCCGTAGCGGGCGGCGACCGGCGACAGCTCCTCGAGGCTGCGGACCAGCGAGCCCTGGTGGTTGTCTCCCGGTGCCGCGTACGGCTCCGGCACGCCGCAGTGCACGACGAGCGCCTTGTAGGGAACCGCGGCGGCGACATCGAGCGTCGCCAGCACTTCGTCGACCGCCGCCTTGCGGCGTCCATCGTCCGCCGCCGCCAGGCTCAAGCCGTCCTTCCACGATCCCTTGATGTACCTGCCGGCAATCGGCGCGTGCATCGACGCGAGGACCAGCCGCGTGTCGTCCAGCCATTCGGCCAACGCGATCGCGGCGCGGCGATCGCGGTAGTCGAAGTGATCGCGGAGGGCAAACACCTCGACGGCCTCGAAGCCATGGGCGGCGATCTCGACCAGGTGATCGCGATCGAGGCGATTGCCGACGTAGAGATGCGTGGAGATGCCGAAGGTCATTTCAGATCTCAGATCTCAGATCGCAGATTTACAGCCAGGGCTCGAGCAGGCCGCGCAGGCGCGCGAAGCGCGGGTACTTGGCCAGGTTCGCCTTCACGTACGCCAGCGTACGCGGCATGTACTGAATATAAACCGTGTTGTTGCGCGATGTCGTCATGTAGCCGAACGTGCCGAGCGCCTTGAGGTTGCGTTGCAGCGCCATCAGGTCAAAACGGCGGCGAAATTCCTCGTCGTCGGGCTTGCCGCCGCTCTTGTGAGCGAGGAAATAGGCGATCAGGGCATCGACCTGGTTGGGACTGAGGTCGACGTAGGCATCGCGCAGCAGCGACACCAGGTCGTAGGTGTCGGGCCCCATGCGCGCATCCTGGAAATCGATGATGAAGAGGGAGCCGTCGTGCAGCATCAGGTTGCGGCTGTGATAGTCGCGATGGCACAGCACGCGGGGCTCCGCGGCGAGCTCCTCGACGATCGCCGACCATTCCGCGCGCAGCGCGGCGCGCGCGGCCTCGTCCGGCGTCGCGCCCTTGTACGCCAGCAGGTAATGCTTGACGAAGAACTCGAGCTCCCAGGTGAGTTTCTCGACGTCGAACGCGATCCCGTACGGCGGGTAAGCGTCCGAGCGAAGCGCTTCGCCACGCTGTTGCATCCGCACGATGAAGCCCACCGCCTGGCGGTAGAGCGCGGCATGTTCGCTCGGGGTGGCGGCGCCCAGATGCGCCTGCAGCGTGACGTCGCCGAGATCCTCGAGACCGATCACGCCGAGCGGATCCGAATGATGGAGGATCGACGGCACCGGCACGGGGACTTCCGACAGCAGCCTGGCAATCGCCACAAACGGCATCGATGCGTAATCGATCGGTCCGGCGTGCAGCGCGAGCACAATCGGCTGCGCGTTCTTCAGCAGCACGCGGAAGTAACGGCGATCGGATGCGTCGCCGGTGAGCGGCACGACTTTGAGCGTCTGATCGGCCAGGTTTTGTTCGGCGAGGTATTGCGCTAGGCGTGGTTCCATCAGAAAGGCGTCGCGACCATCTTATTGTGGCGCATCACGAGCGAGCAGCGCGAGAATTCAGCGCCGGGGGCGACCGCCACGCCGTCGGCGACGACGCATTCGGACAGCCGCGCGCCCGCGCCGACCGAGACCCGGTCCCATACGACGGTGTTGGTCAGCCGCGCATCGGCGGCGATCGCGCAGTCGCGGCCGCGATCAGGCGGCTTGCCCTCGCGGCGGGCGATGGTGAGGGCCGTGTCGAGATAGTCGCGAGGCGATCCGATGTCGAAGAACTCAGTCTGGGTGCGGAAAATGCGGATCGCGCCCGGCCGGCCGGCGATCACCGACGGATAAATGCCGTGGACGGTCTCCGACTTTACGTCGGGGCTGACGCCGGCGAAGACCGACGCGTTGACGATCTGGATGCCGATGAAATGGAAGGTGCCTAAGGAGCCTGAGGTGCCTAAGGTGCCTGAGGTGCCTAAGGTGCCTGAGGTGCCTGAGGTGCGATTCGAAAACCCGCGGACGATTCCGGCCTCATCCGCAACAATCGCGTTATAGCGCGGATCGGCGTCGACGACCGCCATTGTGACGAGCGCGTTGGTGTCGACGTGTTGCGCCGCCATCGCACGCAGGTCGACATCCGCGAGCGTGTCGCCGTTGACGATCAGGAAGCGATCAGCGGCAAGCAGCGGGATCGCGCGTGCCGGTCCGCCCGCCGAGCCGAGAATTTCCATCTCCCACGAGTAGCGGGCTTCAACGCCAAGCGAGGAGCCGTCTCCGACGAGGCGCGTAATGGTGTCGGCGCGATGATGCAGATTGAGGACGGTGCGCGACACGCCCGCATCGCGCAGCCAGTGAAGAATTCGCACGACGAGCGGCGTGCCGGCGACCGGTAACGCCGCTTTCGCTCGAACGCTGGAAAGAGGTTGAAGGCGCGTGGCCAGGCCGGCGGTCAGCACCAGCGCCGGCAGGCGCGACGGATCACTCATTCGCCGGCGCGGCCGGCGAACACCATGTCGTGTCCCGCGAGGCCGTTCGCGTCGCGATGCTGCAGGAAGAGAAAGCGGTACGAATCGGTGATGTAGTCCGACGGCGACCGTCCGAGCGCGCGCGCCATTTCGTGAATGGCGTCCTCGCCGCCCTCGATCTCGACGAACACGCCGACCGGCGTTTCGTCGACGGCGATCACCACGTCGTCGCTCGAGAATTCCTCACGGTATTTTTCGTAGCGGAACCACACGTGCAGGCCGAGCTCTTCGAGAATCGTCTGCAGCGCCGCGCCGTCGGCCACGACGGTCTCGTATTCTTCGCGAATCTTGATCAGGCCGGGAATCGCCGGGCCCTTGAACGTCAGCAGGCTCTTGCCGCCTTCTGATCGCACGCGCAGCGTCGATCGCTGGCGGCGGAGACGCTCGTCGTCGGTGTCGAACAGGCAATCCTCCTGCAGCCGGCGGCCGAGGAGGGGAGCGGCGCCGAGCGCGAGGATTTTTTCGCGCGCTTCGTCGGCGCTGTCGAAACGAAGTTTGATCTCTCGCTCGAGCGGCATGCGCGTCAGCGCTATCTTTGCCTAATCAGTGCCTGATCGGCGGCCTTATTCTTTGCGGACCGTGAAGAATTGTTCCTGGCCGCCGCGGATCACGAGCAGGAACGCGGTGCCGCCCGAGGGCACGGCCGCCAGCACGCGGCTGGCCTCCTGCGGCGTGCGCACCGGCTGCCGGTTGACGCGCGTGATGATGTCGCCGCGCACGAGGCCGGCGCGGAATGCAGGGCTGCCCTGCTCGACGTCGGACACGAGCACGCCCTGGGCGTCGGCGGCGCGCAGGCGCCTCGCCGTATCCGGCGTCAGCGCGCTCAGCGTGATGCCGAAGCCCTGTGACGGTTCTTCGTCGGGCTCGATGCTGGTGCGCTGCTCCGCGGCGCGGTTGCCTTCGTCATCGAGGTCGAGCTCGTCGACGGTGAGCGAAACGGTTTTCTCCTGCTTGTCGCGGAGAATCTTCACCGGCACCGTTGACCCGGGCTTGGTGGAGACGACGGTCGCGACCAGCTCGTCGCGGTTCTTGACCGGCTTGCCGTTGAACTCGAGGATGATGTCGCCGGGTTCGATGCCGGCCTTCGCGGCGGGCTTGCCCTTCGACACGGTCCCGACCAGCGCGCCGCGGCGCTCCTTCAACCCGAATTCCGACAGCGCATCGGCCGGCACCACCGTCACGCTCACGCCGATCACACCGCGCGACACGCGGCCGGTCTGCAGCTGCGGAATCAGCTCGCGCACGCTGTTGATCGGGATCGCGAAGCCGATGCCGATGTTGCCCTGCTGGCGCGAGTCCGTATAGATCGCGGTGTTGATGCCGACGACCTCGCCGCGCGCGTTCAGCAGCGGACCGCCGGAGTTGCCGGGATTGATCGCCGCATCGGTCTGCAGCACGTCGGCAAAGCGCTGCTCCGCGATCGGGAACGAGCGCGCCGTCGCGCTGATCACGCCAACGCTGACGGTGTGCGCGAGGCCGAACGGATTGCCGATCGCCATCACCCAGTCACCGGGTTGCATCTGCGACGAATCGCCGAACTTCACTTCGATCAGATCAGTCTTCTTGTCGATCAGCTGAATCAGGGCGCTATCGGTCAACGGATCGCGGCCGATGATCTTGGCGTCGTGATAGACGTCGTTCTCTTCGCCGAGGAAATTCACTTCGACCTTGGTCGCGCCTTCGACGACGTGGTTGTTGGTGAGGATGTAGCCGAGCGCCTTGTTGATCACGAAACCGGTGCCGGCCGCCTGGGTCTCCTGTTCGCGGGGACGTTGCTGGCGCTGGCGGCCCTGGCCGCTGCCGCCGAAGAAGCGTTCGAGCAGATCGTCGTTGCCGCCGCCGCCGCCGAAGAACTCGGTCATTTCCTGGGCGCGCTGTTTCGAGGTGCTGCGGATGTTCACGACCGCGGGAGACATCGCCTTCGCGATGTTGCGGAACGTGCTCGCATCGACCGGACCGCTGAGCGGGGCGCTGTTCATTGGCGGCGCCGCCGCAAGGGTCGACTGCGCCGATGAGGCCGGCGTCAGGTCCAGGCGGGAGGCAATCACCATCCCGACGGCCAGCGAGGCCACCATGATCAGGAACGAATAGAACAGCGTCGTCTTTCCAGTCGACATTTCTTCCTCCAGCCGGAACCTATAATAAAGACAGGATAGCCTTTTGACGCGGACCCGTCACTTCCGGTCCGTTCTCCGCCCAGACCATATTGATCTCGGTCCGAACCCCAAAATCCTTGAAATACAGCCCAGGTTCGATAGTGAACCCGCTGCCCGGCAGCAATCGCCGTTCGTCATGAGTTTCGTAATCGTCCAGGTGCGCGCCGTTGCCGTGCACATTTTCACCGAGGCTGTGACCGGTGCGATGCAGGATCGCGTCCTCGAAGCCGGCGTCGATCAGGACCTGTCGAGCGGCCTTGTCGGCTTCGAACCCGCGGACCTCGCGGCCGGCGCGCGCCGCTGATTGCACGGTGTCGACGGCGGCATCGCGCGCGCCGCAGATCGCGCCGAACGCCTTGGCCATCCGATCGGGCACGTTCGATCCGGTGAATCCGATCCAGGTGATGTCCGCGAAGACCGATCCGGGTTTTTCGAGCTTGCCCCAGAGGTCGAGGAGCACGAGTTCGTCCTTGCGGATCACGCGGTGCTGCGCCGCCGTGGCGAGGTAATGCGGGTTACCGGCATTTTCCTGCGCCGAGACGCACGGCGCCGAATCACTGATCAGGCCCTCGTTCTTGAACCAGCCGACCATCTTCTGCTGGATGTCGTACTCCGTCGTCGCGACGCCGTCGCGCAACCGGCGCGCCACTTCTTCGAACGCCTGGTCCTTGATGCGATACAGCTTTTCCGACGCCGTGCGATGCGTGGCGATCGCCGCCGCATTCCAGTGCGCCTCGAACTGTTGAATCAAGTCGCCCGATGACATCACCTCGACGCCGAGGCCGCGAATCAGCTCGATCGTGCCCGCGTCGACGCGCGACACATAAGGAATCGCGCAGTTCGGCGAGTATTCCATCGCCACGCGCTTCAGGCCCGTCAGCAGGCGCGTCAGGCCTGCCTGCAGCTGCGTGCGGCCGGCATAAATCGACTTGGAGCCGGGAAGATGATCGAGGTTGTATTGCTCGATCGCATGCACGAGCGCCTTCGGCTCGCCGGATTGCGGAATCAGGTAAAACCAGCGCCGCGTCGCGAGATGGCCCGCCTCACCCATCCCCGCGAGCCGGAACGACACCGGATTCGAGCCGTGAAAATCGTAGAGGAGCCACGCATCGAGCCCGTCGGCCTTGAGGGCCTTCTGGACGGCTCCAATATCAAGGGGCATATCACCCGATTATACCGGCGGACGAACCATGGCCGCGGGCCGCGCGTCCTATAATTGAGGCGGCCGGCCCATTTGAACGACTGTGAAAACTCTATGACAAAGCGACTCCTCATCCTGTTCGTCACGCTGGCGGCGTCGGTCGTCACGTTGCGGGGACAGGCACAACCCCAACAACCGCAACAGCCGCCGATCACGTTCCGCGCGGAAGTGAATTACGTCGAAGTCGACGCGCGCGTCCTCGATCAGCAGGGCAAGTTCGTCGCGGATCTGAAACCTGAAGACTTCCAGGTGTTCGAGGACGGCAAGGCGCAGAAGGTGACGGCGTTTTCGCTCGTCAACATCCCGCTCGAGCGCGTCGAGCGGCCGCTGTTCGCGTCGAAGCCGGTCGAGTCCGACGTCCGCAACAACATGCAGGCCGCCGACGGCCGCATCTACGTGATCATGCTCGACGACCTGCACACCGCGGCGCTGCGGTCGCAGCGCGTCAAGCTCGCGGCGCGGCAGTTCATCGAGCGCTACGTCGGCGCCAACGATCTCGCCGCGGTCGTGGTCACCAGCGGCCGCGGTGACGGCAGCCAGGAATTCACCACCAGCCAGACGCGGCTGCTGCGCGCGGTGGACAAGTTCATGGGCCAGAAGCTGAACTCGTCGACCCTGAACATGATCGAGGACGTGCAGCGCCGCGCCGGCACGCCGGCGGCGAGCGATCCTGCTTCGGACATCGACGACAAGGAGCGCGGCTTCCACGCGCGCAATGCGCTCGAGTCGATTCGCAACGTCGCACAGTATCTCGGCAACATCCGCGGCCGCCGCAAGGCGATCGTCTACTTCAGCGAAGGCATCGACTACGACATCAACAACATGTTCAGCAGCCAGATCACCGAAGCGACGTCGGTGATCGATGCGACGCGCGACATGATCGCTGCGGCGACGCGCGCCAACGTCGTGGTCTACGCGGTCGATCCGCGCGGCCTTGGCGCCGAGTTCCAGGACGCCGCCTCGATCCAGTCGTTTCCCGACGACACCTCGCTCGGCCTCGGCCTGTCGTCGATCTTCAACGAGGTGCGCCTGTCGCAGGACAGCCTGCGCGTGATGGGCGAGGAGACCGGCGGTTTCGCGGTCGTCAATCAGAACAATTTCCGCGATGCCTTCCAGCGCATCGTCGACGACAACAGCTCGTACTACGTGATGGGCTACTACTCGAGCAACGATCGCCGTGACGGCCGGTTCCGCAAGATCGAGGTCAAGTTGCCCGACAGGCCCGGCCTCACCGTGCGCGCGCGCAAGGGATACGTGGCGCCGCGCGGCAAGGCGCCGGAAGCCCCGAAGACCACCACCGCGAACGGACCGTCGCCCGAGTTGAAGGACGCGATGGAGAGCCCGCTGCCGCTGACCGGACTTCCGGTCGCGATGACGGCGGCGGTGTTCAAGGGACCCGCGCCAAAAGGCTCGGTGGTGATCTCGACGTTCATCGCCGGCAACATGCTGCCGTTCACCGAAAGCGGCGGCATGATGAAAAACGATCTCGAGGTCCTCGGCATTGCCACGGATGAAAAGGGCAAGACCTTTACCACCGATCGCTCGACCGTGAACCTGAACATGAAACCGGATACGGCCAAGCGCGTGACAGCGACCGGCTTCCGTGTCATCCAGTCGATCGATCTCGCTCCCGGACGCTACAACCTCCGCGTCGCCGTCCGCGAAGCGAATACGCGCAAGGCCGGCTCGGTGACGTTCGATCTCGAGGTGCCAGACTTTTCGAAGGCGCCGCTGACGATGAGCGACATCGCGTTGACGTCGGGCCTGAGCGGCGTCGCGCCGACGGTGCGGCCGAAGGATCCGCTCGAAAAAATGCTGCCCGGTCCTCTCAGCAGCTATCGCGAGTTTGCGCCCAGCGATGAGATCGCGCTCTTCGCCGAGATTTACGACAACATCAAGCAGCCGCACAAGGTGCACATCACCGCGACCGCGAAAGCCGAGGGCGGACAGACCGTCTCACAATCGGAAGAAGACCACGACAGCTCGGAGCTGGCGGGGTCGGCAGGCGGCTATGGGTTCCAGGCGCGATTCCCGCTCAAGTCTTTCGCGCCGGGCCTCTATGTGCTGCGCGTCGAAGCGATCGCACAGATCGGCGATCGCGCGACGACGTCGAAGGAAATCGTATTCCGCGTTGCCCCCGCCGCAACCGGAGGGCAATGATGCTATTGGGTTTGATTCTTTCTTTTGCGATGCAGTCGGCCAGCATGACTTCCAACCTCGGGGCTCGCGTGATCGCTCAGGAGGAAATGAGCAATGTCGACGAGCCGCGGCAAGTTGTGGCCCGCACGCCGGTGGAGTGGGAGTCTCTGTGGCGCCTGAACGGCAGCAACAAGCCGGCGCCGAAAGTGGATTTCGGCAAGGAATCCGTGGTGGCGATATTCCTTGGCTCGCGACCGACGCCTGGCTACTCGCCGCATTTCATCCGTTCGGGCATCAAAGACAACGTGCTGACACTGCAGTGGATCGAGCGACGTCCTGACACGGGCGTCATCCTCGCGCAGGTGCTGACGTCGCCGGCGCTGTTTGCCGTGATTCCAAAGTTCGACGGCGAGGTCAAGTTCGAGAAAGTTGAGCCACGGTGAGGAGGCTCTCCAGCCGAGGTATTGATCACCAGCTGGAAGTTCTGCTCTGTTATCTCGGGTGGTGGGTGACCGGTCTCGTGTTCCTGTTCATCGAGCGGCAGGACCATGACCTTCGCTTTCACGCGGCGCAATCGCTAATCGTGTTCGGCACGATCTCGATGATTTTCTTCCTGTGGGGAGGCGCGACCGCGCTCGTCTTGTTCTGGGTGCCGCAGTCCTTCCAGTTATTCCAGGCCGTCGGCAACTTGCTGTGGTTGGGCACGGTGCTGCTCTGGCTGTATCTGCTGCTGAAAGCCTATCGGGGCGAGACCTGGCGGATTCCAGTGGCCGGCGATCTTGCGGTGAAGATCGCCAGCCGCTGATTCAAGACCTCGAGACCTCACGGCCTCGAGACCTTTCTTTAGTCTGTCTTCGGAACGTCGATCTTCGGCACCTTCTTCGGCTTCACGTTGCCGTTGGCGTGCACGAAGTTGTAGCTGTTGCTCTGCATGCGCGTGTTGAACGGCGTCGTCAACGTGACGTTGATGACTTCGCCGGGCATGAGCGGCCGCGGGTGACGATAGACATCGCCGCCGGCGAGGTTGCCGGTCTTGTCCGACCAGCTTTCCTCGAGTCGGAACCCGGCAAGCGGGCCGGGCGACGTGTTTTTGATCACCATCGTCGTCACGATGTTGGCGCCGTTGCGCTTCGAGACCGGCGCCGTGAACTCAACGGTCGCATCGCCGCGGTACGGCGAGATGAGTTTTCGGGGGGCCGCCGGCGCGGCCGGAGCGGCGGGCGCGGGGGTCTGCGCGAATGCCACCGGGGCGATCAAGAACCCGAGGGCCGCAGCCATGGCCACAGTCCGCTGGTGCAATTTCATACGAGAATCCTCCGTTGGACGGGATTATTTCACATTTCGCCGTTCCAGTCCTCGGGCTCGGCGGCCGTCGACCGGAACACTTCGAGATGCCACTTGCCGCCGCCCCACGGCTCAATCACTTCGGTGGCGACGACGTCGACGAGTAACTCGGCGAACGTGCGCCCCTCGGGATCGCCATCGAGGCTGTAGGCGGGCTCGTCCCACGCGAAGTTCGGATAGATCGTCATCGTCAGGAACAGATCGTAGCCGTCGTCGACGACGATGATCTGGCCGATCGGACGCTTCTGCGTGGAGTGATAAACGAGATATTTTTCGGCGCTGTGCGCGCGGATATAGCGTTTCAGCGCGAAGTCGCGCGCGACGATTTCTTCAACAGCGATTTTCTTGTCCCAGCATTCCCGGCAGTAGCGTTCTTCACCCCGGGGCTCGGACACTTCCTTGGCGCCGCACAGGGCGCAGCCCTTCTTGTTGCCAATCGACTTCCGTGACATATATCTAACAAATATTACTTCAAGCAGGTGACATGACGAGACTTCTACGACTCTGCGCGTTGCTGGCGCTCGGAATTCCCGCGAATGCGCAGGTCGCGCCACATCTTCCGCCGCTCGATCGCGCGCTGCCGCCTCGGGCGGAAACGATCTATCAACAACTCGCGGATCGGGTCGATGCCAAGGTGGCGATGGATGTGGTCATGTTCATGGCGCCGATGTGGCGGCTGCCAGGCAACCCCGCGTTCGAACAGTCGCAGCAATTCGTCTTCGATCGGCTCGTCACGGCCGGACTGCAACCCCGCTACGAGACGTATGCGGACGGCGGACAAGGCTGGGAGTACGTGCGCGGCAGCGTGCGGCTCGGCGGACCCGCCGGGGAAGTGCTGCTGTCGAAGGAGACGCACCGCGTCGATCTGGCGATTCACTCGATGAGCACGCCGCCGGGCGGCGTCACGCTGCGCCTCGTCGACGTCGGCGCGGGCACGAGCGACGCCGCGTATGAAGGCAAGGACGTCAAAGGCGCCGTGGTGCTCGCCAGCGGCAACGTGAGCCAGGCGTGGAATTTCGCCGTGCGGGCGCGTGGCGCCGCGGGCGTCATCTCGGCGGCGATCGCTCCGTACACGAGGCCGAATGAGACACCCGATGTCCTGCAGTGGGGCAGCATCAACTATGTCGAGTCGCTGCATTCGTTTGCCTTCAAGGCGACGCCGCGCGTCGCCGAGCGCTTGCGCGCCGAGCTCGCGAAGGGACCGGTGTCACTGCATGTCGAGGTCGAAACCAGGTTTCATCGGCGCCCGAACCGGACGTTGATCGTCGAGATTCCGGGACGCACCCAGCCCGAGCAGCGCGTCGTTCTCGTCGCGCACGTGCAGGAACCGGGCGCCAACGACAACGCGAGCGGTTGCGGCACGCTGCTCGCCACCGCGTTGGCGATGCAGGACGGCATTCGCAGCGGACGGATTCCGGCGCCCGCCCGCACGATCACGTTTCTCTGGGTCGACGAGATCAGCGGCAGCCGGCAGTGGGTGAAGGATCATCCGGATCAGTTAAAGGGCGTCGTCGCGATGCTGTCGCTCGACATGACCGGCGAGGACACCGCGAAGACCGGCGGCACGTTCCTGATCGAGAAGCAGCCCGATCCGTCCGCGATCTGGGATCGTCCGTCGGATCCGCATTCGGAGTGGGGCGCCGGCAAGGTCGATCCCGCGATCGTCAAGGGGAGCTTCCTGAACGATCTGCACCTCGCGGTCGCGTTGCGCCGCGCGCGCGATACCAGGTGGGTGGTAGGCACGAATCCTTACGAGGGTGGCAGCGACCATACGGTCTTCACCATGGCCGGTGTGCCGGCCGTGCTCAACTGGCACTTTACCGACCGCTACTATCACACCAACCTCGATACCATCGACAAGGTCAGCGCGTCGGAGATGCAGCACGTGGCGATTGTCGTCGGCACGACCGCGACGTTCCTGGCTTCGGCCGATGGCACCGACGTGGCGCCGATGAAGCGCCTGATGGAAACGGCGCGCGACGCGCGCATGGCCACCGAGCAACAGAACAACGCCACGCCGGAGATTCTCCAGGCGTGGCGCACGTGGTACGACGAAGCAATCGCGAGCGTGACTAGGTTGCAGAATTAACGGTGGCGCGGGCGGCAGGCCCGTACATCTCCGTCACGTACTGCTTGACCATGCGGCGCGTCGAGAAGCGCGGCACGTTCGAGCGCATGGCTTCGCGCACGATGGCGATCCAGCGGCGCGGCAGGCCGCGGCCGTCCCGGTCGCGATCGTAAAACGCAGGCACGATTTCGTTTTCCAGCAACTCGTACAGCGCGTTGGCGTCGGCCGCATCGGTGGCGGCGTGATCGTCGGGATTGGTATGGCTCTCGATCAGCCAGCCATTGCGGCCGTTGTAACCCTCCGCCCACCAGCCGTCGCCGATGCTCAGGTGCGGCACGCCGTTCAGCGACGCTTTCATGCCGCTGGTCCCGCTCGCTTCGAGCGGCTTGCGCGGGTTGTTGAGCCACACGTCGCAGCCTTGCACCAGGTAATGCGCGACGTGCATGTCGTAGTCGTCGATGAAGGCGAGGCGCCCGCCGAACTTCGAATCGAGCGCATGCTTGAACACGCGCTGCAGGTTGTGCTTCGCCGGCTCGTCGGCGGGATGCGCCTTGCCGGCAAACACGATCTGCACCGGGCGATCGATCTGGTTGAGGATCCGCGCCAGCCGATCGGGATCGTGGAAAATCATTTCAGGCCGCTTGTAGGCGGTGAAGCGGCGCGCGTAGCCGAGCGTGAGCGCCTCGGGATCCAGCATCGCTCCTGCCGAGACGATGCGGCTCTGGCCGACGTGCTCCTGCGAAAAGCGCGATCGCATGCGCTCGCGGATGAAGAAGAACAGGTCGTTACGCAGCGCCTGCCGCATCTGCCAGATTTCGGCATCGGGGATGTCGTTGATGCGCTCCCACAATTCCGCCTCGTCGACGTGATCGAGCCAGCCCGGCCCGAAGTGATGATCGAGCAGCGCGAAGACGGGACCGGCCATCCACGTCGGCACGTGCACGCCGTTGGTGATGCTGCGCACGGGAATCTGATCGGCGGGCAGATCGGGCCACATCGGCCGCCACATCGATCGCGTGACCTCGCCGTGCAGCGCGCTGACGCCGTTGACGAACGAGGAGGTCCGCAACGCGAGCGCGGTCATGTTGAACTGCGAGCCGCTGCCGTTGTCGTATTCGCCCAGCGCGAGGAAGCTCTTGCGATGCTGGCCAATCTCGCCCCACGTGCTGGCGAGATGCTTCTCGACGAGGTGGAACGGGAACGCATCGTGGCCGGCGGGCACGGGCGTGTGCGTGGTGAACACCGTTGACCGCTTCACTTCTTCGAGCGCATCGTCGAACGATCGGCCCTTTTCGAGGATCTCTTTGATGCGCTGCAGGGCGACGAAGGCGGCGTGCCCCTCGTTCAGGTGCCACACGGTCGGCTGGATGCCGAGCGCGCGCAGCGCGCGGACGCCGCCGATGCCGAGGATGATTTCCTGCTGGATGCGCGTTTCGCTGTTCCCGCCGTAGAGCCGCGCCGACAGCTCGCGATCCCACGGCGCGTTTTCGGCGAGGTCGGTGTCGAGCAGGAACAGGCGCACCCGGCCGAGGCGCACGCGCCACACCGCGGCCAGCACCGTGCGGTCCCCGAGCGGCACCGCGGTGATGCACGGCCGTCCATCGGGCGTGATCGCGGATTCGATCGGCGCGTCGGTCCAGCTGATGCGCTCGTAGCGCTCCTGCTGCCAGCCGTCGTCGCTCATGCGCTGGCGGAAGTAGCCCTGCGGATACATGAAGCCGATGCCAACGAACGGCAGCCCGAGATCCGCGGCCTCCTTGCAGTGATCACCGGCGAGCACGCCGAGGCCGCCGGCATAGATCGGCAGCGACTGGTGCAGGGCGAATTCGGCGGAGAAGTAGGCAATGCTGCCGTCGCCAAGCATGCTCTGCTTGTCGCGCCACCACGGGTGCGCGACCGTGCGCGCCTGATCGAGGCCGAAGATCGCTTCGTCGTAGGCCTTGAGGAAGTCGGGATTGCCGGCGACGTCCTTGAGCCGTTCGGGCGAGATGCGCTGCAGCATCTGCACCGGGTTGTGCGCGGTCGCCCGCCACAGCGTGTAATCGAGCTGGCGGAAGATCTGCCGCGCGCGGTCGTCCCAGCTCCACCACAAATCGAGTGCGAGCTCGTGCAGGCGATGAATGCGATCGGGAAGCGGAGCGGCCTTCGAAAAACGTTCTTCAGACATGTGTGTTAAATCGCGGCGTGAGCGCTGACGAGTTCGGAGAATCGCGAGAGATCAATATTGCCGCCGGAGACCACGGCGACGACTTTTCCGGTACCGGCACGGCCGCTGAGCGCCGCGGCGATCGCGGTGCCGGCGGCGCCTTCGGCGACAACATGGACGCGTTCGGCGGTCTTGCGCATCGCCGAAGCGATGTCGTCGAGACGCATGACGATCGATCCGTCGACGAGATTCTTCAGCAACGGCCACATCGTCGGCAGCACCGACTTGCCGCCGGCGCCGTCCACGAACGACGGCTTCCACGCGTCGAAGTAGCAGGCCTCACCGCGCTTCAGCGAGAGATCGAGCGGTGCGGCGGTCTCGGGTTCGGCGGCGTAGACGCGCACGCCCGGCTTCTTCGCCCGCATCACCGTGCCGATGCCCGACAGCAAACCGCCGCCGCCCAGAGCAGCGACCACGGCGTCGACGTCCGGCAGGTCTTCGAGGATCTCGAGGCCGGCCGTCGCGTTGCCGGCAATGAAGTCATCGTCGTCGAACGGATGCACGAAGTGGCCGCGCATGCGCGGCGAGGCATGCGACTCGACGGTCTTCCAGCATTCGTCGTAGGTCGCCTTGACGATCGTGGCGCCGAGTTTCTCGATCGCGCGCAGCTTCATCTGCGGCGCGGTCTCCATCACCATCACCGAGCACGGCACGCCGGCGAGCCGCGCGGCGAACGCGACGCCCTGCGCCGCATTGCCCGCGCTCACCGTCCACACGCCATCCTTCATCTGTGCCGGCGAGAGCTTCCTGACCGCGTTCCAGGCGCCGCGAATCTTGAACGATCCGATCGGCTGGAGCGATTCAAGCTTGAGGTACACCTCAGGCGCCGCGCCTGAAGCCGCGAAAGGCAGGTCGAGCTTGACGAGCGGCGTGCGCACCGCCGCCTTGTAGACGTGCTCGGCGGCGTCGGTGATGGCGTCGAGGGAAATCTGCCGCATGGGACCCGAAAATCGTATCATGCGCCCAGTCATGAAATGGGCCACGATCGCCGCCTTCACCGCCATCTCCGTCGTCACCACGCTCGCGCAGAATGAAGCCCGGCCGCGCGCGCGCGACATCGGCCTGGCTCCGGGCGTGTTCGAACCGGGACCGAAGAATGCCATCACCGATGTCGCCGGTGTGTCGGTTGGACATGCCACGCTCAACCAGGGCGATGCGATCCGCACCGGCGTGACGGTGATCGTTCCGCATCAAGGCAACGTGTTCCAGGACAAGGTGCCCGGCGCGGTGTTTGTCGGCAACGCGTTCGGCAAGCTGGCGGGATCCACTCAGGTCGACGAGCTCGGCACGATCGAGACGCCGATCGGACTCACCAACACCTTGAGCGTCGGCGCCGTGATGGAAGGGCTCGTGCGCTGGACGCTCGATCAACCAGGCAACGACAACGTGCGATCGGTCAACGCGCTCGTGGGCGAGACCAACGATGGCGGATTGAACGACATTCGCGGTCAGCACGTGAGACCGCAGCACGCCATCGAAGCGGTGACAGCGGCGAATACCGGACCGGTGCAGGAG
>Ga0207428_10000292_pt1 | contig 67070 bp, 65 predicted proteins | sample RhiMethybrSRZTD1_FD_187600 | JGI IMG/M metagenome (GOLD analysis project Ga0207428, IMG submission 187600) | Populus rhizosphere microbial communities from Tennessee, USA - Rhizosphere MetaG P. TD hybrid SRZTD1 (SPAdes) (version 3) | ecosystem: Host-associated > Plants > Roots > Rhizosphere >... | reverse complement strand
TCGTTGACCCGTGTCACGTCTGGCGACGTGAACAACCGCAGCACCAACGACCTCTGGTATCGGGTCCGAGGCTACATCACCGCGGACGCCCGCAATCAGACCGAATACGGCACGGTACGCGGCTATATCGCGCTTGGGATAAGCACCGACACAACGGCTGATCCGCCGCAGACGTTCAACGCGAACCGCGCCTTCATCCAGTGGGCGGGCTTCACCTTCGGCCGGGCACAGTCGTTCTTCGACTTCTACTCGCAGGCAGCCGTAGGATACTTAGGCTTTGCCCCGAACTCCGACACCGGCGACGGCGGCTGGGAAGTGCTGGCCTACACGGCGCAGTTCGGCAACGGCTTCTCGGGCAGCTTGTCGCTCGAAGCCCGCCGCACGACGCAGATCGTCGGTCAAGGCACTTTCTCAACTCCTGGCTCCGCGGATAGTGGCAGCATCAATGGCGCGTCCCAATTCGGCACCGCCTTGGGTTACGGCGGCTGGAAAGCCCCGGATATCGTCGCCAATCTGCGTGTTGATCAGGCTTGGGGTTCCGCTTCGATCGCGGGCGCCCTGCATCAGGTCAATGCGAACTACTACCGAAATAGCCAGCTGGAACTTAGCGGTCACCCCGCCGACGAGTGGGGTTTTGCAATCATGGCTGGCCTGCGGCTGAACACGCCAATGATCGGCCAGGGCGACTACCTGCAACTGCAGGGCATCTACACTCAAGGCGCGCTGCGCTACCTGTTCCAGAACCCCAACAACAACTGGTGGTACCAACATGGCGCAGGTGTTGCCTACGGCGTCCTCTCTGACGGTGTGTATGGTGGCAGTGCTCCCAGCTTGAATGGTACCGACGTCGAGTTGACAACGGCTTGGGGCCTCAATGCGTCCTACGAGCATTTCTGGAACCCGCGGTGGCGCACGTCACTTTATGGCGGCTATGCAGATGTGAGCTACAACGGCCAAGCCAATGCCATTCTCTGCGTGCTGCAGGGCTTTGGATCTGGCGTGGGCACCGCCGCGGTGGCAAGGCCAGGCTGCAGCAACGACTGGACCAGCTGGTGGATTGGTTCCCGCACTCAGTGGAACGTGACGAAGGACTTCTATCTGGGTCTCGACGTCGCGTACCAGAAGTTGAACGGCATGAACACTCCTACCGGCGTCATTCCGGCTGCTGCAATTCCAACTTCAACAATAGCGACTGCGGGCACAAAAGTTACCAGCGACGAGGACAACTGGATGGTTCGCTTCCGCGTCCATCGTGACTTCTATCCCTGATCGCATAGGAACGATTGACGACAGCAGCCCCGGCGGGAAACCGCCGGGGTTACCTGAATAAGCCATCACAGGTGCTTTCGCCTGCAATGACCATTCACCTTTCAGTGCAACCACGCGATCTGGGAGAGCTGTGCCGGCTCGAGCGACATGCCTTTGCGGCCAAGATCCGGCTGGCGCGCGCCGTATTGGGCTGGAGTCAGAGCGAACTTGGTCTGCGCGTCGGCTTGACGCAGCGGGCGATCCACAAGCTGGAGCAGGGCGAAACGGAGCCGCGACGGGCTACCATGCGCGCAATTGAATTTATTTGGCGCGAACGCAATATCGAATTTGAAGATATCGGCGACGGCGGCTTTCGTGTCAGCATTCGCCCTGCGGTGATCGACCGCCGAAGTCGTGAAAAGCGCGGCAACGCCGCATGCACGGCGGATCCCATCAGCCTGACACAGTAGCTTCCATTTCTTGTCGTTCTTCTACGTTACTGTCGTGTGTCCGTTCGTCCCCGCGAAAGCGGGGACCCAGTGGGTCTTTCCACTACGTGCTGGATTCCCGCTTACGCGGGAATGAACGGATCCTTGGGCGCATTGCCGAATTATCACGGCGGAAATCGCCGGGGTTTGTTCTAGTGCACCGACCGAGCACACCGGGCAACAAACTCGGCAATCCGCGCGATCGTGTCCGCTTCGGCGAGGAGCGGCGCGTGGCCCTGGTCGGGCACTTCGAGCGTCTCGAGCGCGGTTCGCCGTGCGCGCATGGCCTCGACGGTCGCGGTCGACAGGAGGTCGGAGTTGGCGCCGCGAATGACCATGACGGGCTTCGCGCTCAACGCATCGAATTGCTTCCACAGCGCCGGAACCGGCCGTCCGCCATCGACGCCGTTCATCGTCGTGGCGAGCTTGGCGTCATAAGTCGTCACCAGCCGGCCATTCTGTTCCTTGAACGTACGATGCGCGCTGGCAAGCCAGTCGTCGGGCCCGAGCTTGGGAAATTGCGCGCCGAACAGCCGCCGCAGGATCTCGGCGCCTTCATCGAACGTGCGCGGCTGCGGCAGCTTGCCGACATAGCTTTTGATGCGCATTAGGCCTTGCGGCTCGATCACGGGACCGATGTCATTGAGAACGACGCCGGCGATCGCAGTCGGACGGACTACAGCGAGCAGCATTGAGAGAAGTCCGCCGCGCGAGGTGCCGACAAAAATCGCCGGCGCTACATCGAGCGCCGTCACGACAGCGAGCACGTCGGCAAGCTCGACCGGCAGCGAATAGTTCGCCGGATTGCGGTCATAGCTGGACAGTCCGCGTCCGCGATAATCGAGGGCAATGACCCGGCGAGGTCGGGGCCCATGCGCAAGCGCGGGAGCCAGCGGCTCGAAATCGTCCGTGGTGCGCGTGAGGCCGGGCAGGCAGACGACGGGCGTCGTCTCGGGACTACGCGGGCCGTAGCAGCGGGCGTGCAGCTTCAGCCCATCGGGGGCGCTGATGAACACGGAGGAGACACCGTTCTGCATGGCGGCGGTTGTAACATACCGTCGTGATCATTGCGGACCTGATGCCGTGCTGCCCACAGCCCTCATTGTCATGGCCGGGCATAGCCGTCCGAAGGACGGCGTGCTTTCGCACGGCTATGTCCCGGCCATCCACGTCTTCATCCGTGCAAGCCCCAAAGACGTGGATGCCCGGCATAAGGCCGGGCATGACGGAAGGGCGATGCGCGCGTAGTGCTTTACATCCGTTCGTCCCCGCGCAAGCGGGGACCCAGGCTTGCTTGATTTCTGACGCAGCCCCTTTTTGCTGGATCCCCGCTTTCGCGGGGATGAACGGAGAAGGGCAGCGATGAGGCAGAACATTCCAACACGTCATGGCCGGCACTCGGGTCCGGCTTTCGCCAGCCCGAGCACAAGGCTTGTCCCTACACTCGGCGTCATGGCCGGGCTTGTCCCGGCCATCCACGTCTTCATCCAGGCAAAGCCCTAAAGACGTGGATGCCCGGCATAAAGCGGGCATGACTGCTGACGAGTCGCGGCGGAAAACTACCGCGCGGCGCCGCGCTTGAGGTCGGCCTCGATCGCGAGCCTGCTGCCGCCGCCGAAGCGGGCGCGGTAGACCTGCAGGTTCTCCATGATGCGCGCGACATAGTTGCGGGTCTCGGAGATCGGGATTCGCTCGACCCAGTCCACCGGATCGACATGGGGATCGCGCGGATCGCCATAGGCCGCGATCCACTGCTTCACGCGGCCGCGCCCGGCGTTGTAGCCGGCGAAGGTGAGAATGTAGGAGCCGTTATAGCCCATGAACAAATTGGACAGCTCGGCCGCGCCCATCTGCATATTGTAAACCGGATCCTTCAGCAGGCGTTCGCGGTTGTAGGTCACCTTGAACTTGGCGGCGGTGTCGATGCCGGCGGCCGGCGTGACCTGCATCAGCCCCATGGCGTGGGCGCTCGACACGACCTTCTGGTTGAAATGGCTCTCCTGCCGCGCAATCGAATACGTGACCGCATGCTCGACCGGGGGCGCGATCGGTTGATAGTCGGGCAAGCCAATCGTCGGATAAGCGTAGTAGTCGAGCGGAAGGCCACGCGCGTAAGCGTACTCGCCCATCAGCAGCATCGAGCGGCCGTCTTTGTTCTTGGCGGCCAGTTCGCCCATCATGGCCAAGCCGGCGATGTCGGTCCCGCTCTCGCCAAGCTCGGCATAGATCGAAGCCAGCATGTCGCGCTCGTCAAGCGCATAGAGAATTTCCGCTGCGCGCACGATTTCGAGATTGTCGAGCGCCTTTCGCTCCTGCGGCGTGAATTCCGGCGGCCCCCGCAGGCCAAGCTCCTTGAGGCCCAGGCGCGCGCGCGCCAGCTGACCGTAGTAGGTGGCGGTGTGCTGGGCCGCTGCCTCGTAGAACGCCTTGGCCTGCGCATTTTGACCCATGGCCTCCGCGGCGCGGCCCTGCCAATAGCCACCGCGACCAAGGGCGTGCGGGTTCTCGGTTCCTTCGACGATGTGAGCAAAGTGTTCCGCCGCCGTTTTGGGATCGCGCAGAAAGCGCAGCGCCACCCATCCGGCAGTGAAATGCGCATCGACGCGATAGAAGCCCTTCATCGGCGGAGCCGCTTCCCGCGCAACGCGATAGGCGGCTTGCGGATCACGCTCGTCGAGCAGCTTGCGCACCAGCAGGCGGCGCTCCTGCCACCACTGATCGAGATTGACCAGCGCCTCCGGATTCTTCGGAGCGGTGAGGATCAGCCTGAAGGCATCCTCCGCCTTGTCGTTCTGGCGCAGCCACTGCACGCGCGAGAAAATATAGCCGGGGTCGCTTTGCGCGGATGCAGGCACCGCCTCGAGCAGCGCCTTGGCGTTGCCGGCCTTGCGCTCGACCGCTGCGCGCGCCCGTCCGATGGCGAGCTCTGCGCCGCCGAGACGCTCGGCCGCACGCAGGCCGGTGGCGACATCGTCGGCGTAGAAGCGGGCATCCATGCGCCACTTGTGGTCGGCAGCGGTGAGCATGCCGCCGAACATTTCGAGCACGCGTTTCTCGACCCCTTCGCTGGCGTCATCGTTGCGCCATGCGTGCCGCACGAGCGCTGCAGCGCCTTCGCGATCGCCCTGCGCGAGCAGGGTGCGCGCCAGCATGTAACGCCCTTTCGCGGTGACGGGCTGCTGCTTGGCGAAAAACGCGCGCACGGTGCGATCATCGACGCCATCGTTCCACAGCGCGTTCTCGGCGCGGCGCCGGAACAGCGGCGTGTGTGGCCAGCTCGGATTTTTCTCGACCCACGCGGCGTAGCGCTGGAAGGGCGGGTTGGTGTTGTCGGATTTCAGGATGAGCCATTCGGCGAGCTTGCGCGCGACCGGATCGCTGATGGTGGCCTCGGCTGCGCTCGCTTCGGCTTCCTTGCCCTTGCGGGTCGCCTCGATCACCCGTTTCACCGCGGCGATGTCGGCGGCGGAGGTGGCCTCCGTTGGGGCGATGGAAAACGGCCCGGCCGTCGGCCGCGCGAGCGGCTTGAAGAACGTGCGCGTTTCGAAAATCGCGCCGCGCGCAGCGACATTGGCCTGCGCATACGAAGACAGCGCTGGAGCGTTTTGGGACGCGCGCTGCTGCGATGGCGAAGCGGCCTGTTTTTGCGCAGAGGCAGCCGGTGTCTGTTTTGCGGTATTGATTGCGGGCCGCGGGCGCGGCAATGGAACTTTCTGTGCCGTGGCCGAATAGGCTTCAGCGCACAACCCGCACGCGGTTGCCAACGCCAAAAAGATGCTCAAGCGGCTTCGTTTAGTCGCTGTCATTCAACCCTTTGCGATCGGCCCCGTGATCCCCGATTCGGACAAGGACCCCCGACTCATGGCCTTCCTAGGCCAAGTTTATTGATAGATCATAGCCAAAAATTTCATATGCGGCAGATTTACTTACCAAGCCGGGCAAAAACGCGGCAAAGCGCTTTTTTCGTGAGATCGGAGGGCTATCATCGCCGTCGGTGACCCGATATCTATGAAGTCTGGATCCCGGAACCCTGTGGAGATGTCGTGCCATGACCGCCAAGACGAGCTTTCGAGGCTCCTTCACCGCGCTGGTCACGCCGTTCAAGAACGGCTCGCTCGACGAAAAAGCCTTTCGCGCCATCGTCGAATGGCAGATTGCCGAAGGAACCAATGGGTTGGTTCCTGTCGGAACAACCGGCGAAAGCCCCACTCTGTCGCATGACGAACACAAGCAGGTCGTCGAATGGTGCATCGATCAGGCGAGGGGACGCGTTCCGGTGATCGCCGGTTCAGGCTCGAATTCCACGGTCGAGGCGATCGAGCTGTCGCGGCATGCCGAGGAAGCCGGAGCTGACGCGGTGCTGATCGTTACGCCTTATTACAACAAGCCGACGCAGGAAGGTCTCTATCAGCACTACAAGGCAATCAATGATGCGATCGCCATTCCGATCATCATCTACAATATTCCCGGCCGGTCCATCGTCGACATGTCGGTCGAAACCATGGCGCGGCTTTTCGAGCTGAAGAATATTGCCGGTGTGAAGGATGCGACCGCGAACATGACGCGGGTATCGCAGCAACGCGCAGCGATGGGGCCAGACTTCAACCAGCTTTCCGGCGAAGACATCACCGCGCTCGGCTTCATGGCGCACGGCGGGCATGGCTGCATTTCGGTGACGTCAAACGTTGCGCCGCGGCTCTGCGCCGAATTCCAGGCCGCCTGCCTGAAGGGCGACTTTGCGGCGGCGATCAAGCTGCAGGACAAGCTCGCGCCGCTTCACATCAACCTGTTCGTTGAGACGAGCCCGGCGCCGATCAAGTATGCCATGTCGCTGATCGGCAAATGTGCCAACACCGTGCGGCTGCCGATGGTGCCGGCAGGCGAGAAGGCGCAGACCGCCGTGCGCCAGGCCATGGTGCACGCCGGCCTGATCAATTAGTTGTATTGGCCGTCATGGCCGGGCTCGTCCCGGCCATCCACGTCTGACAGCTAAGGATTTGGATGCAAGACGTGGATGCCCGGCACAAGGCCGGGCATGACTGAGGAAACAGCCATGCTCGAGGAATTCAAAAAATTTGCGTTGCGCGGAAATGTGGTCGATCTTGCCATAGGCGTGATCATTGGCGCCGCGTTCTCTGGCATCGTGAATTCGCTCGTCGGCGACGTCATCATGCCGATCATCGGTGCAATTACCGGCGGCATCGACTTTTCGAACTATTATATCCCACTGTCATCAAAGGTTACCGCCACGACACTGGCTGAAGCGAAAAAGGAAGGCGCTGTACTGGCTTGGGGCAACTTTCTGACTATCACGCTTAACTTCATCATCATTGCATTCGTGCTATTCTTGGTCATTCGCGCCATCAATCAACTTTCGCGCAAGGAAGCCGAGAAAGCTCCGCCACTCACGTTGACCGAGCAACTCCTCACCGAGATCCGCGATCAACTGAAATCGCGCTGACCTGAAACCCGAAACCCATGACCGCAAAACCCGAGCGCCGCTTGAAGGTGGTCGCCGACAATCGCAGGGCGCGGTTCAACTACGAGATCGGCGACACCTTTGAGGCCGGGATTGCGCTCACCGGGAGCGAGGTGAAATCGTTGCGCGCGGGCAAGGCCACGATCGCGGAATCCTATGCCGACGCGCGCGGCGGCGAGTTGTGGCTCATCAATTCGAATATTCCGGAATATCTCCAGGCCAGCCGCTTCAATCATGCGCCCAAACGCGCCCGCAAACTTCTGCTGCAGAAGCGCGAGATCAATCGTCTGGTCGGCGCTGTCGAGCGTGAAGGTATGACGATCGTGCCGTTAAAGCTTTACTTTAACGAGAAGGGGCGGGCCAAGATCGAGATCGCCCTCGCGCGCGGCAAGAAGCTGCACGACAAACGCGAAACGCTCAAGAAACGCTCGTGGGAGCGCGAGCGCGGGCGACTGATGCGCATGAAAGGTTAGCGCTAAGCGAAGAGAGGCGCGGCGCATGCAGCCGCGCCTCGATACCACCTTACTGGACTACCCCACAGGCGATTCGGCCGCCGGCTTCGCCGGTCGGATCGGTCTTGTAGTCGTCCTTGCCGGCGTGAATAACAATCGCCGAACCGTCCGCATCGAACAGCGAATTTGGCTTGCCCTTCTCGAGGGTGACGGCGGCATTCAGAACTTCGACCGCCAGTTCGCCGCTTGCTGGAATATGCAGGTTCGGCATGTCGCCGGCGTGTTGTCCCTCGGGGGCCATCATGCCGTGTTTCTTGCTTGTCGGATTGAAATGCCCACCGGCAGTGGTGAACGGCGGCTCGCATTTGCCGACCGCATGAACGTGAAAAGCGTGCTCGCCCGCCGGTAATCCTTTGACGGAAAGATTGATTAATACGCCGGCCGGAGTTTGCGTCAGCTGGGCCGTCCCGACGTCCTTGCCATCGGTATTTTTCAACGCAGCGCTTGCCGTCTGCGCCGCGGCCGGCAGCGATGCCGCCGCCACGAGCAATAAGACGCCGACGATGAGCTGATTGAACTTCATAATGTCCCCCTTATGCGTCTTCCCTGAAGGTTCCAAGCATATAGTATTTGGCCGGCAGGCAACCGGGCGATCACGCTGCCATGATAAGTACTTCAGGATCAAGAACATGCCACCTGTTCAACTCGATCATTGCGTCATTCATGTTGCGGATTGGGAGCGTTCCAACAGGTTCTACGGCGAGGTCATGGGGGCGGAGCTGGTCCGGCGGCCGGTCGGCTGGGCCTACCGATTTGGCGACATGCAGCTCAACGTGCACGGGCCGGGCGTGACGCCGGCGGAGGTTGCGAGGCTGCCGGTGCAGCCGGGCAACAGCGATCTTTGTTTCGAATGGCGAGGCCCGATCGAAGGCGCGATCGCCCACCTCGAAGCGCACGGAATTGCGGTCGAGCGCGGACCCCTGCAACGTTTTGGTGCCAAGGGGCCGGGCACTTCGGTCTACTTCCGCGATCCCGATGGCTCGCTGATGGAATTCATGTCTTACAGTTAGTCGTCATGGCCGGGCTTGTCCCGGCCATGAGGTCTTGAATGGGCAAACGCCTAAAGACGTGGATGCCCGGCACAAGGCCGGGCATGACGGAAGCAAGCAAAGCTGAAAATATGAGCGTTCGAATAACGTAGTGAGAAAACCATGACCGAAGCTCCGGGCACCCATAACCCCCAATTCCTGCCGCCGAACATTCCGGCGCCGCAGGATGATGGCGCCGCGTCCCATCTGACCGGTATGAAACTGCCCGACCTCGCGTTGCCGGCAACCGACGGCCCTCCAGTCAATCTTTCGAAGCTCAAGGGCCGCACGGTCGTCTACATTTATCCCCGGACGGGCGTGCCTGGCGTTGATCCGCCGGATGGCTGGGATCAGATCCCTGGCGCGCGCGGCTGCACGCCGCAGTCGTGCTCGTTTCGCGATCATTTCGACGAGCTCAGGCGGCTTGGCGTGGGTCAACTTTTTGGCCTGTCGACGCAGGACACCGCCTATCAGCAGGAGGCGGCGAGCCGCCTGCATCTGCCGTTCAACATTCTCTCCGATGAGCAGCTCGCACTTGCCAGGGCGCTTAAGCTGCCGACATTTTCGGCTGCGGGGATGACTCTGCTCAAGCGCATGGCGCTCATCATCGACGATGGCACGATCAGCAAAGTTTTCTATCCGGTTTTCCCGCCGGACAAGAACGCGGCGGAGGTCATCGCCTGGCTTCGACTGCCCAGGTAGGCGCGCACCTTCTTGAAAACGTCGCGGAACATTTCCGGCGTGAGCACGCCCGTGTTCGTGTTGTAGCGGGAGCAGTGATAGCTGCAGAACAGCATCAACCCACCAAGTTGGTGCCGGCCGCCGTGCCCGAAGGTCAAGTCGGAGAGCTTGCCGCCGAGCGCGCGCACCGTCGTCTCATGCGCAATGCGGCCAAGGGCAACAATGACGCGGAGCTTTTCCATCTCCGCAATCGTCGGCGCGAGGAAATCGCGGCATGTTCTTATTTCCTCCGGCGTCGGCTTGTTCTCGGGGGGTACGCAACGCACCGCATTGGTGATCCGACAATCGATGAGTTCCAGGCCATCGTCGGGATGCGCGCCGTAATTGCCGCGAGCAAAGCCAAACTTGAGCAGCGTGTCGTAGAGCAGGACGCCGGCGTAATCGCCGGTGAACGGGCGGCCGGTGCGATTTGCGCCCTGCAGCCCTGGCGCAAGGCCGACGATCAATACACGCGCATCGATGGGCCCGAAGGAGGGGACCGGCGAATTAAACCAGGTCGGCTCCTTGGCGCGCCAGGACTTGCGGAATTCGACAAGCCGCGGGCAGCGCGGACAGTCCCGCCCAGGCTTTCCGTCGGCCCCGGCCATTGCGCATGATCCCAAAAAGCTTGTCCTCGATCCCGATCGGGGATCGACACCCATTCGGATAAGATCACGCGCAAGGCAAGATCGCTACACGGCTATTCGAAGGATTCTTCGTCGTCGTCCGCCCCCACGTGCGCGCCGGCACGCTGCGGCGTGCTCGGCGGGCGCTGCAGAAACTGAGGGGTATGGGAGGCGGCGCGATCCTCGCGCGGGGGCCTTGCTTCTCGCGGGGGACGTTCGGACGGATCACGCCCGATCTTGGTCTGCAGCTCGACAATGTCGAGGAATACGTCAGCCTGACGGCGAAGCTCATCGGCGACCATCGGGGGCTGCGTGGAAACCGTCGAAACGACGGTGACGCGTACGCCTCTGCGCTGCACGGCTTCGACCAGCGAACGGAAATCTCCGTCGCCGGAGAACAGAACCATGTGGTCGATCGTGCCGGCAATTTCCATGGCATCGACCGCGAGCTCGATGTCCATGTTTCCCTTGACCTTACGGCGTCCCGTCTGGTCGACGAATTCCTTGGTCGCCTTGGTGACGACCGAATAGCCGTTGTAGTCAAGCCAGTCGATCAGCGGACGGATCGAGGAGTATTCCTGGTCTTCGATCACTGCCGTGTAATAGAACGCCCGCAGCAGATAGCCGCGCCCCTGAAACTCGCGCAGCAATCGCTTGTAGTCGATGTCGAAGCCAAGGGATTTTGCGGTCGCGTAAAGGTTGGCGCCATCTATGAATAAAGCGATTTTTTCGCCCGGGACGGTCATGGCTTGTTCTCACAAATCATTAACAGTTACTTCAAATCCTGACCGCGCGGGCTCATAGTGCGCCGCGCGCGACTTCGATCGCCGTTAGCTGGGCATTGCGGCCTCTCCAATGAATTGGTTCGCCGCCTGCGCAATCACGCAGTGCCGATAAAATTCAGCGCCATCGGCTTCCTGCGATCTCGTCAATTCGTCGAGTAACAGACGGTTGCGGCTAAACCAAGACAAAAGTGCTTGAAATTCCGTGCCCAAGAGGATACCTAGCGGGCAAATTCAGGACAAGTTCCACCAGATGGAGTGACGAGCCTATGGCCCGTGTCACCGTAGAAGATTGCATCGACAAGGTTGAGAACCGCTTCGATCTCGTGTTGCTGGCGAGCCATCGGGCGCGCATGATTTCGTCCGGCTCGCAGATCACCGTGGAACGCGACAACGACAAAAACCCGGTTGTCGCGTTGCGCGAAATTGCGGAAACGACTGTTTCCCCCGGCGATCTCAAGGAAGACCTCATTCACACTCTGCAGAAATACGTCGAGGTCGACGAGCCCGAGCCCGAAGTGCCATTGATCGGAGCCGGTGCCGGCGCGAGCGTCGACTCCGACGACACAGAGGTAACTGCGGACCGCATGACCGAGGAAGAGCTCCTGAAGGGCCTGGAAGGCCTCGCCCCTCCGGAGGAGCCACCGGAAGAAGAAGCCGAATAATCGTTCGATTTTGCATTAAATTGTTCGCGACGGCCCGGCCAAAAGCCGGGCCGTCGGTTGTTTATCAATGGGTAAAGCCTTGCCGGCATGATGACACGGCATGATATCTTGAGGTGGTAATTCGCAAGGAGCGGCCGCGAGGCCGGAGATATGGCGCGTACGCGTTCTGACCTTCCGCGCATGCAGAAGCAGGCCCCGATCAGGGCGCCGCGCGCGGCTCCCGTTGCCGCCCCAACGCAGGCCGCCGATCGGCCGGCTGTATCGAGAAAGCTGCCGATGATGCGGCAGTACGACCTGATCGAGCGGGTACGGCGTTACAATCCGGACACGAACGAGGCGCTGCTCAATCGCGCCTATGTCTATGCCATGAAGGCGCATGGCGAGCAGCGGCGAGCTTCCGGAGATCCCTATTTCTCGCATCCGATAGAGGTCGCGGCGATCCTCACCGACCTCAAGCTCGATGATTCCACAATCGCCGCGGCGCTCCTGCACGACACCATCGAAGATACAGAAGCCACTCGCGCGGAGATCGACAGTCTGTTCGGCCGCGATATCGGCACGCTGGTCGAGGGCCTGACTAAGTTGAAGAAGCTCGATCTCGTCACCAAGGAAGCCAAGCAGGCAGAGAACCTGCGCAAGCTGTTGCTGGCCATCGCCGATGACGTACGGGTGCTTTTGATCAAGCTCGCCGACCGGCTGCACAACATGCGGACCCTTGGCTATATGCCGCCCGACGCGCGGCGCCGTGTCTCTGAAGAGACGCTCGATATCTACGCACCGCTCGCAGGCCGCATGGGCATGCATGAGATGCGCGAGGAGCTCGACGATCTCGCATTCCGCGAGCTTTACCCCGAAGCCTATGACGTCGTGACGGCGCGGCTCAACGCGCTCACCGAGCGCAGCAAGCTGCTGATCTCGGAAATCGAAAAACAACTCGCCAAAAAACTGGCCGATCGGGGCATCGACGCGCGCGTCGTCGGACGGCGCAAGCGGGCCTATTCGATCTGGCGGAAGATGGAACGGAAGTCCGTCGGTTTCGAGCAGCTGTCCGACATCTTCGGATTTCGCGTCCTCGTGAAGACGCTGCCCGACTGCTACCAGGCGCTCGGCGTCGTGCACAGCACGTGGCCAATGGTGCCGGGACGCTTCAAGGACTACATCTCGACCCCCAAAGGGAACGACTACCGCTCGATCCACACGACCGTCATCGGCCCCAGCAAGCAGCGCGTGGAGCTGCAGATCCGCACCATCGCGATGCACGAGATCGCCGAATACGGCATTGCTGCCCATGCGCTTTACAAGGATCACGTCGGCACGCCGACGGAACTGCTGTCTCGCGAGTCGACCGCCTATGCCTGGCTGCGGCGCACCATCGAGCTGCTGGCGGAAGGCTCGAACCCGGAAGAATTCCTCGAGCACACGAAGCTCGAATTATTTCACGACCAGGTGTTCTGTTTCACGCCCAAGGGGAAGCTCATTGCCTTGCCTCGCAAGGCGACCCCGATCGATTTCGCCTATGCGGTGCATACCGATATCGGCAACACCGCGGTCGGTTGCAAGATCAACGGCAAGATCGCGCCGCTCACGTCCGAGCTCGTCAATGGCGACGAAGTCGAGATCGTTAGCTCGAAAGCGCAGGCGGCTCCGCCCGCCGCCTGGGAATCAATTGTCGTCACCGGCAAGGCGCGCGCGGCGATCCGGCGCGCCACCCGTGCCGCCGTGCGCCGGCAATATGCCGGGCTTGGCCGGCGCATTGTCGAGCGCCTGTTCCAGCGCGCGAAAATCGCATACTCGGATGAAAATCTGACGGGCGCGCTGTCCCGGCTCGCGCGCGCGTCGGTCGATGACGTCATGGCGGCGGTGGGACGCAGCGAGTTGAAGGCTTCCGACGTCGCCCGCGCGATGTACCCCGACTACAAGGAAGAACGCGCTGCCGCGATGGCGGCAAAGCCCAAATCGGAGAGCGGCTGGTTCGGCCTGAAGAAACTGACCTCGGTCAAGTTCAAGCTGCCCGACAATGCGGAAGGTCCGGCGATCCCGATCCGCGGCATCAATGGCGATCTTCCAGTTAGTTTCGCGCCCGATGGCGGCGCAGTGCCCGGCGACCGGATCGTCGGAATTCTCACGCCGGGGGAGGGCATCACCATCTATCCGATCCAGTCGCCCGCGCTGAGCGAGTTCGAGGACAATCCCGAGCGGTGGCTGGACGTGCGCTGGGACGAAGAAGAGCAGGCGCCGCGGCGCTTTCCTGCACGGATCGCGGTGCAATCGGTGAACGAGCCGGGCTCGCTGGCGCAGATTGCGCAAGTGATCGCCGAGCACGACGGCAACATCGATAATATCCGCATGACGAGGCGCGCGCCCGATTTCACCGATGTCACGATTGATCTCGAGGTCTACGACCTCAAGCATCTCACCGCCATCCTCGCGCAGTTGCGCGCTAAACCGGTCGTGGCGAAGGCGGAACGCGTGAACGGCTAGCGCATGAAACGTCTGCGCCTTGGCGTCAATGTCGATCACGTTGCAACTATCCGCAATGCCCGCGGCGGGCGTCATCCCGATCCTGTGCGTGCAGCCAAACTCGCGATCGTGGCCGGCTGCGACGGGATCACGGCTCATCTGCGCGAAGACCGCCGGCATATTCGCGACGACGACATCGCGCGGCTGAAGGCGGAACTGGACAAGTCGCTCAATCTGGAGATGGCAGCAACGAAGGAAATGGTCGGCATTGCGCTCAAGACCAGGCCGCACGCGGTGTGCCTCGTGCCGGAAAAACGGACGGAGCGCACGACCGAAGGGGGCCTCGACGCGGCCGGCCAGCGCGAGCAGCTTGCTCCTGTCGTGCATGAGCTCAAGCATGCCGGTATTCGTGTTTCGCTCTTTATCGGAGCGGCGCCGGCGCAAATAGAGACCGCTGCCGCGCTCGGCGCTCCTGTCATCGAAATTCACACCGGCTCCTGGTGTGAGGCCTTGGCCGAAGGTCGATCCGCCGAGGCAAATGCCGAGTGGCAACTCATTCGCGATGGGGCGCAACTTGCTGCAGGTCTGGGATTGGAAGTGCATGCCGGCCACGGGCTCGACTATGGCACGGCGGAGACGATCGCAACGTTGCCTGAGGTGGTCGAACTCAATATCGGCCACTTTCTGGTTGGCGAAGCGGTGTTCGAGGGTCTTGCCGAGACGGTTAAATTGATGCGTGCTGCAATGGACCGTGGCCGCAAGAAAGCGCGCGCATGATTATTGGCCTTGGTTCCGACATCGTTGACGTGCGAAGGATTGCCGACGTCATCGATCGCCACGGAGAGCGCTTTCTCGGCCGCATTTTCACGGCCACCGAACGGGACAAGGCCGAGCGCCGCGCAAATACCGTTGAAACCTACGCCAAACGTTTCGCTGCAAAGGAGGCCTGCGCCAAGGCGCTTGGCACCGGATTGAGGCGCGGCGTTTTCTGGCGCGATATGGGTGTGGTGAATCTCGCCGGCGGCCGGCCCACGATGAAGCTGACCGGTGGCGCGCTCACGCGTCTAAAGGCGATCACACCACCCGGTTGCGAAGCAAGAATCGACGTATCGCTGACGGATGAAGGCCCAACCGCACAGGCTATCGTCATTATTTCCGCTGTACCGACAAATCCGCTGGGAGTTTCGCGCTGAAATAGGTCCTCCAATCGGATCAAACGTTTGTAACTTTCCGGCCTTGTTCATTGCCTGCCACAGTCTCAGCCGCTACAAGGTCGCCGGGGCGTGTGTGCGGTGTGGCGGGACGAGAGGCCAATGAGTGTGACATCCGGAACAAAGCGAAAAGAGGGCGGTATCGCCGAAACCGTGCGCGTGATCATTCACGCGCTGATCATCGCCCTTATAATCCGTACCTTCCTGTTCCAGCCGTTTAATATTCCATCCGGCTCGATGAAGGCGACATTGCTCGTCGGCGACTACCTCTTTGTCTCGAAATACACGTACGGCTACAGCAAATACTCGCTGCCGCTCTCGCCGCCGGTGTTCTCCGGGCGCATTCCGAGCGATTGGATGCCCCAACGGGGCGATGTCGTGGTGTTCCGGCTCCCCAAGGAACCCTCAACGGACTACATCAAGCGCGTGATTGGTTTGCCCGGGGACAAAATTCAGGTTGTCGACGGCGTTCTCAATATCAACGGCGTTCCGGTTAAGCGCGAGCGCGCTCCCGATTTCATCGAGTCCGAAGAAGGAACGCGTGATGCCCCGGTCAAACGCTGGAAGGAGACACTGCCGAACGGTGTGAGCTATTACTCGCTCGATCTGGTCGACAACGGGTTCGCCGATAACACGCAAATCTATACGGTTCCGCCCGATCACTACTTCATGATGGGCGACAACCGCGACAACTCGACCGACAGCCGGTTCAGTCAGGTAGGCATGGTGCCGTTCGAGAACATCGTAGGCAAAGCACAGATCATCTTCTTCTCTGTGTACGAAGGCGAGCGTGCCTGGCAATTTTGGCGCTGGCCCGTATCAGTGCGCTGGAGCAGGCTGTTCACGATCGTCAGATGAGCCGCAAGGCCAGGGACAGGACGGCGCTCGAAAGCAGGATCGGCTACAAGTTTGCCGATAAGGACTTGCTCGAACGAGCGCTCACTCATATTTCCGCGCTGTCGGGAGGCAATCGCGCGGCGAGCTATCAGCGGCTCGAATTCCTCGGCGATCACGTGCTTGGCCTCGTCATCTCCGACATGCTCTATCGCGCCTTCCCGCGGGCCAATGAAGGAGAGCTCTCGCGGCGCCTGGCCGACCTGGTGCGCAAGGAGACCTGTGCCGAAGTCGCGCGCGCGATGGATCTCGGGCCGGCACTGAAGCTGGGCAACTCGGAATCGCATGCGGGCGGGCGGCGCCGCGTCACGATTCTTGCCGATGTTTGCGAGGCGCTGGTCGGCGCGGTGTTTCTCGATGGCGGCTATGAGGCGGCCGACGGCCTCATCGAGCGCTTCTGGAAAGAGCGAATGCTCAAGCCGCTTCGTCCGCTGCGCGACCCAAAAACCATGCTGCAGGAATGGGCGCAGGCGCGGGGGCTGCCGACTCCGGCCTATCGCGAACTGGCGCGGACAGGGCCGCACCACGATCCCGAATTCCGCGTCGCCGTGGTTCTGCCGGACCGCCCGCCCGCGGAAGGCATCGGCAGCTCCAAGCGTGCTGCTGAACAGGCTGCCGCCGCGGCCATGCTCACGCGGGTCGGCGCGCCGGCGGACAAAGTTGATGGTTGATGCTCCCGAGCAGGCGAGCGACACCAAGTGCGGCTTCATCGCGCTGATCGGCGCGCCCAATGCCGGCAAATCGACATTGCTCAATGCGCTGGTCGGATCGAAAGTCAGCATCATATCGCACAAGGTGCAGACCACGCGCGCGCTCGTCCGCGGCATCACGATCGAAGGGCGTTCACAGCTTATCTTCGTCGACACTCCCGGAATTTTCTCTCCGCGGCGGCGCCTCGACCGGGCGATGGTGACGACGGCGTGGGGCGGGGCGCACGAGGCCGATCTCGTCGGCGTCATGATTGATGCCCGCAAGGGCCTGGACGAGGAAGCAGAACAGATTTTGTCGCGCCTGCGCGATGTGAAGCCGCCCAAGTTGCTTATCCTCAACAAGATCGATGTGGTGGCTAAGGAAGTGCTGCTCGCGCTGGCCGATGCTGCCAACAAAGCTGCGGCATTCGAAGCGACTTTCATGGTTTCCGCGCTGACGGGGGATGGCGTCGCCGATCTCAAGGCGTGGCTCGCGGATCACGTCCCTCGAGGGCCGTGGCTCTATCCACCCGAGCAGATGTCGGATGCGCCGATGCGCCAATTGGCGGCCGAGATCACACGGGAGAAGCTATTCGAGCGGCTGCACCAGGAACTGCCTTATCAGTCGACGGTGGAAACCGAGGCGTGGAAGGAATTGCGCGCGGGCGATATCCGCATCGAGCAGACGATTTACGTGGAGCGGGAAAGCCAACGCAAGATCGTGCTCGGTAAAGGCGGGCAGACGATCAAGGCGATCGGCGAAGCCGCCCGCAAGGAGATTGCGGAGATCGTCGAAGCCAAAGTGCATTTGTTCCTGTTCGTGAAGGTGCGGGAAGGCTGGGGCGAGGATCCCGAGCGCTATCGCGCCATGGGACTGGAGTTTCCCAAGGAGTGACTTGCCTCCCGATCCGGGTGGGCGGTCCCGGAATGGCGAACGCACAGTCACCCGTCATGCGCGGGACATAGGCGTGCGAAAGCACGCCGTCCTTCGGACGGCTATGCCCGGCCATGACATTGTGGTCGGAAAGGTATCGGCCGCACTTGTGACGCCGGCCTGCGCCACTAATCTAGAGAAGAGCGGTGATTCCGGTGAACTGACATGCAATGGACCGACGAAGGGATCGTGCTCGGCGCCAAGCGCCATGGCGAGGCGAATGCGATCCTCGAGCTGATGACGCGCGAGCACGGGCGCCACCTTGGCCTTGTGCGCGGCGGTTTTGGATCGCGGCTCAAGCCGGTGCTGCAACCGGGCAATACGGTGAGTGCCACCTGGCGGGCGCGGCTCGACGAGCATCTTGGCAACTACACAGTGGAAGGACTTGCGCTGCGGGCCGCGAATTTCTTTTCCGCGCCTCACGCCGTCTACGGGATCAATCATCTCGCCGCGCTGATGCGGCTCTTGCCTGAGCGAGATTCGCACGCTGCTCTCTACCAGGCGCTCGATGACATCCTCGGCCATCTCGACGATGCAATCCTCGCCGCGCCGATGGTTGTGCGGTTCGAACTGCAACTCCTGTCCGAGCTGGGCTTCGGTCTCGACCTCGCTCGCTGCGTGGCAACCGGCTCATCCGGCGACCTGGTTTTTGTCTCGCCAAAGTCAGGCCGGGCGGTATCGCGCACCGCCGGCGAGCCTTGGGCCGACAGAATGCTGCGCCTGCCGGCGTTCCTGCGCGAGCGTGACGCTAAGCCCGTCGGCCATGACATAGCCGACGGGTTTGCACTGACCGGTTATTTCCTGACTCGCCACGTGATGGAAGCGCGTGGCCTCGCGCTCGGCGACGAGCGCGCCCATTTCATCGCTGCGCTAAAGCGAGCCCTGCCGAGCGTCGCCTAGCTTACCACCAGTAACGCCGGTACGGGCGATAGCCGTAGCCGTAGTAGGGGCCGCCGCCGTAGACGCCGTAGCCACCGTAGTACGGCGCCGTGCGCACGCATACGCGGCGCCAGCCGCAACCATATGGCCCGCAGCGCCAGACTCTGCGGCAAGCGACTGCGACGTCTTCGAGCAGGCTATTGCCATCAACGACAGCCTGAAGGCCGGCCGGGGTGGTAACCGTCATGGCCTCGGCGCGATTTGGAGCGAAAGAGCCCGCCGCGAGAATGGCGAGCGTGGCGGCAGTTGCAAGAATAACGCGACGCATTGCGTCCTCCATCCTAGTAGAGCTTGGAACAAAACCCGGGCAGCGCAGATAACGCTGCCTCACATCTCCAGGTTCACTAATTGTATAGAAAAAACTTGGAAGAATAGATGGCCGGTGCGTTCATCGCTTGTTCATCCCGAGACAACGGATTAGCTATCGACCATGGGAAAACGACTGATTCCCCCTGAAAAAGGCCAGGTCGAGGAGGTCGCTCTGCGCGAGGCGCTGGAAGAGCGCTATCTCGCCTACGCCCTCTCCACGATCATGAATCGCGCGCTTCCTGATGCGCGCGATGGGCTGAAGCCGGTGCACCGCCGCATTTTGTACGGCATGCGGCTGTTGCGTCTCGACCCTGGCGCCGCTTTCAAGAAGTCCGCCAAGGTCGTCGGCGATGTGATGGGCAACTTCCATCCGCATGGCGACCAGGCGATCTATGATGCGCTGGTGCGTCTGGCGCAGGACTTTGCGCAGCGCTATCCGCTGGTCGACGGGCAGGGGAATTTCGGAAATATCGACGGCGATAACGCCGCCGCTATGCGCTACACCGAGGCGCGGCTTACGGAAGTCGCGCGGCTTTTGATTGACGGTATCGATGAGGATGCCGTCGACTTCCGCGCAAGCTATGACGGCACCAGCCAAGAACCGGTCGTGCTGCCGGCGGCATTTCCCAATCTGCTCGCCAACGGGTCGCAGGGCATTGCCGTCGGCATGGCGACCTCGATCCCACCGCACAATGCCGCCGAGCTCTGCGACGCCGCGCTGTTCCTCATCGACAATCCGAAGGCACGCAGCAAGACACTGCTCAAGTGGGTCAAGGGACCGGATTTCCCGACCGGCGGCGTCATTGTCGACACTCCCGAGACAATCGCTGAAGCGTACAACACCGGCCGCGGCTCGTTCCGCGTGCGCGCGCGCTGGAAACAGGAAGATACCGGGCGCGGCACTTACGTGATCGTCGTAAGCGAGATTCCGTATCTGGTCCAGAAATCGCGCCTGGTTGAGAAACTCGCCGAACTGATCAACGAGAAGAAACTGCCGCTGGTCGCTGATGTGCGCGATGAATCGGCCGAGGACATTCGCCTGGTGATCGAGCCGCGCTCACGTTCGGTCGATGCCGAGCTGATGATGGAATCGCTTTTCAAGCTCACCGAGCTCGAGAGCCGCATTCCGCTCAATATGAATGTGCTGGTGAAGGGCCGCATCCCGCAAGTGCTGGGTCTTGCCGAAGCCTTACGCGAATGGCTCGATCATCGGCGCGAGGTATTGCTGCGCCGCTCACGGTATCGCCTGGCGCAGATCGAGCATCGGCTGGAAGTGCTTGGCGGCTATCTTGTCGCCTATCTCAATCTCGACAAGGTCATCAAAATCATCCGCAAGGAGGACGAGCCAAAGCCCGTCCTGATGAGGACCTTCAAGCTCAGCGACGTGCAGGCCGACGCCATTCTCAACATGCGGCTGCGCAACCTGCGCAGGCTCGAGGAGATGGAGATCCGCGCCGAGGACAAGGCACTGCGCGAGGAGCGCACGAAAATCAAAGCACTGCTCGCTTCGCCTGCGCAGCAATGGAAAACGATTTCGGGCCAGATCAAGGAGCTCAAGGAAAAGTTCGGCCCCAAGACCGACATCGGCAAGCGCCGGACGACCTTCGGCATTGCGCCCGCCCACGACGAAGCCGCGATCGAAGAAGCGATGGTCGTGCGTGAGCCGATCACCGTCGTTGTTTCAGAAAAAGGCTGGATCCGCGCATTGCGCGGTCACGTGAGCGATTTTTCCGGTGTTACGTTCAAGACCGATGATGCGCTGAAATTTGCCTTCCCGACCGAGACGACGGCCAAGATCATGATTTTCGGGAGCAACGGCCGTTTCTACACCATCGAGGCATCGAAACTTCCGGGTGGACGAGGGCACGGCGAGCCCGTGCGCCTGTTCATCGACCTCGAAGATGCCGACGTGGTCGCAGCGCTGGCCTACCAGGGCGGCCGCAAATTCCTGGTAGCGAGCTACGCAGGCAACGGCTTCGTTGTGGCCGAAGATGAATGTCTCGGCACGACGCGCAAGGGCAAGCAGGTGCTCAATCTCAAGGCGCCCGACAAGGCCGCGGCGCTGACGACAGTGGATGGCGAGCTGGCCGCTGCGATCGGCGCAAACCGGAAAATGGTGATTTTCGCGCTTACTCAGGTTCCGGAAATGGGCCGCGGCCGCGGCGTGCGCCTGCAGCGCTACAAAGAGAAAGGCCTTTCGGACGTCACGACCTTCAAGGATGCCGATGGCCTTTCGTGGATCGATACGGCCGGGCGGAGCTTTACGCTGCCGATGAAGGAGCTGAAGGATTGGCGCGGCAATCGCGCGGATGCCGGCCGCATCGCGCCGAAGGGATTTCCTAAAAACAATAAATTCCGCAGCCTACCGAGCAACGGCAACGGCAAGAACGGCGGGAAGGGCGAGGAGGGGGACGAGGAATAGCCGGGACGCGATTGCCGGGGCGCACGCGTTGGCGTGCGAAGACTATTTCTCAGCTCGCCACGAACAGCAGCGACCGCTCCGATTTCTCGAGCAACGCGGCCGCGGTGTCGCCGAAGAAAAGTCGTTCGCCCGCTCGGCGGCCGACGCCGAGCACCACCAGATTGTGATTGCGGCGCTCAAGCTCGCCGAGGATCGCCTCGTCGGCGGCCCGCTCCGTTACGACCGCCGTACGGATACTGATGTTGTAACCATCTGCGATCGCAACGATGTCCTTGAGGATGGCCTCTTCATGGCGGCGGCTGCGCGGAATGGCTCGCCGGTTGGCAGGACGCACCGCAACGTAGAGGACAGTGACTTGCGCCTTTGTCGCGCGCGCCAAGGTGATAGCAACTTCCGCGCCGCGCCGAGACGGCTCGGTGCCGTTGACCGGGACGAGAATGCCGAGCTTGCCGTCCGGCCTTTCCTGCAGGTCGCCGCGCACTGCTGAAACGATCAATGGCCCGTCAAAGCCTTTGGCCAGATTGGTGACCCCAGGGTCGAAGTCGCGACTCTGTTTCGAGGTCTGCCCGAGACCAAGAATGAAGATGTCGTAGCCTTTCTCCGCTTCCTCCGCGATCACCGCGGGGCTCGGTTTCTCATGGAAGAGCGTTGTTACGTCCACCTGATCGGTGACCTTGTCCTCTTTTTTCTGCTTATCCTTGATCTGGGCAGCCACCTTCTGGACAGCATCGGCCGCGTCTTCCGCCCTTTTTTCCTCCTTGTCTGTTTTCTCATCGTCCATGCTGGTTTTTTTGCTGTCCTCCCTGCCGTTGGATCTCTTTTGATCGGGCGTTTTTTCCGACAGCGTCCCGGCACCTGCCGCCGTCTTCGCCGGAGCGTCCGGCATTGTGCTTTCGATCTTGCTCGGGTCCGGGACGTGCAGCACGGTTGCCGGCATCCCGTGCGTGCCCGTCAGCACGCCGGCAACGCCCAAGGCGAATTTGCCATTCGGACTGTCGTCCACCGCGACCAGCAGGCGTTCGAGGTTCGGCACGAAGCCCCTTTGCTCGAGCTCCTCCCGCTCGAGCCGCTGCTTTTCCTCCTTGCGTACCGGGATGCGGCTAAGAGCCCATCGCAGCGTCGGCGGCATGGCCATGGTGGTCAGCACCGCCATGGCGACAATCATTGTGAATAGGTTCTGGTTGAGAGCACCCATCGAAAGCCCGACGGTGGCAATAATGACCTCGGTCGAGCCGCGCGCGTTCATTCCGCAGGCCAGCGCAAGGCCTTCGCGCCGGGTCAGCCCGCCGAGTTCGGCACCAAGGAAGGCGCCGCCGAATTTGCCCAGGCTGGCGACCAGTACGAGTCCGGCGGTGAACAGAGCGATCTCCGGATCGGCCAGGATGGTCAGGTCGGCGCTCAAGCCTGCGATGCCGAAGAAAACGGGCGCGAAAAATGCGGTGATCAAGCCGCGCAACTGCTCGTCGATGTGGCGCGTCAGGATCGGAGATTCGCCGACGAGGATGCCCGCGACAAACGCGCCAAGCACCGTGTGCACGCCGATCATATGAGTGATCAGCGCCATGATGCCCATGATGATGAGGATAGCGGTGATCACCGCGTACTCGCTGACGAAATTATCATTTACCCAGCGAATGACGAAAAACACTGCGCGTCGACCGATTGTCAGGCTCGCCACCATGAATAGGACTGTGCCGGCGATGCTTTGCGCTAACGACATCGGTTCGATCGAGCCGTGTAGGGCAAGGCTGAAGATGATCGACACAATGATCCAGCCGATGCTGTCATCGATGATGGCCGACGCAATGATCACCTGACCGACGACACGCCGCATGAAATTCATCTCGCGCACGACCATCGCCACGATCTTCACCGATGCGATCGAGAGCGCCGTTCCGAGAAACAGCGACGTGATCAGTCGCTTCTGCGGATCGGGCAACATGCTGTCAGGCAGCATCTCGCCAAGCACGACCCCGCAAACAAAAGGAACGATGATGCCCATGAGCGAAGCGAATAGCGAGGCGCGGCCGGTCTGCCGCACTAGCTTGAGGTCGGTCTCCATGCCGGTGAGCAAGAGCAGCAACAGAATGCCGAATTGCGAGATCGCATCGATCATCGCTTTTTGCTCGGGTGTTTTTGGAAAGAGCGCGTGCTGAAGATCGGGGAGGAGCAGGCCAAACAGAGATGGCCCGAGGATCAGGCCCGCGATCAATTGGCCCATCACGGCAGGCTGGCGAAGTCGCAACATCGCTTCGCCAAGCAGACGACCGACCGCCATCAGCACCACGATCTGGCCAATGAAAATTGCTTCGGATGCGCCCTTGCCGCCCTCGGCGGCCCAGGCGGGCCCTGCCGTCAGAAGAGACAAGCCGCAGAGCCAAACCCAGTGGCTGACAACCTTCATGATCGCAGCGACGCTCCGGGCAAGGCCGGCCGCACGCCGGCCAGAACAGTTGCTTGCGCTGCGCCAGGGCGGCCAAACCAGCGAACAGCGCTGGTGCGATTCGCAAGTGCCTGACAACTCGAAGTGATTCCAAAAGTTCCGGCGGCAATTGCAATTGCAAACGATTTGCAACTGGTTATATTAGTGCTGAATCAACAATGATTTTTTAGAACGTTCGGATGGATGCGCGATTAGAGCCGACTGCGATTGCTGAACCAGCCGGCTGGCGGCATCAGCGTAGCAGACCGCCGCTCGCCGAGGTGTTCGGCTCTATCGCGACGCGACCCACCGGCTCGCTCGGCAAGAAGCTCGTGGCGTTCCTCGGCCCCGGCTATCTGGTCGCGGTCGGATACATGGATCCGGGCAACTGGGCGACGTCGCTCGCCGGCGGCTCAAAGTTCGGGTACGCACTGCTTACCGTCGCGCTGCTCTCCAATCTGATGGCGATTCTGCTGCAGGCGCTCTGCGCGCGGCTCGGCATCGCCACGGGACGCGATCTTGCGCAAGCGTGCCGCGACGCTTTCCCGCGCGCCGTATCATGGCCGCTCTGGGTGCTGGCGGAAGTGGCGATCTGTGCCACCGACCTCGCCGAGGTGATCGGAACAGCGATCGGCCTCAATCTGCTTTTCGGTATTCCTCTCGAGATCGGCGTCGTGCTCACGGCGCTCGATGTCTTCATCGTGTTGTGGATGCAAAATCTCGGTTTCCGCTACGTGGAAATTTTCGTGGTTACGCTGCTCGGCGTCATCGCGGTCTGTTTCGCAATACAGATCGCGATGGCGGACCCGGATTGGGGAGCTGTGATCCGCGGCTTTGCGCCCACGACCGAAATCGTCACCAATCCCGAAATGCTCTATCTCGCGCTAGGCATCCTCGGGGCGACGGTGATGCCGCACAATCTTTATCTGCATTCCGGAGTCGTGCAGACGCGCCGCTTCGGGAGCAGCATTGATGACCGGCGCGAGGCAATCAAACTGGCGACAATCGATTCAACGATCGCGCTGATGTTCGCGCTTCTAGTCAATGCCTCGATCCTCATTCTTGCGGCAGCTACGTTCTACAAGGTCGGCAAACACGATGTCGCCGAACTCGAACAGGCTCATGCATTCATCGCGCCGCTGCTTGGCTCCGCGATCGCCCCGACCTTGTTCGGCATCGCACTGTTGTGTTGCGGTTTGAATTCCACCGTGACGGCCACCCTTTCCGGCCAGATCGTGATGGAAGGGTTTATCGATATCCGTCTGCCTGGTTGGGCGCGGCGACTGCTGACCCGCGCGATCGCGATCGTACCGGCCGCGATCGTGACCATCTGGTTTGGGGAAAAAGGGACTGCGCAGCTGCTCATCCTGTCGCAGGTCGTGTTGAGCTTGCAACTACCGTTCGCGATCGTGCCGCTGGTGATGTTCACGGCGGACCGGCGAAAGATGGGCGAATTGGTTGCCCCGCGCTGGGTGACAGTGCTGGCCGCGATCACCGCCGCCGCCATCATCTGTTTGAATATAAAGCTGCTCGTCGACTTCGCGCTGGGAAGCTGAGCCAGCTACCGCTCCACGCGGCTCCAGCCCGATGGCATCAACCGCTCCTGCGGCAGAAAACGGCCCTTATAGTCCATCTTGCGCGAGCCTGGCACCCAATAGCCCAGGTAGACGTAAGGCAGGCCCATTCGCCTGGCGCGCTCGATATGATCCAGGATCATGAAAGTGCCGAGCGAGCGATCGGCTTCATCGGGGTCGAAGAACGAATAAACCATCGACAGGCCATCGCTGAGCACGTCGGTAAGGGCGACGGCCAGCATCCGCCCTGCGCCGCGGCCGTTGATGCCGGTGTCGGGTCCGCGCCGGCGATACTCGACGAGCCGCGTATCGACGTGGCTGTCTTCGATCATCATCGCGTAGTCGAGCACTGTCATGTCGGCCATTCCACCGTCACGATGCCGGGCATCGAGATAGGCGCGGAACACCGAATACTGTTCAGACGTCGGCGCGGGCGAGCGCATTTCTCCGACGATGTCGGCGTTGCGTTCGGCGATGCGACGCATGTTGCGGGAAGGCTCGAAGTCGGGAGCAACGACGCGCACGGAGACGCAGGCACGGCATCCCTCGCAGGCCGGCCGGTAGGCGATCGACTGGCTGCGCCGAAAACCCCCATGGGTCAGCAGGTCGTTGAGTTCGCCTGCGCGATCGCCGACCAGATGGGTGAAGACCTTGCGCTCTTCATGTCCCTCCAGATAGGGGCATGGCGACGGCGCCGTAAGGTAGAACTGTGGTGTGTCGCGCGAGTGCTGGGTCACGGATCAGGCCGTTATCTTTGTCTCAGACCGTAGCATCGCGCGCCAAAAGCTCTCCGTCAAAGCCATTATCCGGTCCTGACAGGCTGCATGGACCCGCGCAAGTATGAGGCTCGCGCACTGTTATTGATGATCACGGTGCCAAGAAGAATGTCGTGCAGCAGCCGCCTGCGCTCGTTGAAGAAGGGCACCAGCAGGACCAACGGCGTGAAGAAAGAGATAGTGAACCAGAAGGCGATTGCGTGCACCGCACCGAGGACGAAATAGGCCGGCGCGCCGTACCAGGTACGCATCTCCAGATCCATGACACGCATGCCGATGGTGGCCGAGGCCGGAGCGCCAAGGGTTAAGCCGAAATACAGAAGCGCCCAAATCACTGTCGCCGAGGGCAACAGCCAGTACAGGGCAAAGCCAAGCCCAAGGGTGACGATTCCGAAGGCGAAAATGAACATCGCCGCCAGCACCACCGGTATTGAGATGACGATGAAATCGATGATGAATGCAAGGACCCGGCGCGCCAGCACGCCTTCGAATAACTCCGGCTGGGTCACCGGATCATAAGCATGGGGTTTGATGTCCATGGACATAGGCCGATTTCCGCCAGGACCTCATTATAGCCCATCCAGTCTAAACCGAGATGGAGAAAGAATCGTTTCTGCGCAAGGGGTGCCGTCGACACGCTGGAACCTGGGTGGTGCTTACGGCATGGTGCGACATTGCGTGTGGAGGAAGCGTTGGGCGTAACCATTGCCGATATCGAAACGGCCCGCCGCGTGATCGAGAACGTGGTGTTGCGGACGCCGATGCTGCCGGCGCCGAAACTATCGGCGCTGACCGGGGCGGAGGTCTACGTCAAATACGAAAACCTCCAGGTGACCAATTCCTTCAAGGATCGCGGCGCGCTGGTGAAGCTTGCCTCCCTGAGCGAAGCCGAGCGCAAGCGCGGCGTCATCACCATGTCGGCAGGCAATCATGCCCAAGCGGTAGCCTATCACGCGTCGCGGCTCGGCATCCCGTCAACGATCGTGATGCCAGTGACCACACCGTTCGTGAAGATCGCAGCGACCCGCTCGCACGGCGCGGAAGTGGTGCTCCACGGCGATTCGGTTGCGGAAGCGCAGTCGCGCTGTGAGCAGATTCTGGCGCAGCGCGGCCTCGTGCTCGTTCACCCCTATGACGACTATCGAATCATAGCCGGGCAGGGCACGATTGCCCTCGAAATGCTGGAAGAGGTGCCCGACCTTGACGTCCTTGTGTTCCCGATTGGCGGCGGTGGACTGATCGCGGGCAATGCCATCGCCGGCCGCGCAAAGAATCCGGCGATTGAAATCATTGGGGCCGAAGCCGCGCTCTACCCTTCAGTGTGGAACGCGCTTCGCGGAGACAATCGGCCACTCGGTGGGTCGACCCTGGCCGAAGGCATCGCCGTTAAGAACGTTGGCAAGCTGACCCTGCCGCTCATTCGGGAACTGGTCGCCGACATCATCCTGGTCGATGAGGCGGAGCTCGAACGCGCTGTGAACGCCTATCTGACGCTTCAAAAAACCATGGCAGAAGGCGCGGGCGCGGCTGGTCTGGCCGCCATGTTCGCCAAGCCGGAACGCTTCGAGGACAAGAAAGTCGGCCTCGTTTTATGCGGCGGCAACATCGACCCTCGGGTTCTCGCATCAATCATGGTGCGCGAGCTTGAGCGTGAGAACCGGATCGTGTCGTTCCGCCTGACGATCCCGGATCAGCCTGGCGTCCTCGGCACCATAGCGACGCGCATCGGTGGCCTCGGCGCAAATATTCTCGAAGTCGATCACCGCCGCCTTTTCCTCGATGTTCCCGCGAAGGGCGCAAAGCTCGATGTGACCATCGAAACCCGCGATGCCGGTCACGCCGAGGAGATCATGGCGGCATTGGCCGCCGACGGCTATGCCCCGGTTCTGATCGAGGCGCGTTCGGCAACGAGGTAAGAATGATCAGGCGGCGGACGACTGCGCGGGCAGTTCCGGGAGCTGCAATTCGCCGACGACGGGATCGGTCTTGTGGATGGCGAGAAGATTGAGGCCGGCGTCCACGACCTTGTAGCCGCGTTCGTCGAGAAACGCACGCAGGCGCTCCCGCCCCGCCTTAATTGATTCGACCAGCACGATCGGACGGCTGCCCTCAATTGTATGCCGGGCCCCCTCAAGCGCCTCCAGCTCCATGCCCTGGATATCGAGCTTGATCATATCAACGCGCGGCAAAGCGAGTGCGTCGAGCGAGATCTTCTGGATTGCAACGGTCTTTGTGGGTGAATAGTCGATCGGCTGGCCAATGAATTCAGTGTCCACGCGGGGTTTCAGCTCGAGGTTGCCGAAGCTTGAAGGCTGAAAATAGTCGGGTGTCGGAATCTGCATGACGCCTGTTTCCGATGACACTGCGGCATGCATGGCGATGGCGTTGAAGCAGTTGTTGATGGCGATGTTGCCCGCCAGCGCATAGTAGATTCGCTCCTGGGCCTCGATCGCGATGACCGATCCCCATCCGGTCATTGCGGTTGCCCATTCGATCGTATGGATGCCGATATTGGCCCCGCAGTCGATTGCCACGACGCCAGCACCGTGAATTCGGCGACGGGATTCGATCAGTTGCAGCGCGAGTTCAACCTCGATGGGATCGAAGGCGCCCGCTTCGAGCAGCTGGTAGCCCACGCCGACGCCCGCATTGGGTGCGTTGACGCGGTAGTCGAACCGGTTGGTGATCATTGTGCCGTGATTGGATGCGGCCAGCACGAAGGCAAGCTTGCGTCCGACATTGCGCATGAAAATCTCCTCCGCGGGAACGCAATACGGCGCTCGATATATTCGAATCACCCCAAGATTAATGCCTGGAGGTATTTTCGTCATCGTCCGTCTCGCGGTTTCGGCAGGAACCGCTCGTCGTGCAGTGCGTTTTCATGCGAATTCAGAGGGAGCGATCCTATGACCACGACCACCGCGAGTGGCAGTCCAGTGCGGGCGAACGTTCGTGCCGCGGCTGGCGTCAACGATGCGATTCTGGCGATCGGCCGTATCCTCATCGCGCTTATTTTCGTCAGCTCGGGAATTGAAAAATTCATGGATCTTGGCGTGACGGCTTCCGCGATCGAGTCGAAAGGCCTGCCATATCCGAACATTCTCGCCGTTCTGACCGCGATCCTGGAAACGGGCGGTGGTCTGATGATTATTATCGGTTGGCAGACCCGGCTTGCAGCCCTGGCCCTCGTCATCTTCAGCGCGGTCGCGGCGTATTATTTCCACGACTTTTGGCACCAGACCGGTCCGCAGCACACCAACAACATGATTCATTTTATGAAGAACGTGAGCATGATCGGCGGCTTGCTGATGCTGTGCGCCGCCGGAGCCGGGCGCTATTCAATGGACGGACCCTGCATCCGTCCGAAATACCTGGGATCGGAACACGCTATTTAGGCTGCATCGCACGCCAGATGCGCTCGGGGGTGGCCGGCATCTCGATGTGTCGTACGCCGAATTCCGATAGCGCATCGACGATCGCATTGGTCACGGCCGGCAGGGCGCCCACGCAGCCGGCCTCGCCGGCGCCCTTGACGCCCAGCGGATTGGTCTTGGTCGGCACCGGATTGCTTTCAACGTCCATGTCGCAGAGGTCGTGTGCATGCGGCATGGCGTAGTCCATGAATGAAGCCGTGACGAGCTGGCCCGCATCGTCGAAATGGATGTTTTCCATCAGTACCTGCCCGACGCCTTGGGCGATGCCGCCATGGACCTGGCCGTGCAGCAGCAGTGGGTTGAGCACGGTGCCGAAATCGTCCACGACGCTGTATCGCGTGATGTCGACCTTGCCGGTCTCGCGATCGATTTCAAGTTCGCAGATATGGCAGCCATTCGGATAATTATTGACCGGCGCGTTGTAGACGGCGGTCGCAAACAATCCGGGCTCCATGCCTTTCGGCAGATTGGCGATATCGAGCGAAGCGATCGCAAGTTCCCTCATCGACAGGGTGCGGTTGGTCTTGTTGGTCGAGAAGACGCCCTCATCGAATTTAAGATCGCTCTGCTCGACTTTGAGCATGTGCGCTGCGATCGCGCGCGCCTTGGTAACGACTTTTTCAGACGCAAGATGAAATGCAGAGCCGGCAAGGGTGGCCGAGCGTGAACCGCCGGTGCCTTCACCGTAAAAAACCTGGTCAGTATCGCCCTGAACATATTGCGCATCATGCGGGTCGATCCCCAGCCGGTCGCAGACGAGTTGCTTGAATACGGTTTCGTGTCCCTGGCCCTGGGAATTGGAGCCGGAGAACAGGAGCAGTGAGCCTGACCGATCGAACCGGACTTCCGCGCCTTCCGTGCTTGGGGCGCCGGCACGCTCGATGGTATTCGATATTCCGAGACCGAGCAGCTTGCCGCGCTTGCGCGCTTCCGCCTTGCGCGTCTTGAAGCTTTTCCGGTCGGCAAGCTCGATTGCGAGTTCCATGTTCTTCTCGAATTCGCCGCTGTCGTAAGTGAAGGTTAGGCCGGTCTTGAATGGCATGGCGGCGGGCGGGACGTAATTTCGCCTGCGCAGCTCGGCTGGATCCATTCCTATCTGGGCGGCGGCCAGGTCGACCATGCGCTCGATCACATAGGCTGCCTCCGGACGGCCATTGCCGCGATAGGGCCGCATCGGATTTGTGTTCGAAAACACGGCAGTGATGTCGACGTGGATGGCAGGCGTCCGATAGACGCCGGCCAGCGTCCCGGCATTGAGGACGAAGGCGGGCATCGAGTGCTGCAGATAGGCGCCGATGGCGGCGATCGTCTTTACCCGCAGCGCAAGGAAATAGCCCTCTTTGTCGAGCGCAAGCTCGGCTTCGGTCACGTTGTCGCGCGCCTGGGCGTCGCTCAGGAACGCTTCGGTTCGCGTGCTGATCCATTTTACAGGCCGGCCGATGTACTTTGATGCGAGCAGCACCAGCGGGGTTTCGTTGAAGATCGGCGTCTTCATGCCGAAGCTGCCGCCTGTATCGCCGGTTATGATCCGTATCTTGCTTTCCGGCACCTTGAGAACTTTGGCGAGTTCGGTGCGCGTCGGATGCGGCCGCTGCATGGGCGTGTAAATCGTGTAGCGGCCGTCGGCCGCGTTGTAATCGCCGACCGCGCCGCGCGGCTCCATGGTGGCGGCTGTGACACGATTGATCACAAAGCGATGGCGAACGATATGAGCCGCGTTGGAGAATGCGGTCTCAACCGCATCCCTGTCGCCAATCAATTCGACGAAACAGATATTGTCGGGACAATCGTCCCACACGCGCGGTGCGCCGGCTTTCGGGGCCTCGGCCGTTGAAGTGACTGCCGGCAACTCCTCGTATTCGACGCCGACAAGCTCGGCGGCGTCCTGCGCCTGCGCGACCGTGTCGGCGACGACAAAAGCGACATCGTCGCCGACCCAGCGCACGCGGTCTTCCGCCAGGATCGGATAGCGCGGCTTGTACATCGGCGAGCCGTCGCGGCGCTTGAGGCCGCCAGGGACCGGCAAGTCGCTGTAGCCGGCCTCCTTGACGTCGGCTGCCGTCAGCACCGCCAGCACGCCGGGCGCGCATTTGGCGGCGGAGACGTCGATCGACTTGATTTTCGCGTGCGCGTGCGGAGAACGAAGTACCACGGCGTGCGCAATGCCTGGCAGCTTAATGTCGTCGACGTAGCGCCCGCCGCCGCGCACCAGCCGCGGATCCTCGAAGCGGGACACGCCTTGACCAACGGCGAACTCACCCATCGCGAACTTCCGATTTCACCAAGGCACTGTCCTGCTCGTGCTCGCGAAGACGGCAAGCGCGGGCGTCATCACCGGGCTTGTCCCGGCGGTCCCGCTCATGAAAGCACTGCTCCTTTAGTCGGGATGGCCGGGACAAGCCCGGCCATGACGTTAGGACTGCAAGGAGAATTTCGAGGCTGGATTCCCGCTGTGACGGGAATGAACAGGTTTGGCAGGACATCCTTTATTGCTGGTCTTTCAATTTCTCCGCCGCCCGCGGAGCGAAATAGGTCAAGACGCCATCGCAGCCGGCGCGCTTGAAGGCGGTGAGACTTTCAATCATGGCACGGTCGGCGTCCAGCCAGCCGTTTTGAGCGGCCGCCATGATCATCGCGTATTCTCCCGATACCTGGTACGCGAAGGTCGGCATCGCAAATGTCTCCTTCACGCGCTGCACGATGTCGAGATAGGGCAGGCCGGGCTTGACCATAATCATGTCCGCGCCTTCCGCGATGTCGAGGGCAACCTCGCGCAACGCCTCATCGGAATTGCCAGGGTCCATCTGATAGGTGCGCTTGTCGCCGGTTAGAGTTTTCGCCGTTCCAACGGCATCGCGGAACGGACCGTAGAAGACCGATGCGTATTTCGCCGCGTAGGACATAATCGATACGTCGGTAAAACCGGCGCCATCGAGCGCCCTGCGGATGGCGCCGACCCTTCCATCCATCATGTCGGATGGCGCAATGATGTCGCAGCCTGCTTCCGCCTGCACCAGCGCCTGCTTCGTCAGCACCGCCACGGTTTCGTCGTTGAGGATCACGCCGTCGCGCAGAAGGCCGTCATGTCCGTGGCTGGTGAACGGATCGAGCGCGACATCGCATAGGATGCCAATCGACGGCACTTCTTTCTTGATGGCGCCAATGGCGCGGCAGACGAGATTATCCGGATTAAGCGCCTCGCTTCCCGTCTCGTCCCGCAGCTTCGGGTCGGTGTAAGGGAAAAGCGCAATGCAGGGAATAGACAGCTTGGCGGCACGTTCGGCTTCGCGCACAACCTGATCGACCGAAAGCCGCTCCACGCCCGGCATCGAGGGCACGGGCATGCGGGCATTGTGACCATCCATCACGAACAACGGCCAGATCAGATCTTCGGCGGCAAGCACGTGTTCGCGCACCATGCGACGCGCCCACTCGCTGCGCCGGTTGCGGCGCATGCGCACGGTCAGATCGAGCGGGTTGCGCTGGATCTCATTGGTATCTGCCTCAACCGGCACGAAACCGATTTTTCGCTCAAGAGGTCGACCGAATTTGATGGCCATGAGGGCTCTCCGGCCTTTCTTTTACCCGGTCCGGCAAAAACCCGCTACCCGTTCGCGCGCGGCCAACGGCCGGTTACGCAGGCGCCGAGGCTTTTCCGGTCCGCCGTTCCATGTCAACGCCCGCCTCAAGACTTTCCTTGTCGCGATAGATGGAGGCAACCGCGAGCACCCGGCCACCCAGCTTGTAGCGCACGACGCAATCGCGCTTCATCACGTCGCCGTCGATCTCTATCGCGTCCCATTTTTCCGCGTGCCCTACATAGTTGATAGGCACGTCATAATGCTGGCTCCAGAAAAACGGAGCTGAATTGAATGGCGTCCGCATGCCCATCATGTTGAGTGCCGCGATTTGTCCCTGCCGCTCCGCGACAACCCAGTGCTCGACGCGGATGCGCTGGCCTGAAATCGCATCCGGCCAGCGAGCAATGTCGCCGGCGGCATAGATGTCTGGCGCGCTTGTCAGCATGTACTCATCAACGGTCACGCCTTTATCGATCGCAAGTCCGGCTTTCTCGGCAAGCGCAAGGCGGGGCCGCACGCCGACGCCGACTACGACCAGATCGGCGTCAAGCGTGCTGCCGCTCTTCAGTGTGGCCCGCTCGCCGTCAATTGCGCTGACGGTGTCTTCGAGATGGAACTTGACGCCGTGCTCCTCATGCAGCGCGCGGATGAAGTCGCCGAGTTGGGGTCCGAACACGCGCTCGAGCGGCCGTTTTTCCGGTGCAACGACGTGTACTTCGATGTCGCGCGCGCGCAGCGACGCCGCCGTTTCGAGTCCGATAAAGCTTGCGCCGATGACGACCGCGCGCTTTGCGTCCTTTGCTTCGGCGATAATGCTGCGGCAATCGGCGAGCGACCGTAGCGTACGCACGTGCTTTTGACCCGCGCCCGGAATATCGAGTTTGACCGGCTCGGCGCCTGTTGCCAGCAACAGCTTGTCGAACTTGAGCTTGCTGCCATCGCCGAGCGTCAGCTCTTTTGCTTTTGCATCGAGCGCGGTGACCTCAGTCTTCAACCTCAGATCAATCTTGTTCTCGGCATACCAATCGTCGCCGCGCAGCGGCACCCAGTCCTCTGGTGCGCTCCCGGCCAGATAATCTTTCGACAGGTTGGGACGATCGACCGGCGCCGCATCGTCACTGCTGAGCATCGTAACGCTGCCGGCAAAGCCGCGCCGACGCAGCATTTCCCCGGCGGCGAACCCGGCTGCGCCGCCGCCGACAATAACGAAGCGTTCGGTAGGAGACCCCTTTTTGTTTGACGGTGAGGTCGCCTTCCTGCTTTTCACCGCGATCTTGTCGCCCTGCTCGTCGACCTGCCAGCACGTGAGCGGGCTTAGCGCCGGCGCCGCTATAGCTTCGCCTGTCTGCAGGCTGAAATGCGCGTGATGCCAAGGACAGCGTACCGTCTCGCCGACCAGGAGGCCTTCGGCGAGCGGCCCGTGATAATGGGTGCAATGGGCAGACACCGCGAATAGCTTGCCGCCCTTGCGCACCACAACCACTTCGTCATCGCCGACGCGACCGGCCACCATCGCGCCCTCGGCAAGGTCGCCGGCCGGGATGCCTGCGGCGAGGTCGGGTCCGGTCGGCTTTTTGTCTTCGCTTGCCATGCTGCCGTCCTCCATTGCTATCTGCCCGATTAGATGCGTCAAGGGCCGGAAAATTCCGCTTATAGTAGACGCCCCACACGCAGATCCGGTTGCCGCGATCAACCCTTGCTTGCTAAGCCGCGGGGGAGCGAGGCGGGACCCCACCTATGGATTTCGGACTCTCCGAGGAACAACGCGCATTTCAGGCTACCGCACGCACGTTTGCCCGTGACGAAATGATGCCGCACGCGCGCGACTGGGACGAAGGCGAAGTGTTCCCGGTCGAAACCATGCGGAAGGCGGCAACGCTGGGCTTTGGCGGCATCTACGTCAAGGAGGATGTCGGCGGCTCGGCGCTCAGCCGGCTCGATGCAGCGCTGATCTTCGAGGAGCTTGCACAGGGCTGCACGTCGACGGCGGCCTATATTTCAATTCACAACATGGCCGCCTGGATGATCGACGCATTCGGCAGTCCAGATATCCGCAGGAGATTCTTGCCGAAGCTTTGTACGATGCAGCACTTCGCAAGCTATTGCCTCACCGAGCCGGGTGCAGGCTCCGATGCCGCCAGCTTGACCACCCGAGCGCGGCGAGACGGCGAGCACTACGTGCTCGACGGCACCAAGGCATTCGTCTCGGGCGGCGGCGTTTCGGACGTCTACGTTGTGATGGCCCGCACGGGCGAAGCCGGCCCGCGCGGCATTTCATGCATCGTGGTCGAAAAGGGCACACCGGGCCTGTCGTTTGGCGCGCAGGAAAAGAAGCTCGGCTGGAAAACGCAGCCGACCGCGATGGTTCTGTTCGAGAACTGTCGCGTGCCGGTGTCGAACCGCGTCGGCGCCGAGGGGCAGGGCTTCAAGATCGCGATGGCGGGACTTGATGGCGGACGACTGAACATTGGCGCCTGTTCGATCGGCGGTGCGCAGTTCTGTCTCGATCGCACCATCGGCTATATGAAAGAGCGCAGGCAGTTCGGCTCGCGGCTTGCCGATTTCCAGGCGTTGCAATTCCGTATCGCCGACTATGCGACGGAGCTGGAAGCGGCGCGACTGCTCTTGCATCGCGCTGCGGTCGCGGTGGGGGAGGGCGAGCCAATGGCGACGCGGCTTGCCGCTCAGGCCAAGCGTCTTGCCACCGATACGGGCTTCGAGGTGGTCAATGGCTGCCTCCAGTTGCATGGCGGCTATGGCTATCTGCGCGACCACCCGATTGAGCGTGTCTTGCGCGACGTGCGCGTCCATCAAATACTCGAGGGCACCAATGAGATCATGCGCATGATCGTGGGCCGCGCTATGCTCAGCAACTAGCGGACCAATGATCGTTTTTCGGTCGCACACGAACTGCAAGAGATCAGGAGGGCGTCATGGAGCAGCTTCCGAGAGTTTATGTTTCGCGCGACGAGATGATGAAGCGCATCGCGCGCTTCAAAGACCTCAAGGGCTTCGACGGTGGCTTGCCCGACAGCAAAATGCCCGGCTGCGAGCGGACGCTCTTCAACGTGATTGGCTTTCAGCCGCCCAAAGGGTCGGGAGGAGCGGTGACCTCGCCGGTGGGCGACCACGCGGCCCAGCTTGCCGCGATCAAGATCAGCGAGGGATTCAACCTCGGCTACTGCAAGGCAAAGCCTGGCCATGGGCCCGAGATGCACAATCACGACACAAACGAAACGTTCATCCCGATGACCGGTACCTGGCGCGCGAGTTGGGAAAACGAGAAAGGTGAGGTGGAATACGTTGATCTCGGTCCGCTCGATGTCGTTTCGTTTCCGCCGGGGATGATCCGCCGTTTCGAGAATGTCACCAAAGGCGATCCGACCCAGGAATCAATCCTGATGTTCGTGATTGGCGGGGATGGACCGCGCGCAGAATTCACCGATCAGGCGATGCGGCGGCTGGAAAAGGCCGGCGTGTGGCCGGCGCAACACGCCTAGGCAGAGGGCGATGTGACTCTGGCGATGTGGGCAGGCGAGCTGGCCTTGGCGACCGCCGCGATGTTCGCCGGCGGAGCGCTCTATGTCAGCCTCGCCGAGCAGCCGGCGCGATTGAGGCTCGATACCCAGGCGCTTCTCACCGAGTGGAAGCCGAGTTACGAGCGCGGGGCAATCATGCAGGCAAGCCTGGCGATCGTGTCCGGCGCGCTCGGCGTGCTCGCATTTCTGCTCAGCTATGACTGGCGCTGGCTTGTGGGCGCTGCGCTAATCCTCGCGCCCTGGCCCTATACGATGCTCATCATCATGCCGACCAATCGCGTGCTCAAGGCAACGGCGCCGGAACAGGCCACCGAGCAGACTCGCGGGCTGATCGTGCAATGGGGGCGCCTGCACTGGGGTCGCAGCGCGCTCGGGGTGGTTGCGGTCGCCGCCTATCTTTGGGCGCTGAGGTCGGCGTGAGCGAAGACGAAATCCTGTTCGAGCGCCGCGGCGCCGCGGGCATTATAACGCTCAACCGGCCGAAGGCGCTCAATGCCGTCACCCATGCGATGGTGGTTGCGCTGCGAGCTCAGCTCGATCGCTGGGCTGACGACACCGCGGTCGCGCGAGTGCTGATTACCGCAGCGGGCGATCGCGCGTTTTCTGCCGGCGGCGATATTCGCGCCTTGTATGAGCTCGGCAAGTCAGGCCGGCACGACGAGGCTTTGCAATTCTGGCGCCACGAATATCCTCTTAATGCGGCCATCAAGAATTACCGCAAGCCGTACGTTGCATTGATCGACGGCATTGCGATGGGAGGCGGCGTCGGTGTGTCGGTCCACGGCTCGCACCGCGTTGCCGGAGATCGCTTCTCCTTCGCCATGCCGGAAGTGGGCATCGGCTTCTTCCCCGATGTCGGCGCCACATGGTTTCTGCCGCGCATGCCCGGCGAGCTTGGGACCTACTGCGCATTATCAGGTGAGCGTTTTGGAATTGCGGATGCCGTTACAGGCGGCATTGCCACGCACCGGGTTTCCTCCACCCGTTTTCCCACTCTGCTCGACGGCCTGACCGGCACCGTGTCCGTTGATGCGGTTTTGTCCGCGTTCAGCGAACCTTCAGGAGAGGGTACAATTACGCGGCGCCGCGCCGCAATCGACCGCCTGTTCGCCGGCGACATGGTCGAGAACATCCTTGCCGCGCTCGATCGTGAAGCGGCCTCGGGTGGGGTCGACTCGGAATGGGCGAAGCAAACGGCTGCCGTCATCCGTACAAAGTCTCCGCTCAGCCTTAAACTGGCGCTGGCGCAGGTGCGCCGCGGCAAGTCCTGGGATTTTGATACGTGCATGCGCATGGAATTCCGCATAGTGTCCCGCATTATTCACGGGCATGATTTCTATGAAGGCGTGCGCGCCGTGATCGTCGACAAGGACAACAGCCCACGTTGGCGGCCGGCCGCGCTGCCTGAGGTCAGCGAGGCGGACGTCGAGCGCCACTTTGCGCCGCTCGGCGCCAAGGAACTGGTGTTGCCGTGAACAGGCCTGCCGCACCCGACAATCTGCGCGCGCTGGAGCCGGTGCAGGAGCACGAAGGCGATCGTTTCGGCGGCCTTTGGACCCGGCGACTGGTGCTGTTTCTGCGAGCGATGGCGACGATTTCGATGATCAAGGGCCTCTACCATTGGGCGCAGGTGATCGGCATCAGCTTTGGCGAGGCGCTGCCCTTCGAAAATCATTCGATCGCGTGGCAGACCGCGACGGTGTTCTTTGCCGTGATCGATCTGGTTGCTGGGGTCGGGCTCTGGCTTGCGGCCGCCTGGGGTGCCGTGATCTGGCTCACCTCAGTGGCATCAATGCTTGCCGTGGAAATATTTTTTCCGCAGGTGTTCGGCGGCGGCTGGCTGACAGGCGTTCTGGAAGGAGCACTGCTCATACTCTACCTTTGGCTGGCGCTAAAATCTGCACAAGAGCATCCGCAGTAGAAGGATCGAAAGATCGGGGAGGGTGTCATGGCGCGCATCGGATTTATCGGCCTTGGCAACATGGGACTGCCGATGGCGCAAAATCTGCTGAAGGCCGCTCATCAGGTCGAGGGCGTCGACGTCAATCCGGCGGCTATCGAAAAACTCAAAGCCGCGGGCGGTGTCGCCGTTGAAACGGCGAAAGGCGCAGCAGCACGGGCCGATGTGGTGATCACAATGCTTCCCTCGGGCAAGGAGGTGCGCGAGGTCTATCTCGGCTCTTCCGGCATCGTCGAAAATGGCAACCCCGGAACGTTGCTGATCGATTGCTCGACCATTGATGTCGAGACCGCGCGCGCGGTCGCCGCCGAAGCGGAGAGGAAAGGATTGCTGATGCTCGATGCACCCGTCTCGGGCGGCGTCGGCGGGGCGACCGCGGCGACGCTGACTTTCATGGTGGGCGGAAGCGCGCAGGCATTTGCGCGCGCAGAATCAATCCTGCAGAAAATGGGCAAGACGATCGTGCACGCCGGCGGCGCCGGCAACGGCCAGGCAGCCAAAATCTGCAACAACATGATTTTGGGCGTGTCCATGATTGCGGTGAGTGAAGCATTTGTCCTCGCCGAAAAACTCGGGCTCGATCACCAGAAGCTGTTCGACATTTCGTCGAAATCATCCGGCCAGTGCTGGTCATTGACCAGCTACTGTCCCGTGCCGGGACCGGTCCCGACCTCGCCGGCCAATCGAGACTATCAAGCCGGGTTCACAGCAGCGATGATGCTTAAGGATTTGAAACTGTCGCAGGAGGCTGCAAAGGCGAGTGGAACCAAAACGGAACTGGGGGCCGACGCCGCGCGCATCTATTCGGAATATGTCGCAAGCGGGGAGGCATCGCGCGACTTTTCCGGCATCATTCGCTTCATTCGCGGCTGAGTTCGCGTCTGACGCTTGCCGTCAGAGTGAACGAAGCCTTGCGCACTTGCCAAAATTTTTATGGTCAAGGGATCGTTCACCGTTGCAAATAAACCTAATCTTTATGGTGTTATTTAAGCCGATTTTAGATTGCGCCTCTTAGTGTGCGGCACATCCGGAGCGGGGAAACAGGGCCTTGCAACCGGGGACATATAAAACGCAAGGGGCGTTGAACATGAAAGCCGTCGCGAAGACGGTCGAGCCCGCCGGACGCGAGGCGCCGCTCGATCACATTCGGCCACAGTACCTGGAGGCCTTGACGCTCGTCGAGCGGCTGCATCGCCGATTGCTCGACGTCATCAAGGATGAATTCGATCGGCGCGGCCGCTCCGATATCAATTCGGTGCAGGCTCTGCTGCTCTACAACATTGGAGACAAGGAGCTGACCGCCGGTGAGTTGCGCACGCGCGGCTACTATCTCGGCTCGAACGTTTCCTACAATCTCAAGAAGCTTGTCGAAATGGCGTTCCTCGATCACCAGCGTTCGCGCGTTGACCGCCGCTCGGTTCGCATCAAGCTGACCGACAAGGGGCGCGAGGTGCGCGATATCATCGAGGGGCTCTACCAAAAGCATGTACGCACGGTTGAGCAGGTCGGCGGTATCAACGCCGAGGAGTTCTCCACGCTCAACAAGTCGCTGCACCGGCTCGAGCGGTTCTGGACCGACCAGATCCTCTACCGGCTCTAAATTCCACTGCGGATGGATCGACTCAGCCCCGGCGCGTCGCGCCGGGGCTTCTTTTTTGCACAGGGGGCCCGATCCCTAGATATTGCGCCTGATAGCCCTCCACAGCCCAATGCTTGGCGGGTCGCGGCCGATATGGTATTGCCGCCCAACCCCGGACCTTGGTCGTTTGTCGGCGCCGGCCGCTCGCGGCGCCAGGAGATTGCGAATGTCGGCGACGTCGAGCCCCAAGCGCGCAAGCGAAATCGAGACCCTCTTCTCGGCTGCCTTGGATGCTGTGGACCCCGAAATCGACGACGCGATCAAACTCGAACTGGGGCGTCAACGCCACGAGATCGAGCTGATTGCTTCCGAGAACATCGTCTCGCGCGCGGTTCTGGAAGCCCAAGGATCCGTGCTCACCAACAAATATGCCGAAGGCCTTCCCGGCAAGCGCTATTACGGCGGCTGCCAGTATGTCGACATCGTCGAGCGGGTCGCGATCGAGCGTGTCACCAGGTTGTTCGGCTGCAAGTTCGCGAACGTGCAGCCGCATTCGGGTGCTTCGGCGAATGCGGAAGTGTTTTTCGCCCTGCTGCAACCCGGTGACACGTTCATGGGGCTCAATCTTGCGGCGGGCGGGCACCTCACGCACGGCTCGCCGGTCAACATGTCGGGCAAATGGTTCAAGCCCGTGCCCTACGGCGTGCGGCGAGACGATCATCGCATCGACATGGAAGAAGTCGCGCGCCTCGCGCGTGAACATAAGCCCAAAGTGATAATCGCCGGCGGTTCGGCCTATCCGCGCATCATCGATTTTCGCGGTTTTCGCGAAATCTGCGACAGCGTAGGCGCACTCCTAATGGTCGACATGGCTCATTTCGCCGGCCTGGTTGCGGCGGGCGTACATCCTTCGCCATTTCCGCATGCGCATGTGGTCACGACGACGACCCACAAAACACTGCGCGGGCCGCGAGGCGGCGTGATCCTTTCCGATAACGAGGAGATTGCGAAAAAGCTCAACTCCGCCGTATTTCCCGGCATGCAGGGCGGACCGTTAATGCACGTCATCGCTGCCAAGGCGGTCGCTTTCGGCGAGGCCCTGCGGCCGAGCTTCCGCACCTATGCGCGCAATGTCGTCGAAAATGCCAAGGCGCTGGCCGAGCGATTGAAGTCGGACGGGCTCGACATCGTGTCCGGCGGCACCGACACCCATTTGATGCTGGTCGACCTGCGACCGAAACGCCTGACCGGCAAGGTCGCCGAAGCGGCGCTGGGCCGCGCCCATATCACATGCAACAAGAACGGGATTCCATTCGACCCCGAAAAGCCGACGGTTACATCGGGCATTCGGCTCGGCACCCCCGCGTGCACGACCAGAGGATTTGGGATCGCGGAATTCCGCCAGGTCGGCGACATGATTGTCGAAGTGCTCGACGTCCTGTCGCAAAAACAAGTCGAGGAAGACTCGCTCGTAGAGGCTGCGGTGCGCGCCAAGGTGAAGACATTGATTGAAAGGTTTCCGATTTATCAGGATTAAAGATGCTGTTGCCGTTTTTCCGCTGTCATTCCGGGACGGCGCGTAGCGCCGGGCCCGGAATCCAGACCGAAGCGCGGCATCTGTATCTGGATTCCGGCGTTGCCCGCTCTACGGGCGACCCTGAAATATGGTGAAAGGCTCGCTATGCGTTGCCCGAGTTGCGGAAGCCTCGATACGCAAGTGAAGGATTCGCGGCCGACCGAGGATTCGGCAGTCATCCGCCGCCGCCGCGTTTGTCTGACGTGCAATTTTCGTTTCACGACGTTTGAGCGTGTGCAATTGCGCGAGCTGACCGTGATCAAGCGCAATGGGCGCCGCGTGCCCTTCGACCGCGACAAGCTGATGCGCTCGGTGCAGATCGCCTTGCGCAAGCGCCCGGTCGAGCCGGAGCGTATCGAGCAAATGGTCTCGAAAACCGTTCGCGAGCTGGAGAGCCAGGGCGAGAGCGAAATCTCATCGGAAGCGATCGGCGAGATCGTCATGGAACACTTGCGCGAACTCGATGACGTCGCCTACGTGCGTTTTGCCTCGGTCTATCGCAACTTCCGCGAGGCGAAGGATTTCCGTGCTGCTCTCGACGAATTGTCGGGCGATGATGACGGTCGGCCCGCCGCCAGCGCGCGCAAATGAATCAAGAAACGACCTCTGAACTTTCCCCGGACGAGCGTTTCATGCAGCTCGCGCTGGCGCTTGGCCGCCGCAATCTGGGGCGGACCTGGCCAAATCCGGCGGTTGGCGCGGTTATCGTGAAGGACGGCACAATTCTCGCTCGCGGCTGGACCCAACCGGGCGGCCGCCCGCATGCGGAAGCGGAGGCATTGCGCCGCGCCAGGAAAGCGGCGCTGGGCGCGACGATGTACGTCACACTCGAGCCCTGCTCGCACGAGGGCAATACGCCTCCCTGCGCGGATGCAATCATTCGCGCCGGCATCGCGCGGGTGGTGTCAGCACTTGAAGACCCAAACCCGGAGGTTTCCGGACGAGGCCACGAGCGCCTGCGCGCCAAGGGCGTCGCAGTCGAGGTCGGTCTCGGTGCGGATGAAGCGCGCCGCACGCATGCCGGTCATATCGCGCGCATCAGCCTTGGTCGGCCGCATGTTATTCTCAAGCTCGCGATCTCCGCTGATGGGAAGGCGGGTCTTGCCGGCCGCAAACCTGCGGCGATTACCGGGGAGGCCGCTCGCGAACGCGTATTCCAGATGCGCGCGGCTGCCGACGCCATCCTGGTGGGCATCGGTACGGTGCTGGCCGACGACCCGCAGTTGACCTGCCGATTGCCCGGCATGTTCGAGCGCTCTCCGGTCCGCGTTGTGCTTGACGAGCAATTGAGCGTGCCGCTTGCGACTTCCGTGATTGCGACCGTGCGCGAAACGCCAACCTGGGTCTTCACCTCGCGCAGGCCATCGGCGATTGCCGAGGAAATTCTACAGCAGAAGGGCTGCAAGGTCTTTCGTGTCGACGACCATCGCGACCGCCTTGATCTGCAACAGGTCCTCAAAGTTCTCGCGGAAAATGGCATCACGCGGCTGATGGTCGAAGGCGGACCAAGGGTTGGGGCAAGTTTCGTCGAAGCGGATCTCGTGGACGAGTTGGTGCTGTTGCGAGGAGAGAAAACGATCGGTAGCGACGGCATCGACCCAGTGGAGGGTATGCGACTCGATACCCTGACCGGTCGGCTGAAATTTCTGAGCCGGGACAAACTGGCTACCGACACCGTCGAGTACTTTGCGCGAGCGCCATAATGGTCGCGCAACGGAACTCCGTCTGATGTTTACCGGCATCGTCACCGATCTGGGCGAAGTGCGCTCGGTGAAACAGCAAGGCGGCAATCTGCACCGTATTACGATTGCATGCGGCTATCCGCGCGCCGAGGTCGTTCAGGGAGCCTCGATCGCGTGTTCGGGCGTGTGTTTGACCGTCGTCGATGCAGGCGAGGAAAAAGGCGGCACCTGGTTTGCGGTCGACGCCGCGGACGAGACGCTCCGGGTCACGACCGTCCGCCGCTGGCATCAGGGAACCAAAGTCAATCTCGAACGCCCGCTTAAATTTGGCGACGAGCTCGGTGGGCATCTGGTGGCGGGTCACGTGGACGGCCTTGCGACGGTGGCGGGCCGCGAAGACATGAAGGAGATGGCGCGGTTCGCGCTGCGCGCGCCAACCGAGCTTGCGCGCTTCGTCGCGGTCAAAGGATCGGTTGCAATCGACGGCGTTTCCCTCACCGTCAACGCGGTCGAAGGCGACACGTTTTCGGTGCTCATTATTCCGCACACATTGCGCGTCACGACGCTTGGCGAATTGCGCAAGGGCGATGACGTCAATCTCGAAGTCGACACGATGGCGCGCTACGCCGCGCGGCTCGCGGAGATGAAGTAAGCAGGTCGGCGGGGGGTCTACCACCTTGTTCATTGGCCCACCCCTTGCTACCACCGCGCTGAAACAGGAATTGGGCCGATGGCCAAAGGCACAAGTAGCCGCAGCGCCAAAAGGCGTGACCGCCTCCACATGCTGATTGTGGAGGCGCGCTACTACGATCAGATTTCCGATGAGCTCCTGCGCGGCGCCACGCGCGCCTTGGACCATGTGGGCGCGCGCTATGATCGCATAACCGTGCCAGGCACGCTCGAAATCCCGGCCGCCATCGCGTTCGCCGTGGATGCCGCGCGGCGCCGCCGCGCGCCCTATGACGGGGTCGTTGCGCTTGGCTGCGTCATCCGGGGCGAGACTCATCATTTCGATATCGTCGCGAACGAATCGGCGCGGGCGCTGATGGATCTTGCGGTGAAGGAGCGGCTCGCGGTCGGCAATGGTATCCTTACGGTCGACAACGAGGCGCAAGCACATGCCCGAGCTCGGGCCGAGGAGGGCGACAAAGGCGGCGTTGCCGCCCGTGCCGCATTGACCATGGTTGCGCTCAAACAAACGCTGGTGTGGCGGTGATGAGCGCCGGGCCCGCACGCAACAACAAGGATCCCCGCAAAGCCAACAAGCGGGGTGCCGCCCGACTTGCGGCCGTTCAGGCACTCTATCAGATGGATCTGGCCGGCAGCGGCCTCAACGAAATCCTTGCCGAATTCGAGAGCCACTGGATTGGCCGCGAGGTCGAGGGCGCGCAATATCTTCCGGCTGAGGCGGCGTTCTTTCGCGACATTGTATCGGGCGTGGTGCGCGAACAGCGCGATCTCGATCCACTGATCGATGAGGCGCTGTCGAAAGGCTGGCCACTCAAGCGTATCGAAGCGGTTCTGCGCGCGGCTCTGCGCGCCGGTGCCTACGAGCTGATCCACCGCCTCGACGTCCCTGCGCGCGTCGTCGTAGCCGAATATGCCGACGTTGCCGCCGCTTTCGTCGAGCGCGACGAGACGGGAATGGTCAACGCTGTGCTCGACCAGCTGGCGCGACGTTTGCGCAGCGGCGAATTCGACCGCGCCGCCGGGTGAAATGATGGCGGCGGGCGACAAGAGGTCGGCCGAGGAGCGCCTGATCGCGCGTTTCTTCAAGCCGCTCGCCACGCACCCCGGCGCGCTCGGTCTCTCAGATGACGCCGCTTTTCTCAGCCCGCCGCCCGGATGCGACCTGGTGCTTAAAACCGATGCCATTGTCGGCGGCGTGCATTTTTTTCCGGACGATGCCGCGCATGACGTGGCGCGCAAGGCGCTGCGCGTAAACCTGTCCGACCTTGCTGCAAAAGGCGCGCGGCCGCTCGGCTTCCTGCTGTCTCTCGCGCTCCCCACCGAAACTGCGGACGACTGGCTGGAGGAATTTGCCGAAGGGCTTCGTGCCGATGCGGTGTTGTTCGGTTGCCCGCTGTTTGGCGGAGATACCGATCGCACGCCCGGACCGGTCACGATTTCGATCGCGATGATCGGCAGCGTCCCCGAACGCACGATGGTGCGGCGGGCCGGCGCCAAGTCTGGCGACCGTGTCTATGTGAGCGGCACCATCGGCGATGCAGCGCTTGGCGTGCAGGTGCGCAAAGGAAAGAACTGGAAACTGAGCGAGCCGCAAAGACAGCATCTTCTCTCCCGCTACTGCCTGCCACAGCCGCGCAATGCTCTTGCGGAAGCGGTGCGCAACCACGCCTCCGCGGCCATGGATGTGTCCGATGGCCTTGTCGGCGATTTTGCGAAACTTTGCCGTGCATCCGACGTGGCGGCCGAAATAAATGTCGGGCGGATACCGCTTTCGGCAGCGACGAAAGCCGTTATTTCTGCGGATTCAACCGCTCTGGAGTCGGCACTGACAGGCGGCGATGACTACGAGATTGTCTGCACTGTGCCGGCAGACAAATCCGCGAGCTTTCAGGCTGCGGCGAACACCGCGGGCGTTGCGGTCACAGAAATCGGACAGATAAAGACCGGCGAGGGCGCGCGCTTTCTCGCGTCGAATGGCGAAGCGCTGACGTTCAAGCGTGCCTCGTTCAGCCATTTCTAGAATGTGCGTCCCGGATCAATTCCGCCCGATGGGACGAACATGCACGGGACCTGTATAATGCAAATTGAAGGAACAGGAATTTGCGATGCATGACACGACAGCCAAGCAGGCGGCGGTGAAGCCTGTCGAGCAGCCTCCCGGCTTTGCCAAACACCACAAGCACTTTCCAACAACAGCCTGGCTGCGCCGAAAAGCGCCCCGCAAGGTTCCGCTTTTCGCCTTCGAATATGCCGACACCGGCGCCGGCAACGATGTCGGCATCGCGCATAATTGGGCGGCATTCGATGGCGTCGAAATTGTGCCGCGCTACGGCGTCATGCCGAGTCTCCCGCCTGTCGACGTCAAGCTGTTCGGCCGTAGCTATGCGGCACCCATTGGCGTTGCGCCGATGGGCGGACCATCGCTGGTATGGCCTGGTGCAGATCTGCTGATGGCAAAGGCGGCACAGCGGGCGCGCGTTCCTTATACGCTCAGCGTCGCCGGTGGCGCGACTATTGAGCAGGCTGCAGAAGCTGCTCCGGACGTGATCTGGCTGCAGCTCTACCGGTTCTGGCACGACGATCACAAGATCGGTTTCGATCTCGTGCGGCGTGCCAAAGCGGTCGATGCCAAGGTGCTTGTGCTCACGCTCGACGTTCCGGTGCGCACGACTCGCTCGCGCGAAACCTATGCCGGCCTCGCGCACGAATTCCGTCCCAATGCGCGCATGATCTACGAGATGATGGTGCGGCCGAGATGGCTGTTCGCTTTGTTGCGTCACGGCTATCCGCGTTTCGCCACGATCAGCGAGTACGCGCCGGCAGGAGCCAGTACAAACGAAATCATTGCTTTCGCGCGCGCGCGCATGGGCGGCGCTTTCTCGTGGGAGGAAGTGAAGCGTTATCGCGACGCGTGGAAAGGTCCCATGGCCCTCAAGGGCATTCTGCATCCGGACGACGCCGAAAAGGCATTGGCGCTCGGCATCGACGGAATATGGGTTTCCAACCACGGCGGCCGACAGATCGAGGCGCTGGTGCCGTCGATCGATGTTTTGCCCGCGATCGCTGCGGCGGTCGGAAAGAAAGCAACAATTTTGCTCGATAGCGGCATACGCAGCGGCCAAGACGTCATGCGCGCGTTGGCGCTTGGCGCCGATGCGGCGTTCGCCGGCAAATCGTTCCTGTGGGCGGTCGGCGCGCTCGGCGATGACGGGCCCGGTTATCTGATCGACCTGTATATCGACGAGCTGCGCGCCTCCCTTGGCCAGATCGGCGCGTTTTCGATCGAGGAGGCGAGGGCGGCGACCATACGCCATCCCGGGGCGATAGATTTTGCAGACAACAGTCGAGCGCTGCGCGCCCCGCGTAAAGAGCGATAATCTCTTGGCGCCTGTCGGCACTGGATTCCCGCTTGGGCGGGAATGAACGGTCAGGATTTGTCCTGATCAATGCTGCCCTGCATCAGCGGCAGTGGCGATTCAACGCGATTGCCGCTAGAACGCGCGCGCCTGTCCGGGAGTCCTCGAATGTCGGCTGTTGCCGAACCAATCCAGCATCTCCTGCACGACGATAAGCTGGCGCGCCGCAATGCCATCGTGCTGGCGGTTGCGCAGGCGCTTGCCGGCGGCAACAACACGGTCATCGTTTCCACGGCCAGCATCATTGGGGCCGTGCTCGCGCCGGACAAGGGACTTGCAACGCTGCCGGTCACCGCGATGGTGTTCGGCATGTGGCTCGGCACGCTGCCATTGGGCGTGCTGGCGCGTCATTTCGGGCGCCGCTTTGCCCTGCAGTGCGGTTCGGTCTTCGGGGTTCTCTCGGGGCTTATTTCCTATACGGCTGTGATGAACGGCAGTTTCTGGCTGCTTCTCGTCGGTACGTTTTGTGGAGGGCTCTACGCGGCCGCGCACCAGTCCTACCGCTTTGCGGCTGCGGATACGGCGAGCGATGCGTACAGGCCGAAAGTCGTTTCCTGGGTTTTGGCCGGCGGCGTCTTTGCGGCCGTGCTGGGACCGCAGCTTGTCATCTTCACAAAGGATCTGCTGTCGCCGCATCTGTTCGCAGCAAGCTATCTAGGGCAGTCGGTGTGTGCGTTGGCGGCGGCGATCGTGCTGCAATTCGTCAAGGTGCCGCCGCTCGGGCCGGCACCTCACAACGGGGCGCGGCCGCTCGGCGAGATCGTGCGCAGCGCGCGCTTCATTGTTGCTGTCGCCTGCGGGATCGCAAGCTACGGCATGATGAACATGGTGATGACCTCGGCGCCGCTGGCGATGGTCGGCTGCGGTCATTCGGTCACCGATGCAGCACTCGGCATCCAGTGGCACGTGCTCGCGATGTATGCGCCAAGCTTCGTCACCGGCGCCTTGATCGCGCGCTTTGGCGTCGAGCGCATCACGGGCATCGGCCTGGCATTGATTGCCGCGACCGCCGTGGTCGGGATCTCCGGCATCACCGTGGCGCATTTCTGGATTGCGCTGGTGCTGCTCGGGCTCGGATGGAACCTGTCCTTCATCGGCGCAACCACCATGGTGACGCAGTGCCATCGGCCATACGAGCGCAACAAGGTTCAGGCGTTTAACGACTTCCTAATTTTCGGCAGCATGGCGCTGAGCTCATTCTCGTCCGGCCAGTTGCTCGAGAAATTCGGCTGGACCGCGATCAACGAGGTGATTTTCCCCACCATCTTCGTGACCGGTGCGATGCTGTTATGGCTCGCGCTACGGCCACGCCCAGCGACGGTGTAGATCAGGGACATCGCTTTGCTTGCGGGCTTGGACAAGGCCGGCCGCCGTTGAGAACGGTGTTGGCATACCGGATTCCGACGCTTCAACTTTCGTTGATAAACTTTCTCCGCCTGCTCCTCAGGAGTACTCTCACTTTGGCTGGATACGATTTCGAGCACTGTCATTTGGTGCCAATCGAACAAGCGAACTCTCAAAACGATGACGTCTTGCCGTTCAAATCGGAACTGAGGGAGAACCGGTATGTCCACCACACATATTCAACCCACGCCAACTTCGCCATTCACAAGCGTCGCGCTATTGCGCGCGATGGCAGACAAGTGGTGGCTCCTGCTGCTGCGTGGAATTGCTGCCATTGTCTTCGGCATACTCGCTTTCATCTGGCCGGTCATCACCTTGCTCACATTGACGTTGCTTTGGGGAGCTTTCGCGGTGGCCGACGGCATTTTCGCGCTCTGGGGGGCGATCTCTGGCCCCAGTGGCCAGATGGGTTCACGCGTATGGCTCGCGATCGTCGGCATTGCCGGAATCCTCGCCGGCCTGTTGGCATTTGCCTGGCCCGGCCTCACAGCCCTGGTGCTGCTGGTGTTCATCGCCGTCTGGGCGATCATCATTGGCGTGATGCAAATCTGGGGCGCGATCCAGTTGCGCAAGGAAATCGAGGGCGAATGGCTGCTGATCCTCAGCGGCCTTCTTTCGGTTGCCTTTGGTGTTCTCTTGTTGGTTCAACCTGGCGCCGGTGCACTGGCGGTGGTCTGGATTATCGGCTGGTACGCGATACTCGCCGGGTGCATTTACATCGCGCTTGCGTTTCGCCTGAAGAAACTCAAGCATCCGGCTTGACCGGACGCTCATTGTGCAATCCGCAAGTGGAGTTCCGGGATTGAGCCGGAGCAGCATTTGCGATCGGCCGGACTACGTCGGGTTCGCGCAAGCGCGGTGACCTCGGTCGCCGTGTTGTGGCTTGCTTGTTTCGGGGGCGACTTTGCGTGTGCCCAGGTCTCGCCTCAACCGGGGGAAGCCGGAGGTACGATCAATTTGGGCGGACGCGGCTGGTCTGTCCCCGGCGGCGAGCCACCGACATCTGATCGCGCGCCGAACCAGCTTGAATTCGACTTCCGCGGCGGGTTCGCAACCGACTATATCTATCGCGGGACTACGCTCTCGGATCACAAGCCGGCAGTCGGCGCCGCTATCGAGGCCACGTTCGCGCAACTCTACGCTGGCGTTGCGGTCGCCAGTGTCAAGTTGCCGACCCAGCCGTCCGCTGAAATCACGATGAGCGGCGGCATTCGCCAAACGATCGGAAATATCGATTTCGATCTCGGCGCGACCTATTTCCTCTATCCAGGAGAAATCGTCGCCAGTGGGGGCAATGGCATTGACTATTGGGTTGGTGCAGCGCGACATTTGTCGCAAAACTTAGGTTCGCGCTGAAATAGCTTAACTGGGGACCGTTTCGACTTTATTCCTATAGGAGAATACTCGCCCGTCCCGAGTGACCGAGCAGAATCTCCGCTGTAGGCGGGCGATGGCAGCTTGCCTTTTCAGGATTGAACGCAGGGCGCAAATAAACGAAAACGCGCGCCAAATATTCACGCTCACGGTCCGGTCAATAACAGAAAAAAGCCGCTGCCAACGCAATACCTTGTTCCGTCGCACTATTTACGCGTTGCGCAGTCCACAACTTTTTGGCTATATCCGCGCGCTTACCGGTCGGGGTGAAGCGCCCTTACAAGCGGCCATCCTCGACGCTCCTGGCGCCGGCGGGAGCGTTCGTCCCGCCAGCACCATTCAAATCGAGGACAATGGCCAACATGAATACGTTGTGGATGATCGTCGGCTGTGGGGTGCTTGCGATCGTATACGGGATCTGGGCGACCCAATCGGTGATGAGCGCCGATCCCGGCAGCAAAAAGATGCAGGAAATCTCCGAGGCCGTGCGCGAGGGCGCGCAGGCCTATCTGAGGCGGCAATACGCCACGATCGGCGTCGTCGGCATCGTGGTTTTCTTGATCATCGGGTTCACCCTCGGCTGGCTGGTGGCGATTGGCTTTGCCGTCGGCGCCATTTTGTCGGGTGCCACGGGCTTCATCGGCATGAACGTTTCGGTGCGCGCCAACGTGCGCGTGGCGCAGGCCGCCACGACGTCGCTCGCCGGCGGGCTTGGGCTCGCATTCAAGGCCGGCGCCATAACCGGCATGCTGGTCGCGGGTCTCGCGCTGCTTGGCGTCACGCTCTATTTCGGCTTTCTCACAGGCACGCTGCACAAGGCGCCGAATGATCGCACCGTGATCGATGCGATGGTCGCTCTGGGCTTTGGCGCATCGTTGATTTCGATCTTCGCCCGCCTCGGCGGTGGCATCTTCACGAAAGGCGCGGACGTCGGCGGGGATCTGGTCGGCAAGGTCGAAGCCGGCATTCCGGAAGACGATCCGCGCAATCCTGCGACGATCGCAGATAATGTCGGTGACAACGTCGGCGATTGTGCCGGCATGGCCGCCGACCTGTTCGAGACCTACGCGGTCACCATTGTTGCCACCATGGTTCTCGCTTCAATTTTCTTCGCCAATACGCCGACGTTGATGCCGATGATGATATATCCGCTGGCCATCGGCGGGGCCTGCATCATCACCTCGATCATCGGCACGTTCTTCGTGCGCCTGGGCAAGAAAGAATCGATCATGGGAGCCCTCTACAAGGGCTTTATCGCTTCCGCGGTGCTCTCGCTCATCGCCATCTGGTTCGTCACCGACTACCTGATCGGCATGGGCCCGATCGCCGGCGCGTCCTTCACAGGCAAGGCACTGTATATCTGCGCGGTCGTAGGCCTGGTGGTCACCGGTCTGATCATCTGGATCACCGAATACTACACCGGCACCAACTTCCGTCCCGTAAGGTCGATCGCTTCGGCGTCCGTCACCGGCCATGGCACCAACATCATTCAAGGCCTGGCGGTGTCGCTGGAAGCAACCGCTCTGCCGGCTCTGGTCATCATTGCCGGCATTCTTGTCGCCTATGCCCAAGCGGGATTGTTCGGCATTGCCATTTCGGTCACCTCGATGCTGGCCCTTGCCGGCATGGTTGTCGCGCTCGATGCGTTTGGGCCGGTCACCGACAATGCAGGCGGCATTGCCGAGATGGCGGGCCTGCCGAAAGCCGTGCGCAAATCCACTGACGCGCTCGACGCAGTCGGCAACACCACCAAGGCGATTACCAAGGGCTATGCCATCGGCTCGGCCGGCCTCGGCGCGCTGGTGCTGTTCGCGGCATACAACCAGGACCTGCGCTACTTCATCAGCACGGCCTCCCAGCATCAGTACTTCCAGGGCGTTCAGCTCGATTTCTCGCTCAACAGTCCGTACGTGGTGGTCGGCCTCCTGTTCGGCGGGTTGTTGCCATACCTGTTTGGGGCGCTCGGGATGACCGCCGTTGGTCGCGCCGCCGGTGCAATCGTCGAGGAGGTGCGCCGGCAGTTTCGCGACAAGCCGGGCATCATGAAAGGCAAGGACAAGCCGGACTACGGGCGTGCCGTCGACATGCTCACGAAGGCGGCGATCAAGGAAATGATCGTGCCGTCGTTGCTGCCGGTCTTGTCGCCAATCGTCTGCTACTTCGCGATTTACTTCATCGCCGGGGGCGGTCCTGCCGGCAAATCCGCGGCGTTCTCCGCAGTCGGCGCCATGTTGCTGGGTGTCATCGTCACAGGGCTCTTCGTCGCCATCTCGATGACGTCGGGCGGCGGCGCATGGGATAACGCCAAAAAATACATCGAGGACGGCCACTATGGCGGCAAGGGCTCGGATGCTCACAAGGCCGCCGTGACTGGCGACACCGTTGGCGATCCCTACAAGGACACGGCGGGGCCTGCCGTGAACCCGATGATCAAGATCACCAACATCGTGGCATTGTTGCTGCTTGCAGTGCTGGCGCGCTGATCGAACGAATGAAAATGTAAAGGGCCTGCGCGAGCCGCGAGCTTTTTTTCATGCGCGGCGCATTACAGGTGGAAGCCGATGTTCTTGAATATGTTGCGTAGGTAGCTCAACTCCTGGCCGCCTGTGGGCGTGGTTTGGGACACGAAGTCGAAGATCTTTCCATCCTTCAGCCCGTAATTGGCGAGACGCGTGACGCGCCGTTCCTTGTCGAAGTAAACCGCGATGACGCGCTGATCGGACACTTCATACGGCATGAAAGCCGCGGAACGCTGGGCCTTTTGCGAGATGTAAAAGAAGGCATCACCGTTGACCGTGGCGACGGTCGAAGGCGTGCCGAGCACGATCAGCACCTGCTCCTGGGTCGCGCCGACGGGGACCTGCTCCAGCGCACCCTCTGGCAGCACGTAGCCGCGCTGCAACGTTTCCTGGGTGATCCCGCACGCCGCAAGAAGAAGTGCTCCCGCCAGCGCCAGCGCAAGGCGGTAGCCTCGAGGAATTGTTTTTGAACCCAAACCCGGCAGCTTCATTTCAGACTTGCATCAAAAGGGACGTTGACGTACGCGGCAAGCCGCTGTCACCCCGAACAGAACCCGATGATCTTTCCCCTGTTTCGCCGCAGCTCGCGGCAGGACACCATTTCGACCCTGTATGGCACGATCGTGGCACAGGCGCGATTGCCCTGTTTTTATCGCGAATACGGCGTTCCCGACACGGTAAATGGGCGCTTTGACCTCCTCGTTTTGCATCTCGCGATTGCCCTAGACCGTTTGGGGGAAGGTTCCGAATTGCGGCCCATGGGTCAGGCTCTATTCGACCGATTTTGCGAGGACATGGACGATAATTTGCGCGAAATCGGTGTCGGCGACCTCTCGGTGCCAAAGGAAATGCAGCGCATTGGCGAAGCTTTCTATGGGCGGGCACAGGCCTATCGCAGCGCGCTGGCATCGGACGGGGACGAGGCATTAGTCGCGGCCTTGGCCAAGAATGTCTACGGCGGCGCGGCCCCTGAACCGGCTGCGCCCGTGCGCCTTGCAGCCTATATTCGGGAAGCTGTACGGGGTCTTGGGGCCCAGCAACCGGCCGACCTTTTGGCGGGTAAGCTACGAATGCCGGACCCAGGACGTTAATGTTCCTGTTGAAAGCTAAAGTTGCTCGGCAGAAGACTGAAGCCTATGCAGAAAAATCAAACCTCGTGGAGCGTGCCGGTGGCGGTGGACGATATCCCGGACACTGGCCTGCATGTCGAGATTGACGCATCCGACGCCATCCGCGCCGAGCTTACTGGGCTTGCGGGATTGCGTGAGCTGAGGCGGCTGTCGGGAGTGTTCGATCTGGTGCGCCAAGGGGCGAGCGTGCGCGTCAGCGGTCAGGTCAATGCGCAGGTCGGGCAGACCTGTGTCGTCACACTCGAGCCTATTGAGAGCGAAGTGCAAGAATTCGTGGATTTGAAATTCGCGCCGTCTCTGGTGGCGGAGCCCAAGAGCGAGACGACTGAAGCAAGTAAAGAAGAGCCGCCAGAACCACTGTCCGGGGGCAAAGTGGATTTGGGGGCGATCGCCACGGAATTTCTGCTTCTCGGCATCGATCCCTATCCGCGCAAAGCGGGAGCCGAATTCTCGCCCCAGAAGTCAGAGGATGGCAGCGCAAAACCGTTCGCGGCCCTGGAAGCGCTGAAAAAGCGCTTGAGCGGCGGTTAGCCGGAAAGCGGGCATCGGGCGATGCAGGTAGCGGAAAACCAGCTTGTTTGTCGCGGCCGAGCGGTTATGGTCGCGCCCGTGCGTCCATTTCGGATGACCGCGATGCCAGCGCAACCGCGGCCAAGAGCGATGCATGCCGGATAAGGTTCGCATTGCGCTCGATGCCATGGGGGGCGACCATGGCGCGACGGTGATTTTGCCGGGCGCTGATCTGTCGCTCAGCCGCCATCCGGATATCGAGTATTTGCTGTTCGGCAACAGCGCGGTCGTGCAGCCGGTGCTCGACGCCCTGCCGCGTCTTAAAGCCAAATCGAAACTCGTCCACACAGACGTATCGATACGCATGGACGACAAACCGAGTCAGGCGCTGCGTTACGGGCGCTGGAAGTCGTCAATGTGGTTGGCCATCGACGCGGTGAAGAAGCATGAGGCCGATGTCGCAGTCTCGGCTGGAAATACCGGCGCGCTGATGGCGATGGCGCGCTTCAATCTCAAGATGATGGAAGGGATCGAGCGTCCGGCAATTGCCGCGTTGTGGCCCACGCTGAAAGGAGAATCCGTGGTGCTCGACGTCGGCGCTTCAATCGGCGCCGACGAGGCGCATCTCGTTAATCTCGCAGCCATGGGCAGTGCCATGGCCCGCGTGCTGTTCGATATCGAACGGCCGACTGTGGGGCTACTCAACATTGGCGTTGAAGAAGTCAAAGGGCTAGAGCAGGTGCGGGAGGCCGGGCGCATCCTGCGCGAGGGGCAATTCCCGCATTTCGACTACCATGGCTTTGTCGAGGGCGATGATATCGGCAAAGGTTCGGTCGACGTCGTCGTGACAGAGGGGTTCGCGGGCAACATCGCGCTCAAGACGGCGGAGGGCACCGCGCATCAGCTTGCTTCTTACTTGCGCTCGGCCATGAAACGGACGTTGACCGCGCGACTTGGCTATTTGCTGGCGCGACAGGCGTTCAGCACGCTGAGAGAGAAGATGGATCCGCGCAAGGCCAATGGCGGTGTTTTTCTCGGGCTTAATGGCGTTGTAATCAAAAGCCATGGCGGCGCCGACGCGGAAGGTACCGCAGCGGCGATCGACATGGGTTACGACATGGTGCGTTATGAATTGCTCGCCAAAATTGGCCAGTCGATGGCGCGCGACTTGAAAGCGGGTAACACCGCTCTTCTGGCGACTACTGGAGCAGGCTCGTGACAGTGCTGCGTTCGGTCGTGCTCGGCTGTGGCAGCTATTTGCCGTCGCGCATTGTGAGCAACGATGAGCTGGCTCGCTCGGTCGAAACCACCGATGAGTGGATCGTGCAGCGAACCGGCATTCGCGAGCGGCATATTGCTGCCCCAGGCGAGCTTACTTCCGATCTTGCGCTGAACGCGGCCCGGGCGGCGCTCGCCAACGCGCATGTCGAGGCAAGTTCGATCGACCTGATCGTGTTGGGGACCTCGACGCCCGATCAGACTTTTCCTGCGACGGCCGTCTCGGTGCAGTGCGGGCTCGGCATTACGCATGGCGCTGCCTTCGATTTGCAGGCGGTATGTTCCGGGTTTGTCTACGCGCTGCAGGTGACGGATGCGCTGCTGCGGGGTGGCGCGTACAAGCGTGCGCTAGTGATCGGAGCCGAGACGTTTTCCCGCATCCTCGACTGGAATGACCGCACGACCTGCGTCCTTTTCGGGGACGGCGCTGGCGCCCTGGTCCTTGAGGCACAGCCGCTGACAGGCACTCGGGAGGATCGTGGGATCCTGACCACTCACCTCCGTTCGGATGGCCGGCATAAGGCAAAGCTCTACGTCGACGGTGGTCCGTCCTCCACTCAAACCGTGGGCCGTCTCCGAATGGAGGGACGCGAGGTCTTCAAGCACGCGGTAGCCATGATCACCGACGTGATCGAGGATGCCTTCAAGGCAACCGGCTATTCCGCTGCCGATATCGACTGGTTCGTGCCGCACCAGGCCAACAAGCGCATCATCGACGGGTCCGCCCACAAGCTCGGCATTGCTCCCGAAAAAGTTGTGGTGACCGTGGACCGCCACGGCAATACGTCTGCGGCCTCAATCCCGCTAGCGTTGGCAGACGCCGTGGCCGATCGGCGGATTAAGCGGGGAAATCTCATCCTTCTGGAGGCTATGGGCGGCGGTTTTACCTGGGGGTCCGCCCTTCTGCGGTGGTAACTGGTTCCGGACGGCGTGTTGCGCGCGCGCAATGGATGGGGGGTATCTTTTCACAATCTGGAGTGGCCCCGTTGACCCCTTTTGGGCTTGCTAATATCGTCGATAATTCAGCGGGATACCTTCGCCGGGGGCAGGGCAGGCGATGACCGGAAAAACTGTTACGCGAGCCGACTTGTGCGAGGCGGTGTATCAAAAAGTCGGTCTGTCACGGACGGAATCGGCAGCGCTGGTAGAATTGGTGCTCAAGGAGATCACCGACTGCCTTGAGCGCGGAGAAACCGTCAAACTTTCGTCGTTCGGGTCATTTGTAGTACGCAAGAAGGGTCAGCGAATCGGCCGTAACCCGAAGACCGGTAAGGAAGTACCAATCTCACCGCGGCGCGTCATGGTGTTCAAGCCGTCGGCGATCCTCAAGCAACGCATTAATAACGGCAGCGGTGAGCAACAAGCGTAAGCCGATTTCGTCAGCGTAACCGCGTTTGGATCAACTCGACAGGAGTGGCCCGCTTTGGACAACAAGGCGCCGGACGCATTTCGCACCATTAGTGAAGTGGCGGACGAACTCGACCTACCGCAGCACGTTCTGCGCTTCTGGGAGAGCCGCTTTCACGAGATCAAACCGATGAAGCGCGGCGGCGGCCGCCGCTATTATCGTCCCGAGGATATCGAATTGCTGCGTGGCATTCGCCATCTTCTGTATGGCGAAGGTTACACCATTCGCGGCGTGCAACGCATCTTGCGCGAGCAAGGTCCGAAGTTCGTTCAGGTTGTTTGGCAGGAAGGCGCGCCACAGCCGCCACATGGACGAGTCGAAGAGGAAGAGTTTGTAGAGGAGGCTGTGATGGCGGACGATGTTCCAGCGGACGAAGAACGTGGCTTGCGTGGCCGCCTGTCCTCACTGATTGGTCGGGACCTCGGGGATCGAGACGATGAAAGCCGTGTCGAACCGCCTCTCGCGAGCGCGCCGGTGCCCCGCGTCGACTCGACCGATCGCGCTATCCACAGTGTATCCGCGTCCGATCCACCTAATGCGGCACCGGAATCCGTTGCGGCCGCGCCGCGTCGAGCGCCGGCCACGGCGGCGGCCGGTGGCCTCGGTCGCGAGGACCTCCGCAAGTTGCACGCGGCGCTGCATGAGCTGGCAGAATGCCGCAAGCTAATCGATGCGGTGGTGACGCGGCCGCATTAGATTTTCAGCAACTTCCAGTCATTTGAACCGTGCGGGCGTGGTGCGCGACCTATGTCCGTGTACAATGCCAGGGCCCATTCTGGGGAGGCTGGGGCAATGCGGGGGCTTGCGAAAGCCACTTTGATTGCAATCGCGATTGTGGCTGGCGCTCTCACGTCTGCGCCGGCCCAGCAGATCGCACCACCCAACGTTCGCGTCCCGCCCGTTGTCGTAACTCATAACATCACGCCGCTCGGCTGGCTCGTCATCGGCTCGATCGGGTGTGCGGCGGTCTCTCCGATGATCGCAACTGTGATCCTCGGCCGAGAACTGACGCTCGCTGAGGCCCACCACACCACCTTGGGCTGCATATTGGGCCCGGTAGGCTGGCTTTTGGCCGATGCGATGTTTCCGCCTGCCGTGACAGCCACAAGTACCCAGCAGCCGACACCGCCGCGCAAGCCAAAGAAGACGAATGCTGCGCGTGGACGCAATTTCGATATCCCACCCTCGGGAGAAACGCGTTTCGTTAACAATGAGCTGTTGCTTGAATTTTCCAGCAGCGCGACGCCTGGCATTCGCGATGCGCTCGCGCGTTCGTTGCAACTGACCCAACTGGAAACGCAAAGCTTCAGCTTGACCGGGCGGAGCATCAGCCGCTGGCGCATCGATGGCGGCCGCTCGGTTGCCGATACTTTGCGCTTGATACGGCGGAATTTCCCGGCCGTCACAGCCGGCCAGGCCAACAAGCTCTATGTTGGAGCGCAGACCGAGCCTGCGATCAAACCGGACGCGGTGCCGGACGGCGCCGCTGCACAGTACGTGGTGCGCAAGTTGCACCTGCTTGAAGCGCACCGCATCAACAAAGGCGACGACGTGTTGGTTGCGGTTATCGACTCCAGGATCGATCGCGGTCATCCGGATCTTGCCGGCGTCATTGTGGACGAATTCGATGCAATCGGGACGCCGGGACCGGTCCACTCGCATGGCACGGCAATTGCCGGGGCAATCGCTGCAAACAGCAAACTGGTCGGCGTTGCGCCGAAGGTCAGGGTCCTTGCGGTTCGCGCTTTTTCGGGCAGCGGAGAAAGCGCGCAAAGCACGACCTTCAATATCCTCAAGAGTCTTGATTGGGCAGCGAGCAGGAACGCCCGCATCGTCAACATGAGCTTTGCTGGACCTTCGGACCCGATGCTGCAGGAGATGCTGCGCGCGGCCAATGCGCGGGGCATCGTACTGGTTGCTGCGGTGGGCAATGCCGGCCCCAATTCGCCACCGCTGTATCCTGCCGCCTATGCGGCGGTCATAGGCGTGACCGCGACCGACGCGGAAGACAGGTTGATGCCGCAGGCCAATCGGGGACCGCAGGTTTCGGTGGCGGCCCCAGGGGTGGAGATCATGGCGGCGGCGCCGAACGGCGCGTACCAGGTCACTTCCGGCACCTCGATTGCTGCCGCCCATGCCAGCGGCGTGGCGGCGCTGCTGTTGGCTGTTAAGCCGAAACTTTCTCCTGCCCAGGTGCGCGGCAATCTGACCCGGTCTGCCCACCGCATTCCCGGCAAGCGCAATGAAGTCGGTGCCGGCGTCATCGATGCACTCGCTGTGCTAAATTCCAAATAGCCCGCAAGGCAGCGGTATTCCGTGACAAAGTAAGCATTCTGGATCGATGTCCATGCCCATGTCGGAATCCCTCATCGTTGAGCGCCCGTCAGACGATATCGTCGTTTTGCGGCTCAATCGTCCGCAAGTGCGCAACGCGCTCAATCTAGAGGTGCGCGCGGGGCTTGCCGAGAAAGTCACGCAATACGGCGCGGAGAAAGCCGTCCGCTGCCTTATCGTAGCCGGATCGGATGTTGTTTTTGCCGCGGGTGCCGATATTGGCGAGATGGCGGAAGCCGATCCGGTCGAGGTGATGTCGCGCAATGTACAGAAATATTGGCGTGCGATCATGGACTGTCCCAAACCGTTGATCGCGGCGGTTGAGGGCTATGCACTTGGCGGCGGGCTTGAGCTCGCGTTATGTGCCGACATCATTATTGCGGGCGAGGGCGCAAAACTGGGTCTGCCTGAAGTCAAGGTGGGCATTCTTCCCGGTGCAGGAGGCACGCAAAAACTTGCCCGTCTGGTCGGCCGTCATCGCGCGATGCTTTTGATCATGACGGGAAGAATGTTCGGAGCCGCCGAGGCGCTCGGCATGGGCGTAGTCAGCGAGGTCGCGCCGACGGGGCAGGCTTTGCAACGCGCACTCGAGGTTGCGCGCGAGATTGCCGCCATGCCGCCGATCTCGATCATGCAGATAAAGGAAATTGTGAACGCCGGCCTCAATGCATCCCTGGATACTGCTCTGATGCTGGAGCGCAAAGCCTTTCAACTGCAATTTGCCACGCGTGATCAGAAAGAAGGCATGCGCGCCTTCCTGGAAAAGCGAAAGCCGAAGTTCGAAGGACAGTGACGCGTGGCAGTCGATCTTTACAAGTCAGACGTCGTTGTTGCGGTGTGTGGAGCAGGCACCATGGGGCGCGGGATCGCGCAGGTTTGCGCGCAAGCCGGCCTGACCACCTTGCTGTTTGATTCGCGAAATGGAGCCGTGGAGGAGGCGATTGCGACGGTCGACAAGGCTCTCGCAGGCCTGGTGTCGAAAGGGCGAATGTCATCCGACGCAAAGCACAACGTGCTCGATCACATGAAACCGGTCCATTCTTTGGACCAGGCAAAGAATGCAGACATTGTCATCGAAGCCATCGTTGAGGACCTCGATGCAAAGCGCGAGCTGTTCCGCGCGCTTGAAAGCCGTCTATCGCCTGGCGCTGTGCTTGCCACCAACACATCGTCACTTTCCGTGACGGAAGTAGCCGCCGCTTGCGAAAGACCGGAGCGCGTCGGCGGGTTGCATTTTTTCAATCCGCCGCCTCTGATGCGTCTTGTTGAGGTGATCACCGGCTTGCGAAGCGATCCTGCACTGGTCGAAGTGCTCACCAGCTTCGTGAAGCGCATCAACAAGCATCCGGTCGTTGCCGCCGACACGCCCGGCTTTGTTGTCAATCACGCGGGCCGTGCCTACGGGCCCGAAGCCCTGCGGATCGTATCGCAAGGGATCGCGAGCCCGCGGGAGGTCGATCTCCTGATGAAGGAGGCTGCCGGTTTCCGGATGGGCCCATTTGAATTGCTTGATCTTGTCGGCGGCGACGTCGCCCACGCCGTTATGGTGAGCATCTTCGACCAATATTTTGGCGAGCCGATGTACCAACCCTCGGCTCAACTGGCCGTCCGAGCGGCCGGAGGCTTGTTGGGCCGCAAGACCGGGCGGGGTTTCTACGATTATGCCGGTCCGGCGGCGGCAACGCCGCCGACCATTTCGGTGCCGTCACAGCCTGTGCCGACGTCGGCCTGGGTGGCCGACGAGGATGGTGGCCGCGAGCTCGCGGAATGGCTGAAGACCGCGGGGGTAAAGATCCAGCTCGGCGGCCAGCCGGCCGCGAGTGGACCCTGTTTCGTCACGCCGTTGGGCGAGGATGCCTCGGGCGCCGCCGTCCGTCTGAAACTTGATCCGGCGCGTACGGTTGCCGTCGACATGCTCGGCCGCTTCGAAGGCCGCCGCGCGGTGATGAAAACTCCGCTGACAAGTGCGGAAACGCTGGGTGCAGCCGTTGCGGCTCTCTCAGCCGGCAATACGCCCGTGACCGCGATCAATGATAGTCCCGGGTTTGTCGTGCAGCGCATCCTTGCCATGATCGTCAACATCGGCACGCGGATTGCCGAATTGCGCATTGCGGCGCCTGCCGACATCGACACCGCGGTTGAGCTCGGCCTGAACTATCCGAAAGGACCCCTGTCTCTTGGCGACAGTCTGGGTGGAGCTCGCGTGCTCTCCGTGCTCGATGAAATGCACGCGATCACGCACGATCCGAAATATCGCGCCACCACCTGGCTGCGTCGGCGCGCGCGGCTCGGGCTTTCATTGCGCGCGCCTGATTAATTGGGGCCTTCACAAAAAATCAGGCCTGCCTCAAGGAAAAATAGAAGTTGTCTCCAAGCTTGCCGCCGCGGAGGCAGCTATACCCAACAACGCCAATACTTCCTCCCCCGCGGGTGACACGGATACCCCTGTCGCCCGCGTTTTTTTACGGGTTGAAAGCAGGCCCGGTTGCCAATTCTGATTGTCGGATTTTCGCCAAGCGATGCGAGCAGTTCGTCGGGGCGCTTGTCTTCGCTGATGCTCAACGTAGAGCACCGACGTCGCGATTGGCGCCCGCCGGTGCACCACGTGAGGGGACAAGCGGGGTACTTGTCCTTTGGGGCGATTTGACCGTAGCCGTCCGGTAACGACCCGGCACCTATACGCATGTATAGACGAGGTATAGGTCTGTGGATTTCTATGGACGAGGTAGGTCTTTCGATTGATAGCGAGGAAAGCGGCCCCGGCCACAGTGTCGTGAGCGCCTGTTCAGCCGGGACCGCTACAAGCGGGAAGGACCCAGCCCGCTCGATACCCGCTCAACCATCACGATAATACCTGCTTATTATGGAGCCTATGACCGGCGGGCAACACGGCACAAAATTGTGCTGGCACATTGATTTCAAAGGGCTGATTCCGGTTGAAAAGGATTTGCGCGCTGCAATTGCGGTCGGCAAGTTATGCGGGAAGACCGGCACGTCAGGAGGGAAAAATGGCGGTGATCCGACCCGAGTGGGCTACTACGAATCCGCTTGCTTCAGGCCCGGACGCGTATGCGCCACCTGACCGGCGCGTGCCGGAAGACCCGCCGAATGGCGCCCGTGTCGCATTCCTGCGGGGCCAGACTGCCGACCGCGGTCAGTCCAATGAGGGTTCCGCCGGAAGCCTGGATGCCTTGATCAGGCGCGTCGCGGGTACCTCCATGGATGAAATCGACAGCGTCATTCGTGAGTTGGAACGCATGCGCGAGATGCTGCGCGATGAGGGCGAACGGGTGAGCCGGGAAATTGCCGGCTACGCCGGTTTGAGCCAGGCGTCGATGTCCGCGATGAAGGTCATCTCCGATAGCCTCAGGGCGTGGAAAGGGCGGTCCGAGTAGCGGGTCAACTCGCGCATGTCGTTGCGCGCGTGCTTTCAGCCCCATGCGCCGGCCGCCGTCTCGCTTCGTACTTTCTCGGACCGGTGGAGTCGAACTGGCCGACCCCCAGTTCTCTAGACGTATGCTCCCTGTGGATACGAGGAGACGCAGGCACAAAGATTTGCGAATCACAATAAATAAGCCATGAACCCCTCAGTTAATGGTGAAGGGGGAGTGGAAGACGGGATAAAGGCAACCTCGATCTTCCCGGATTCTTCCCAGGCGAGGGGGCGATATGGCCGTCTGGACGATCACCGAGGACTCTGCTCGCAATTTCAAATTTCCTGCCGAAGAGCAGAGGCCGGATAAGATCAAATTCGACGGCAAATTCCCGGGTTTTGGGCTTCGCATCCGTACCGATCAAAAGACCGGCAGGGAACACCGCAGCTATATTTTTCAGTACAAAATTGGCTCAAGACATCGCCGCCTGAATTGCGGCAAGGTCGGCAAGGTCACGGCAGCGGAAGCCAGAGAGGCTGCCATGACATACGCCTTACCCCTCCTCAATCGCGAGGATCCGGCCAACGAAAGGGTTGCCCCCCGTCAACAACCCTCGCACACCGTTGGCGCAACCATTGCCGACTATCTGGCTGCCAGGCAGCCCGCCATGAAGCCCCGCAGCCACGAAGAGACGAAGCGCCATCTGGAAATCCAGTGGAGGCCCCTACACGGCCTTACCATTCGCAACGTGGGTCGGACCAATGTTGCCGCCGAAACCAACGCCATTGCCAGGCGGAGCGGCCCCGTGGCGGCCAATCGCGCCAGGGCATCGCTATCCGCGTTTTTCCGTTGGGCCATAAGCCAGGGGCTGTGCGACGAAAACCCGGTCGCCGGCACCAGCAAGCAACAGGAAAATGGTCCCCGCGAGCGTTCGCTGTCCGATGCTGAAGTCGCGGCCGTTTGGCTTGCCGCACCCGAAAACGACTATGGACGTATCGTGCAGCTGCTGATGCTCACCGGTTGCCGTCGTGACGAAATCGGCTCGCTCGAATGGCCCGAAATCGACACGGAGGCCAAGACGATGACGCTTACTGCGTCGCGGACCAAAAATCACACGGAGCACGTGGTGCCACTTTCAGAGCGTGCCCTTAGGATTATCGAGGCAATTCCGCGTCGCGATCGCGATTTCGTTTTCGGCAATGGACGGGGTGGATATTCCGGCTGGTCCAAATCAAAGGCCGAATTGGATGAGGAGAGCAAAGTCAAAGGTTGGACGTTGCACGACATTCGCCGGACAGTCCGCATTGGGTTAGGGAAACTCGGAGTGGCCCCGCATGTTGCCGAAGCAGTCGTAAACCATCTTCCTGCTCGTCTAATTCGTACATGCGACCGCAATACCTACGCCGATGAAAAAAGGGCCGCGCTGGACGCGTGGGCCAGTCACCTTGAGGCAATCATATTGCCATCGAGGCAGGCGGGCGTTTCCGTCAGAGCGGTACCGAATACGCGACTTGAATCCGAAAGTCCGCGCGCCAGCTTCGCCGAGCGCTTGGCTGGCCTCGTTGGTCGGGACCAGCGTGCAGCGCCCTAACGTACGCATTCTTCCCCCAAAGGTGAGGATGACGCGACTACTACTTTTCCCACCGGCCTGAGCAAATCAGATCGTCTCGGCTTGCTCGCTTGCAGCAGCGGCTTGCGAAATCTGGGACTCGCTCATCCCAAAAGTTGTCTTGCTTGCCGAATCGCTTGAGATTGCTTTCGAGCGCGCGAAGAAGAGCACATGAGCACTGCAACAGTCGTATTTATGATCGCGACGTATTGGATTGGCGGCTCCGGACCGATGGAGGGAGGGAAGTTGCTGGCGAACGGTCAGCAATATCGCAAGGAGGATTTTATCGCAGCTCACAGAACCTTGCCTTTCGGTACTATTTTGCACGTCTGTCTGCGGAGATATTGCGTAAGCGTCGTTGTGAAAGATCGTGGGCCATTTTTGCCCAGGATGGATCTCGAGCGACGGATAGATTTGTCATACGCGGCAGCGAAGGCACTGGATATGCTTCACGACGGGCGGCAAAGGGTGCGGGTCAGCGTTCCGACGCCAAAACCTCGACCTGATATCGCAAGTTTGCAGGAAGCCCGGATGGATTGAATAAAAACTCCGCACCTGACCATCGCTCCTTATCGGAGCGTCGATTTAATCGCCTTCGACTCGCCACATCAGGCACACCAACCTGAACAAATTGACAGAAACAGACGATAATTAATTGGTTTTTGCATTGAATATGGGAACGCCTGTCCCCGTGCCTTGGTTGTAGATCGCGAGCAACCAAGGAGGCTCTCAAATGAAACTTGCAGTCCCAGCACTTTTGATTTCTGCGCTGATGGTCGCTTCACCGGCGGCGTTCGCGCAACAGACCGGCAACTATGGTAGTTCATCAACGCCCGCCGCAGGCGCAGGCATGAAGGACGGCCAGACTTTAAAGGTCAAGAAATCAAAGCGGCACGCGTCGGCTCAAACGCGAAGCCACAAAAAGCATAAGATGAGCGCCAAGGCGAAAGCGGAGACAACGGGCTATAGCGGTTCGTCCTCGGCACCCGGTGCAGGCGCGGCGAAGGACGAAATGGATATCCAAAAGTCGCGAAAGAAATAATTCGTAAACAAGGCCTGCCGCACGGTATGGTCTTTCCCGGAAATGGGCTCGCTGCGAAGGTGCGCAGCGGGCCCATTCGTTCTTGCGGAGTTGCCGGGGGGCCGCCGCGGCACACGGCGTCGCTATTCTCGTAAGAAAAACGGCATCGCAGGGCCAGATACCACTAACGAAAGATTAGCAATCGCATTCCATACTTCCGTGCATGCGGCCAATGCTCTACGTCTTTGGCTTTGTGGCGGTTGCTGTGTCGCTGGACAGCATTGTGTTCGGCGGCTGGTATACTCAGACCTTTTCCAATGCGGAACTTTCTATTTTAAAATCTGTCTGGGGGTTTTTTACCAAATAGGCTCGGAAACATCCGGCCTGCCAAGCTGAACAAGAGACGAAAAGTTTTCGTTCGCCGGAAACGGATAGGGGGCCACCGCGTTGATGTGTCAAAAGACATATTAGGCGTCAGTTACTCAATGGCGGTCAGTTCTGTAAATGTCCCGAAAAGCAGAGTCTTTCGCGACCGTGCGGAGGAATGCAGGACAATGGCTGCATTGTTCCACGGTGAAAAAACGCGAGCGCTGCTTTTGCGAGTGGCCGCTGATTATGACTGCATGGCAGATCGAGCGGCCATGTTTGAACTCCAGGATGCGGATCGCGAAGCGCGCGCAATTCCATTAGGTGCGCTGGCGCAAGCCTAAGAACAATTTCCCTGAAAAATCAGATTTGGGCAGCGGCGCAATATTCAATTGCCGCCTTTGACTAACCAACTGGGTGGAGTTTCGGTCCGACGGACCATTCCCATGTAGTAGTGACTCATTTCGCCGGGCTTAAAATTGTGAACGAGCACCAAAGACAACCCGGCATCTTCAATCATTTTCTGGAAATCGGCTGGAGTTGAAGCGTCGTTCGCTTCTTGCAGCAGGATTACGCCGCCAGGTTTTAGAAAATGCCCGACGCGGGCGAAGAATCGCCGATGAATCTGCCAGTCCTTATCATGTGAGCGAATGCACCAAGGTTGCGTCTCATTATAGAAAGGCGGATTGCCCACAACGAGATCCCAACATTCGTACGACGGAATGTTCTGCAAATTATCGGAATGATATAAGCTGACGCGTTCTTCGAGCCGGTTTGCACGGATTGTTCTACGACACGCCTCAACCGCTTGTTCATTAATGTCGGCGAGACAGAGTGTTTCGCAAAGTTCATGGGCAAGTATTGAGAAGCCGATGAAAGCGGGGCCGGAACACCACTCAAATACCTTTTGCTGTTTCGGCATTCCTCGGGACTTTAGGAACGGAATATATCCTTGACCAAAGGACGAGCCTCCACCGTCGAGATGCTTCTTATAGTAGACACTGATCTCTCCATAGCGGACCGTCCGCCAGGGACGAAGGTACCAGCGTCTAAATCTTTTCCAGGAAGTCGCAACCGACGATTCTAACAGATCCATATTGGTGGCCCT